>Ga0182035_10000092_pt1 | contig 35199 bp, 32 predicted proteins | sample flu12Cox44000170_FD_125969 | JGI IMG/M metagenome (GOLD analysis project Ga0182035, IMG submission 125969) | Lab enrichment of tropical soil microbial communities from Luquillo Experimental Forest, Puerto Rico - flux4day.12C.oxic.44.000.170 | ecosystem: Environmental > Terrestrial > Soil >...
CCGACGAGGAGCGGACCCTTTGGGTCGAGCCGCTCCTCGCCGCGGTCGCCGAGACGATCCCGCTCCTCGTCTCGGGCGCCCCCGACGCCTTCATGAGCGAAGTCGCCCGCCGCTCTACGCCGCCGAAAGAGGAAAGCGGCGGAAGATCCCGACCAGCCGTGAAGGCGATTCCGAAGAGAGTTTTAACCTCGCACCGACATTCGATGGCCGCATGCTATGCCTGCGAACCGGCACGCAAACACCGCCAGTTAGCCCCGAGCGGTGCCATCTCTAATCTAATTGGCACATGGGTGATATTTTCATCGGGCGCCTAAAATCAAAAGCCGCATAAGGGCGCTTCTGGAAAAATCACGCGATTGCAGAGTTAGGCAGGGGAGGGCGTTCAACCGCCCTTGCGCATGTTTTCTACTTCCATGGCCCGCTTATACCTATCAGTTGACATCATTGCAGCCCTCAAGGCTTTATCCTTTTCGACCCTCTGCTGGAAAATCGGTACAAAATTGTCCACAAACTTGATAACGTTTCGCCCTTGATTTACTCCATAGAATAAATCCAAAAGAGTAATTGCGATACTCCCAATGCGCCAAAGGTCGATTTTTACAAAATACTCGTCCTCTATATCGAAAAACGGTTCTGAAAACCACCCTTCCGCGTAGTCAACGCAAAAATTCGTCTGTGCGCTGATGAGATTAGCATGTGCGCCTGTTACGTTAATCTGTTTCTTGATCTCCTCTATAGCGTCCGACCCTGCCGCGTATTGTTGCTTGAGCCACGCATAGCGTTTTCTTCCAAGCTTCTGTGACGGATCGAGAATACCGTGCTCGTCGGTGTCAACGAAGTTCTTGTGATCGGGATTCGCAATCGCAAATGCTGCACATGCTCCGGCTTCCAGCACTTGACGAAGATTCATCATCGACTGAATTCTGTGAAGCCGCACAGCAGATAATAAGGCTAAGAAATGATGCTTTTTTACTTGTGAAAGAAAGCTGGCAAATACATATCTGTCAGGGTCAATTGATTTTAAAAATTGGGTGATAAGCGTTGAGCAAGCAAGAGCGTGGTCAAAATACTCTCCATATCGTTCTGATGCGGTCACAACCGCCTCGTTTTCGCTATCAAGGATTTGCCCAATTGTGTTTTGTTTGAATTCCATAGGGGTTCCTCGATCACGCGGTCAGTCGTGAAATCGTGCTTTTCCCTACACCGTAGCTGCGGGCTAGTTCGGCGAGGGTCGCGCCCTCTGCTCGGCGGCGGCGGGCTTCGGTCTGCTGCGCTGCCGTCAATTTCGGGGGACGCCCCATATGCTGCCCACGCTTCTGCGCCCGGTTGCGGCCTTCGGCGGTACGGGTGCGGATGAGGTCGCGCTCCACGTCCGCGAGGCCGCCCAATACGGCAATCATCAACCGCCCGGTGCTGGTGCCGGTGTCGGCCCACGGTTCCGCCAGTGACCGGAATTCCGCCTTCGCGCCCACGATGCGCTTGACGATGCCGAAAAGGTCGAAGGTGCTGCGCGCCAACCGGTCGATCCGAGTCACGGTCACCACGTCGCCGGGGGCGAGGCGGCGCAGCATCCGCAGAAGCTCCCGCCGGTCGGCCCGCGCGCCGGTCACCTTCTCGCGGTAGATGTTCCGGCTGCCGCATCCGGCGGCGCGAAGCTGCTCAAGCTGGCTGTCGAGGGTCTGCCCGTAGGTGCTGACCCGGGCATAGCCGATGAGCCGTTTTTCAGGATGATTTTCGGTCATATCTTATGCAAACTGTATCCCATTGATCCGGCTGGCTCTAGCGAAATGCACGAAAGTCTTCGAGGACAGTTCGGCCGCGAGGAGCTCGGTACAGGGGTCTGGGACGCTTGTCGTCTTCACGGAGGCGATGATATTGGCCCGGTCGTTCAGGGGCTGTCGAGCGCCCACTTTGGAGAGAGTTATGGACGATCCAACTAGTGCGGCGTTTGAAACTGAATTAGACCATGCCCTTCGGGTGGACGGAAATAAACGATCACTCGACCTCCGCGAAATACGAGAATGGTTGAAATTTTTAATCTTACTTTTGGTTGTGGCTGCCGGTGCTTATAAGTTTTTATATGAAGAAACCATAAAGCCGAAGTTCGAAAAACCTTCTTATAGCATTGCCGCAAGACTCTCAAAAGAAGGGATGTCCGGTGACTTCAACATTATACGCGTTGGATACCAAAGTCACAACGACAGTCATAGAGACTTGTATATCAACGCTACATGGTTCAAGTTAATTGGTTATGTGCCAAATATATCAACAGAAACACCTGTCAATTGTAGCTATATTGCTGCAGATCCACTTGACGTGAACAACCGTGTAACGAGATGTTCAACTTATTTTCCCGAAACGTTGGAAACAATTCCTAGCTCGGGAACACAAGAAATTAAGAATACTATAAGACCCAAGGGCGAAATATTAGCTATCGGCAAATTTAATGATCAATCCCAAGGCTCTATTAGTCCGGGAACGCAAGGTGTCCAGAATTTCGATACAGACTGGCTAGAAACTGTTGTATTCGTACCCAAAAGATTTCACCTGCTTCATTTAGAAGTTGAAACCAGATTTACAGCGGATGAAAGGGGACTGCCTCACGTGGCGCTCGTCATCGGAAATGATGGTTCTCTCCACGAGGAATTTACAGATGAGAAGGGAGCCAAAGTACACGACGATGATGGACATGTAGTGGATATTTACAGTCATGATCCTGAAATAAGTGCGAAGGGTCTTACATATATTAGACAACACAATAGTTTGAAGACATTTGCTGTGTCGGAAATCTACCTACCCTGATAGCCGTTCGAGGGAACGGCGGCTCTCTTTGGCCCTGTTGCGGAGAGGGGGCGGTGTCGTTCTCAGACGCCGGGCGTGTTCGCAGTTCGAGCAGCAGGGATGTAGCGGTAGAGCGTCGCCGATGAGACGCCGAGGCGGTGCGCGATTTGGGTGACGCCGATGTCGGGTTTGGCCAGCATCGCCTTGGCAGCCTCGATGTCGTCGTCGGTGAGTTTTGGCGGACGACCTCCGGTGCGGCCTGCGCGCCGAGCGGCTGCAAGACCCGCTTGGGTGCGCTCCCGGATGAGACTGCGCTCAAATTCCGCGAGCACGCCAAACATGTGAAAAACCAGCCGCCCCTGCGCAGTCGTCGTGTCGAGAGCTTCGGTAAGGCTGCGAAACCCGATGCCCCTCACCCGTAGGTTTTCGATGGTTTCGATTAACTGCTTCATCGAACGCGCCAACCGGTCGAGCTTCCAGACGATCAGCGTGTCGCCGGTGCGCGAATCCGAGGGCGTCATGCAAAGCCGGACGGTCTGTAACCGCACCCGACATCTGCTCGGTGAAAATCTTTTGGCACCCTGCTTCGGTTAGCGCATCGGTAATCCGGACCACATCAGGAACACGGTCAGGCAGCGAGGACCGGGTGAAGGTTTGTTGCTGTCGCGCGAAGCGGCCGAAAGTCGTCGGGGCGGAGGCCGCTGTCGCAATCCCAGAGATAATCGCTCGTGTGGGCGGCTGGACGGGCTTACCATAACATCCGTTATCGGTGATTTTTGACAACGCGCACGGCTAGGGGGCGGACCTGTTAGCCATGACCATTCCACTAGACCCGCCTATAACGTGGGGAGATCTACCATTCGCCGCGCGACGCGAGCCGCCGGGTAATGGTGATGGGCGTCGCAGCGATTGCCCCGATGGCGGGGTGCACGCCGAGCACAGCTCAGCAATACGCGTGCCCGGCGGGAGTGCCCTGGGTTCCTGACGACTATGCTAACGGCAAGTGGGTCCCCAGCCACTGCCTGGGCCAACCGGCGCAATAACGCGCGATAAGTGTTCGGTGGCAGAGGGAAAGGAGGCGCAGCCAAACCGCCCCCAACCGCGGCGTAAAGCCCGCGCCAAAAATTTTGACAGTCTGCCCCGGCCGGCCACAAAGGTCGCGTTCCACATCGGGTAGGCTGCCCAGCACCGCGAACATCAAACGCTCGGTGCTCGTCCGGTGTCGGCCCATGAAGCGCCGAGCGACCGGGAAACGGCTTTCTTGTCGGTGATCGCCGCGAGAGTGTTTTTGGTTGGGCGGCTGTCCGGCATAGGGCCCTCTTTAGCCGCTCGGTTCCCAGGTCTTTCAGCAGCGTGGCTGAGTTGAATGCGGAGGATCTGGCGCTCTGCCGGACGGGCGGTTTTGGGGATGGCCGCCGAGCGCTATTTTTTTAAGAAACAGCATCACAAATTTTGCCACATTCTAATGGTATTGTGTGACTCGCAACGGTGGCAAGAGCTGGGCGCGTGGGATTAGAAAAAGTTAATGCCTGTAGATTCCCTGCAAAAACAGGAGGCCGGGCGGCCAGGGTCCGAATACGCAAAGCTGGTTCGAGCGACCCGCAGCGGCGGTCGTTCAGGCTTGCGCGCGAGGGGAGAGGTCGCAACCAAAAGATGAATCCCGCTGCTGATTTGCTGCAGATTGCACATTGGGGAATATTCGATGCAATTATTTGTTGTCGGTCATGGTAGCGGTTTTGAGGTGCCCGAGAGGCGGCGAATTACCCGTTCTGCACGATCGAACCAATGTCGGGCGGGTCTCGGGTAATCCCTTCGACTGAAGGATTGTCACCTGCTTCGGCGGATCAGTCACAGTCGCCGGATTTCGAAATCCGGCTCGGGCGTGAGGAGCTCCTGGGGCTGGGTTACGCCGCGCAACGCGTAGCGGCCGACCGAAACCAGCCGGCGACGCGTCTCCGGGTCGAGCGCCTCTGCAAATTGCGCGGATACCAGGACATCGCGCTCGACCGATCGGCTCATTGCCAGGATCCGGCTGACCTCGTTGACGGCCGGACCGATGACAGTGAAATCGAGCCGCTCCTTGCTGCCGACATTGCCGTAGAAGACATCGCCGACATGGAGTGCGAGATAAACCTCGGACGTCGGTAATCCATCTTTGACGCGCCTCGCGTTGAGCTTCGCGACGCCCTTGCGGGCCCGCATCGCGGCGCTGAGAGCCGCAAGGCAGCTTTGTTCGCGGTTGTCGCCGGTGAAGATCGCGAGCGTTCCGTCGCCGATCAGCTTCAGCACGTCGCCGCCGTGGCCATGCACGGCCGAAACCACGACCTCGGCGTAGTCGTTGAGGAGCGGAATGATCTGTTCGGGCGCGACCGTGTCGGAGATGTGCGTGTAACCATGCAAATCGCTGTACCAAAGCACCGCGCCGATCTTTTCGGCGACACCGCGGGTGATGCGGCCCTGCATCACGCGCCGACCGGGATCGCGGCCGAGATAGGTTTCGGCAAGTGTCCCGGCCATGCGCGCGAGCGCCGCCGATTTGATGGCGAGCTTCAGGAATGGCGCGAGCCGTTCCACCACGAGCACGTCGGCATCGTCAAAACCATCCGCCGCATCGGTCGCCCACGAGGAATAGACGCAATCCATCTCGCCGATCACGCCCTCGGCGGCAAATCGGTGGATCAGCGCGATATAATCCGTCATTCCTTCGTCGCGGGCCTGCTTGAAGCTGAGAAAATCGACCGGGTCACCGGCGACCAAGCGCCGCCGCAGCATCTTCTCGCCCGATTGCAGGAGATGAAAGAACACGCTGCGGCGCCAGTTTTCCGCGGCCTCGCCCTCATTCGTGCGTCCGTATTCGACGACTTCGGTCGTCTCCGGCCTATCGGAGCGCCAGAGGAACGCGCTACCTTCGTGGATCGGGTGAAGGGTGTCGAGAATGACGAGGGCGCGCGCCAACGGCACCCCGGCGTCGATGACCCGTCGGCAGAAGCCGGCCATCAGCTCGCTTTCGGTTCGACCGATCAACCCGGCCTCCGTTACCCAGCCGGCGAGCTCATTGAATGCGATCTGATCCATATCGAAGCTTTCCCCGCACAGCGGCACGGTGCCGCCGCATCAGGTGATGATGGTCGGCGGAGTAGAGCCGGCTTTCGGGCGCCTCAGGCGCTCCGAGCGCGCGGCCGACGAGAACGAGCGCGGTCCGGGTGATCCGGGCCTGTTTTAGCTTGTCGCGGATGTCGCCGAGAGTGCCGCGGATCAGCCGCTGGTCCGGCCAGCTGACGCGATAGGCGACGACTGTCGGACAATCAGCACCGTAATGCGGCACCAGCGCGCGCACGACCTGCGCGAGGTTGTTGATGGACAAATGGATTGCCAAAGTCGCGCCGATTGTGGCCAGCCGTTCGAGCGCCTCGCCTTCAGGCATCGGTGAGGAACGCGTCGCGGTGCGCGTCAGGATCACCGTCTGCGCGACCTCCGGCAAGGTCAGCTCGCACCCGAGCGCCGCCGCCGCCGCCGCGAAAGACGGCACCCCCGGGGTGATGTCATAGGGAATGCCGAGCGCCTGCAGTCGCCGCATTTGCTCCGCGATCGCGCCATAGAGCGATGGATCACCGGAGTGCAACCGGGCGACGTCGCTCCCGGCGCGATGCGCTTCGGCCAGATAGGCCATGATCTCATCGAGAGTGAGCGGCGCGGTGTCGATGACCAATGCGCCCGCCGGCGCGGCGGCGAGGATCTCGGCTGGCACGAGAGAGCCGGCATACAGGCAAACCGGGCAACGCTCGATGAGCCGCAGCCCGCGCACGGTGATCAGATCGGGCGCACCCGGACCGGCGCCGATGAAATGCACCGTCACGGCACTGCGCGATCGAGATAGCCGCGCGGCGTGTAGAGCTGGGGCGGCTGGTTTCCAACGCGGCGGGTTTGGCTGCTGCCGATGAGGACAATAGTCAGCATGTCGATGCCGGCATCGGCCAGTTCTGAGAGCGGGATGATTTGCCGCTCCTCGCCGTCGCGACCGAGGTTGCGGCCGAGGAAAACTGGGACCTCAGGCGAGCGGTGACGCAGCATTATATTCGCAGCTTCGGCGAGGCGCGCCTGACGCCGCGCGGAGCCCGGGTTGTAGAGCGCGATGACAAAATCAGCTACCGCCGCCGCTTCGATCCGCGCTCGGATCGTCTCCCATGGCGTCATCAAATCGGACAGCGAGATCGCGCAGAAATCGTGGCCGAGAGGCGCGCCCGCGCGGGCGGCGGCAGCCTGCAACGCGGAGATCCCGGGACAAACGACGAGCTCTATCGTGTCCCAGTCCGCCCTTACCGCGCGGTCGAGCAGTTCGAAGACGAGCGGCGCCAAACCGTAAATCCCGGCATCCCCCGAGGAGACGAGCGCCACCGACCGTCCTGCCGCGGCGAGGTCGAGCGCGAGGCGCACCCGCGCCTCTTCCTCGCCGATCGCGCTCGTATGCAGCCTTTTGGCCCCGATCGCGCGCCCGAGCAAATCGAGATAAAGGCCGTAGCCGACCACGTCCGTTGCCTGCGCCAACGCTGCGCTCGCCTCGGGGGTGCGCCAGGAAGGATCGCCCGGACCGATCCCAATGACGGCGAGCTTTCCACGAGCCCGGCCAATCGCGGCCGCGGCAATCGGCTGGGCCGCCCGCGCAACCGCGCAGGTCGCACGATGCGACTTTCGCTTTGCGGCGACGAGCACTCCGTCGCTCCCGGCGGCGGCGAGTGCGGCACCTTCCGCAACCCCCCAGCAGCCGGTGGCCCGAAATGCCGCTGCCGAGCGCTCAGACAAGCGGGATGTTTCGGCGAGCAGGCGGGAGGCGGGAAAGAACCGCGCCGGCGCCCCCAGCTCGGCAGCGAGCGCGTGAATGCCCGCTTCGGCGAGCTTCAACTCGATCGACACGATCGCAGCGACCGCTTTCGGCGAAAGCCCTGCCGCGGCCAGCGTCGAGTGCGCAAGATCCCAGATCTCTTCAGGGGAACAGCCACGCTCGCACCCGATCCCGAGCGCCAGGATCGGGGGGTGAAAAACGAGCGCATCGGTTTTCGGTGATGCCGCACGGTCGGTGACGACGACGCAGTGCGCTCCTTCTCCCGTCCAGCGGATCGCGCCGGCGCGCAACCAACCGGCGCCCGCGGCTTCTTCTTTCAGCGCAACGGGCGTGCCATTGAGCAGTGCCCCGACAACCGGCTTCACTCTGGCGGGATCGGCGATCTTCCACCCAGCGGGCGGTTCGTCGAGCGCGAGGCCAAGGCGCAGATCGCCTGCCGTCGTGATCGCCGCAACCCCACCGGTGAACTCCGCCACTGCGCGCGCCAATGCATTGGCGCCGCGGTGCCCCCCCACCAGCGGAACTGCTACCGAACCGTCCTCGGCTACCGCGACAACCGCCGGTTCCTCGCGTTTGGCCCCGAGCAACGCGGCGATCGAACGGATCAGGATGCCGCTGGCGCAGACGCCGATGATCGACTGTCCCCGTTCGAACAGCTGGCCAATGTGGATCGATGCACGTTCGTAGGTCTCGTCCCAATCGCCGGGGTGTGAGCGCGGTCCATGCAGCCGCGCGCCCGGCAACGCCGCTCGCAGCTGCCGGCCGAGCGCTGCCCCGCTTTCGCCGAGTATGAGGATTGCGATGTCACCGGGTAGTAACCCGCTCATGAGCCGAAAACCCTCGGTAACCCTAATGCATCGATCGAAGTTGGCGAGTTAACCGCGATCGCTGCGATTTGTCGATTGTCAGCGAAAGTTATCTGCTAAATTGGCGGCGGAGCCACTCGGGGGGGTCCGAGCCATGCGATTGCTTCTGCATTTCTGCTGGGCCGCTATGGTTACCGGATTTACTCCCGTATTCGCGCAGAACGCGCTACAACCTGACCCAACGGGTACCGCTGCAGAGGCTCCCCTCGTCGCGCCCGCGGCGGAGGTGCCGCCGAGCCGCGTGGGACGTGTGAGTTTCGTTTCAGGAGCTTTCGAACTTCGCGGTGCGGGCGAGGTCGGCTGGGCGCGCGCCGAGTTGAACTGGCCAGTCTTTACCGGGGAAGCGCTGCGCACTGGCCCCCGTTCGCGCGGTGAGATCGAGATCGGCGCAAACACGCTGGCGTTCTCCGACGGCGCTGAGGTCGAAATCACTGGTTTGCGCGACCGGGTCACTCAAATCACGCTATCGCACGGGCGGATGGGCCTTAGTCTGCGCCAAGCCGATGAAGACGAGTCGGTCGAAATCTATATTCCGCAGGGAGGCGTCTGGTTGCTGGCGCCCGGCAGCTACGATGTCGACACAAGCGGCGGCGATCAAACCGCTCAGCTCGCCGTTTTTGAGAGCAAAGCACGGTTCGTCGGGGCCAATAGCGATATCGAGATCGCGGCCGGCCACACCGTGGTTCTGAAAGATCTGGACGCGACCGCAGCGACCGTTGAGCCGGCGACGCCGGATGATTTTGTCGAGTGGTGCCGAGGGCGCGACTACCGCGCCTCAAGCCTTGCTACTGCCTATTACGTCTCTTCGCACATGACAGGCTTTGCCGCGCTCGATTCCGCCGGCGTCTGGAAAGTCAACTCGGATTACGGTCCGGTCTGGCTCCCGAGCGCATCCGAAGACTGGGCGCCGTACCGCTTTGGACATTGGCGCTGGGTCGCATCATGGGGTTGGACCTGGATCGACGATCAGTCCTGGGGTTTCGCTCCGTCGCATTATGGCCGATGGGTCCTAATCGACGATCACTGGGCCTGGGTTCCGGGCAGTTTTGTAGAGCGTCCGATCTATGCGCCGGCGATAGTGGCGTTCCTCGGCACGCCGGGCGTCGGGCTCAGCTCTGAGAATGGCGCCACTGTCGCCTGGTTCCCGCTGGCTCCCGGGGAGGCGTATTGGCCGAGCTATGCTCGGGATGTGGACTACGTTCGCGATGTCAACCGCGGCAATGTCCGGGATGTCGGGACGATCCGCATGCCCGCCAACGGCGAGCCGTCATTGGAAGTCTTCGACAAACAGTTCGCCAACCGCCAATATGCCAGCGTGGTGCCGCGTTCGGTCTTTATCAATGGACGCCCAGTCGACCCGGCTCTTATGAAGTTACCAGAGCAACGCCTGCACGACGCCCCGGTGCTGATGGCTTCACCGCAGCTGGCCCCGGCTTCGGCGCAGCCAGTCGCACGCGCCGCCACCCCGACGGTTATCGGCCCGGCCACTCTTGTGGCGGTCAAGGAAGGCAAAAGGAGCGGCAAACCGATCCGCACCGCATCTGTGCAGCCCCAGCGCCGGGACGGCCAGACGGTGGTCATTCGCGGCGCCCATCTGCGCGCCCCCTCCTATGCCGGCTCGTTGCACGGACGACAATTGATCGTGCTCCACGCCGCCCAGCCGCGCGGTGGCAGGAGGGCGCACGGTTGACGGCGTAGCGGCGGAGCCGAAACCGATGATCGATTATCGCAGCGACAATACCGGCCGCGCCGCGCCGCAGCTGCTCGACGCGGTGATCCGGGCCAACCAGGGCACCGCCCTGGGATATGGCGGCGACACGTGGACCGCTGCGCTGCAACAGCGCTTTTCCGAGCTGTTCGAGACATCGGTACGGGTCTTCCCGGTCGCCACCGGAACCGCGGCCAACGCGTTGGCACTAGCCTCCCTTGGTCCTTCGTGGGGCATCGTCTATTGCAGCGACGTGGCGCACATCAACACCGCCGAGGCCAACGCCACGGGGTTCTTCGGCGGCGGCATCAAGCTCGCGGCAATCGGCGGCGAGCACGGCAAGATCGGCGCCGCCCCGCTTGCCGAAGCGCTGGCCGCGATCTCGCCGGGTCAACTCCACCGGGGGCAGCCGGCTGCGGTCAGCCTCACGCAGGCAACCGACCTCGGCGCGGTCTACACGCTCGACGAAATTCGTGCGATCGCCGAGGCGGCGAAGGCGCGCGGCCTCAAGCTCCACATGGACGGAGCGCGTTTTGCCAACGCCGCGGCCCGGCTCGGCTGCAGCCCGGCCGATCTGACGTGGCGGGCGGGCATCGACGTCATGTCGTTTGGAGCGACAAAGAACGGCGGGGCGTTGTGTGACGCGATCGTCGTTTTTTCCCCTGGCATCGCCGACGGCCTCGCCGTCCAGCTGCGGCGTGGCGGCCAGGTGTGGTCGAAAATGCGCTTCGCGTCGGCGCAGCTGATCGCCTATATCGAGGGCGGCCTCTGGCTCGACATGGCGCGCGCGTCGAATGCGGTCGCGGCGCGGATTGCCGCGGGGCTGCGCGAGTTGCCCGCGGCGCGCTTGCTGGCGCCGGTCGAGGCGAACGAGATTTTTCTCGAGCTGCCGGGTGCGGTCATGGACGCGCTCGAAGCCGACGGCTTCCAGTTCTACCGCAGAACTAAGACGCTCGCCCGTTTCGTGTGCCGCTTCGACAGCACCGAGGCCGAAGCCGACGCTCTCGTTGCGGCGCTGCGCCGCCATCTCGGCGCCGCGCGCGCCGCCGACTGACCCTCGCCCGACTTACTTCGACCCGTACGCTCCCTGCGAGCGGGGTGTAGGGGACCGGGGAGCTAAAAAACGGTGGGCGATCGCGGCGTGCATTGCGATGCCGACCGCCATACAATTCTCGTTCAACATCATGCGATTGGAGTGGCACGGTTCGACATGTCCGTGCGCGTCATGCCCGTCGGGCATGACGCCGAGAAACATCATGCTGCCGGGGATACGCTGCAGCACGTAGGAGAAATCTTCGGCGCCCATGATCGGTGCCGGGCGGTCGATATAGTTCTCGGGGCCCAGAAGTTCCGTCGCCACGTCCCGGGCGAAATCGACAAAGCCGGGGTCGTTGACGGTGACCGGGTAGCCCCGCCTGATCACCACATCCGCCTCGCACAGATGGGCTGCGGCGACGTTGTTCGCGATCCGACGGATGCCCTCGTGAGCGCGCTCGCGCGCCGCTTCGGAGGTTGCACGCAACGTCCCCAGCATCTCGGCGGTCTCGGGAATGACGTTGTAGGTCGTGCCCGCGGTCACCTTTGTGCAGGTCAAGACGACCGGGTCGAAAATGTCGATCCGGCGCGTGACGAGTGCTTGCAAGGCCTGGCCGATCTCGAACGCGACCGCGATCGGGTCGACCGCATCGTGCGGCATCGAGGCATGGCCGCCGCGCCCCTTGATCGTGATCGCCCAAGTGTCGGCCGAAGCCATCATCGGGCCGGGCTTGCCGAGAATGGCGCCGGCTTTAATGCCGGGCCAGATGTGCAAGGCGAAGGCGGCGTCAGGCTTGGGGTCGGCGTCGATGAGTCCGTCCTGGAGCATCAGCCGGGCGCCGCCGTGCCCCTCCTCGCCCGGCTGAAACATGAATTTGACCGTGCCGGCCAATTCGTCCCGGTGGCGGTGCAATAGGTGTGCCGCCTGGACAAGCATCGCGGTATGCGCGTCATGGCCGCAGGCGTGCATGCGGCCGGGGTACTCGCTGGCGAAATCGAGCCCGGTCTCCTCCGGCATCGGCAGCGCGTCCATGTCGCCACGCAGCAGGATCGTGCGGCCAGGCTTCATGCCGTTCAATGTGACGATGAGGCCGGAGGTCGACGGCCCCCGGGCGATTTCGACGTCGAGACCCTCCAGTCCATCGAGCACCGCGCCGGTGGTCAACGGCAGATCGAGCCCCAGCTCCGGCTTGGCGTGAATACGTCGTCGCAGCGCGATGGCGGCGGGCAACAAACCGCGCGCCTCCTCGAGGAAACTGTGCAAGTCGGACATGCTCGGCACTCTCCGCGTGGCGATCACCGGGTCGAAGGTTCGATTTTACGGCAGATTGCCCGGCATTGCGATCACCGGCTCCTAGAGAAAGTCGCGGACGCGTTCGAGCTCTTCTAGCGTGGCGGCAGGAGAGACGACGAGGACCTCGTCGAAGCCGATCCGCTCCAGCCGCTTCAGCCGCTGCCGCGCCTCATCAGGCGAGCAGACGAGCGACACTTTCGCACGTTCGGCAAGGCTCCCCGGTTCCGGCGGGTTGGTCAGATCGACCACGACGTTGGCGAGAACGGCGTTATCGCCCCCGGCCTCGCGGTAAAGCCGCATACCATTTTCGAGATCCTCCCAGCTGCTGTAGAGGCCGGAAGCGATCCATCCCTGGCACTGCCTCGCGGCATAGGTGATCCACCGCGGGTTGCGCCAAGCGCCGAGCATCACCGGCGGCCCACCTTCGTATCCCGGCCAGGGTGAGAGCACGCCGCCGTTGATCGAGTCGCCGCGCCAGGCGCGGCGCATGATCTCGAGCGAGCCCATCAGGGTGCGGAAGCGCTGATCGTAGTCGGCGCCGAGGAGGTCGAAATCGGCTCGCGTCGAACCACTCCCCACGCCGAGGCGCAGCCGGCCCCCTGACAGCACCTGGACTGACTGTGCGCGGTGAGCGAGCTCGATCGGATGGCGCAACGAAACCTGCAGCACCGCGGTACCGAGCTCGACGCGCCTGGTTGCGGCGGAGAGCGCGCCAAGGACGACGAGCGGGTCGAGCGTCGGCCGCCCGCGGCCGAGCGAATCCGTTACCCAGATTCCGGGAAACCCCCTCTTTTCGATCCGGCGCGCGTAATCAACGATGCGCTCGAGCGGCCGGTCGCGCGGCTCGCTACCGGACCGCAAAAAATTTACGATGCTCAACCGCATAGCCGCTCAGCCTTCGCAACGCCCACGAACACCTCCGCTTCTTGACCCGATTACCGGCCAACAATGCATCACATGCCGAGCCTCGCCAACCCCGATGGGTTCTCATCGGCGCCCGAGGAAACACTCGATCGCCCGCGCCGCAGCATCTGTTACGGGAACGAAACAGGCGAGGTGCCCGAGGAAACCTGGTCCGTTTGCGGCAATTGTGCAGTCAGCCATTGCTCTTGGGTTAGAATGACCGGCTGACCGGCTGACCGGCTGTTTTGCCGCTCGCAGATGGACGGTCGCTCCCGTTATGGAGATTGCCATTAACCTACTGTCGATTTCCACCCGCAGAAAACTTGCTTCCATCCTGTTGGCGGTGGTGATTTTCGCGGTGCTCGCCGGCTTAACGACTCGCGCCAACGGACGCCCTGGGGTCTTCGGTGTGCTCAATGCCATTCTCCTCGGCACGAGCGTCGGGTTGTTCGAACAATTTTATGTGCAGAGTCCGCACGGCCGATGGATACGCAGCATTCACCCGCTGCGCGCGATTATGATTTACACGGCCGTGGTAGTAACGATGTTCTTCGCCGTTATCAATATAACTCATCTTATACTATGGCCACTCTATCAACTCCCGGTACCGTATTCGAGACTGCCGGTCGTGCTGCCGGTGGTAATAGCGTTTTCGGTCGTCGGCATCGTCGTGATGCGAACCGTTCATTTCATTGGTATCGAGACCCTGTTTCACTTGACCATCGGCACCTATCATCGGCCGGTGGTGGCAGAAAAGGTGCTGGTGTTTCTCGACATCAACAATTCCACCGGGCTTGCCGAGCAACTCGGTGCGGTCAAAACCAAGTCGCTAGTCGGAAAATTTCTTTTCGACATCTCGAAGCCGATCACCAACCACGGCGGCGAAATCTATCTGTACAAGGGCGATGGTTTGATTGCGCTGTGGGATTGGCAGGAGGCAATTCGAGACAACAAGATTTTACGGGCGCTCGACGCGGTGTTCGCGACGATCGAGAGAGAGCAACCGGAATATCTGGAGCAGTTTGGGGTGGTTCCATCCTTTCGGGTCGGGGTTCACGGCGGCGAGGTCGTGGTCAGCGAGCAAGGGGACACCAAGCGAGCCATCGGAGTGTACGGGAGTACGATCAACATTGCGGCGCGAATGGAGGATGCGGCAAAGGCGCACAATGTTGCATGCGCGATTTCCGGTGATGTGGTCGAGGCCCTCCACGACGACGACAATCGGTTGTCTCTGATCGGTCACGAGAAAGTCAGAGGAATTAGCGCCGAGATCCCGATTTTTGAGTACCTTGTCGCCGGCAAAGCTTGCGCCAGGGCTGTTCGGCTACACCTTGATTTGACGCAACGCACGGCAGGTTTGCGCAATTCGTAGTTAATTTACTCCATAGGGAATTGCAATTCAGGTAGAATCAGGGCATTCTCTTCATGGCATCGTTTTGTCCCCCAACGATGCGGATCGGCCCGCCGGACCGGCACACCGGCGGGCCGCAGAAGCCCCGGTCTCCCCCGACCGGGGCTTTCTGCTTCTGCCGCGTCGCTGACCCTGCCAACGGCGTAGCGGAGGGCAGGGAGTCGGCATGAAATCGCGGCGTTATTGCCTTCGAACTCGGTACGGCTCGTCATAAATTGCGGTGTGGATTATCCCGCCTTCCCGAACATATCCGCGATACATGCCCTCGGTGTTAAAGGGCAAGCTCAGCACACCGGCGCGATCGACCGCGACGACGCCGCCCGAGCCCCCGAGCGCGCCAAGCTCACTGATGACTGCCGGCGCGGCGCGGTCGAGTGCTTGGCCGGCGTGGCACAGGCGGGCGGCGATCTCGAACCCGATGCCATAGCGGATGAAAAATTCCCCATGGCCGGTCGCCGATACGGCGCAGGTCGCGTTGTCCGCATACGCCCCGGCGCCGACGATCGCGCTGTCGCCGACCCGGCCCGGCGCCTTGCCCGTCCTTCCGCCGGTCGAGGTAGCAGCCGCCAAATTGCCGTGGCGATCGCACGCGACGGCGCCGACGGTGCCGCCGCCGCCAGCTTCGTCGTCGCGATGTTCGAGTGCCTGCTGCAGTTCGCACCAGCGTTGCTCGGTGTAAAAATAATTCGGCTCGCAAAAGGCGACGCCCGCTTCCCGACAAAAGGCCAGCGCCCCCTCACCGATCATCAGCACGTGGCGCGAGCACTCCATCACCGCCCGCGCTGCTAATACCGGATTGCGCGGCCCTAAGATGCCGGCCACCGCTCCGGCCCGGTGCGTGACCCCCTCCATCACGCAGGCATCCATTTCCTGGGTTCCGGCGGCACTGAAGACGCTGCCGCGGCCGGCATTGAACAACGGATCGTCTTCGAGCGCGACAACGGCGCTGGTGACGCCATCGAGCGCATCGCCGCCGCTGGCGAGAACCTCGCGTCCTACCGCGAGGGCGCGTTGCAAACCCTCATGGTACGACGCTGCGCGGGAGGCGGCTGGCCCATATCGAGGGATCGTGCCAGCGCCGCCGTGGACGGCGAGAACGAAGGATGCTTTGGTTGCGGCCATCGGCGTCCAGTCCGGACTAATTGGGCTTACCCTATTGGAACGATGATGCGCTCCTACTCGCAAGTCCTCGCTCGGCTTGGGGCACGATGACCGCGCGCCAAAGGTTGCGCATCCTACTGGTCGGGCTCGGGACGTCGGTCGTTCCGCTCGACACGGCGGTGAACATCGCCTTTCCCTCGATTACCGGAAACTTCGGTTTGCCGATCACGATGATCCAGTGGGTCGTCATCAGCTACGTCCTTACTTACTCGAGCCTGATGCTCGCCTTCGGTCGGGCGGGTGACATCTGGAGCCACGGCCGGATGTTCCGCATCGGGCTGTTGTGGAGCGGGGTTGCTTTCCTGCTCTGCGCCACTGCCTCGAGCTACGGCTGGCTCCTGTTCTGCCGCTTTCTGCAGGGCATCGGAGCCTCATTGATCGTCAGCTGCGCGCCGGCTCTGGTCACCGGGCTGTTTCCCGAATACAGGCGCAGCCGGGCCGTGGGCGTGTTTACTGCGATATACGCGCTCGGCTCCGCAGCGGGGCCGCTGATTGGCGGCATGCTGGTTCAAATCTGGGGCTGGCCGGCGGTATTCTGGTTTCGCGCCCCGATCGCCATCACAGCGTTGTTGTTCCTCGAAGGGCTGCCAGCGGCGCCTCGATCCGAGGTCCGAGAAGCGGTCGATCTGGTCGGCGCTTCTCTCTTGGCGTTGAGCATCAGCACGCTTCTGCTCACTCTCAATCAGCTTCGAGACCTGACGCAGCAGATGCTCCTGCCGCTTGCGCTCTCGGCGATCGCCGTTGCCAGCGTGATCGGGTTCATCCGCTGGGAGGATCGCGTCGCGCAACCGATCGTCAATCTCGCGCTCTTCCGAACCGGAAGCTTCGCCGCGGTAAATTTTGCCAGCGTGTTGGTTTACCTGAGCAGTTTTGCCGTTCTGTTGTTCGGACCCTATTATCTCGTACGTTCCATCGACCTCTCGCCGGCAATCGCGGGCGCGCTTCTCGGCACGTCGTTTGTCGGAAGCATCCTCGCATCGCCGCTGGCCGCGCGGGCAATCGAGCGCCTCCCGCCGCGCCGCATAGCCGCGTTCGGCGCCGTGCTCAGCGGGTTCGGATTGATGGCGATCGGGTATTCGAACCTCGGCGCATATTGGCAAATTCTTGCAATCACGAGTGCACTCGTTCTGCAAGGGCTTGGCGTGGGTCTATTCCAGGTCGCCTATATGGACATCGTGATGCGGACGCTGCCGCGGCAGCATCGCGGGGTCGCCGGCAGCATAGCGATGCTGAGCCGATCGCTCGGCGTCGTCAGCGGCGCGACGCTTTTGACCCTTGCCTTCAACGCGATCGGCGCCTTTGACCTCGCTGCCGGGCAAACGCCGGCCGCAAGGTTTTTGTCGAGCTTCAGTCTTACATTCTCGGCTGCCGGTATCGCCTCCGTGCTCGGAGGTCTACTCGTGCTGGCAAAACCGGGCCGTAGATAACCTCGCTCGCCAGCTTAGCCCGGATCCTCGAGGGTGAAGCCGACTTTGAGAACGACCTGATAGGATGCGATTTTACCCGACTCCACCTGCCCCCGGGTCTGTAAGACTTCGAACCAGCTGACTTGCCGCAAAGTGCGGGAAGCCCGGCCGACCGCGCTTGCAATCGCGTCCTCGATGCTCGTCTGCGAGGAGCCTGCGACTTCAATAATACGGTAAACATGATCGGGCATCGGCGTCCTCCTTGTCAGCCGCCGCGGGAAAAGGGGTGGGTTAGTGCGGCGGAATGCGGGTAGCAGGTATTTCGTGCTGACGATGCAGAATTAAAGATATCGACCTCTGCCTTTGCGACCCTCACCACGGTCAGATTCCCGGGGCCGATGCCGAGACTGACACGGGCGCCGTGGTCTTCTGCTCCGAATGCCGGCTTTGCGCCTTCCCACGTCGGAATAGCTCGGTGGTTGGGTCCGCCGGCATTTCGCTGATTACCGGCCTGAGGCTGAGTGCCGAGTTCCCGCGCCACACCGTGATAGCCGCCATCTGGCCGATCGGCATCTCGGCGATCATCAGCGGCAGGTCGTGCATTCGCCTGATGTCTTGTCCGTTGGCTGACAGAACGATATCGCCTTGGGCGAACCCTGCCGCTGCGGCGGGACTGCCTGCGCCAACCTCTGCGACCAGTGCCCCCGTGACCCTGGGAAGCCCGAGACTTTGGGCGATCTCCGGCGTCACTTCCCGGATCTGTACACCGAGCCAGCCTCGGGCCACCCTCCCATATGTCTTTAATTGCTCCACGACCGGTTTGGCTCGGTTCGCCGGGATCGCGAAGCCGATGCCGACGGAGCCGCCGTTTGGCGAGTAGATCGCGGTGTTAACGCCGATGACATCACCGCGCAGGTCAAAGGTCGGTCCACCGGAATTACCCCGGTTCATCGCGGCGTCAATCTGGAGAAAGTCGTCGTAGGGGCCGGTGTGAAGATCGCGCCCGCGCCCGGAAATGATCCCGCTGCTGACGGTATTGTCTAGCCCAAAGGGATTGCCGATCGCGAGCACCCAGTCTCCCACGCGGGTGGTGTCGCTGTCGCCCCAGTGCACAAATGACAACGGTCGCGGTGCATCGACCTTCAGCAATGCAAGATCGGTCAGAGGATCGCGACCCACGATCCGAGCGGGGTATTCGGTCGTGTCTGAGACGACGACGCTCACCCTTTCGGCATCTTCCAGGACATGATTATCGGTTACGACGTAGCCGCTCGGATCGACGATAAAGCCTGATCCCAACGCCACGCTGGCCACTTTCGGAGCAGAGGTGCCGCCACGATCGCGCGAGTCCGGGAAGCGGCGCAGAAGCTCCTCGAGTATTGATGGGGGGATGCCACGCAGCGCCACCCGATCCTCGTTGCGGCCGGACTGCGATCCCTGCGGGTCCGCGGCCGCCTTGCTCACCCTCTGAATTGCCGAGACGTTGACGACTGCCGGCATAACCTCTTGTACAACCGGCGCAAAGCTCGGCACCGGCACTCCGGCGCCGCCGCTCGCCGAATACGGACTACCGCCCTGAGTGCAACCCATAGCCGCGACCGCGAGGCCAAGCGACAGGGCCGCAAATCCTGTTCGGTAGGGTCGGCGCAAGCTCGAGGCCAGCATCGGAAAGACTTTCATGGCGACGGCAGGCGACCGTTCAAGGGGGGCGCCATCCCGACCTGTGCGTCGTGCATGATGCCCTCCTTTGCCTAACGGGTCCTGAACAAATCCGAAGCGGGTTTTCACCCGGTCGAGCACTCTCGGTGCCCGATCCGCCGCCGCTCATCTCGTTATATGGCGTCGGGTGGCGAGGTTGCGACCAAGCCGAGGTGTGGGCGGGACCTTGCATGGTCATCTTGACCTTCGAGGCCGTCAAATCTCGGCAAATGCTTGAGAGGGTTAACCCGCCTCCAAAGAATTCGGCCGTCTCCCGAAATACGCGACCCATTGCTTATCTGATGAACCAAGAAACGAATTCCGCCACAACTGACTGCTGTCTTGAAATGGTTAAAATCTAACCCAATCTATTTTACGCAGCTTTCGCTCACCGATGATGCTGCCCGGCGGGTTTTCGGCACGGAACCCCGGAGGTTCGGTGAACGCATCTCGGCAAGTAAGAGCGGCGTCTGGAAAGGTGCATGGCACGGCCTCTGACAAACGTGTGAGGAGTAAAGATGTCGAAAATCCCGCAAGGCGAATGGGACGCCATTGCGGCACGGTATGCGCAAGGTGAGTCGATCAGCAGAATTGCGCAGAGTTACGGCTGCACGCCCCCAGCGATCCATTACATTCTCAAGCGCGGCAAACAGCGGCCTACACCGCACATCCAGCAACCGCTGAAACCAGCGCCGCAGGCGTTATCGTCGATGATTCATCGACCAGTGCAATCGCCAGACGCGCCGGAGAACGCACGTCCCACCGGGTCGCCCGGTGAAGGACTTGGAATGGCCCGGTTGCCACCGGCAGAGGCAAGGTCAGCGATGGTGCAGCCGGTCGGGCCGCGGCCGGACCGCAATCGCGAGTTCTCGTCTGGGCAGCCGACGACCAACGGCCGTCCTCGGCCAGCGATCCCGCAAAAAACCTTGGGCGATCATCGCAGCGGCGGGCGATCTTCTGCATTTACCGCCAGTCTGGATCGCGAGCTTCACGGCCGCGTGGAAGCGGCGATCGCGGCGTTCCGCTCGAGTTTCGATGCGGCGATCGCGGAGGGTTCACCCCAGGTGCACCAACAGCTTCGGCAAGCTGCCTCGGATCTGATGCGGGTCGCGGCGCGCACGACGATCGTGCTCGATCGTTTGACCGCAACTGCCGAGCGCATTGCTGGAGGAGCGGAGGGGCAATCGCCGTCGGGGCGCGGCCGTTTCTAGGTGTCTCTCAGAAGACTGAAAACTCTCACAAATCGGGCCGACCGGGTGAACGGCGGCGAATGCAGCTCTCGGTAACGATGATGTCCATAGGGACATCGAAGAGCTGCGGGTAAATGGTCTCGATTTGCGACAGTTCGAAGCCGACGCCAAGCGCCAGCGGACGCGGCGAGGCCGCCGCCAAGGTGCGATCGAAGTAACCGCCGCCATTACCTAGGCGAAAGCACTGCCGGTCAAAACCGACGAGAGGTGCGAGCACGGCCTGGGGGATCACGATGTCGCGCCTCTCGGGAACCGGGATGTTCCATACGCCGTCGACGAGCTTCTCACCCGGCCGCCAGGCGCGGTATTCGAGCGGGCCTTTTTTGTCGACCACTACCGGCAACGCGACGACGGATCCGCGGCAAATCAGCCAATCGATCAGTGGCCGCGGATCAAACTCCGCCTGAAACGGCCAATAAACGCCGAGAATAGCGGCTGGACACTCTTCCAACACAGAGCGCAGCCGCGTCTCGATCTTTTTGCCCCATTGGCGACGCCGCACCGGCGGAGCGCTGATGCGCAGCGCTAGTAGGCGCTGCCGCTCCGACCGCCGCCACGCCTTGAGGTCGGCCCCTTGCAAAGCTGCCTTGTTCTCTACTGCCGCGGCCCTCACCATTGCAGATCGATCGGAGTATCAAGCCCGCATTGCGCCTCGATGGTTTCGGCTGCATCGAGACAAAGGTCCTCGCGGTAGCGCGAGGCAATGATCTGGACCCCTAACGGAATGCCATTCGACAGACCGGTGGGCACGGCAGCCGCTGGCAGGCCCAATAGGTTGACGGTGATAAGCAGACGCTGAATCCGCCGGAGTCGCTCCCCATCGGCCGCCGCGTCTGTGTCGAATCCGACCGGAAGCGGCGGCTCTGACGAGACCGGCCCGACGACCAAGGGGTAACGCTCGAGAAACTGCAGCCAGTCTCGAAGGTGTTTGCGGCGCTGAGCCAGGTCCCTCATATAGCCGGCGAGGTCGACTTCCGGCGTCGCCGCGAGATAAACATCGAGTGCGCGGTTCATACCCGGATCGCCGTGCTTGCGGATAACCGGCTCGGTTGCGTGGCGGATTTCGGTCATCGCGATCCGCCACATCAACTCCGCGGCCGCGTCGACATCGGGCGGTTCGATCTCCTCTACCGCGTAACCTGCGCGTTCGAGCGCCGCGCCGGCGCACCGGATCGCATCCGCCACCGCAGGATCGACGCCCAACCCGGCCGGATCAACGGTTAGAGCAACCCGCATCGGACGGGCCGGCTCGGGGCCGCTCAGCGAGGCGGGAACCCACCAGGGATCGCGCATGTCGCGGGCCGCCATGGCGGCGAGCCCCAGCCGTACATCGCGAACTCGGCGCGCCAACGGGCCTTGTACAGCGAAAATTTGCAGACTGATCGGCGGCTCTTCTGGAGCGGTGCCGTTGTACGAGGGCACCCGCCCCAAGGTTGGGCGGATGCCGGCCAGCCCGCAACAATAGGCGGGATACCGGATCGAACCGCCATAATCGTTGCCGTGCGCGAGGGGCGTGATGCCGAGCGCGACGGCCGCTGCGGCGCCGCCGCTCGAACCACCGGGCGTGCGTGTCCGGTCCCATGGATTCAGCGTCGGGCCGCGGAGCTCGTTGTCGGTGTGCCAACGCAGGCTGAAGGCGGGAGTATTGCTGCGGCCGATGATAATGGCGCCGGCACGCTTCCAGTTGGCCACCGGCGGACTGTCGGTATCGGCGATCAAATCACGGAAGGCAACGACGCCGTTGGTGGTCGCGGCACCCGCCTGATCGACATTTTCTTTGATGAGAACCGGGACACCATGTAAAGGGCCTGTCGCCTCCCCGCGGTTGACTTTGCGATCGGCCTCTTCGGCCGCGGCAAGCGCCTCTTCTGCCAGTACTACCGTCACCGCGTTGACGGCGCTGTTGACCTCGTCGAGCCGCTTCAACGAGGCTGAGACCGCCTCCCGGCAGGAGATTCGGCCGCGCCGGATCGCGTCAGTCAGCTGCGCGGCGCCCCAGCGCCATAGTTCATCGTTCATGGCCTTCTCGTCGAGACTGTGATGCCCCCAATGAGCTAAGTGCGCTAAAACAGCCCAGTAATCCGGCCCTCCGCGTCAACCTCGATGTTGTTCGCAGCCGGCACCCGCGGCAGGCCGGGCATCGTCATGATATCGCCGCAGATCGCCACGACGAACTCCGCGCCTGCTGACAGCCGCACCTCGCGGATCGCCACCGTATGGCCGCTCGGCGCGCCTTTGGCGTTGGGATCGGTGGTAAAGCTGAGCTGGGTCTTGGCGATGCAGACCGGGAAGTGGCCGAAGCCCTGATCCTGCAACTGCGCGAACTGGTCCTGCACCGGCTTGGCGGCCTCGATGTCTTCAGCGCCGTACATGCGCTGAGCGATGGTGCGCGCCTTTTCGAGGAGCGGCATCTCGTCGGGGTAGAGAAACTTGAGTTTCCCGGCCCCGCTCTCGGCGAGATCGACGACTTCGCGAGCGAGTTCGACGGCACCCTCGCCGCCTTGTGCCCAATGGTCGGCGATGACCGCCTTGGCGCCCTCGGCCGCGCACAGCTCCTTGAGTCTCGCATGCTCGCGCGCAGTGTCGGCGCTGAAGCGGTTGACCGACACGACCGCCGGCACGCCGAACTGGCGGATATTGGCGAGGTGTCGCTGAAGGTTGGCAAAGCCCTTTTCGAGCGCGGCGACATTCTCTTCGCGCAGCGCGTTGAGCGCTACGCCGCCGTGCATCTTCAACGCCCGCACCGTCGTGACCACGATGGCTGCCGCCGGGCTCAGCCCGGTTTTGCGGCATTTGATGTCGATGAACTTCTCGGCGCCGAGATCGGCGCCGAAGCCGGCTTCGGTGACGACGTAATCGGCGAGCTTCAGCGCCGATGTGGTCGCGATCACCGAGTTGCAGCCATGGGCGATGTTGGCAAAAGGCCCACCATGGATAAAGACCGGGTTGTGCTCGATCGTCTGCACCAGATTAGGCGCCAGCGCATCCTTCAGCAGCGCGGTCATAGATCCTGCCGCCTTGACATCGGCAGCCGTCACCGATTTGCGCTCGCGCGTCTGCCCGACGATGATGTTGCCTAGCCGCCGCTGCAGGTCCTGTAGGCTGGTCGCCAGGCAGAAGGTCGCCATTACTTGCGAAGCGGCGGTGATGTCGAACCCGTCCTCCCGCGGGTAACCGTTGGCGACCCCGCCGAGCGAGGAGATAGTCGTGCGCAGAGCGCGGTCGTTCATGTCCATCGCCCGGCGCCAGGCGACCCGGCGCGGATCGATGCGCGGCTCGAGCCCGTAATAGATATGATTGTCGACCATCGCCGCGAGCAGGTTGTTGGCGGCGCCGATCGCGTGAATATCGCCGGTGAAATGCAGGTTGATGTCCTCCATCGGGACCGCCTGAGCGTAACCGCCCCCTGCCGCGCCGCCTTTGACGCCAAAGCAAGGGCCCATGCTCGCTTCGCGCAAGCACAGCATCGCCTTCTTGCCGATGAGGTTGAGCGCATCGGTGAGCCCGACCGAGGTCGTCGTCTTGCCTTCGCCAGCTGGGGTCGGCGTGATCGCGGTGACGAGGATCAGCTTGGCGTTTGGCCGATCACGCAGTGAGCGGACATAGTCGAGGGCGATTTTCGCCTTGTACTTGCCGTATTGCGATACCGCATCGGCCGGGATGCCAAGCTTCTCCGCGGCTATCTCAACGATCGGCCGCATCGTCGCGGCTTGCGCGATCTCGATATTGGATTTCGGGTTTCTGTGTTGTTCTTCTCCACGCGCCACGACGCTTCTCCTTACCGTTCAGTGATGCCGGGTCTTATCCCCTCGGGGCCAACCGGCGCAACCGTGCCAGATATACCGGAGCCGGCCGTGATCCAAAGGGCACGCCATGCCCGCGATGTTCAGTCGCCCGATCCGAAGGCGCTCCTCGCCAGTGGCAGCGATCGCGTCTTCACGCGCCGCCTCGAGACAGCGCACCCAGTGGATCAAGGTCGCAGGGTAATACGGGAGGCATATCCTCGACATTGAGGATTTCGAGCCCGGTACCCGCCTACCACGCGCGAGAAGGAGCGCATTAGTGATGATTTGCCGAGCCGCCCGGCGATCGTGATGCCGATCTTCAGCACATCGCTCCGGCTGCCTTCGACTGCGATCTCGCTCGTGAGATAGGCTCGCACGAGCCGCGCCATATCGCCGGTCAGAAACCAGCGAAACGGACGGCGCGATCGAAGGGCGGGCGCCGGTGACATCGCAGATGCTCGATCAATTTTCGGTGATTCTCGGGTAGCCGTGTCGTGCTTGCCTTTGCCGTAATCTTTGCAAGATTATTTTTTCTGGAGCGCACACTTCGAGGTCTGATGATGTCAGGAAGAAGTCGCTGGTCCACCGGCAGTCGCGCCACCGCACGTTACGGCGCCGCCTGCCGGGATGCCGCCGGCCAGTGGCGGGCCGTCGATTGAGCGCCCACCGGCAGCAGGGCGAGCACAGGTTTGGCTTCGTCTGCCTGGCCCTCTGTCTTGCCACGATCCTCGGCTGCGCCGCGGAGACATCGACGCCCCCAATCCCCGCCTTGACTCCAGGTATTGCCCGGGTGTGGTTTCTGCGGGGGTGGGACGCACCGAGCGGGCAAACCTCGGTTTACGGCGCAGCGCCGGTAATCTTTGCGAATGGCGCGCCGGTTGGCGACATCCGGACGGGCACCAAATTCTTCCGCGATTTCCCGCCGGGGACTTACCGGTTCACCGTGCAGCCCTTCGGCCTTCCCACCTCTCAGGAGACGACTGTCCAACTCGTCGGCGGGACCGAGACCTATATTCAGGTCCAGTGGGCAGCAAGCTGGCAGTTCGGCTATCCGGAAGCAGATTTCTCATTCGCGCCCAACACTTTTGTTATCTCGATGATGTCACCGCAGGTGGCGCAGGCATATCTTCCCACCTTGACCAATCTCGGCCAGCGCTGATTTTGCGAGGCCGGTCATAGCAGAGGTTCGAATACGGGGCTCGGTCGATGCCTACGCCACGGCACTCGACGCCCGGCTGAGCGATGCGGCGCGGGCTCTAGTCCCGCCGCTGCTCTTCGGCTTGCGGCTGTGGGCTTCGGTCTGTCTCGCGCTCTACGCCACGTACTGGTTGGAGCTCGACAACCCGTTCTGGGCCGGTACTTCGGCGGCGATCGTCTGTCAGCCACATCTCGGAGCTTCGCTGCGCAAGGGCTGGTACCGGTTGATTGGCACCGTGGTCGGAGCCGTGGCGATCGTTGTGCTGACGGCTTGCTTTCCGCAGGATCGCGCGCCGTTTCTCGTTGGCCTGGCACTGTGGGGGGCCGCATGCGCTTTCGTGGCAACTCTGCTGCGCAATTTCGCGGCCTACGCCGCCGCGCTGGCTGGCTATACGGCCGCGATCATCGCGTACGACCAGCTGGGCGCCACCGGGGGGCCAAACGGACAAGCCTTCATGCTCGCCATCAACCGCGCGAGCGAGATCTGCATCGGCATCGTCTGCGCCGGCGTCGTCCTCGCCGGAACGGACTTGGGCGGTGCGCGACGCCGGCTGGGGACATTGTTCGCCGGCCTCTCGGCAGAGATCGCTTGGCGCTTTGCCGGCACATTGGTTGCCGCCGGAGCCGAATTTGAGGAAACCCAGGCGACACGCCGCGAGCTCGTTCGCCGCGTCATCGCGCTCGATCCGGCGATAGACGAGGCGTTCGGAGAATCCTCGCAGCTGCGCTATTACTCTCCGGTATTGCAGCGGGCAGTGGATGGTCTATTGGCTGCTCTGGCTGGCTGGCGCGCGGTGGCGGTGGCGCTAGCGCGATCGCCGGAGGGGAGGGCTCGGCAAGAGGCGGACGCCGTGCTGGCAGAGGTGCCCGTAGAGCTTCGTCCGCGGCCCGAGCAAATGGAGCCGACACGCTGGATGGCTGACCCGCCCCGCCTGATCGGCGCCTGTGATGCAGCCGTACGCAGCCTGGCCGCCCTCTCGGCGGGCACCCCTTCGCTGCGGCTACTCGCCGACCAGACTGCCGAAGTGCTGGCCGGCATTGCGGACGCGCTCAACGGGCTGGCTCTGCTCGTCACCGACCCTTTCCGTCCGGTTGCGCGCGGCGTCCGCCGCCTCCGCATACCCGATTGGCTCCCTCCTCTGGTCAATGCCGGGCGCACCTTCGTCGTGATCGTCGCCGCGCAGCTTTTCTGGATTGTTACCGAATGGCCGAACGGTGCGCAGGCCATGCTTTTTGCCGCGATTGCCGTCATCCTGCTCGCGCCGCGCGCCGACCAGGCCTACGCCGCCGCTGTGAGTTTCACGGTGGGCACCGGTCTCACCGCCGTTTTTGCCGCAATCATCGGCTTTGCGGTGCTGCCGAATCTGGAGACCTTTGCCGCCTTCAGTCTCGCGATAGGCCTTGTGCTGGTGCCCGCTGGGGCGGGGATCGCCCAGCCTTGGCAGACCGCGATGTTTATCCCGATGGTCGCAAATTTTGTGCCATTGCTGGCACCCGCCAACCAGGAGAGCTATGACACCCAGCAATTCTACAATTCTGCACTAGGGATTGTTGCAGGGTCGGGTGCCGCAGTGTTGTCGTTTCGATTGCTGCCCCCCCTGTCACCTGCATTTCGGACGCGCCGGCTGCTCGCACTGACCTTGCGCGACCTGTATCGCCTCGTTACCGGCCCGGTCCCGCGGACTCCCGATGATTGGGCCGACCGCATGTACGGCAGGCTCGCGGTGCTGCCGGATGCGGCGCAACCGTTGCAGCGCTCGCAGTTGCTGGCGGCGTTCTCGGTCGGTACCGACATCATCCAGCTTCGCCATATCTGTAAACGGTTCGATTTGGGTTCCGGCCTCGATGCAGCGCTCGAACCCTTGGCGCATGGCCAAAGCGTAACCGCCGTCGGGCGCCTTGCCTCACTCGATCAGGCGCTCGCCACGCGCCCCGACCTCGGACCCGAAGCTCTGCGTGCCCGCAGCCTTATCCTTGCGATTTCGGAGGCGCTGACCGAACATTCTGCTTGCTTCGACACAGGAATGCCCCGGTGAGGTTTACCGAAATCAACCTGTTCGGCGTCTATGTCGCACCGATCTCGGTGATGATCGTCGCGGCCTGGGCGATTACGATAGGGCTACGTCGGTTCGCCGCCCGATACGGTCTGCTGCGCTACGTTTGGCACCCCTCGCTGTTCGTTTTCGCCGTTCACGTGATCGTGCTCTCGTCGATGGTACTGCTCCTAGCGGCGCGTTGAGTTCGCCATGTCTGAGGTCGAAGCAAAAGCGAAGCCCGAAGTGGCGGCGAACAATGTCGGTAGCGCCGCCGTCTGGTCGCCCGAGCCCGCTCCTCGCGAAACGCCCCGGCATCGTCTGCGAATCCTGCCATTCCTGATCACTTTGGTCGCGCTCGCGGTCGCCGTCGTGCTCGGGCGGGCGATGTGGGACGCCTATATGGGTGCGCCGTGGACGCGCGACGGTACCGTGCGGGCCTATGTCGTGACGATGGCGCCGCAGGTCGCCGGGCAGATCGTAGAGCTGCCGGTCGCCGACAACCAATTCGTGCACAAGGGCGACCTGTTGATGGTCATCGACCCCACCAACTACAAGATCGCCGTGAGCCTCGCCGAGGCAGCTATGCAGCAGGCCCAGGTTACCGCGCAGAACGTCGAGAGGGAGTCCCAGCGTCGACAGGAGTTGACCTCCCTCGCCGTTACGGTCGAAGAAAAACAGACCTTTGCGAGCAATGCGGTTGCCGCGCAGGCCCAATATCAGCAGGCCGTGGCCAATCTGAACCAGGCACGGGTCAACCTCGAACGCACAGAGATCCGATCGATCGTCAATGGCTGGGTGACGAACCTGCTCGCACAGCTGGGCGACTATGCCACTGTCGGGCAGTACGAGATCTCGCTCGTCGACGCCGATTCATTCTGGGTCGATGGGTATTTCGAGGAGACCAATCTCGACCGGATCCAGGTAGGCGACCCGGCCGGTGTCAAGCTGATGGGCTATACCCAGATTGTTCGCGGCCATGTCGGCAGCATCGCCCGCGGCATCAACGTCGCGAACGCACAACCCAACGGGCAAGGGCTGGCCACGGTCAACCCTATTTTCACCTGGGTGCGCCTGGCGCAGCGCATCCCGGTTCGCGTCCACATTGATGAGGTCCCGGAAGGGGTCGTCCTCGCCGCCGGGATGACTGCAACGGTGCAAATCGATCCGCATTCGAGGACACCCGAGAAGCGGTGAAGCTAAGGCGTCGAGCGCCCTACGCCCCTGCATGACATCATTTGCCGTTCAGTGCGCCCTTTCGACGGCGACGCGAACATCAACGGATAATGGCAGGCCGCCATGGATTTCGCCCAGCATGGACAGCCGCTCTGCCAATTGCGCCAAAGTGAGTTCGGGCTCGATATCGAAAGAGAGCCTGGCGTGCTGAAATATCGCGGTGACCCGGTTGGACGGCTGGGCCGATTTGCAATTCATCATAAGATCCCTGCATTCGGGTAACTGCCTAATAAACTACTGCGCGAGCTGTTTCTTCCGTAAATTTTTGTAAAAGCTATGGCAATACACGGGCAATAGCAGTTTACCAACTTTAACAGAGAATTTATTGGACCGCAGAGCAGGTAACCAACACATAAGGGAAGCGAAGGACGCGCAAAAGCGCGGCTTGGGGCCTCCTCACGAACCCGCAGCGCAGCCCTTCGAAAGGAGTGCTCGATGGCTCAAGCTACGGGTAATGGAGCCCCGCGGAAGACCGGCGGGATTCTCGCGATCGTCGCAGCTGCTCTGCTGTTTGCTGCCGTACCTTTCCAGCTCGCGGTGGCCAACCCCCCACACGGCGGAGGTGGTGGGGGCTTTCACGCTGGCGGTGGCGGGTTCCACAGCGGCGGGTTCCACGGCGGCTTTGGTGGGTTCCACGGGGGAGGGTTCCACAGCGGGGGGTTTGCGGGGTTCCATGGCGGCCAGTTCCACCACGGCTTTGGGCATTTCCGCGGCGGGTTTGGGGTTGGAGGGATCTACGCGCCGTATTGGTGGGGTTACGGCTATCCCTACTACGACTACGGGTATTACGGCTACGATCCCGGCTACAACTATTACGGCAACTATCCCAGCAATGGCTACGGCTCACAGCCCGATGCGGGGCAGGTTTGGTATTACTGCTCCGACCCGCCGGCTATTACCCCTACGTAGCGCAGTGCAATACCGGCTGGCAGACGGTTCCGGCGAGCTGATCCTCCAATCTCCCGCGTCCTGCTATTCCGCCGCGTTTCGCCTGCCGTAACGGCGGACGCGTAGATCGGCCTGCTCTTTGTGGCCCCAAAAGCGCTCGATGGCACAGAGGCGGCTGCAATATTCGCCGACCATCGCGCTCGCCTCTGGCGTCTTGACCTCCTGGTAGGTGCAGGTCTTCAGAAACTTGCCGACCCAGAGGCCGCCGGTGTAGCGCGCCGCACTTTTGGTCGGCAATGTGTGGTTGGTGCCGATCACCTTGTCGCCGTATGCGACGTTGGTTTCGGGGCCGAGGAACAACGCGCCGTAATTCTTGAGCCGGTCGAGATAGCGGCGCGGCTCGCGCGTCAGCACCTCGACATGCTCGGCGGCGATGCGGTCGGCCTCGGCGACCATCTCATCCTCGTCCGTACAGAGAATGACCTCGCCGTAGTCGCACCACGCGACACCCGCGACATCGGCGGTCGGCAATACCGTCAGCTGCCGGTCGATTTCGGCGACCGTCGCATGAGCGAGCTTCTCGGATGTGGTCAACAGGACCGCGGGTGATGTCGGCCCATGCTCGGCTTGGCCCAGCAGATCGGTCGCGCACATCTCGGCGTCGGCAGTCTCGTCGGCGATCACCAGGATCTCGGTCGGACCGGCAAAGAGGTCGATGCCGACCCGGCCGTAGAGCTGGCGCTTGGCCTCGGCGACATAAGCGTTGCCGGGGCCGACCAGCATATCGACCGGCTTGAAGCTCGCGGTGCCGAGCGCCATCGCCGCCACCGCCTGAACGCCGCCCAGCACGTGGATCTCGTCGGCGCCGCCCAGATGCATCGCGGCGATCGTCTCGGGGTGCGGACCACCCTGGTTCGGCGGGGTGCAGGCGGCGATGTGGCCGACCCCGGCGACCCGCGCGGTGACGATCGACATATGTGCGGAGGCGACCATCGGATAACGCCCGCCCGGCACATAGCAGCCGACACTGCCGACCGGGATGTGGCGGTGGCCGAGTACGACGCCGGGCAAGGTCTCGACCTCGAAATCGCGCATTGAGGCGCGCTGGATCTCGGCAAAATGGCGGATCTGCGCCTGGGCAAATTTGATGTCGTCGATCGTTTGCGGCGCCACTTTGGCGACCAGCGCCGCAATCTCATCAGCGCTCAACTGGAAACTCGGCGGCGACCATTTGTCGAAGCGTTCCGACAGTTCGCGCACCGCCTCATCGCCGCGTTTGGCGACATCGGCGATGATCGTTTCGACGGTGCTCCTGACCTTGGCGTCGGCTTCTTCCTGCCGGCCGGCGAGCGCCGCTGTTTTGATGTGTTGGGCCATGGCATTTGCTCCTGACTTAGGGCTCACCAGAGAGACACGGAGGCCACGGAGAAGTCTGCTTCTATCTTCGGGCCCTCCGCGGCGAAAACATCGTCACCAGGCGGTCCAGCCACCGTCGACCAGCAGCGACGAGCCGGTGACGAGGCTGGCAGCGGGTGAAGCGAGAAATACGACGGCCTGCGCCACATCCTCGACAGTGCCGGCGCGACCCAGCGGGATGCGGTCGAGGATCCATTTGCGGGTCTGGGGGTCGTCGAAAAACGGCTTGGTCAGCGGTGTCTGCACAAAGGTCGGAGCAATCGAGACGACGCGCACGCCCTTTGGCGCCAGCTCGACCGCCATCGCCTTGGTTAGCCCTTCGATCGCGTGCTTGGTCATCACATAAACAGTGCGGTTTAGCTCCGAGCCGACATGGCCCATTTGCGAGGACATGTTGATGATCACACCGCTGCCGCGTGAGACCATCAGCCGCGCCGCCGCTTGCGCGACGATGAACGCGGCTCTGACATTGAGCCCGAGCAAGAGATCGAGGGTCCGCTCGTCGACTTCGAGAAACGGTTGTGGCCGATTGACGCCGGCATTGTTGACGAGGATGTCGAGCCGTTCGAGACTGGCAAAGCCGTCGTGAACTGCGTCGGACCGGGTGACATCGAAGGGCAACGACCGCGCCCTGCCGCCGGCGGTGGTGATCTCGCGCGCGACCTCGTCGAGCTCGCTCGGCGTGCGGCTGACGAGCACCAGTTCGGCACCGGCAGCAGCGAGCGCCAATGCCGCCGCGCGGCCGATGCCGCGTCCGGCGCCAGTCACGAGCGCCGTCTTGCCGTCGAGGCGGAAGGCGCTATCGGCCGATTTCGCCAGCATAGGATTCCAGCAGGCGCCATGTCGCCGGGCCTGCCCTTTCCCGCCAGCGTGCGTAGAAGTCGCCGAGCTTGGCGCGGAAGCCGGTAGTCTCCGCGGTATTGACCCTCATGCCCCGGTTTGCGAGCTCCTCGGCCCCGGCGGCATTGACCTGTTCGATGTCCTCGCGCTGCAGCAGCGCGTATTTCTCGGCATTGCGCTCAACGACTTCTTGGATTGCGCGCGGCAGCGCGCCCCATGCCGCGCCATTGGCCAACAGCGTGAACCCCGACCACCAATGCGCAGTCAGGCTCAAATGGGTTTGGACCTCGTAGAGCCTCAGCGACAATACGACGCCGAGCGGGTCGCTCTGCCCGTCGAAGCTTTTCGTCTTCAGCGCTTCATACATTTGATTGAACGGGACATACCCGGCCTCGGCCCCAAATGATTCGAAGAAATCGCGCGCAATAGCACCGCCTGGGCTGCGGATCTTCAGCCCGGCAAGATCAGCGGCGGTATGGATCGGTCGCGTGCTGGTCGTCAGATGATGAAATCCGTTCTGCAAGCAATGGCGGAAAGCGTGGATGCCGTTTTGCGCCAGCTCACTGCGAATCCGGTCGCCGAGCGCGCCGTCGAGCGCCGAGAACACGGCCTTCGAATCTCGGAATGCAAAAGGCAGCAACGGCAATGCGCTGGTCGGTGCGACCTCGCCGAGCGTCGCGCCCGCGACAAAGAAATCGAGCGCCCCGCTGCGCAAATCGGCGAACATCTTGGGGTCGGGTCCGAGCCGGCTCTCCGGAAAGACGTCGATGAGAAATTCTCCGGCCGTCTCATGGCGGATCGCTTCCGCCATCTCGGTGATCCGCCTGACGGTGGCGCTGCCGACGGGCTGATTGAGGCCCAGGCGATAGCGAAATTGCGGTGGGTTTGTCGGGGATGCCATGACCTCGAAGCTGCCTCCCAATCATCCCGGGATCCATGGAACAATGAGGCACCGGCCTGCGCCGGTGTGACATCAGTATAATGCGTCATTTGGTCATCGTCTCGCCGAGACCGCCGCCTTGACACCCAACGCGGCAGGCATTAGGAGAGACGGACGTGGTGGATTTGAGCCGACCGGCTTGCGGCCACGCTAAAGAAGCGCTAAAAGGTCGGGAGTTCTGAGAGGAGCCCTGGCCCGCGCGGGACCGGGGTTTTTTGTTGCCCCATCGGCGCGGCCGCACATTGGAGAGACCCGCCGATGAGCAAGCCCGTTCTGCCCGCCGACCTTGCCGATGCTCTCGATCCCGCGACGATCCTCGTGCGCGGTGGCGCCACCCGCAGTCCGCACGACGAGACCTGCGAGGCGTTGTTCATGACCTCGGGCTTTGTTTACGACACGGCCGCCGCCGCAGAACAGGCCTTCGCGCAGGAGGGCTCGCGTTTCGTCTATTCGCGCTACCGCAACCCGACCGTGGCGATGTTCGAGGAGCGGCTGCGCCTCATAGAGGGAGCGGAGGCCTGTCGCGCGACGGCGAGTGGCATGGCGGCGGTGTTCGCGGCGTTGCTGTGCCGGCTGCGCGCCGGCCAGCGTGTCGTGTCGAGCCGGGCGCTGTTCGGGTCCTGTCATTACATCGTTTCCGACTTGCTGCCGCGCTGGGGGATCGAGACCGTGCTGATCGATGGGCGAGATCTCGGTGCCTGGGAGACGGCGCTGGCGGGCGGTGCGGCGCTCGCCTTCTGCGAGAGCCCGTCGAACCCGACGATGGAAATCATCGATATCGCCGGGGTCGCGCGGTTGACCCACCGTGCCGGCGGCATCCTCGTCGTCGATAATGTCTTTGCAACCCCGCTATTGCAGAAGCCTCTGGCGCTCGGCGCCGATGTCGTCGTCTACTCGGCAACCAAGCACATCGACGGGCAAGGCCGCTCCCTCGGCGGTGCGATCCTCGCAACAGAAAAATTCGTCAAGGAAGATCTGGGCCTGTTTTACCGGCATACCGGACCGTCGTTGAGCCCGTTCAACGCGTGGCTGCTTTTGAAGGGACTTGAGACACTGGAACTTCGGGTTGATCGTCAATGCCGCACGGCTGCGGCAGTCGCCCAGTATCTCGAGGTCCATCCCAAAGTTACTAGGGTGCTCTATCCCGGGCTGCCGAGCCATCCGCAATATGAACTGGCGCGCCGTCAGATGAAGCAGGGCGGCAGCCTCGTCTGTTTTGATGTCGCCGGTGGCAAAGAGGCCTGTTTTCGCTTTCTCGATGCGCTGCGGCTCGTCGACATTTCGAACAATCTCGGGGATTCAAAGAGCATGGTTACCCATCCGGCGACGACGACGCATTCGAGACTGAAGCCCGAGGAACGGGCCGAGCTCGGGATCGGCGACGGCCTGGTGCGCTTTTCTGCCGGCCTCGAAGCCGAAGCCGATCTGCTTGGCGACATCGAATACGCGCTAACGCAGGTTTAGCTGTATCATCGGGTGGGAATGGACAATCGACAGGACAACTCTGCAATGACTGTGATCGGGATAATCGCTCAGGGCATGATGGGCGCCGGCGTTGGCCGCCGGCTGCACGAGAGTGGCGCCAAAGTCCGCACCCTGTTGTCGGGGCGCAGTCAAGCCAGCGCCGAGCGCGCCAAGGCAGCCGGCATGGCTGCGGCGGCGGACGAGCGCGAGCTGCTTTCCGGCGCCGATTTCTTCCTGTCTGTCCTTCCGCCGGGCGAGGCCGAGCCGCTCGCCCGCAAGCTGGCGCCAACTCTGGCGACGCTCGACCGCAAGCCCGTGTACATCGACTGTAATGCGGTCAGCCCGCAGACCGCGATGCGGATCGGCGAAATCATCGCACCGACCGGAGCCCATTTCGTCGACGCCGGGATCATCGGCGGGCCGCCGCGTCCAGGCTACAGTCCGACGATCTACGCCTCGGGCCCGACAGCCAGTCAAACCGCTGTGCTGCGCGATTGGGGGATCGATTGGCGCGTCATCGATGGGCCGATCGGCGCCGCCTCGGGTCTCAAGATGTCCTATGCCGGGATCACCAAGGGCACGACCGCGATCGCCTCGGCGATGCTGCTGGGCGCGGCGCGGGCTGGCTGCGCCGAGGCGCTGATCGCCGAGCTTACCGAGAGCCAGCCCGAGATGCTCGCGCGGATGCGCAGCGGGATTCCGCGAATGTACGACAAGGCCTATCGCTGGGTCGCCGAGATGGAAGAAATCTCCGATTTTCTCGAGCAGAACCCGCCGTCGCGCGACATCTACGCAGCGGTCGCCCGGCTCTATGAATACATTGCAGCGGCCGAAGCCGAAAAAGAACCCCGCCCCGACAACGCCGTTCGCACTCTCGACCGCGTCCTCGGTAAGCGCTGATCCGGCTTAGCCTTTCGCGACCTCGTGCTGAGCCAAGTGCTCGAGGACGCGGACGAGGCCGGAATGATCCCAGCCCTTGCCGCCGAGCGCGGCGGCGCTGTTGAACAGCTCCTGTGTCGTCGCGGTGTTCGGCAATGAGAGGCTGAG
>Ga0182035_10000096_pt1 | contig 34490 bp, 32 predicted proteins | sample flu12Cox44000170_FD_125969 | JGI IMG/M metagenome (GOLD analysis project Ga0182035, IMG submission 125969) | Lab enrichment of tropical soil microbial communities from Luquillo Experimental Forest, Puerto Rico - flux4day.12C.oxic.44.000.170 | ecosystem: Environmental > Terrestrial > Soil >...
TGCAGGCCCGATGTCATCTCGTCGAGATCGGTGAAGCCCGTCGGCACGCCGGTAATCAGCCCTTTGCGCTCATGAAGCCTTTCGATCGTGTCGAGGCTGCCTTGCGCGAGCTCCTTGAGCGACACGAACCCGTCGCGGATCTTCCGATCCGCGATCGCGAAGATGGCGTGCTCCGCCTGATCGAGGATGGCGTCGGCGTCTTCTTCGGCCTCGTAGGCGGTGGCGAGGATCTTGTTCGCCGAAAAGATCAGGCTGCGGAGGGTGGCCTTTTCCTTGATGATACGGGCGTAGTGCTCGACGTTGGTCGAGCGCGGTACGCCATCGACGAGCGCCGCGATGTAGGCAGGCCCGCCGACCTCCTCGAGGTCGCCCGAACGGCCCAGCTCCTCTTTGAGCGTGACGAGATCGATGGCGTCGCCGCGCTCGGTGAGCGCGACCATCTTGTTGAAGATGCGTCGATGGGCCTCGCGAAAGAAGTCGCCGGCGTCGATGACCTCCGCTGCGAGGTTGAACGCGTCGTTGTGCAGCAGGATCGCGCCGAGCACGGACCGCTCCGCTTCGAGATTGTGCGGAAGCGTGCGCTCAACGACAGCGACGTCGGCCATGTCAACGCTAGTTGGGCGACTTCTCTTCCTTCTTGTCTGCTTTCTTCTCCGGCTCTCCCTCGGCCACGACTTTGACCTTGACGGTCGAGCTGACGTCGCGCTGCAGCCGGATCGGCACATCGATCACGGTGAGCTTCTTGATCGGCTCCCGCAGCTGGATCTTGCGCCGGTCGATCTCGAACCCTTTGGCGGCGAGCGCGTCAGCGATGTCGCTCGCCGTGACCGAGCCGTAGAGCGCCTCGGTCTCGCCCACCTTACGCGCGATCTCGACCTCGACGCCGGTCATCCTCATCGCCATCCCTTCAGCGATCTTCTTCTCCTCGACCTCTTTCGCCTCGAATTTCGCGCGCTCGCGCTCGATGCGCTGCTTGTTGCCGTCGGTGGCAACGAGCGCCAGCTTGCGCGGCAGGAGATAGTTGCGTGCGTAGCCGTCCGCGACCTTGACGATCTCGCCGCGGCGCCCGAGGTTGTCGACGTGCTCCCTGAGAATGACTTCCATGTCGTGACTCGTTTCTCGGCTCGCGGCCGTCAGTCCGTCACATACGGCACGAGCGCAATCTGCCGCGCCCGCTTGATCGCCGTTTGCAGCTTGCGCTGGTGCATCGCGCAGGTGCCGGAAATGCGCCGCGGGAGAATCTTGCCGCGCTCGGGTACGAAGGGACCAATGAGTTTGACGTCCTTGTAATTGATATCGTCAATCTTGTCCGCGCAGAACTTGCAGACCTTGCGGCGACGAAACAGCGTACGCCGCTGCCCCTGTGTCTTGTCGGTCGCCTTCTTGTCGTTTTTGCCCCGCGGGCCGGATCGCCTCTGACCAGCAGCCATGCTTTAGACCTCCACTCCATCGAATCGATCGTCGTCGAGGTCGTCACGCTCGAACGAGCGCCCCTCGCCCGGCTGGCGCTGCGGCGGGAGCCCGCGCTTGACGCGGCGGCGCTCGGACGCCGACTGGCGCCTCGTCCGCGTGCGCTCGACCACCTTCTTTTCCTCGTCGACACGGACGATCATGTGACGGACGACCTGTTCCATCACCCTCAATCGGCGGTCGATCTCCTTCATGAGCTCACCCGAACCGTTGATCACGTCGAGGACGTACACGCCTTCCTTGTGACGCCCGATGTCATACGCCAGCTTCTTCCGGCCCCAATTCTCGCTCTTCTCGATCGCGCCGTGCATGCGCGCGACGACGGCGGCGATCTGCTCGTGCAACTCGGCGGCCTGCTGTTCCGTGGTGTCGGGCGGAAGAATGTAGACGAGCTCGTACTGACGGCTTTCGATGGCTGCGGCTGCTTCAGCGGTCATGATTACTCCCAATCCTCAATCCGCAATCCTCAATGAGGTCATTCTGTTGTCGCCGGATCGCCGCCGTTGTACTGGTTCATCACCGCGGCGATCCCGCCGGTGAGGAACGTTTCCGCCGCGTCGGCGGCCCGGGTAATCATCCGCGCCACATCGGCGGCCTCCTCTTTGTCGAACCTCGCCAGCACGTGGTCCGCCAGATCCGTGCGCGAATCGCCGCGCCCCACGCCGAGCCGCAGTCTCGACACATCGGAACCCAGATGCTCGATCACCGATTTCAGGCCGTTGTGCCCGCCCGCCGATCCCCGCGCTCGCGCTCGCAGCTTCCCCAACGGAAGCTGCACCTCGTCGAGAATAACGAGCGCGTCGGCGACGTCGATCTTGAAATAGCGCACGAGCTCGCCAATCGCCTGCCCGCTCGCGTTCATAAACGTGACCGGCTTGACCAGCAGAACATCGTCGCTCTGACCCGGGAGCCAGTCCCTCCGCCCCGCCCGGCATCTGGCGACGAGGGCGTCGGCCGGCGCAGACTCGAAGTCGACGGTCGCGCGCCTGGCCAGCTCGTCGACGACATCGAAGCCCACGTTGTGCCGCGTCCCTTTGTAGCGCGACCCGGGATTGCCCAGGCCCACGATCGCTTTCAAGACTCGGTACTCGTCGCTCGTGGCTCGGTACTCGCAGCTCGCAGCCCGTTACTTCTTCTTCTCGTCTTTCTTCTTCTCGGGTGCGGCTTCTTTTGCTTCGCCTTCTTCTTCCTTCTTGCCCTTCTTGATCAGTTCCGGTTCGGCGGGCGCGGCGGCCGGAACCGCAGTGGCGGCGGCGGCCTCCGCCGGCGCCGGCGCTTCTTCCGCCTTCGGCATGATCACGTGGACCAGCATGGCGTCGCCCTCGGTGACCGGCTTCCACTTCACGCTCGTGGCGACATCGCGCACGCGAATGCCCTGGTGCAGCATCAGCTCGTTGACGTCCACCTCGATGTGCTCGGGAATGTCGGACGGCAGACAGGCGACCACGATTTCGCGCCTGACGAACTCCAGGATGCCGCCCTGCTGCTTGACGCCCTTCGGCTCGCCCTTCACGGTGATTGGAACGGTCACCTCGAGCGTCCTGTCCATCGCAACGCGATAGAAATCGGCGTGCAACACCTGGTGCGTGACCGGATCGAGCTGGAACTCCTTGACCAGCACCCGCGTGTCGCCGCCATCCGGCAGCTTCAATGAGATGAGCGTGTTCGCCCCGGACTCGGAGTGCAGGATCTTCAGCAGCGCCCGGGGCTCGACCGAAATCGGCGTGGCGTCCTTGCCCTCGCCGTACAACACGCCGGGGACGCGGCCGGCGCGGCGCGTGCGCCGGGCCTCGTTCTTTCCGAAGGTATCGCGCGCCGCCGCCTCGAGTATGGTCTCCATTTCGTCTCGTTCCCCTCAGACAAACAACGAAGAGACCGACGTCTCCTCGTGGATGCTCTTGATCGCCTGGCCGAGCAGGCGCGCGACCGACAGAACCTTGATTTTGTCGCACGCCTCTCCCGCCGGCGAGAGCGGGACCGTGTCGGTCACGATCAGCCGGTCGATCGGCGAGTCCTTGATGCGCTCGATCGCCGGACCGGACAGCACACCGTGCACGGCGCAGGCGAACACGCGCTCCGCGCCGTTTGCCTGGAGCGCCCTCGCAGCCTTGGTAATCGTACCCGCGGTGTCGATGATGTCGTCCTGCAGAATGCAGGTGCGTCCCTCCACGTCGCCAATCACGTTCATCACTTCGGCGCTTCCATCGTCGGTGCGCCGTTTGTCGATGATGGCCAGCTCAGCGCCCAACCGCTTCGCGTACGCCCGCGCGCGGTCCGCCCCGCCGGCATCCGGCGACACGAGGGTCACGTTCGCGTGGTCGAGCCGCATCAGGTGGTCGATGATCACCGGCGCGGCAAACAGATGATCCACGGGAATATCGAAGAATCCCTGGATCTGCGCCTTGTGCAAATCCATCGTCAACACCCGGTTCGTTCCGGCGGCGCTCAACACGTTCGCCACGAGCTTCGCCGAAATCGGAACGCGCGGCTTATCCTTCCGATCCTGACGCGCGTAGCCGTAGTAGGGCAGCACCGCGGTGATGCGCGCAGCCGACGATCGGCGAAAGGCGTCGATCATGATCAGCAGCTCGACCAGATGCTGATCAACCGATCGGACACGTTCGCGTCCGTCTTCCACGTAATGGCGGCGGCACGTCGGCTGCACGATGAAGACATCCGTGCCGCGGATGTTCTCGTCGATCTGAAACGACACCTCCGTGTCGGGAAAGCGCCGGAGGCGGGACTGGCCGACCGGGACACCCAGGAACGAGGCGATCTCGCGGGTCAGATCGGGATGCGCGCTGCCCGAAAAGACTTTCAATTCGCCGAACCCGGTTGCCATGAATGGGTCACCCATCGCGACATGTCCCTGTTCGCTCTTCTTCCCGACCCTCACTCGCTCGCCTTGCGGACACGAGGGTGACTCCGCGCTGCACCTCTCGGTGTAGTGGCTGGGGCGGAAGGATTCGAACCTTCGAATACGGGATCCAAAGTCCCGCGCCTTACCGCTTGGCCACGCCCCAACATGTTCTGGCTGATTGACGAAGAGGTCGACCCACGCCGGGGAAGGGGCCCCCGGAGCCCCAATGCACGGCTCGAAGCACCTAGCGCAAACAGTAAGTCTATCCGATGGGCTCAGTTGCCGGCAAGTCTCTCGTACGCCCGCCGACTGACCGTTCGCGTGACCAGGACTCTTGGTGTGAAACGGCTGACACGACGATTTCCCAAAGCGGCGAGAGCGGCGGCGGCTCGAATGGCTGCGGCCCGCTCAGCGAAGAGGCCGAAGACGCCCGATCCGCTGCCGGACATGGCTGCACGCGAGGCGCCCGCCCCCTCGAGCGCGCGAACAAGACGTGCGATCTCAGGATGATGCCGACTGACCGGGCCTTGCAGGTCGTTTGTGACCGTCAGCCTGGACCGCTCGCTCCGCGGTCGCTCAGCGCGATCGGCGTCGAGCCATGAAAACGCTTCTGTCGTACTGACGCCACACGCGGGGATCGCGAGCACAATCCACGCCGCCGGATGGTCGACGAGCGGAAACAGCAGATCGCCGCGCTCGAGACCGAGCACGGTTCCTCCTTCGAAGAAGTAGGGGAGATCGGCGCCAAGGGCCGCAGCAATCGCGCGCTGCCGCCCTTCCGCCACGCGCCACTCGCGGCCAAGCGCGCGAATCACCGCCACCGCGTCGCTGCTGCCCCCACCGAACCCCGCATCCATCGGTATCCGTTTGCTGACATGGATCGACAGGCCCGGGGGCGCTCCTCGCCCACGTGACCTCGCAGGCCGCCCGGCGACCTTCCACACCGCCTCAGCCGCCCGCCACACGAGATTTCGGCGGTCGGTTGGGCACCGCGGATCATTGCACGTCAACGCAAACGGACCGGCCCACTCCCGGATCGTCAGCGTGTCGTGCAGCGCGACGGACTGGAAGACGGTGCGCAGCTCGTGGTAGCCGTCGGATCGGACGCCGAGCACGCGCAGCGACAGGTTAATCTTTGCGAAGGCCCGGACGCGCATCGTGCAGCTCTTCGAGTGTCATGGGACGCGCCGACCGCGGAACATTGACATGGAAGACGTCTGCCCCGAGCGTGTTGTTCACCTCGACCTGCGTCAGCGCGAGCCGGAGATCGAAGTGGCGGGAATCGTCGGCCACAAGACGAATGGCCCGCGGCAGACCGTCTTGAAAGTCGCGATACTCCGCGCGCCACGCCAGCGCGAGGCCGCCGCTCGCGTCTCGGCCACCGACCGAGCCGCCATGGAGGATCGCGGCGACGTGCCATGGCCCGGACCTCGTCTCCCGCCGCAAATAGACTTCTGTGGGACCGTCCTTCACCACACGCCAATCATCTCCCAGCGACCGGCCGCTCTCAGCCTCGGGCGCCACGGCGCACGCGGTGAGAACCGTTCGCAGCTCGGCAGCGTCGATCGGCACGCCGGTGATCGCTTCGAGGACCGCCTCGGGCTGGCTGTGTTCGACCACGCGGTCCTCGCGTGGCAGGAGCAGTGTGGCGTCGTCACCGCGCGCGACGAGGATGAACACCGGCTGACCAAACGGCGCGGCAGCTTCGATTCGAGCCGACGCCGGCGCCGCCACGCCGACCAGCAGCCGCCCGCGCAGGCCCTCGCCGCCAATCGATCCGGTGGCGGCGAGCTCCGCGCTGAGCGTCCTCACCCCGCGGCACGTGACCGTTGCCTCAGCGACCGCGTCGCGCACGTCGGTTGCTGGCGCGCCAGGGCCCGACGGGAGCTTCAGCAGCGTCGGGGCGCATGCGGCGGCTGCCGAGCACGCCGCCGCCGCTAGACCGCGAAGACACAGACGCACGCTTGAGGCTTCAATCTGCTATTTCTTTGATTTCTGCTACTTCTTTAGTTTTTGCTTCGCCGCCCGGACTTTCTTCTCGATGTCGGCGCGATCGATCGAATCGCCGTCGCCGCTCAACGCGCGGTTGAAGGCGGCGATCGCATCGTCATAGCGTCCCAGCTTCAAAAGCACGTCGCCATAGTGATTCTGGACGACGGAATTCGTCGTCAGTTGGTCGGCCGCGCGTTTCAGGTTTCCCTCCGCGAGATCGAGCTTGTCGGCCTTGAAGTACGCCCAACCGAGCGAATCGAGATATGACCCGTTGTTCGGCTCGATGTCGAGCGCCTTCTTCACGTAGTCGACCGACTCCTCGAGACGCTCTCCCCGCTCAGCCAGCATGTAGCCCAGATAATTAAGTGCCGGGGCGTTTTGCGGGTCTCGGCTGATCAGCAGTTTGAACGCGGCCTCCGCATCCGAAAACCGCTTCTGCCGGTCGAACGTGGCGCCGAGCTCGAACGCGATTGTGTTGTCGGCGGGGAACTTGGTCTGAGCGTCCTGGAGCACACGGATGGCTTGCCCCCCTCGCTCGACGTCGGCGTAGAACTGCGCCAGCGCGATGTACGCCGCCGGGTCGTCACCGTGCTTGTGCACGGCTTCCTCGAGGATCGCGGCGCCTTGATCGGTCTTGCCGGTGTGCCGAAGAGCCTGTGCCTGCAACCGAATCAGGCGGAGATCGTTGGGACTGTCAACGAGCGCCGCTTTGGTGACGTCCAGGGCTGCCCCGTACTTTTTGGCGGCGATCTGGGCGTCCGCGAGGTACGCCGCGACGGCGGGATCCTTCGGCGCAAGGCGATGGGCGTCCTCGAAGGTGGCGACGGCCTTGTCGTGCTGGCCGAGCTCCTGATAGGCGAACCCCAGGTGCGGGAGCAACAGCCCGACGTCGAACGACGGATCGGCCGGTTTGCCCGCGAACGGCGCAACAACCGGGGCGATCTCGTTCACCACGCCCTGAAAATCGCCACGACTCTCGAGCGCCTCCGACAACGCGTAGTATCCCCACGGACTCTTCGAGTTCTGCGCGATGACCCGGCGCGCCGTCGCCTCTGCCGCCTCGGAGTCGCCCAAGCGCCGCTCGGTCTGCGAAAGCAGGTACAGAAGGCGCGCCTGCTCGCCCGGACGCGGCGACGAGAGATCCTTGAGCAAATCGCGCGCCTTCATCAGGTTCTCGCGCCCTCCCGAGTTAACGAGCGCCGAGGCATAGCGGGCGCGCAGCTCCGTGCTCCGCGGCGCCTGCTGCACGGCACGTCCGTACACCTCCGCCGCGTCCTTCCACCGCCGCTCACGCTCGTAGAATTCGCCGAGTGTCGGGAGCAGCCGCGGGTCGCCCTGCGTATGCTCCTCGAGCCAGGCAATGGCGTCCCGATTCCGTCCGGCCGCGGAGTACGCCTCCGCGAGCAGCAGCGGTCCATCCTGCCACCCGGGCTGCTCGTCCACGAGGGTCATCAGAACCGGAATGGCCTTGTCGTACTGCCCCGTCGCCACGTACATGCGAGCCAGCGTGGCGCGCACGTTCGGATCGGCCTCGGTGCCGAGCCCGGCAATCGATGCCTCGAGGTATTTGATGGCTTGCGCGGCATTGTCGCCGCTCCGGTTGGTCTCCGACAACGCGGCGTTGATGATCCCCAGCACGCGATTGCCCTCGCGGTTGCCTGGCGCAATCTTCAACGCCTGCTCCGCCAGCGTCATTGCCTCCTGGACTTTGTTCTGCCGAAGGTACAGCCCGGCGAGCTCGCCGGGAATCTCGGCGGAGGCAGCGTCGAGCTCCATGGCTTTCTTGTAAGCTACGATGGCGCCCGCATCATCGTCGGTCTGCTCGAGGTGATGGCCGAGAAGGAACTGCGCATACGCCTCGGCGACGCGGTCGGGTTTTTGCTGGGCTCGGGCCGCAAGCGGGACGGCCAGCGTCAACGACGCGACGAGAACGACCTTCATACATCTCGAATTGTTCCACAAAAGGGCGGAGGTGTCATATAGTCCTGCCTATGCCGGTCGACCCCGAACTGCTCGAGATCCTGGCGTGCCCGAATTGCAAAACGCCGGTAACTCTCGTCAGAAACGGCGCCGCGCTCAAGTGCGCCACGTGCAAACGTGTGTATCCCATCAGGGATGACATCCCCGTCATGCTGATCGACGAGGCCACGATCGAAGAGCAGGAATCCTGAGTTTTTCCCGCATTCTGCTGGTTCGTCTTCGCGAGATTGGCGACGTTGTCTTCACCACGCCGGCCGTGCGCGCCCTCCGCCGCCAGTTTCCCGGAGCGAGCATCGTTTATGTCGTCGAGCCGCACGCGGCCCCCGTCGTGCTCGGCAACCCGCACCTGAACGAAGTCATCGTCGCCCCGCGCATCGGCGGCGTTCGAGGGTTCGCCGCAGACCTCGCGCTTGGGCGCCGCCTGCGCGCCGGTCTGTTCGACCTGGCGATCGACTTCCACGGCGGTCCGCGTGCCTCACTGCTGACCTGGCTGAGCAACGCTCGCGAGCGAATCGGCTACGAGATTGCCGGGCGCAGCTGGATGTACACGCGTCGGGTGGCGCGGTCCCGGGCGCTCGCCCCTCGTCATTCCGTCGAGAACCAGTGGGACCTCATCCGGCCTCTTGGCATCGATCCGCCCGACCGCGAGCGCGACAGTGTGGAAATGGCGATCGGCGACCACACCATCGCCGCCGTTGCGCGGCGGCTGTCCGCCGCGGGTGTTGCCGACCACCACCGTCTCATCGTCATCCACGTGAGCGCCGGCAATCCTTTTCGCCGATGGCCGCTCGAGCACTTCATTGCCCTCGCGGCGGGGCTCGCCGGAAACACGGAGCGGCGCGTCATCGTGACTTCCGGACCGTCCGAACGCGAGGCGGCGGCATCGGTGGTTGCCGGCGCCCGCGCGGCTCTCGGGCCGGCGGCCGCCATGCGCGTCCTCTCGTGCGGTGAGTTTTCGCTCGCGGAACTCCGCGCGTTATTCGACCGGGCCGCGCTCTACATCGGCGGCGACAGCGGCCCCTTGCACATCGCCGCCACCTCCCGCGTTGCGATTGTCGCCTTGTATGGACCGACGATGCCGGCGCGCTCTCGGCCGTGGCGAAGCCCGGCTTGGTCGACGGCATCGGTCGACGCCGGAGACCTTCCATGCCGGCCTTGCGATCAGCGGACCTGCCAGCCGGGAGACTTCCGATGCCTGACATGGATTCCTCCCGAGCGCGTCGTCGCCGCCGCGCTAAGATTGATGAACGGGGCGACGTCCCCGCAAGACCTCCATGTCTAACAGCATCGCGCTCGAACGGCCGCAATCGCTCGTCGAAGCGAAATCGCTCCGGGGGCCCCTGTCCTCCCAACGGTTCGAGTACATCGGCGTCGCCGCGCTCTTTATCGTCGCCGGCACGGTGCAGTTCTCGATCGCGATCGCGCAGATCTTTCTGTCCATTGCGTTCCTGTGCTGGCTCGGTGCCCTGGTGGCCGGGCGCGAGCGCTTCGAAGGGCCGCGCTTCTTCTGGCCGCTCGCCTTCTACGCGGGGGCCACGCTCGTCTCGGCGGCGTTCTCTTACGATCCGCGGGCGAGCTTCATCGATTCCAAGCAACTCGTGCTGTTCGCGCTGGTCCCGATCGTGTACCGATTCGCCACCGGCACGCGGGGACTCACGATGATGACGGTCGTCGTGACGTGTGGAGCCATCAGCGCGGCGATCGGCATCTTTCAATACGGCATTCTCCACTACGACCATCTGGGTCAACGCCCGCAGGGGACGCTCGGCCATTACATGACGTACTCCGGGCTCCTGATGCTGGTCATCGGGATCGCGACCGCGCGCGTGCTGTTCCGGCCGGGGGAGCGAACGTGGGCGGCGCTCGTCATCCCGGCGCTCTGCGTCGCCGTGGCGCTGAGCTTTTCGCGCAGCGCGCAGGTGGGCGTGTGCGCTGCCGTTGCCGTGCTGTTCGCGCTGAAGGATTTCCGACTCTTCGCCCTCGCGCCGGTTGTGGCCATGGTGTTCTTTGCCGTTGCCCCGGCTCAGATCTCGCAGCGATTTGTCTCCATGTTCAACCAGAAGGATCCGACCCGGCTCGACCGTGTCGCGATGATCCATGAGGGCGAGCGCATGATCGCCGCACATCCATTGACAGGCGTCGGTCCGAACATGGTCGAGCCGCTCTACGCGAGATACCGGGGAGAAGACGCCGTCAACAAAGTCAATCCCCATCTCCACAACGTGCCTCTGCAGATCGCCGCCGAGCGTGGACTGCCCGCGCTCGCGATCTGGATCTGGTTCGTCGTCGCCGTGGTGCGCGATCTCTGGAACCGCTTTCGCGATGGCCGCCAGCCGTTTCTCGCGGCCTCGGGCCTCGCCTGCGTGGCCGCGCTCTTGACCGCGGGACTCTTCGAGTACAACTTCGGCGACTCCGAAGTGCTCATGCTCTTTCTGATCATCATCACGCTGCCCGCCGCTGCCTCCCGGGTGTTGGGGACCGCCTCGACCGACCCTGCATGACGCGTTCACCGACCGCGCAGCTCGACGCCCGGCGCGCCGAGGCGCTCGTCCGCCAATTCGCGAGCCAAAAGATTCTCGTCGTCGGCGACGTGATCCTGGATCGGTTCATCGTGGGACGGGTCACGCGCATCTCGCCCGAGGCGCCGGTCCCCATCGTGCGGTTCGAGTCCGAGTACGTGCGCCTGGGCGGCGCGGCCAACGTCGCCCACAACATCATCGCGCTCGGCGGCTCGGTTTCCCTCGTTGGCGTTGTCGGCATCGACGCGGCGGCCGAAAAGCTCGCCGGTCAGCTCCAGAGGGCTGGCGTCGAGGCCGGCGGGCTGATTCAGGACGCCGGGCGACCGACGACCGAGAAGGTTCGAATCGTGACGGAACGGAACCAGCAGGTCGCCAGGATCGACTACGAGCACGACGTCGACGTCAGCGTGGACGTCGAGCGGCGGCTCGCGAGCCGAAGTGCCCAAGTGGGCCGGGGGGCCAAGGCCATCCTCGTCTCGGACTACCTCAAGGGCGTGGTCACGCGACCGCTCGTCGAAACGCTCCTCGCCGATCGCCGGACTCTGGCCGCCGGCGCTGCCGGCGACCGTCTCCCGCCGTTGATCGTCGATCCCAAAATCTCGCACCTGCCCTGCTACGCCGGCGCAACCCTGGTGACGCCGAATCATCACGAAGCGGAGACCGCGACCCTTCGCCGGATTCGCGACGACAATGACGCGCGCGAGGTCGCCCGCGATTTCCGCCACCGCGCGCGCTGCGAGTCGGCGCTCATCACGCGCGGGGAACACGGCATGTGGCTCTCCACGAACGACGTCGAAGCCGCCATCCCGTCGATGGCTCGCGAGGTGGCGGATGTGACCGGCGCCGGCGACACCGTCGTGGCAACGCTCGCGCTCGCGCTTGCCGCCGGCGCGACGATGCTCGAAGCTGCGGTCCTCGCGAATCACGCAGCGGGCGTTGTCGTCGGGAAATTCGGGCCCGCGACCCTGACGCCCCTGGAACTGACCAGCACCTTCAGTGCCTGAAATGCCGGCGGCCGGTCACGACCATGGCCAGCCCGCGATCGTCGGCGGCCGCGATGACTTCTCGATCGCGGACTGATCCTCCCGGTTGAACCACTGCCGTCGCCCCGGCCTTGGCAATCGCGTCAACGCCGTCACGGAACGGAAAGAAGCCGTCCGACGCCGCCACCGAGCCCTCGAGCGACACGTTCGACGCGGCGGCCTTGGCCACAGCGACGCTGACCGCGTCGACCCGGCTCATTTGACCGGCACCAATCGCGAGCGTCCGTCCGGCATCCGTGAAAATCACCGCGTTCGACTTGACGTGCGCCGAGATACGCCATGCGAAGCGCAGGGCCTCCCACTCATCGGGCGTCGGTTGGCGCCGGGTGACAACGGTTCCGGCGGACGGCGGCCACGCCTCGCGTGCCTCATCGACGCCGTCGCGTTGCTGCACGAGCACGGCGCCAAGGATCGACCGCAGCTCCAGGTCGCTCGCCGCCGGCGCGATCATGTTGGCCATCACGACGCGCATGTTGGGCTTGCGCGCGAGCACGGAGCGCGCCGGGGCCTCGATGCCGGGCGCGATGACCCCTTCGATGAAGGTGGAGACGATGGCCGCAGCCGCCGCCTCGTCGATGGGACGATTGAGCGCGACAATGCCGCCGAACGCGGCGAGGCTGTCCGCGTCGCGAGCACGCAGGTAAGCGTCCGCGGCGGACGACCCCGTTGCGGCGCCGCAGGGATTCGTGTGCTTCACAACGACCGCAGCAGGTTCCTGGAACTCCATCACGATCCGCGCGGCCGCGTCGAGATCGAGGAGATTCGTGTACGACAGCTCCTTGCCTTGAAGAATGTCGGCCGCGCCCAATCCGAAGCCGGCACCCGTGCCGACGCCGCCGCGATACCAGGCGGCCTTCTGATGAGGGTTTTCGCCGTATCGCAGGTCGCGGACCTTGTCGAGCGTCAGGGCCAGGCGGGTGTCGAGCCGCGTGACGTTGTGGACGCGTGCCCCAGGCACGGCCTCAGCACCGCCAGCCGACACCGTGCCGGCCTCGTTCATGGCGAAGCCATCGCCCGTGAAACGCACGGATGCCAACGTCGCGGCGATGGTCGTGTCGTACGCGGCGGTGTGGGCCAGAGCTTTCCGCATCAGCTCGAACCGGAATGCGACGTTCGGCGCGTCGAGCGCCGCCAGGAGCGCCGGATAGTCACGCGGATCGACGACCACCCACACGTCGCGAAAGTTCTTCGCGGCGGCCCGAACCAAGCTGGGTCCACCGATGTCGATCTGCTCGATGAGCTCGTCAAAGGTGACGCCTGGCGCGCTGGCAGTCTCGCGGAACGGGTACAGATTGACCGCGACCACGTCGATCGGCCGTATGCCGTGGGCCTCGATCGCGTGCAGGTCGTCCGCTCGATGGCGGCGGGCCAGGATGCCGGCGTGGATGTTCGGATGGAGCGTCTTGACGCGACCGTCCATCATTTCTGGAAAGCCCGTGAGGTCGGACACTCCGGTCACGGCAAGGCCCGCGTCAACCAGCGCACGCGCCGTGCCGCCGGTCGACACCAACTCGAACCCGCGCGCGGCCAGGCCGCGACCGAGATCGACGATTCCTGTCTTGTCCGACACGCTCAGGAGGGCTCTTGGCATAAACACGAAAGTCCAGTATCATCTTTGCCGACGCCGGGCGGGCCTGGCGCCGAAAGGGAAAGGCCGCATGACGCGGCCTTTTTTTTTGGTCCTTTTTTTGGTCAACGACGCGGCGACGCCGGCGTCGTAGCAAGCAGGAAGAGAATGATGCGCATCACAGGCAAGGTCAAGTGGTTCAACAACGCAAAGGGGTATGGCTTCATCGAGCGTGATGGAGGCAGCGATGCCTTCGTCCATTACTCGGCCATCCAGGGCGATGGGTTCCGCTCGCTCGAGGAGGGTCAGGCGGTGGAGTTCGAGATTGTCGACGGCCCCAAAGGCCCGCAAGCCGGCAACGTCACCAAGATTTGAACCCTGACATGGCTGATGGCTGGTGCATCGGTCATCAGCCATCAGCCATCCGCCCTTTAACCATTAGCCATTCAGCCGTTCGCTATTCCTCGCCTTCCCATTTTTTCCAACGCCGCCCCTGAACGCGTCCTCGGCCCTGGCCTGACTCACCGAATCTGGCTACCGCGGGATGAGAAACCAGACGAGGGGGAGCCACAGCTCGCGCGCGTAGGGAACCGGGCGATCGTCAACCAGGACATCGGTCGCGTCGGATCGGCCGACGATTTGGAACAGATCGCGCAGCTTCGCGGCGTCGCTCGACCAGAAGCGGGCGCGGTAGCGGCGATCGGCTCCGGTCCCGGTCTCACGGAACTCGGCCGAGCCGCGCGCAAGATCGAGCGCTCGCGGAAAATCGGGATCGTCGAGCGCCGGGAACACGACCGTAATTGAAAAAGGCCTCGGGCGCGCGCCGAACAGTGCCTCGTGCAGGTCGGGATCGAGCGACGCCAGCTCCTCGTCGGTCGGCTGCTCCGGCAGATCCGCGTACGGCCAGAAGCGCTCGAGCGGCCGGACTCTGGGTGGATCGGCACTCATCTTTTCGTCACGCAGGCAAAGCCCGCTGAGGGTGATGACATAGTATTGCAGAATTACAGGCGGCCATGCCCGACTTCAGCGTCATTCCGTCGATCGACGAGCTTCTGCGCCGGCCTGTCGTGCGGGCGCTCGAAACCCGCTACGGCAGCGCCGCGACGGTCGCGGCGCTGCGCGGGGCAGCCGCCGACGTGCGCCGTGCCATCACCGCCGGCCACGAAGTGGTCGGGGACCTGACGGCGGTGGTCAGTCGCATCGAAGGGGCCGCGACCGCCCGCCTCGAGGAAATGTTCCGGCCGTCACTCGAACCGGTCATCAACGCGACCGGCGTGATCATCCACACGAATCTCGGCCGCGCGCCGCTTGCGGCGGCGGCCATCGCGCGCGTTGCCGACGTCGCCGCGGGCTACAGCACGCTGGAATACGACGTCGGCCTGGGCGCTCGGGGCAGGCGGGATGCCCACGCCGAGCCGCTCCTTTGCCGCCTGAGCGGCGCGGAAGCCGGCGTCGTCGTGAACAACAATGCGGCGGCCACGCTGCTCACGCTGGCGGCGCTGGCCGCCGGACGCGAGGTCGTCGTCTCGCGTGGCGAGCTCGTCGAAATCGGCGGCGGTTTTCGCGTGCCGGACGTCATGAGGGCCTCGGGCGCCGAGCTGCGGGAAGTCGGCACGACCAACAAGACGCGCGCGAGCGACTATGCCGCCGCCGTCACCCAACGGACCGCTCTTATCCTGCGCGTGCACCCGTCCAACTTCAGAATGGAAGGGTTCACCGACCGCCCGACGCTTCACGAGCTCGTGGCGGTCGGAAAGCGCTTGAACGTTCCTGTGGCCGAGGATCTTGGCAGCGGCTTCCTCGACCCGCAGCGCGAGGGAGGGGCCACCACCCAACCTGATCCGGTCAGCCGAGTCGAGCCATCGGTGGCGTCGACCGTCGCTGCGGGCGTCGATGTGTGCTGCTTCAGCGGAGACAAGCTCCTCGGCGGCCCGCAGGCAGGCATCATCGTCGGCCGCGCCAGCCTGCTCGAGCTCATCCGGCGCCATCCGCTGATGCGGGCGCTCCGCGTGGACAAGATGACCTACGCGGCGCTCGAGGCCACGCTCGCCGAGTACGCCAGCGGGCGCGCGGAGTCGACCGTGCCGGTACGACGGATGCTCGCCATGAGCACCGATGAGATCCGCGAGCGTGCGGATCGGCTGGCGGTCGCTCTCGGGCGAAAACCCGATTGGCACGTGGAGGTCGTTCGGGGAGTTTCGGCCGTCGGCGGCGGCAGCGCACCGGGCGTCGACCTGCCCACGTGGCTCGTCGCCATCACGAAGACCGCTCTCTCGCCCGACGCGCTCATCGAGCGCTTGCGCGGACTGCCGAGGCCGGTGATCGCGCGAATTCACGACGACCGGGTCACATTGGATCTCAGAACGGTCGCCATAGACCAGGACGCCGCGCTCGTGACCCTGTTGGGCACGATTTAAGGGGAGGAGGCCGTGCCTCCTCTGCGGCCGCCTCTGGCGCCGTCTCAGAAGAGCGTGCCGATGGAGGCCGCGGCCCAGTCGAGGACGCGAGTCGGCAGGATACCGAGGTAGAAGACCAGAATGGCCGACACCGCCAGAGCGGCGCCAGCCAGCTTCGGCGTCGGCGGCGCGGCACCGGGTGACTCACGCGGCGTCATGTACATCATGACGACGATGCGCAGGTAGAAGAAAACGGAGACGACGCTCGTCAGCACGCCGATGATCGCCAGGCTGTCATAGCCCGCTTTGATGGCGGCGCTGAACACGTACCACTTCGCGATGAAGCCCGCGAGCGGCGGGAACCCGCCGAGCGACAGGAGGAAGATCGTCATCAACGTCGCGAGCCACGGCCGCTCGTTCCAGAGCCCCGCGTAGTCGGCGAGTTCGCTGTTGTCGCGAAGGTCACTGCCCTCCGGCCTGGGCGCACTGTCATCCGCCTCGAGCACCGCGATCACGCCGAAGGCGCCGAGATTCGTCACGGCGTACGCGAGGAGGTAGAAGAGCACCGCCCCTTTGCCGACGTCGTTGGCCGCCACGAGCGCGACCAGCAGGTACCCGCCGTGCCCGATGCTGGAGTACGCCAGCATGCGCTTGACGTTCGACTGCGACACGCCAACGACCGTCCCGACAATCATCGTCGCGGCGGCGAGGACCGCGATCACGCCGCTCCATTCCGCCCGGAGCGGCTCCAGCGCAAACAGAAACACGCGCACGAACGCGGCAAACGCAGCCGCTTTCACGCCAGTCGACATGAACCCGGTCACGGCAGGCGGCGCGCCCTGGTACGCGTCGGGCGTCCACATGTGGAACGGCACCGCAGCCACCTTGAACGAGAAGCCGACGAGGAGAAACGCGATCGAGGCAAGTTGGAGCGGCGTCGTCGTGACCGACTGGGTCGCCATCAGGCTGGCGATGCGATCCAAGCGCGTGCTCCCCGTCAGCCCATACGTGAGCGCGATCCCGTAGAGAAAGAATGCGCTCGAAAACGCGCCGAGCAGGAAGTACTTGAACGCCGCCTCGGTCGACACCGGGGACGTTCGGCGGATGCCCGTGAGCACGTAGACCGCCAGCGACAGCACCTCGAGCGCCAGGAAGATCACGAGCAGATCCGTCGCGGTCGCCATCAGGATCATGCCGGCAAGCGCGAACAACATCAACGCATAGTACTCGCCGCCGGGCAGGCGCTCGCGAGCGACGGTCGGCCCGGACACCGCCATCGACAACAGCCCCACCACGATCAGAATCGATGTCACGAAGAGCCCAAAGTTGTCGGCCGCGACGACGCCAAAGGCCGCAGTGTTGTGGCCCCACAGCAGAAACGTCGCGATGGCCGCACCAATCAGTCCGACCACGCCAAGGCCGCCGATCGGCATGCGCTCTCCCGGCTCGCGAAACGCTTCGGCGACCATTGCGGCAAGGCCGGCCGCGGTCACGCACGCCATCGGCACGATCGCGTTGAAGGAACCGGTCATCATCGGAAGGGATTCGGGGGTTGGGATTCGGGGAAGCGGCCGCCTTCCCGATCGGGATTCGAGACTCGGAGCTCGGGCCGACCGAATTCCGAATCACGAATCCCGAATCCCGCTTGGATGCGTTGGGGCGCGCCGCGCTGCACCTGGTTCAGCATGCGGTCGACCGCCGGCTCGATTGGCCGCAAGAACACGTTCGGGAACACGCCCATGACCACGGCCGTCGCGACGATCGGCACGATCGCCAGCCACTCGCGCGGTGCCAGGTCGGCGAGCTCCGCGTTCTTCGGGTTGCGTACCGGTCCGTAGTTGACGCGCTGAAACATCCACAGCATGTAGGTGGCGGAGAGGATCACCCCCGTCGCCGCAAACGCCGCAAGGCGCGGATCGGACCGGAAGGCGCCCAGCAGAATCAGAAACTCCCCCACAAAACCGTTGAGGCCCGGAAGGCCGATCGACGACAGCGTCACGACCAGGAACGCCGCCACCAGGCGCGGCGTGATCTTCTTGAGCCCGCCGTACTCGGCGATCAACCGAGTGTGCCGCCTGTCCGACAACATACCGACGATGAGGAAGAGCCCGCCCGTGCTGACGCCATGGTTGAGCATCTGATACACGGCGCCCTGCACGCCCTGGATGTTCATCGCGGTGATGCCGAGCACGACAAAACCCAGGTGGCTCACGCTCGAGTACGCAACGAGCTTCTTCATGTCGGGCTGCACCATCGCGACCAACGCGCCGTAGATGATCCCGACAACGGCCAGCGCGCCAAGATAGGGGGCAAAGAAGATCGCCGCCTTCGGGAACAAGGGAAACGCGAACCGCACGAACCCGTACGTCCCCATCTTCAGCAGGACGCCCGCCAGAATCACCGAGCCGGCCGTGGGCGCCTCCACGTGCGCATCGGGCAGCCACGTGTGGAACGGCACGAGCGGGACCTTGATCGCGAACGCGAGGGTGAACGCCAGAAAGAACCAGAACTGCAGGTGCGGCGGGACGTCAAGCGCGTAGAGGTCTCTCAGATCGAAGCTGTAGCTGCCGGCAGAGGTCCGGTGCAGATATGCGAGACCCAAAATGGCGAGCAACATCAGCACGCTGCCCGCCATCGTGTAGAGGATGAATTTGACGGCCGCATAGATGCGGCGGTCGTAGCCCCAGATGCCGATGAGAAAGTACATCGGCACCAGCATGGCGTCCCAGAAAACGTAGAAGAGGAACAGATCGAGTGAGACGAACACGCCGATCATCGCGCTCTCGAGCAGGAGGACGACGACGCAGAAGGCGCGTGTGTTCTTGTGCACCGATTCCCATGAGCCGAGCAGGGCGAGCGGCGTGAGGAACGCGGTCAGAACGAGCAGGACCAGGCTGATGCCGTCGACGCCGACGGCGTAGCTGATCCCGAAGGCCGGAATCCAATCGTATCGCTCGACGAATTGAAACTCAGGCGAGCCGGCATTGAAGCGGCTCCACAAAAGAAGCGTTTCGGCGAAGACGAGCAGCGAAACGATCAGCGCCACGGCTTTCGCCAACCGCTCGCCGCCGGCGTCATGGTCTCGCACGAGGAACAAGACGAGCGCGCCCGCGACCGGCAGCGCGACGAGCGATGAGAGGATCGGAAACGGCATCACGACCGCGCCTCGAACATCACCGCCATAAGTAGTACCCCAGGATCGCGACCGCGCCGAGAAGGAGCGATGCGGCGTAGGCCCGCACCGAGCCCGTCTGGACGCGCCGCAGCGTTTCACTGAAGCCAGCGACGAGCTGACCCACCCCGTTGACCGAACCATCGATGATCCGCACGTCCACGATCTTCCACAGGCCCTCTTGGGAGGTGATACGAACCGGCTGGACAATCGTCGCGTCGTAGACTTCGTCCACGAAGTACTTGTTGCTCAACAGGCGGTAGAGGCCGGAGAACCGCGCGGCGAGCGCATCGGCCGCCGCCCGGTGTCTCAGGAAGTAGTACGCCGCGATGCCGATGCCCGCAATCGCGACGCCCGCTGAGACCGTCATCAGCGTCAGCTCGGGCCCGGCGTGACCGGCGTCCTCGGCGCCTGCACCCAGGCTGGGCTCGAGGAACTGCGCGAACCGGTCCCCGCCTCCGAGCACCGCCGGCAGGCCCGCGTACCCGGCGACGATCGATCCGGCCGCCAGCACGACGAGCGCCAGCGCCATGGCCGGCGGCGCGTCGTGCAGGTGGTGAGGGCCCCCGACGGCCGCAGCAGGCTCCCGGCGCTCGCCATGAAAGACGAGGAAGACCAGCCTGAACATGTACACGGCGGTCAGAAGCGAGGTCAGCAGCCCGATCGACCACAAAACCGTGTGCCCGCCGGCGAACGCGCGATAGAGAATCGCGTCCTTGCTGAAAAAACCGGAAAGACCTGGTACGCCGGCAATCGCAACGGCACCCACGAGAAACGTCCAGTAGGTCAGAGGCAGCTCGCGTTTCAGGCCGCCCATTCGGCGGAGATCCTGCTCTCCCCCAATCGCGTGAATGACCGCGCCCGACGCGAGGAACAAGAGGGCCTTGAAGAACGCGTGGGTATAGAGATGAAAGATGCCGCCCGCATAGGCGCCGACGCCCATCGCGAGAAACATGTACCCGAGCTGCGAAACGGTCGAATACGCCAGGACACGCTTGATGTCGTTCTGCACCAGGCCGATCGTGCCCGCCATCAGCGCGGTCGCGGTTCCGATGATCGCGACGATCGTCAGCGTCTCCGGCGCGCGACTGAAGAGCGCGGCGTTGCGCCCGATCATGTACACGCCCGCCGTCACCATCGTCGCCGCGTGAATCAGCGCGGAGACCGGCGTGGGCCCCTCCATCGCGTCGGGCAGCCAGACATACAGCGGAATCTGCGCGGACTTGCCGGTCGCGCCGATGAAAAGCAGCAGCGTGATGAGCGAGAGCGTCCCGAACGCGGCTTCGGGGCCGATGCCGGCGACCGCGTGCGCCACCTCTTGAAAGTCCAACGTTCCAAAACGCACGAACACGAGCAGGATGCCAAGGAGGAACCCGAAATCGCCGATCCGGTTGACGATGAAGGCTTTCTTGCCGGCGTCCGCGGCCGATGGCTTCTCGAACCAGAAGCCAATCAGCAGGTACGAACAGAGCCCGACGCCCTCCCAGCCCACGAACATCACCAGGAAGTTCGCCCCCAGCACCAGCACCAGCATGAAGGCCGCGAACAGGTTGAGATACGCGAAGTACGTGGCGAATTCGCGGTCCCGCTCGTCGTGCATGTACGCCGTCGAGTAGATGTGAATGAGCGACCCGATTCCCGTGACGACCAGGATCATGACCGCCGACAGCGGATCGAGCCGGAACGTGAGCCCCACGCTGAAATCGCCCGACGTAATCCAGGTAAACGCCTGTTGCACGATCGAGCGTTCTTCCGGCTGGAGCGAGACGAGCTGCCAGACCGCAGCGATTGAGACCAGAAAGGACAGCAGAATGGCGCCACACGCGACGCTGCCCGAAACCTGCTTGGTCAACCGCCGGCCCAGGCTGGCGTTCAGCAGAAACCCAACGAGCGGAAGAACCGGGACAAGGAGCAGCATCAGGCGATCTGACAGGCGTTTCCGCGTTTCACCATCTCAAGCTCACGAAGCTGTCGGGGTTGAGCGACTCGCGGAGCCGGAACAGGCAGATCACGATCGCCAGCCCGACAGCAGCCTCCGCGGCTGCCACGGTCATGACGAAGAAGACGATGATCTGGCCGTCGGCGGCGCCGAGCGCCCGGCCAAACGCGACGAAGCTCAAGTTCACCGCGTTGAGCATGATTTCGATCGAGAGCAGGATCGTGATCAGGTTGCGCCGGACGAACACACCGGCGGTTCCGATCGAAAACAGAATCGCCGAGAGCACGAGGTAGTGGTTGAGCGTCACCATCAAGGATGCTCCGACGGGCCCGGAGAGGCCTCGCGGCGGGCAAGCACAACCGCGCCCACCATCGCAACCAGGATCAAGACCGAGGTCACCTCGAACGCAAAGGCATAGTCGGAGAACAAGGACCGGCCAATCGCGCCGACCGAGCCCACCGCGCCGCCTGGAAACTGTCCCGACTCGCCGCCGCCCTTGGTGAGCGCCCACACGAGCTCCACGATCAGCCCGACGGCCAAAGCCGCCCCCAAGCGCATCGGCCCAGGCCGGAGCAGCGGGTGCGTCTCTCCATGGGCCTCCCGGTCCAGGTCCTCATCGGTCTCCTCACGCGGCGCATTCAGGAGCATCACGACGAAGAGGAACAGCACCATGATGGCGCCGGCATACACGATGATCTGGATGACGGCGGCGAACGGCGCGTCGAGCAGCAGGTACAGCCCCGAGAGCGCCCCGAAGGAGGCAATCAAGAGCAGGACGCTATAGATAGGATTGCGCTGCCCGATGACGAGCAGCGACGACAGCACGGCGATCGCCGCGAACGCATAGAACAGTGTCGCCTCAGAGCTCAAAGTACAACACTCCAGCCGCGGTCACGAGCAGGTTGACGACCGACAGCGGCAGCAGCACTTTCCAGCCGAACCGCATCAGCTGGTCGTAGCGATACCTGGGAAGGGTCCACCGCATCCAAACGTAAAAGAAGAGGATCGCCCCGACTTTGAGCAGGAACCAGAGCCAGCCAATCGTCTCGGACAGGAACGGTCCGTGCCAGCCGCCCAGGAAGAGATCGGTCGCGACGGCCGACACGGTCACCATGTTGATGTACTCCGCGAGGAAGAACATCGCGAAGCTCATGCTGCTGTATTCGGTATGGTACCCGGCGACCAGCTCCTGCTCCGCCTCCGGAAAATCGAATGGCGCGCGGTTGGTCTCCGCGATGCCCGCCGTCAGGTAAACGAGGAAACCAAGCGGCTGGAGAAAGATGAACCATCGCGGAATCACGCCGAACCACGTTCCGGCCTGGCGATTGACGATATCGGTGAGCGAGAGCGAATTGGCGACGACGAGCACGCTTGCGAGCGCCAGGCCGTACGACAGCTCATAGCTGATCATCTGCGCGGACGACCGCAGTCCGCCGAGCAGCGAGTATTTGCTGTTCGAGCTCCAGCCCGCGAGCACAATGCCGTACACGCTCATGGACGCGATCGCGAACACCACGAGAATCGCGACGTTGACATCGGCGACCTGGAGCCGCAGGCCCTCGGGAATCAGCCCGAAGAGCGTGGTGTCCCCGCCGAACGGGACCACGGCAAACGCCGCGAACGCGCAGGTCGCTGAGATGATGGGCGCGAGCGCGAAGAGGAACGCGTCTGCGGCCATCGGCCGGAGCTCCTCTTTGAACATGAGCTTCACGACGTCGGCGAGCGGCTGCAGCAGCCCCTTGGGACCGACCAGGTATGGCCCCACGCGCTGCTGCAGGAATGCGGCGACCTTTCGCTCGAAATAGACCATCGCGGCTGCAGAGCTGAGCAGCATGAAGAAGACGAAGATCGCCAGGCCGATCTGTGCAGCCACAAGCGGCGTCATACGCCCACGGGCTGCTGCCGCGCGCGCCAGTCGGCCACGAGCGTGCAGCGGCGCTCCAGGATGTGCGCCTCGTACTCATGTCGGAAATGCGTCAGCGTCGTCACGACGGGCGTCACCGCCGCGTCGCCGAACGCGCAGAGCGTCTTGCCGCCGATATTGGCAGAGATGCTGGACAAGAGATCGAGGTCGCGCGGCGTGCCCTCTCCGCGCTCGATCTTGCGCAGAATCTTGTAGAGCCAGTCGGTGCCTTCACGGCACGGTGTGCACTTGCCGCACGATTCGTGACGGTAGAAATGGAGCAGGTTCTCGGCCAGCCAGACCATACAGGTGGTGTCGTCGAGGACGACGATGGCCGCTGAGCCGAGCAGCGAGCCCGCTTTCTGAATCGCGTCGAAGCTGGCCTGGACATCGAGCTGATCGGGCATCAGGATTGGCACGGAGGACCCGCCGGGTATCACCGCCTTGAGCGTCCGGCCCTTGCGAACGCCGCCCGCGTAGCCCTCGACGAGCTCGCGAAGCGTCACCTTCATCGACGCCTCATACACCCCTGGGCGATTGACGTGCCCGCTCACGCAGTACAGCTTCGGTCCGCCGTTCTTCTCCGGCCCGAGCGCGGCGTACCAGTCAGCGCCGCGGCTGACGATGAGCGGGATGTTGCAGAGCGTCTCGACGTTGTTGACGGCGGTCGGCTTGCCGTACAGACCGACGACGGCCGGGAACGGCGGCTTGTTGCGCGGCTGCGCGCGCTTGCCTTCGAGCGACTCGAGAAGCGCCGTTTCCTCGCCGGCCTCGTACGCGCCGGCGCCACGATGGATATACACCTCGCAGTCGAAGCCGGACCCCAGAATGTTCGCGCCGAGAAATCCGCGGGCGTACGCCTCCGCGATCGCCTGCTCGAGCACACGCTGGACGTGGAGGAACTCCCCCCGAATGTAGATGTAAGCCACTTTGGCGCCGATCGCGTAGCAACTGATGGCACACCCCTCGATGAGCAGGTGCGGGTTGCGCTCCATCAGCAGGTGGTCCTTGAACGTGCCCGGCTCGCTCTCGTCGGCGTTGCACGCGAGGTATCGTGGGGCGATTTTCTTGTCGACGAACTGCCACTTCATGCCGGTCGGAAACCCGGCGCCGCCGCGGCCGCGCAAACCCGACGCCTTCACGCGGTCGATGATCGAGTCGGGGGCCAGCGTCAGGGCTTTCTTGAGCGCCTCGTACCCACCATGTGCCAGGTAGAAGTCGAGCGTGAAGGCGTTCGGCTCGCGGACGTGGTTGATGAGGACCGGATCCACGGTCATTTGTTTCCGCGAGTGGCCGCGGGCGTGTTGCCTTCGATGGCATGGTAACAGCCGGTCAGCGCAGATTCGCCGCGCGCTCTCAGATCGTCGAGCATGTTGCCGACCGTTTCGGGTGTCTGGCCTTCGTGCCACGCGTCGTTGACCATGACAACCGGCGCGCGATCGCACGCGCCGAGGCATTCGACCTCGAGGAGCGTGAACGTGCCCGAGGCATCGGTCTGCCCGGGCGTTATGCCGAGGCGATCGCAGATGGCCTCCGTCACCCGCTCGGCGCCGTTCACGGCACATGACAGCGTCCGGCAGACGGACACGACGAACTTGCCGACCGGGTGCGTGAAGAACATCGAATAGTACGACACCACGTCTTCGACATCGGCGCGGGTGATGCCCAGCAGATCCGCGACGTGGCTCATGCCGTTCACCGTCACATAGCCCTGCTGCGCCTGAACAAGGTAGAGGGCGGGGAGCACCGCCGATCGGCGCCGATCTTCCGGATAGCGCTTGATGATCTCGTCAAGGCGCGCGCGGTTCTCTGCCGTGAAAGCAAAGGGAGGGCCGGCTTTTTCGAGACGACGCGCCGACTTGTGAAAGGTGGCGTCATACGCCATCTTTGGATGAAAGCTCACCGGTCGACGTCCCCCATCACCACGTCGATCGATCCGATCACGGCGATGACATCGGCAATGAGCCCGCCGACGATCATGCGCTCGAGCGCCTGACACGCGAGGAGCGACGGTGCGCGCGACTTGATCCGCCACGGGCGGTTCGTGCCGTCCGAGACCACGTAGAAACCCTGCTCGCCGCGCGGTCCCTCGACGGGGACATACACCTCTCCCGCGGGTACGGTGAACCCTTGTGAATAGATGAGGAAATGCTGGATGAGCGCCTCCATCTCCGTGTAGACCTTGTCCTTGGGAGGCGGCGTGATGCGCGGATCGCTGACGGCGAATGGGCCGGTCGGCGAGATGCGGTCGAGCGCCTGGCGGCAGATCTTCAAGCTCTCCCGCATCTCCGCCATGCGGACGAGATAGCGAGAGTAGACGTCGCCGTCGGCGCGCGTGGGCACCGCGAAATCGTACGTCTCGTAGTCCAGGTACGGAAAGTCCTTGCGGACGTCGTACTCGACGCCGGCCGCGCGCGCAATCGGCCCGGCAAGCCCCCACGCGACCGCATCGTCCTTCGAGATCCGGCCGACACTCTGGGTGCGCTCGAGATAAATCTCGTTCCTGGTCAGCAGGGCCTCGTACTCGTCGAGCTTCTGCGGCATCCGATCGAGGAATGCGCGCACCGCGTCGTGAAAGCCGCGCGGGAGATCCTCCCGCAGACCACCCACGCGCATGTAGCTGGGGAACATCCGGAAGCCGGCGAGCATCTCGTTGATGTTCAAGAGGAGCTCGCGCTCGCGGAAGCAGTACAGCATCACCGACACGGCCCCGACCTCCATGCCGTGCGTGCCCAGCCAGACGAGATGGCTGTTGATGCGCTGCAGCTCCGCGATGAGTACGCGAATGTTCTTGACGCGCTGGGGCAGCTCCAGACCGAGCAGCGTCTCGACCGAGAGGCACAACGCCATCGAGTTGGACTGCGCGCTCAGGTAATCCATCCGCTCGACCAGCGGAATGACCTGCTGCCATTTCTTCTGTTCGGCGGTCTTCTCGATGCCTGTGTGGAGGAAGCCGATCGTGGGCGACGCGGACAGCACGGTTTCGCCGTCGAGCTCCAGCACGAGCCGCAGCACGCCGTGGGTGCTGGGGTGCTGCGGCCCCATGTTGACGGTCATGGTTTCCGTCCGGACCTCAGCCACGTCAACCTCGCGTCAGCCGATCTTTCATCACGTTCGCGCGAAACTCCTCTTCGGTCATCTGCAGCGGCTCGGCCGAGGTGGGCGTCTTCCGAATCTGCACCGGGTAATCCTTCCGCAGCGGATAGCCCTCCCAATCTTCCGGCATCAGCAGGCGGCGGGGATCGGGATGCCCGTCGAAGGCAATCCCGAAGAGATCCCAGACCTCGCGCTCGAGCCAGTTGGCGGCCGGCCAGATCGCGCTGACGCTGGCGACATGTGGGTCGGCGCCGTGCAGCCGGACCTTCAAGCGGACGCGCCGGCGGCCCGCGATGGACACGATGATGTAGACCAGCTCGAACCGGGGCTCTCGCGGCCAATAGTCGGCGGCCGTGAGCTCGGCGAGAAAGCCGAACGTCAACTCGTCGCGGTCGCGCAATGTGCGTGCAACCGCGGGCAGATGGTCCCTCGAGACGTACAGCGTGCTCTGCAGATCGAGGCTTGGAGCGCTCTCGATCTCCACCCCCGGCACCGACTCCCGCAACAGGGCGACAAGAGACAGCGAATCCATCACGCGAGCTTTTGCCGATCGATCTTGCGCTGGAGTTGGACGATCCCGTAGATGAGCGATTCGGGACGGGGCGGGCATCCCGGAACGAACACGTCGACCGGCACGATCTGGTCGACGCCCTGGACGAGCGCATAGTTGTCGAAGACGCCGCCAATCGACGCGCACGCGCCCATCGAGATGACCCACTTCGGCTCCGGCATCTGGTCGTAGACCCGACGGAGCGCGGGCGCCATTTTGCGCGACAAGCGCCCGGCGACAATCATGAGGTCCGACTGCCGCGGACTGCCCCGAAACACTTCGGCGCCGAAGCGGGCGATGTCGTACCGCGAGCAGCTCATCGCCATCATTTCAATCGCGCAGCAGGCAAGGCCGAACGTCACCGGCCAGATGGACGAGCGCCGAGCCCATTGGACCATCTTTTCCACGGTTGTGGTCAGAACGGGGATGTCGGATTCGAGTCCCATGGAGTTTGCGATCAGTTATGCATCGTGACTTCTGAATCGGGAGTTGTCGGAAGCGCCCCAATCGAGCACTCCTTTCCGCCAGACATACACGTACCCGGCGAGCAGAAGCGCGATGAACAGCGCGACCTGCACGAAGCCGCTCCAGCCAAGATCCCGGAGCGCCATCGCCCACGGGTAGAGAAAGGCCACCTCGATGTCGAAGAGCAGGAAGATCATCGCGACCAGGTAAAACTTCACCGATTGCCGCTCCCGCGCGTCGCCCACCGGCGGCATGCCGCATTCGTAGGGAGCCGCTTTCTCGGGTGTCGGCTTCCGGGGGCCCAGGACGCGCGAAAGGAGGACCGAGATCAGCGCGAATCCGGCGCCGAGCGCGATCATGATGAGGATGGAGAGCCAGCCCTGCATCGTTGAGGTGGTGGTCGATCGGCTTGTGAACAGGCTCACAAGCGAAGTTTCAATGCTAGCACATGGCGATCAATAACTAGACAATCAGATGGCTCACCCGATCAGATGACTCACCAACCGCCTGTATCTAGGATAGCGTGGTTTTCGCCATTGCCGCCCGTGCACTCGGGGATCGCCGCGTACAGTGCCGAGCTTCTACCTCGGCTCGGCGAAACATTTGTCATCGATTCGTACCCGGAGCACACGGCGCACGACTTCGTCTGGCGATCGCGTCGGACGCCGTACGATCTGGTCGTGTATCAGCTGGGTAACGCGCGGCACCACGACTACATGTGGGCCTACCTGGCGCGCTACCCCGGACTGGTCGTGCTTCATGACGTACGCCTCCATCACGCTCGGGCCCGTTCCCTGCTGGACCAACGGCGGTTCGACGACTACCGGCAGGAGTTCGGGTACGACCATCCGGACGTGAACCCCGACTTCGCACAGTACGCCATCGAAGGGCTCGGCGGGCCCATCTATTACCTCTTCCCAATGCTACGTGTGGTGATACGCACCGCGCGCACGATCGCCGTGCATAACCCCCGGGTCGCGAGCGAGCTCGCCAAGACCTACGCGGACGCCGCGATTGAAACGATCCGGATGGGCGTGCCGCCGCTCGCCCACCGCGACGGCGCTCGTCACGAGATCCGCACGCAACTGTCACTGCCCGAAGAAGCCATCGTCTTTGCAGCCTTCGGAAAGGTGACGCCTGAGAAGCGCGTCTCGGCCATGCTTCATGGTCTCAGAACGCTGACGCGCGACGGCCAGCAGGCGTACTTGATGCTCGTCGGGGATGAGGGTGCCTATCCCGAGCTGGGCGTGGAAGTCGACCGACTGGGGCTCCGCGATTGGATCCGTGTGACGGGACACGTGGCAGATCAGGCGATTGCTGATTACCTTGCGGCAGCGGACGCCTGCCTCTGTCTCCGCTGGCCCACAGCGCAGGAGACGTCGGCATCGTGGCTGCGATGCCTCGCCGCCGCGCGGCCGACCGTAATCACCGATCTGGCGCACCTCGTCGACACGCCGAGGGACGTGGCCATCCGCGTCGACCCGATGCGGGAAACCGCGTCGGTCGCCGACGCCATGCGCCGGCTCGCAGACGATGGCCCATTGCGCGCCGAGCTGGGGAGAGCGGGGCACGCCTACTGGTCGATGCACCACACGCTCGACGCGATGACCGAGGACTATCGCCGCCTGGTGGCGCTCGCCGCGTCGCGCCCGGCGCCCGCGCCCGACGATCTTCCAACGCACTTCGTCACGAACTACTCGGAAGCGGCGAGATCAACCCTCGATCATTTCGGGTTGACGGTGGGCATTCTCTAGCGAAATCACGCGTTCATCACGTCGCTGAGCGACGTCATTCTCCGCGCGATCTCCTGAATGGCTTCGTGAATCTGTGTGCGCCGCCGCTCGTTGGCGGTCGCTTCGAGTTGACGCTCGAGCTCGGTTCGCGCCAACCTGAGCGACTCGAGCGCCTGAGCCCGCTCCGGGTTCTTGACCGGCTTCGTGTTCTGCTGCGCGCGCTCCCTCTCCAGTTCTTCCATGCGCTCCTGAATGCGCGCATCCGCATCAATCAGTCCCTCTCCCGCGTCGCCCATCAGTTCTCCCTTGTTTCACGCCGGCACCAGGCGCACCTCAACCAAGGCTCTACCCCGCGGGCCGACGCGATCGCGCCCAGCCCCGCACCAAAAATGAAAGTACCAACATTATAAGATGGCGGGGTGTCTGTCCGTCCCGACAAAGACGCGCTTGCTCAGTTTCATCCCGCCGTACGCGCGTGGTTCGAGTCGGCGTTCGGCGCGCCGACTCGTCCGCAGGCCCTCGGGTGGCCCGTGATCGCGCACGGCGACTCGACGCTTGTGCTCGCCCCGACCGGCAGCGGCAAGACGCTCGCCGCGTTTCTCTCGTGCCTGAACCGGCTGATGTTCGAGCCGACGCCCCCCAAAGACCGGCGCTGTCGCGTGCTGTACGTGTCGCCGCTCAAGGCGCTGGCGGTCGACGTGGAGCGCAACCTGCGAGCGCCGCTGACGGGCATCGCGCAGGTGGCAGCAAGTCGATCCGAAACGTGCATCGTGCCGGCCGTCGCCGTTCGCACCGGGGACACACCGCAATCCGAGCGCGCTCGATTCCTGCGAGACCCAGCGGACATCCTCATCACCACGCCTGAGTCCTTGTATCTGCTGTTGACCTCGCGTGCCAGGCGCGCCCTCGCTTCGATCGATACCATCATCGTCGACGAGATCCACGCGCTCGTGCCGACCAAACGCGGCGCGCACCTCGCGCTCTCGCTCGAGCGGCTCGAAGCCCTGTGCCGGACGCGGCCACAGCGCATTGGGCTCTCCGCCACCCAACGTCCCCTCGACGAGGTGGCCCATTTCTTGGGGGGCACGGAACAGTCGTCGGGCAGACGCGAGATCTCGGCCCGACGAGCTCATGACGGCCGGCAGGACGCGGGCACCGACATCGAAACCGAGTTCTCGGCCGGTCGCGGTCCGGTGAAGTTCCGACCGGTCACCATCGTGGACGCCGGCCGGAAGAAAGCGCTCAAGCTCACGATCGACGTCCCGGTCGAGAACATGAAGGAACCGGGTGGGCACGACGGGGGTGGGCCGACGCTGCCCGGACGAACACCCCCCTCGATCTGGTCCGCGATTCACCCCCGCCTGCTCGAGCTCATACGCTCGCACCAATCGACGCTGATTTTCGTCAACAGCCGCCGCCTCGCCGAGCGCCTTGCGGGCGCGCTGAACGAGCTGGCGGGCGAAACGCTCGTGCGGTCGCATCACGGCTCGATCGCACGACCGCAGCGCGTTGAGGTCGAGGAGCTGCTTAAAGCCGGCGCGCTCCGCGCCCTTGTCGCCACCTCGTCGCTCGAGCTGGGCATCGACATGGGAGCGATCGACCTCGTGGTGCAGATCGAGGCGCCACCCTCGGTCGCGAGCGGCCTGCAGCGCATCGGCCGCGGCGGCCATCAGGCCGACGCCGTCAGCGAGGGCGTGATTGTGCCGAAATTTCGAGGCGACCTCGTCGCTTGCGCCGCGGTGGCCAAGGCGATGCACGACGGGACGGTCGAAGCCACGAGATACCCCCGCAATCCGCTCGACATCGTGGCGCAGCAGATCGTTGCCATGACCTCGGTCGACTCGTGGGATATCGACGATCTCTTCGCGGCGATCCGAGGCGCGGCGCCGTTCGCCGAGCTGAGCCGCACGGTGTTCGAGGGGGTCCTCGATATGCTCTCCGGCCGCTACCCCTCCGATGAGTTCGCCGAGCTGCGCCCGCGCATTACGTGGGATCGCTCGGCCGGCACCATCGTCGCCCGCGAAGGCGCCAAACGCGTGGCCATCGCCAACGGCGGAACGATTCCGGATCGCGGTCTGTACGGCGTGTTCCTGGCGGGCGCCGAGCGCGGGGCTGCCCGCGTCGGCGAGCTCGACGAAGAGATGGTCTTTGAAAGCCGCGTCGGCGAAACGTTCGTGCTCGGCGCTTCGTCGTGGCGCATCGAGGAAATCACGCACGACCGCGTGCTCGTGTCGCCCGCGCCGGGTCAGCCCGGGAAGATGCCGTTCTGGAAGGGCGACCGCGCCGGCCGTCCTCTGGAGCTGGGCCTGGCAATCGGACGGCTGACGCACGAGATGCTTCGCTTGCCGCCCGCCGCCGGCATCGATCGTCTGACACGCGACCACGACCTCAGCCCGCGTGCGGCCGAGAATCTCCTGCAGTATCTGCGCGACCAGATGCAGGCCGTCCGGGCCGTACCCGACGCCAGTACGGTCGTTGTCGAGCGCGTCCGCGACGAGTTGGGTGACTGGCGCGTCTGTGTCTTATCGCCGCGCGGTGGCCGCGTGCACGCCCCCTGGGCGATGGCGGCCGCGGCGAAGATCCGCGAGGAGAGGGGCGTCGACGTCGAGACACTCTGGGGAGACGACGGGTTCGTCGTCCGGTTCCCCGCCGTCGACGAGCCTCCGGATGTCAGGCTGGTGATGCCGGAGCCTGACGACGTTCAGGCGCTGGTCGTTCGTCAGCTTGGCGCGACCGCGCTTTTTGCGGCCAAGTTCCGCGAGAACGCGGCGCGCGCCCTTCTGTTGCCGAAACGGCGGCCGGGCACGCGCGCGCCGCTCTGGCAGCAACGGAAGCGGGCCGCAGATCTGCTGGCTGTCGCGTCGCGCTACGGATCGTTTCCCGTGCTGCTCGAGACCTACCGCGAATGCCTGCGCGATTTCTTCGACATCCCATCGCTGGTTGACACGTTGAGCGATCTGCGCAGCCGGAAGCTTCGCATCGCGACGGTCGACTCCGAGACGCCCTCACCCTTCGCCGCGTCCCTGCTCTTCTCCTATGTCGCCAGCTTCATCTACGATGGCGACGCGCCGCTGGCCGAGCGGCGTGCGCAGGCGTTGGCCGTCGACCAGTCGCAGCTGCGGGAGCTCCTGGGGGATGCCGAGCTGCGCGAGCTGCTGGATGCCGAATCGATGGACGCCTACGAGCGGCAGCTCCAGCGCCTCGACGCCAGGTATCGCGCGAGGAGCGCGGACGGCGTGCACGACATGCTGCTCGCCATCGGCGACCTGAGCGAATCCGAGATGCGCGAGCGATCGCTTTCCGAGGACGTCGCCGCCAGCGCTGCGGCGTTGGTCACCGCGCGGAGGGCCCTTTCCATCCGCGTGGCGGGCGAGGCGAGATTCATCGCCGCCGAAGACGCTGCGCGTTTTCGCGACGCCCTGGCCGTCCCGCTGCCCAGCGGCATTCCCGAGTCTCTCCTGCAGCCGGTCCGCGATCCGCTCGGTGACATCGCGCTCCGCTACGCCCGAACGCATGCCCCGTTTACGGCGGCAGACTTCGGGCTCCGGTACGGACTGCACGACGCCGCCGCCGAGGCGGTGCTTGTGCGCCTGACCACGGAAGGGCGCCTTGTGGAAGGCGAGTTCCGCCCCGGCGGCACACGGCGCGAGTGGACCGACGCGGCCGTGCTCCGCGCGCTGCGCCGGCGATCGCTGGCCAGACTGCGCCAGGAGGTGGAACCGGTCGACCAGACCGTGCTGGGACGATTTGCCACAACCTGGCAGGGCGTCGTGCGCCGCCGTCACGGCGCCGACGCCCTGCTCGACGTGATCGAGCAGCTGCAGGGGGCGCCGCTGGCGGCGTCGATCCTCGAGACCGAGATCCTGCCGGCACGGCTGGACGGGTACGACCCGGCAGACCTCGACGTTGTCATCTCCGCGGGCGAAGTTGTCTGGGTTGGCGTCGAGCCGCTCGGCGATCGCGATGGCCGAATCGCGCTGTACCTTGCGGATCATCTCGCGCGGCTCTTGCCACCCGACGCGGCGCTGCCCACATCCGAAGGCAGCGGCGCGGACTCAGAGACCGACGTATCCGGCCGCGGAACAGCGGTCTTGGAGTATCTCGCCGCGCATGGTGCGTCGTTCTTCGGGCCGCTGCACGATGCCGTTGGAGCCGGCTACCCCGCCCAGACGGTGGACGCGTTGTGGAACCTCGTCTGGCGGGGCCTGGTCACCAATGACACGTTCCACCCGCTGCGCGCGCGCACGCGGGCGCACCCGCCGCGCAGACACGCGCGCCGCCCAGATCCGCCGGCGCCGTTCCGATCGCGCCGGCTCGTGCCGCTCTCCGCGGAAGGAAGATGGAGCGTCGTCGCTCGGCGCGATGCCGCGCGGAAGGCGCGGCCGGGCGACCGCGCGCGGCCGGACGAGAACCCGACGAGCGTCACCGGCGCCGCGCTGAAAGAACGCACGAGATGGGCAGCCGCCATCACGCACCAGTTGCTGGCCCGCCACGGCGTGGTCACCCGGGAAGCGACCCTCGCTGAGAACGTCCCCGGAGGGTTTGGCATCGTCTATCCGGTGCTGAAAGGTCTGGAGGACAGCGGCCGGATCCGCCGCGGCTACTTCGTGGCGGGCCTCGGCGCGACGCAGTTCGCGCTTCCGGGTGCCCTGGATCTGCTGCGTTCGCTGCGCGAGACGGGACCAGCCGATGCCGAGTCAGCCGAGGGACCCGAGGTCGCGGTCCTGGCCGCAACCGACCCTGCCAATCCATACGGCGCGACGCTGCGGTGGCCCGGCTTCGCGCCGACGGGCCCCTCGACCAGCGCGTCGGCCGCGCGCGGTCCGACGCGATCGGTCGGCGCCACGGTCATCCTCGTCAACGGCGCGCTCGCCGCGTACCTGGCGCGGGGCGATCGACAACTGACGACATTCCTGCCGGATGCCGAGCCGGACCGTTCGAAGACGGCTCGCGCAGTCGCCCGCGCGCTCATCGATCGCGCGCGCGGCCAAAGCGTGGCGCCGCCCGGCATGCTCGGCATGCTCATTGAGGAGATCGACGGTCTGACACCCTCGCAGCACCCTCTCGCGCCTTTTCTGAGCGAGGCAGGGTACGTTTCCGGCGCGATGGGCATGCAGGCCAAACTGCTCACCCCACTGGCGCCTGACGGGGGCCGGCCGCCGTCGAGGGGGCGGGGTGCGGCGCGCACTTACCATGCGTCGTCGGTCTCGAGCCCGTTCGCGCGGCGGTACTTCGACGTCGCGGAAGCGGCCAAGCCCGAAGCGGCCAAGGATGACGAGCGCGACGGTTGAGACCGCACGATCTTTACAACCCCGTGTTCGGGTGCCGGCGTCAGGAGCGCGCGAGACGGGCGCGGGCGCCGGGAGGCGCAGGAGAGACGGGAGGGGCGGCAGCGGCGGCCAGCCGCACCAGTGCGTTGTAGTCGGGTTCCAGAGAGTCGGGATCGATCGCGCGTCCCGTCAGCAACACGTTACCTTCCGGCCAGTGCACCTCGATGTTCCCGGGCGTCATGGCTGCGACTTTCAACCGGCCGCGAAACGCGCCCGTGGCGGCTGAGCCGTCAGCCGGCGTCAATTCCACGCCGTCGCCTTCGTGAAGATTCAACCGCTCCAGATCCTCAGCGCTGATGAGCACGTCGTCCCGCTTCGCGCCGGTCAACGGATCGCGATCCCGCTGGACCATCGAATTGAACTGCTTCCCGCGACGAGTGGACATCCGAAACACCGCCTGGCCGCTGGGCGTGAGCTGCCGTCCGGCGCTGTGAGACACGTCCGAGAAACGCGCTTTGCCGTCCGCCGTCAGGAA
>Ga0182035_10000100_pt1 | contig 34065 bp, 28 predicted proteins | sample flu12Cox44000170_FD_125969 | JGI IMG/M metagenome (GOLD analysis project Ga0182035, IMG submission 125969) | Lab enrichment of tropical soil microbial communities from Luquillo Experimental Forest, Puerto Rico - flux4day.12C.oxic.44.000.170 | ecosystem: Environmental > Terrestrial > Soil >...
ACAGCCAGATTCAACAACCAGATTATCAGATAACCCAACAACGGGATGGAGCGATGCCAACGGCCGTTCTCCTCTCCGGCGGACTGGACAGCGCGGTACTCCTTGTGGACGAAGTCGAGGGAGGCGCCGACGGGCCTGTGGAGCCGATCTACGTCAGTGTCGGCCTCGCATGGGAACGCGCCGAGCGCGCAATCGTCGCTCAGCTGCTCGCCCGAGCGCCCATCGCCGGACACGCTCGCCCGCTCGTCACGCTCAGCGTTGATATGCGCGACGTCTACGCGGCCACGCATTGGGCCGTCGTGGGTAAGCCGCCCGGTTACCATACGCCCGACGAAGACGTGTATCTCCCGGGGCGGAACATCATTCTGCTGGGGAAGGCCGGCGTCTTCTGTGCCGCGGCCGGGCTCGATCGCGTCGTGATCGGCACGCTTGGGCACAACCCGTTTCCGGACGCGACGGCGGAATTCCGAGCTGCGATGGCGCGCGCCCTCTCTGTCGGCTTGGCCCACGACCTCGCGATCGACGCCCCCTATGCCGCCATGTCGAAAGCCGACGTCATCCGTCGAGGCGCGGCGCTTGGCGTGCCGTTCCAGCTGACGTTGTCGTGTATGAAGCCCGTTGTCGAAATTCGGGACGACCCCGTTCATTGCGGCCAATGCAGCAAGTGCCGCGAGCGGCACGATGCGTTTCTCGAGTCCGGTATCAGCGATCCAACGATTTATGCGGACCACCGGAACATCGTCCACTCTTGAGCAGACCCGTCACGCCTGCAGGATTGGGCGCCGACCGGCGATTGGCACCAGACCTGCGACTGTCGACACACCCGCGACTGGCAGCAGACCGGCGATCGCGGTCGTCGCCGGGACGCTCGCCGCCTCGCTGGCCGTCCTGGCCGGGTCGCTGGCGGCGCACGCCGCCTCGAACCTCGAGGCGAGGGCGTGGGTGGCTCTCGAAGCGCAAGCCTCGACGGATCTCGAGGTGCTGCTCGCCCACGTTGGGGATCGCATCGAGGAGTACTACGCGCGCGCGCAGAACCTCATCTGCGTCGAGCGAGTGACGGCGCTGCCGATAGAGCGCGACCTGAGGCCGGCGGGCTTCGGGCGGGTGCTCGAGTACGAATTGCGCGTCGAGTCGGATGCCGCATCCGACGGCGACCGGCCGACCGAGGCACAGGTCGTTCGCAATCTGCGCAAAGTGAACGGGCGGGCGCCAAAGCCGCAGGAAAAGCCGGGGTGCTACGACCCCAATCCTCTCTCGCCGGAACCCTTGGCGTTCCTTCTGCCGAGCCATCGCGCCGAGTACCAGTTCGCCTTGGCCGGCATGGGGAAGGGCAAGGATCGGAACGCCATGCTGGTCGATTTCCGGCCGCTCGAATCGGGGAAGCCGGAAATCCTCGATGACGCCGAGGGCCGCCCCGGCTGCTTCAACGTCTCGCTCCCCGGCGCCACGAGCGGGAGAATCTGGATTGATGTGACGACTCACGACGTGCTGCGCGTCGAAGAGCACCTCAAGCGGGCGGTCGATATTCCCGTGCCCTTCGAGCAGCAGCGCAAGCACGGGCTGCCCGCGTCGTTGGTGATTGATCGGTACGACTGGGCCATCCGGTACACACCGGTCGCGTTTGTGGACCCGGTCGAGCAACTGGTGCTGCCCGAGTCAATCGAGGTGCTGGCGATCCTGCACGGCGCGCAATCGCACCGCAAGCGCCAGGTATTCTCGAACTACCAGCGTTTCATGACCAACGCCCGGCTGGTCAAGAACGAGTGAACACGAGCTGCCCCGCCACGTAGGTCTGGACGACCGCGAAATTGGCGTCGAGCACGACGAGATCCGCGACCGCATCGGAAGCCAGAACGCCGTGGCCGATAAGACCCAGCTCACGCGCAGGCGTCGTCGAGGAAACGGTCACCGCCTCCACCAGCGACAGGCCGACACGCCCCACCAGAACTTGGAACGCCCGATCCATCGTCAACACGCTTCCCGCCATCGTCCCATCCTCGAGCACGGCCGTGGAAGAACTTGCCACAATGGGCTGGCCTCCGAGCATCGCGCGGGAGCCAGGGAGCAGACCCGATGCGGCGGTGCCATCGGTAATGGCCAGAACGCGCGAGGGGCGTTTCGCGGCGATCGTGGCGCGGACAACCGCGGGATGGACGTGAACGCCATCGCAGATGATTTCAGCCGCGACCTCCTCCGCCTGGAGCACCGCGCCCACAAGACCGGGCGCGCGGTGGTCGAGCGGCGGCATCCGGTTGAAGAGATGGGTGCCTTGTTTCGCGCCGGCAGCAATCGCCTCGAGGGCTTCGTCGTAGGTGGCGCCGGAGTGGCCCAGCGACACCCGATGACCGCGCGCCGTCAACCATCGTAGGAGATCGAGCCCGCCGGCGATCTCGGGAGCCAGCGTGACGATACCCACGTCTGGCGCGGCGCGCTCAATCTCTCGAAGGATGTCATCGGCTGTAAACTCGGACGCTTCCGAGTCGGCCGACGGACACAACCCGCGCGACTCCCCCGACCCGGCTGTCACGCTCCCACTCGCGCGGCCCTTCCCATGAGACCCGCGCGACCCAGCCGACGCGAGCGGCGCATTGCGCAAACATCTCAGAGGCTGCGCGCCGCGGTACGCCGGGTTGATGAAGTTGCTCTCGAGGTGCGCCGGCAGGACCCGCGCCGCCCGGGGCACCCGCGTCTCACGTGCGTGCCGGACCTGGTCCAGCACGGCCCGCAGCGCCGCCGGGCCGCACGCGACCGTGGTCGGACAGAACGCCGTGACGCCATAGCGCGGAAGAGCGGAGGCAATGGTGCCGATCGCCGACGGGGAATCCAACGTATCCACGCCGTCGACGCCGTGCACGTGAACGTCGATGAACCCCGGCACGATGTAATGCCCGTGGAAGGCAAACGGCGTCGGCGTGGCGGCCGACGGCATGTCGGATCGAATCTCGGCAATCCGCCCGTTGTCGATGACGAGCGTACCAGGGGAAAGGATGCGATCGGGCAGCACCAGCGCAGCGCCCGACAGAACGATCATGGGCAACCGTCGTCCCGTCCCCACTCGGTGTTCAACTGGAGCTTTCGCCCCGAAAGGGGCGCCAAATCACCGAAGTCTTGGAAGAGATGACGATCGATGCGGTCGAGAAGCGCGGCCAACTCGCGCTCGTTCGGGGCGTTGATCACAAGAACGCCGCCGCTTTGTTGCGGGGGAAACCGCCGGTCGTCGAGATAGTCGCGATCCATTGTGACGAGGGTGCGCCGCAGCTGTTGGGCCAGTTGGTAATGTCTCACGTCCCGCGCGCGCCGCAAGTCGGCCTCTTCGAGGACGAACAGGACGTCCCATTGGAGTCGGTGGCGCATGTGGACGACCAGCCCCGATGGAACGTTTGCGTCGGCGTAAATGCGCGGTCGCGGTGTCAGCCGCTCCGCGTGAGGCCCCAGCTCCGAAGATAGCGTGCCCATCGGGTCCTACTTCACCGACACTTCTGTCACGCCAGAAGCGCCTTCTCCCGTGACCGCCTTCCGCTTCTCATCCGCAGCCCTGGCTTCCTGCTTCAATGTCGCGACGAGCGCGTCGCGCCGGTGGACGAGTTCCTTGCGCGCCCGGCGTCCGTGCTTCGATCCGATGACGTACTCACAGAAGAGCGGAAACGCGATCGTCGAATCGCAGTAAGCGATGACCGTGTCGGGGAGCACGCCTGGATTCACCTTGCCCCAGCTCACCGCCTCGGCGGGCGTGGCGCCCGAGAGCCCGCCCCAGACCACCTGGTCCGTCGTGATTTGAATGAAGTAGTCATTCCCGCCTTTGGGGATGCCGTAGATCTCCCAGAGGGTCGGCTGCGCCTGAAGATAGAAGTTCTTCGGGGATCCCCCGCCAAGGATCACGCACCCATTGCGCTCGCCCGCCAGCACGATGGCGCACACCTCGTTGACATCCTTGTTCGGGTCGATCATGAACCGGCTCTCGTTCATGAGCTCGTGGTAGGCGATATTCATCCCGATTGAGCTGTCGCCGGGCGACGAGGTGTAGAGAGGCACGCCTGCCAGCGCGGCGCGCGCGACGACCGAGTATTCCTCGCAGCCCGGGAACTTCTGCGCCAAATCCAGGCCGAGGCGGTAATGGAATTCGGCCGTCGACATCGCGTCGTTCAGCTTCGACCGCACGATGAACTCACGAACATACGCGTCGGTTTCGAGCAGGACTGTCGCCGGAAAAAGCACGTCATAGATCCGGATTACCCCTTGTTCGTACAGCTCGCGATCGTCGACGAACGGCGACCCGCGGCTGAGCGTGAAATTCATGGCGTAGTGCAGGTCGTGATAGAGGTTGGCGCCCGTCGAGATCACCAAATCGACGAGCCCGCGGTCCATCATCTCGATTACGCAGCCGCCGAGCCCAGCAGGGGTCATCGCGCCGGCGATCGTCAATGCGATCGTTGTGTCGTGCTCCGGCGCAAGCATCCTGTCCGCGAAGATCGAGCAGGCCTCTGAGAGACGTCCGCCGTTGAACGCCTGAAAGCCTTCGTCGATGAGGCGGCGAATCTCGGCGCTTCCCTTCGGCCGGTAGTAGCGGATTGGCTTGCCAGACAGAAAGTCCTGGCGGGAACGCCCAGGTGAGCCGGGAGCGCGGTAGGGCAAAGTCGTCTCCTTGACTGGACAAAATAGCTTAACATCTGCGTTTGTGACTGGCGAATACGACTGGCTGTGGTGGGTGCTGGTCTTGGGCGCGGCAATCGCGCTCCTGGCCGGCTGGTGGGTGTGGCAGAAAGGCCGCCCGTTCATGGCCGGTGACGTGTTCCGCGCCAGCCGCCTCAGTCGCGGCAATCGCTTGTTCCCCACGCAAGTGGCCATAACCCCGAGCAGCGTCGTCCAGTTCAAGCCGCGATGGTTCGGGAAACAGGAGCTGACGATCCACATGGCGCACGTGGCCTCGGTGAACATCGACACCGGCATCGTGCTGTCGAATGTGCTCATCGAGACGAGCGGCGGCTCCGATCCGATCGTCTGCCACGGGCACCACAAGCGGGACGCCATTCGGATGAAGGAGCTGATCGAGCAGTATCAGACGGCACACTACCGCACGACGCCCGGCGGGGCGGCACCGTCAAGCGCTCAGAGCAACGCTCCCGGCCCGGCGCGCCTTCAATAGCGCCGGAACCATTCCCCTTCCCGGTGGCTATCGTTCGCCGTCCGATCGGCCGATAACCCGAGTGATAAATGGACGACCTGACCTTCAGCGCTCGGCGCGCATCCGCGCCGGCGGCCCCCCGCACCGTCGAACCACAGGATCTTGAAACCCGCTTCAGGACGCTCGTTCAGTCGCCGCTTCGCGCGGGCATCCTCCGGTATTTGAGCTCCCGCCCCGACGAAAGCTTCGATGTGGAATCGCTGATGCAGACGTTCGGCCGTTTGCGGCTCGACGTCGAGAACTGCGTTCGCGAGCTGGCGGACTTCGGGGTGGCGCGAATGATCCCCGGCAATCCGCCCCGGTACATGGCGGAGCGTCCCGCTGAAGATGGTGTCGTCGACTACCTCGACCACTTTCTCGAGCGCCGGGCCGCGGTCAGCACCGAGGATCAATCGCCGTCGGTCCAGCGATTCCGCGAAATGATCGGCCGCGACGAGAAGATGCTCATTGTCTTCGAGTGGATTCGCACGGCCGCCAAGTCGGACATTTCCGTCCTCGTCCTCGGTCCGACCGGTTCAGGGAAGGAGCTCGTGGCGCGGATGATCCACGAGCTGTCCCGGCGGAGCATGGCCAAGTTCCAGGCCGTCAATTGCGCCGCCCTGCCGGACACGTTGTTCGAATCGGAGATCTTCGGCTACGAGAAGGGCGCCTTCACGGGCGCACATGACCGCAAGCCAGGCCGGCTCGAGCTGGCCAACGACGGCACGCTCTTCCTCGACGAAATCGGCGACATGTCGCTCATTGCGCAAGCCAAGCTCCTGCGCGTGCTCGAGGAGCGCCGCTTCGAGCGGCTCGGAGGGCATAAGTCCATCGCCGTCGACTTCAGGCTGATTTCGGCCACGAACCGTCCCCTTGAGCAGTTCGTCCGCGACGGGCGCTTCCGCGAAGATTTGTACTACCGCGTCAACGCCTTCGCCATCCGATTGCCGTCGCTCCGCGAGCGACAGGTCGACATTCCCGTCCTCGCTCAGCGCTTCCTCGCCCGCTACTGCGCCGCACAAGGGCTCCCGCTCGACAGCAAAAGCTTCGCGCGCGAGGCGCTCGACGCGATGCTCAGCTACCACTGGCCGGGCAATATTCGCGAGCTGGAGAGCACGGTGTCTCGCGCGGCGCTGTCCGCGCCCGGGCGCACGATCCGCGCGTCTGACGTCGAGTTCCTCCATGCGAACAACCCGAGCCCGCAGGCCACCGGCGAGCAGCTGCCGACGTTGGCCGACGCGGAGCGGGCCCACATTGTCCGGGTGCTCGAAGCGGTGCAGTGGAACAAGAAGGAAGCGGCGCGGGTGCTCGACATCAGCCGCGGGACCCTGTATCGCAAGATCGTCGAGTACCAGCTCGAGCCCGAAGCCCGTTCAACCGCCAGACGCTCGCGCGAGGCCGACGTCTGAGAGGGGCGCGCCCGGGCTCCCTGTGGCGCGGGGGGACCGGGCTCCGGCGTCCCGGTCCAACGTGCGGCACCCGCTTCCTGGCGGTTTTCGAGTATCATCGCCGGCGTTTTGGTGCCCCCTGCCGGTGATATGAGCGACCTGCCAGGTCCAGCGCGGCTCTACGTGGGAGCTGTCATGTTGGCGGGGGCCGTGGTGCTCGCCGTCTTCGTCCCGCACGGGATCGCGAACTTCTCTATGTTCGCCGCGTTGCTGCTCCTCTCGTCCTTTGCCTCGGCCTTCAAGGTCAGCCTGCCGCTCGCGAGCAGTGGCTCGACGATGTCGGTGTCGTATGCGGTAGATTTCGCGGCCCTGTTACTGCTCGGGGCGGACGAAACGATGCTCGTGGCGGCGGCGAGCGCCTGGAGCCAGTGCACGCTGCGCGCCGAGTCCCGCGCGCCTGCTTACCGGACCCTGTTCAGCATCGCGTCGCTCATTCTAACGGTGAAAGCAGCCGGCTTTGCGTATGCGTCGCTCGGCGGCACGGGGCCCGGCACGCAGATGGGACTCTTCGAGCTCGCCAAGCCTCTTGTCGGCGCCGCGACGACCTATTTCGTCTTCAACACGGCGTTAGTGGCCACCGCCATCGCGCTGTCGACGCGGCAACCGGTGTTCCGGGTGTGGCACGAGAACTTCCTGTGGAGCGCGCCCAGTTACTTCTTCGGCGCGGGGGCGGCGGCCATCGCGGCGGCGATTGTCGTGAGAGGCGGCTACTGGATGGCGCCTTTGACCGCTGCGCCGGTCTATTTGATTTACCACACCTATAAGGTGTACATGGGCCGGATTCAGGATCAGCAGCACCACGTCCGGCAGGTATCGGACCTCCACCTGGCGACGATCGAGGCGCTGGCGCTCGCCATCGACGCCAAGGACCAGAGCGCGCAGAGCCACATCCGCCGCGTTCAGGTCTACGCCGCGGGCATCGCCAGGGCGCTGGGCATGAGCGAGAACGAGATTCAGGGCGTGAAGACCGCGGCACTGCTGCACGACATCGGCAAGCTCGCGGTGCCCGAACACATCCTCTCAAAGCCGGGTCCCCTCACCCAGGAGGAGTTCCAGAAGATTCGCATCCACCCGCAGGTGGGGGCGGAGATTATCAGCGGCGTGCCGTTTCCTTATCCGGTCGCCCCACTGATCCTCAGCCACCACGAACGGTGGGACGGGAAGGGCTATCCGGTCGGGCTCAAGGGCGAGGAAATTCCGCTCGGCGCCCGCATCCTCTCAGTCGTCGACTACTTCGACGCGCTGATGTCGGAGCGGCCATATCACAGGGCACTACACCTGGACGCGGCGCTCGGCCTGCTGCGCCAGGAGAGCGGCAAAGCGCTCGATCCCCGTGTGGTCCAGGCGTTCACGGGCCTGTATCCGCGATTGGCGGAAGAAGCCGAGAGCCGGCAGGAGCCCGCGCGCAAGCTCACGCGCGTCGCCCCGCTCGCGTCCGGCGCGCAGCCAGCCGTCGGCCTCGTCCACGAATCGCCGGCGCGCACAAACGTTTTCCAGGACATTGCGCTCGCGCATCGTGAGATCTACGCGCTGTACGAAATTGCGCAAGCCATGGGCAGCAGTCTCGGCGTGGCCGATACCATGGCGCTCATTTCGTCCAAGCTGAGCAACCTCGTACCGTTCGCCTGCTGTGCGTTGTTCCTCTACGACGACGAGAGCGAGACGCTGCGCTGCCGGTTCGCGACCGGAGTCGAAGCGGATCTCATGCAACACCTCACCGTCCGAAACGGCCAGGGTTTGACCGGATGGGTCGCGCGCAATCGCCGTCCCCTCGTCAATGCGAGGCCGAGCGCGGACTACGAGGCGGCTGGCCAGCCTTCGGACCGGACCTCCCTCCACTCGGCGCTCGTCTGCCCCCTGCTCTTCAATGACCGCTTCATCGGCACGATTGCGGTGTACCACGCCGAGCCTTCTGTCTACACCGACGATCACCGTCGCCTGTTGGACCGGATTTCGGAGCAGGCGGCGGCCGTCATCTACAACTCCATCGTGTTCGAGCAGACCCAGGAAGACTCGTTAACCGATCCCCTGACAGGGCTGCCGAACACGCGATACATGTTCATGCATCTGACGCGCGAGCTCGCGCGCGCCGAAAGGCTGAAGTCGGAAGTCTCGCTGCTCGTGATGGACCTTGACAGCTTCAAGCACATCAACGACACCTACGGCCATCACGTCGGCGACCGCGCGTTGCGAGAAGTCGCGGCTGTCCTCCGCGCCGCCATCCGCCCATACGACATCTGCGTCCGCTACGCCGGCGACGAATTCATCGTCGTGCTGTCGGGCTGTGGTTGCGACGAGGCAGAGCGCAAACGGTTCGAGCTGCAGCGGGCCGTGGACGATCTGCGATTCGAGCCGCGGCCCGGCAAGGCGCTGCCGCTCGCGATCAGCGTGGGCGCGGCCGTCTTTCCGCACGATGGCGCCTCATACGAGACGCTGTTGTCGACTGCGGACAGCCGGATGTACCGCAACAAGGCACGGCGAAAGCAGGCGGCAGGCGCTCCGGCACCCGAAGCGCGAGAAAGCGCCAAAGACGTCGCGCCAGCGGTGTCCGACGTCGACCTTCAACGGCCGGCCATCGGGATTCTCTGACATGGCTTCTTGCTAGCCATCTTCGGGGTCCCGAAAATCGGGAGACGGCCCCGTGAGTCCCGTCCAGACAAGGGCGACACCGGTGGCTGCGCACACGAGCGCCGCGCCCGACACCCACCAGGCCTCCCACGAGCCGCTCACCTCCACCCACGCCGCGGGAATGGCAAGCGCCAGCCCTGTCACGATCGACAGGCGGCGCCGCCTCGCGAGTCGCAGTAACAGCCCTCGACCTCGCCGAAGCATGCAGTAGCATTATCCGCCGTGCGCCTGACACTCTCGATTCGCGAGATGGCGTTCGCCACGCCGCGCGCGCGGATCGTGCGCCTCGATCTCGACGGGCACACGTTCGACTACACCGCTGGACAAGCGCTCCTCGTGGGCACCCCGGACGCCGGGAAACGGCGCCCCTACTCCATCGCCGCCGCACCTGAGGACGCGCGCCGGGACCACGCTCTCGAGCTTCTGGTCGGTGTAGACGGCAAGGGTCGAGCCGGCGCGCACCTTCCGCTCGAGCCCGGTGTCGTCGTCGACGTAGAGGGGCCGGTCGGAAATTTCACGTTTCCCGACCGGCCGGAGGAACGTCATGTGCTCTTCGTCGCCGGCGGTACTGGCATCGCGCCTCTGCGCGCGATGGCGCGCCACGTGATTGCCGATCCACGCTTGAAGGGTCGCCGCGTCGGCCTGCTGTATAGCGCGCGCACGCCAAAGGAGTTCGCCTACGAACAGGAATTTCGCGCGCTCGCGGCGCAGGGCGTCATCGAGCTTCGGCAAACCGTGACGCGCGCAGCCGAAACCGGTTGGTCAGGCAACCGCGGCCGCATCGATCGGGCCGCGCTCGCCGCGCTTATCCACGACGCCGAGACATTGTGTTTTGTGTGTGGGCCGGCCGCGATGGTCGACGATATCCCGAGGCTGCTCGGCGAGATCGGCGTCGCACCAAGGCGAATCCGGATCGAAGAGTGGTAAAGAAGGTCGGGGAGGTCAGGTGGGTCGGGTGGGTCAGGTATAGGAGGGCAGGAAGTCAGGAAGTGAGTGGGCTTGGAACGCCGCCCATCGCGTGGAAGCCGGCGTCGACCATCATGACCTCACCCGTGATCGCCCGCGCGCCAGGGCCGAGCAGGAAGACCGCCGCGTCGGCGACTTCGGCCGCGTCGACGGCCCGGCGCAGCGGCGCGTGCTCGCGATACATCTGCAGCATCAACGAGAACCCGGAAATACCCGACGCGGCGAGCGTCCTGATCGCCCCCGCGGAAATCGCGTTGACGCGGATGTTCTTCGGCCCAAGATCGGCGGCGAGGTAGCGGACCGACGATTCGAGCGCGGCTTTCGCAACGCCCATCACGTTGTAGTTCGGGAACACACGATCGCTCCCGAGATAGGTGAGCGTCACCACGCTCCCCCCTCCGCGTTTCTCCATGAGCGGCAACATCGCGCGAGTCAACCCGATCAGCGAGTACGCGCTGATGTCCAGCGCGATTCGGAAGCTCTCGCGCGAGACCTCCACGAACGGACGGTTGAGCGCGTCGGCGGGCGCGAACCCCGCGCCATGAACGAGGAAATCCAGACCGCCGAATTCGCGATCGAGGGTCGCCGCCAGATCCGCCATCTGCGCATCGCTCGCGACGTCACAGGGCGCGATGACCGGACGCTCGAGCTGTTCTGCGAGCTCGCGGACGTTTTCCTCGAGCCGCTCGCTCGGATACGTCAACGCCAGTCGAGCGCCTTCAGCCTGCGCCGCCCGCGCAATGGCCCATGAGATCGAGCGCCTGTTCGCGACACCGACGATGAGGCCGTGCTTACCTGACAGGGAGGACAAGGGCGTTGCTACTTGGACCGCTTGCGCCCGCCGCCGTGCCCGTGACGTTTCGGGCCGGGTCGTCCGCCGTGGGGGCGCGGACCACGCGTCGTGTTTCCGCCTTGGCTGCCATCGAATTGGTGGCCCTGATGGCGCTGGCCCCCGCGGTGGCGCGGGCGGAACCGGTGGGGGCGAGCCCCGGTGCCAGGCTGACGAATCGTGAATTCGGGGATAGGTCTCGCAGGTGGCTGATGTCCCTCGGGCCGAGGAAGCGACGCACGAATGAGTGGACGATGCACGGGCCCCTCGTCTTGAGCGTCAGCGTCCTCCGGCTGCATGTCCTCCCCGGCATCCCCAGAATCCGCGGGATTCTCAGGATTCGCGGGGTTTCCCGGATTCTCCGGGTTGTCCTGAGCGCTGGACACATCGTTTTCGTGCGTGACCGTTGCGCTTGCTTTGACCGGCTCGCCGGCGACGACCCGCTTCGGAGCACCCGCAGCAACCTGTGCGTAGAGCGCCGCCGGCGCCTCGTTCTTGCGTCGCTGGCGCGGAACCTTCGCGTGCTTGTACTCGTGCTCGGTATCGCACGTCGTACAGCGCGTCTTTTTGACCTCGTCCCCGATCATCGCCACGACAGCGTGATTGGTCACGCGCCGCTCGCGCGGGCAGTAGTCATCCAGAATGTCACCAAGCCGAAGCTGGCGCTGCTGCATCAACACTCCCGAGATACCGCTGGCGGGGAAAAGAAATCGCGAAAGGCAAATGATCTTAGCACACTCCCACTCCCTGCAGCCAATTTCGCACTTCGGCGAGGCGGCGACCCACGTCGGCGGGCGCCGTCGATTGGGGCGTGCGCTTCGCGTTGACTGACGCCGCAGGGGTCACGCGCTCGATGATATCCGCTTCGAACCTGTCGCTCGCCGCACGCCACTCGTGTAGCGAGAGCGACGTGAAATCTCTTCGCTCCGCGACAAGCGTGCGGACGAGCGCGCCGACAATTTCGTGAGCGCGGCGGAAGGGAATGCCCCGGCCAACCAGATAGTCAGCGACGTCGGTCGCGAGCAGCAGCCCGGCGGCTGCCGCCGCCGCCCGCTCGCGGTTGAGGGTCAGACCGTTCACGACCGATCGGACGACGTCGAGACATCCCATGACCGTATCTTCCGCGCCAAACACCGCTTCCTTGTCTTCCTGCAGGTCCTTGTTGTAGCCGGTCGGCAGTCCTTTGATGGTCGTCAACAAACCGACCAGGTGGCCGATCGCTCGTCCGCTTTTACCTCGCACGAGCTCCAAAGGATCGGGATTCTTTTTCTGCGGCATCATGCTGCTGCCGGTGCTGAGCGCGTCGGACAGCTCGAAGAACCGGTGCTCGTCACCGGAGAGGATGATGAGATCCTCCGCCAATCGGCTCAGATGCACCATCGTGAGCGAGCACGAAAAGAGGAAGCTTGCGGCAAAATCGCGATCGGACGACGCATCCACGCTGTTGTCGACGACGCGCGAAAACCCAAGGTCGCGAGCGAGCGCTTCAACGTCGATGTCGTACGCGGTGCCGGCGACAGCGCCGCTGCCAAGCGGCAATGCGTCGGCCTCCCTTCGGGCGGCTTCGAGTCGCTCGAAATCGCGCCTCAAGGGAGCCGCGTGCGACAGAAGAAAGTGAGCCACGAGGATCGGCTGCGCGGGACGAAAGTGCGTGAACGCAGGCATGAGCGCGTCGCCGGCCGACAGGGCCTGCCGGGCCAGAGCCTCGACCACGCCGGCAACAGCGCGCTCGACCGAGGGTATCCGGCGTTTGAGATACAGCCGCAGATCCAGGGACACCTGCTCGTTCCGAGAACGACCGGTATGCAGCCGGCGCCCGGCGTCGCCGATCGCCTCGACGAGAAGGCGCTCCACAAAGCTGTGCACGTCTTCGTCGCCCCCGGTCACGAAGTCGGGATCAGCTTTGGCGCGCTCCGCGAAAGCGGCGAGCGCGGCGTCGACTTGCACGGCCTCGCTGTCGGCGATCACGCCGGCCCTGGCCAACGCCTTCGCCCACGCCCGGCTGCCCGTCACATCGTCCTCGAACAGCCGGCGGTCGAAGCGAAACGACCGACCGAATTCGAACGCCGCGGCATCCGGCGCACCGTCGAACCGTCCTGACCACAGTGTGGGCGTCATCAGTGCGCCGTCGTCACCGCCATGCGCAAACGTTTTGCCGCCACCCTCGGCTCGACGATCTTGCGGCCGACGATGCGGGCGTCGCCCTTGAAGAGCTTGAGGCGGACAGCGCCGCTGACGCGCTCTTGTATCTTATCGACGTAGGCGTCGAGCGCTTCCCGCAAGGGCGAGAACCAGGCCCCGCGATCCACGAGATCGGCGTACTCGCGGCTGACGCGCTTGGAAAAACGCGCGGCCTCCTTTGTCGTCACGAGTTTCTGCAGCTCCGCGTGAGCCGCATGCAGCACGACGGCCGCCGGCGCCTCGATTACCTCCCGACAAGCCGGGCCGTGAGCGCCGGCCACGTCGAGCCGGCCGACACCGTGACCGCCGGCGATCATTTCGACCGTGCCGATGAGATCCGTGAGCGGCATGGCCACCCCGTTGACGGCGGTGGGCACGCCCCGCTCGAACGCGATGTCGACATACGCCGGCTCGCCCGGGCATGCCGTGGCCGCCTTGGTGAGCGTGAACACGTCCTCAGGCGGCTCGGTCCACGTATCGATCGCGCCGCACGCAAGGGCTCGCCCCCACACGTTTGCGTCCGCGCCGTGGGGAACGCCGACCGCGACGGGGACGGCGATGTTGCGCGTCTGCGCGTACGCCATGGCGTCGATCCGCGTCAGATCCCAGTCGCGCGCCGGCGCGAGCACGGTCAGCTGCGGGTTGAGCGCCCGCACGGCCGCCTCGATACGGGCCGCGGCCTGCGCGTCGGCGGCCCCGTGCGCGACCACCAGAGCCTGCTCGATCGCCGCGATCTCGACCACCTTCCTGGCGAGCATCGGCGCCGCCAGCTGCGAGACCATCGGCCAGCGGTCGTCCGTGAGCGCGTCGGCCTTCAGCGCGCGGGCAACATGATCACGCGCAAACTCCTCGCCGACGTCGAGCACGTGCGCGCGAACCGCCCCGCTTGCGAGCGCGCGATCCCGCACCTCCTCCAGGTCACCGTGCTGGCCCAGATCGAGCGTGATCGTGACAACATCGGCATGCTCGGCTTCCGCCAGCCAGGGCACGGCAACCGATGCGTTCAACCCGCCCGAATAAGCCAGCACGACGCGGCCGGTTCTGGGGGCATTCGGGACATTAAGCGCATTGAGCACAGGCGGCGCCGGCGCGTGAGGGCGGCGGGACGAGCGTCGAGCATTCATTCTGATGAATAGTCTCTTAAGCGTTTGAGGAGCGCGGCGGCCCCGCGCGCGCCGCGCGCGACGACCAGGATCGTATCGTCACCGGCAATCGTGCCGACTGTTTCGGGCAATTGCGCACGATCGAGCGCAATCGCGAGCGGCTGCGCCTGGCCGATACCGGTTCTGATAACGACGAGCTGTTGAACGCGATCGACACGGCGAAGGAACTCGGTAGTGGCCCGCTCGAGCGCGGCGAGCGCCGTCTGCGGGTTCGCCGCCTCGACGCCGGGGCGCTGATACGCGCCGTCGCCGGCACGCTTGACGAGCCCGAGGTCTCTGATGTCGCGCGAGATCGTGGCCTGCGTCGCTGTGAAGCCCCGTTGGCGCAACCGGCGCCGCAGCGCTTCCTGGCTGTGGAGCGCCTCGCGATCGACCAGCTCGAGAAGCACCGCCTGTCTTCGCGCTTTCATGAACATGTCAGGGGCCGGGCCCCCGTGAATAGATGACGTGACGAAGTTGTGACCTGAAAAGTCACACATTATACATCGATTTTTATTGATCGAAAGCGCTCCGGACTGTATACTTATTCTTTGCGGTGTATACAGTCAGCGAGCGCAGAGGAAGCCCAGTGAGAGTCAGTGAAGCGGGCAAAGTGGGGATGGCGGATAACGTCAGCGCGGTGGGCCCGCTGGCGAGCAGTGACGCCCGTGCGGACCGTCAGAAGGGCTCTGGCGAGCGAGACGCCACCGTTCGCGTGGCGATCGCAGGCGCGACCGGCTACACGGGACAGATCCTGCTCGGCTTGCTGGCGCGTCACCCTGCCGTGGTCATCACCACAGCGACCTCATCCGGCCGAAGCGGCGGATCGCGTGACACCGCGTCCGGCGCGGTCAGCTTGCCTGCGCTCGCCCACGTGTGGGACGGCACAATCATGCCGCTCGAGCCCTCCTCGTTGGCCGTGGACGCCGATCTCGTATTCTTGGCGTTACCGGACAAAGCCGCCGCCGAGCTGGGACCCGCGCTCGTCGACCACGGGGTTCGCGTCATCGATCTCTCGGGAGCGTTTCGGCTCCGGTCGGCGGATGCGCGCGCGCGCTGGTACCCGGAGACCGGTCGCCTGCCGGACGGTGTGGCGTACGGGTTGACCGAGCGGGAGCGCGGCGCGGTGGCCCGCGCGCGGCTCGTCGCCAACCCCGGCTGTTATCCGACGGCGACGCTGCTGGCGCTTGCGCCGCTCGCCGAGGCCGGCCTGCTCCTCCCCACCGCCGACATCATCGTTGACGCGAAGTCGGGCATCTCAGGCGCAGGCAAAACGCCGTCGGAGCGCACGCACTTCTCAGAGTGCTACGGGAGCGTGTCGGCGTACGGGGTCTTCGGCCACCGACACGGCGCTGAAATCGAGCAGGGTGTCGGCCGCGCCGTCACCTTCACACCTCACCTCGTCCCGATCAATCGCGGCATCATGTCCACGATCTACGTCCGCGTCGCCCCGGGGACCAGCGAAGACGCTCTCGCCGACGCGTACCGCCGCGCATACGCAGGCGCCACGTTCATCCGGCTCACCGGTTCCGCGCTGCCCGAGATCAAGCACGTCGCGCACACGAACTTCTGCGACATCGGCTGGCGCGTCGATCCATCCGGTCGCGCGATCCTCGTGTCGGTCATCGACAACCTCGTCAAGGGCGCGTCGGGTCAGGCGGTGCAGAACTTGAACGTGATGCTCGGTCTCGATGAGCGGACGGCACTGCTGTGACGTCGAGCGCCTTCATACCACGCCCGCTCGTCCTCAAGCTCGGCGGAGAGCTGCTCGAGGACGGCTCCCATCTGGCGACGGTCGTCCAGGCCGTGCGAACAATCGCCGCGCGGACTCTGCCAAGTCTGCCCGCTCCGTTAGTCATCGTCCACGGTGGCGGCAAGGAGATCGACGCCCAACTGAAGGCGGCAGGCATCGAGAAGCGCCAGGTGGACGGCCTTCGCGTCACGAACAAGGCGACTCTTGATGTCGTGGTCGCCGTGCTGGGCGCGGTGAACACACGGTTTGTTGCGGCCCTCAACGCTGCCGCCGTGGACGCCGTTGGGCTGACCGGCGTGGACGCGAACGTGGGGCTGGCCGCCGAAGCCCCGCGGCACGTCGCCGTCGACGGACGTATCGTGAACCTTGGTTACGTCGGCGTCCCTGTGGCCGAATCTCCGACGCGTCTGCTGGAAACGCTCGTCCGCGACGGCTTCGTCCCGGTCGTGGCATGTATCAGCGCCGGCGCGGACGGGCAGCTGTTCAACGTGAACGCCGACACGCTGGCCGGGCACCTTGCCGCCCGCCTCCATGCTCGCCGGCTCGTGATCGCCGGCACGACGCCAGGGGTTCTCGATGAGGCCGGCGTCACGCTGCCGGTCCTCGATGTGGCAGCAATCGACGAGCTGGTCCAGGGCCGCACGGCCACGGCAGGCATGATCGCGAAGCTTCGCGCGTGTGAGCTCGCGCTTTCGCACCTGGTCGACGATGTGGTGATCGTCGACGGAAGGGACGGAGCGGCCCTCGTGGGAGCCGCCACGCCGGGAGCCGACACGGTCGCCCCGGCGACACGATTGGTCAGGATGGTGACCGCATGACGACAGCAGTTCCGGGGGCCCCCGCGCGGCACTCGCGATCGGGTGACGCAGACGCCATCGTCGCGCGCGAATCGCGACACGTTCTGCAGACCTACAAGCGCAACCCGATCACGTTCGTAAGAGGACAAGGCGTCCGCCTGTACGACGTCGACGGTCGCGAGTACTTGGACCTCTTGTCAGGGATTGGCGTGGCTTCGCTCGGTCACGGACATCCGGCGCTTGCGCGCGCGGTTGGCGAACAAGCGCAGACCCTCATCCACACGTCGAACCTTTTCTATCACCCGCTGCAGGGCGAGCTCGCCGAGCGGCTGGCCGAGCTGTCGGGCCTGCCGCGCGCCTTTTTCTGCAACAGCGGCACCGAGGCGGTGGAGGCGTGCCTCAAGTTCGCGCGTCGCTACTGGCATACGAAGCGCGAGCCGCGCGCGGAATTCATCGCACTGGACGAATCGTTCCACGGACGCACGTTCGGGTCGCTGTCGGTGACGTCCGACGAGCACTACCGGGCGCCGTTCGAGCCGCTCGTACCAACCGTGAAGTTCGTGCGGACCAACGATGGCGCGGCGCTCGCCGCAACGGTTTCTCGAGCCACCGCCGCCATCATCGCCGAGCCGGTCATCGGCGAAGGCGGTATTCGCCCGCTGACGCCGGAGTTCGCGGCCGCAATTCGACAGGCGTGCGCCAGAACGGGTGCGCTCTTCATCGCTGATGAAGTGCAAAGCGGCCTCGGGCGCACGGGCTACCCCTTCTACTTCCAGGCACTCGGCCTGACGCCCCACCTGGTCGCGCTCGGCAAGGCGCTCGGCGGCGGCGTGCCGATCGGCGCCGCGCTCGTTGGTCAAGAGGTCGCCGACACGGTGTCGTACGGGGATCACGGCACGACCTACGGGGGCAATCTTCTCGCGTGCCGCGCAGCGCTGACCGTTCTCGGAGAGATCTTCGACCGGGGCATTGCCGAAAACGTCAAACGCGTCGCACCGGCATTCGAGCAGCGCCTCCGCGCCATCGCGGCGAAGCACCCGATCGTGAAAGAAGTGCGAGGCGCGGGGCTGATGTGGGGGCTGGAGCTCGGGCGCGATGCGGCGCCGGTCGTGCCCGCCGGTCTGGAGCGCGGCGTGATCGTGAACCGCACTGCCGAAACCGTCGTGCGCCTGCTGCCGCCGTACATCATTACGGAAGCCGAAGCCCTCGAGGCCCTCGGCCGTCTCGACGCGACGCTGGGCGCCGTCGGAGCCTCGTCATGACGCGATCGCCTATCACGCTCAGGACCGCGGAGGTTCGCGAGGCCAGGAAACTGTACGCGCTTATTCAGGCGAACCTTGAAGAAGGACATCTGCTTCCGCGAACCCTCGACGAGCTCGTCAAGCACGCGACGCGCTTCGTGGTTGCCGTGAAGGCACGCTCGATCGTGGGCTGCGCCGAGCTCGCGACCCTCAGCCCAACGGTCGCCGAAGTGCGATCGCTCGCGGTCGACCGCGCGGCCCGCGGCAGCCGCGTCGGCATGACGATCGTCGACGAACTGCGCCGACGGGCGCGACGCGAAGGGTTCGACAGACTGTGCGCGTTCACACACGCGCCGGGCTACTTCACCAACATGGGCTTCTCCATCGTGCCGCACACCTGGCTGCTCGAGAAGATCTTCACCGACTGCGTCAAATGCCCGCAGTTCCGGGCGTGCGGTCAGTACGCGCTGGTCGTGCCGCTCGACACCGCATTCGACGCCGAGAGGGGATATGGCGTGCCGGCGTCCGACGGCGTGCCGCTCGCATAAATGGCGGCCGGGGCCTCGACCGTCGCCGGCGGCGTGACCACGCCGCTTGGATTTCGCGCGGCGGGCGTGTCGGCCGGCATCAAGGCGAACAACGCTCTCGATCTCGCGCTGCTCGTTGCCGATCAACCGGCCACGGCCGCAGCGGTGTTCACAACCAACCGCGCCCAGGCGGCGCCGGTGGTCCTCTCTCGTGAACATCTCAGGGCCTCCGGCGGCACGGCACGGGCGATCATCGTCAACAGCGGCTGCGCAAACGCCTGCACGGGCAGCGACGGCATGCGGGCCGCAACAGAGATGGCCGCCGAGACCGCGCGCCTTCTCGGCTGCCCTATCGAGCACGTCCTGGTCGCGTCGACCGGTGTCATCGGCGTCGCGCTCCCCATTGACAAGATCCGCGCCGGACTCCCACTCGCGCTTGGCGCCCTTGGATCCGGTGAGGACCGCGGGGGCGCGAACGCGGCGCGCGCGATCATGACGACCGATCCGTTCCCGAAGGAGTCGGCCACGCGACTCTCGCTCCGTGGTCCGGGAATCAACGCCGGGACCGGCGCCAGCGGCAGTTTCGGCATCAGGGACGTTGCCATTGGGGGCATGACCAAGGGCTCCGGGATGATCGAGCCGATGATGGCGACCATGCTCGGCTTCGTGACAACCGACGCTGCGATACCGCCCGCACTCCTCGACCGCGCGCTGCGCGCGGCCGTCGATGTCACGTTCAACGCCATCACCGTTGACGGAGAGTGTTCGACGAACGACTGTGTGATGGCGCTTGCGAGCGGAGCGAGCGGGGCAGCCGTCACCGACGCCAACTACGACGCCTTCCTCGCCGGCCTGACAACCGTGTGCCGCGACCTTGCGCTCGGCATCGTCCGCGGCGGCGAGGGGGCGACCAAGCTCATCACCGTCAATGTCACGGGCGCGGCCTCGTCCAGGGAAGCGAAAAAGTGCGCAAAAGCGATCGCGAACTCGCTGCTCGTCAAGACCGCGATCCACGGCGGCGACCCCAATTGGGGGCGGCTGATTGCCGTCGCGGGGCGCGCCGATGTCGCGTTCGAGCTCGAGCGAGCGGCCGTCAGCATCGGGACGATTACCCTGTTCGAGAACGGACAGCCGCACGATGAGAATGCGCCACGCGCCGCCGAGTATCTCAGGGGCAAGGACATCGCGGTTGGCGTCAGTCTCGGCGCGGGCGAGGCATCGGCCACGGTCTGGACCTGCGACCTGAGCGCCGAGTACGTGCGCATCAATGCGGACTATCGGACCTGATACCTGTGCCTCACTTCGCCGCCGCGAGGGTGGAGGAATCGTGACCGACATTACATCGACGCACAGAGACTTCCTGTCGGTGCTGAACTTCGATGCAGCCGACCTCGAGCGGTGCCTCCGCCTCGCTGCGCACTTGAAGGCCGATCGCTCGCTCGGAAGGCTCGCGCCGACCGCACAGGTCCTCAACGGCCGCCATGTGGCGCTCCTGTTCGACAAGCCGTCGCTCAGGACATTTACGACCTTCGAGATCGCCACTCGCGAGCTGGGCGGGGACGTGGTCTCCCTGCCGGCGGACGTGACGCTCGGCCGGCGCGAGCCGATCGCTGACGTCGCGCGCAATCTGGAGCGGTGGGTCGACGCGGTCATCATTCGGACGTTCTCACAGAGGGTGCTCGAAGAGTTCGCGGCCGCTGCCAGCCGCCTGCACGTGATCAACGCCCTGACCGACGATGAGCACCCATGTCAGGCGATCGCCGACTTTCTGACCTTGGAAGAGCGGTTCGGGACATTGAAGGGGCGGACGATTGCGTACGTCGGAGACGGCAACAACGTCGCCCGATCGCTCGCGCACGCGGGCGCGATGCTCGGCGTGCACGTGCATGTGGCGAGCCCCGAGTCCCATCAGTTGCCGCACTCGGTGGTCCAGGAGGCAACGAGCCGGGCGCGGCACGGCGCGCGGCTCAGACTGTTCAGCGACGCGGCCGACGCGGTTGCCGGCGCCGACGCGGTCTATACCGATGCGTGGACATCGATGGGCCAGGAAGCGGAGGCCGAAGCGCGGCGAGAGGCGTTCGCGCCGTACCAGGTCAACGAGGACTTGATGACACTCGCCAAGCCGGGCGCGGTCTTCATGCATTGCTTGCCCGCTCATCGGGGCGAAGAGGTGACAGCCGAGGTGTTCGAGTCGGACGCGTCGGTCGTGTTCGATCAAGCCGAAAACCGCCTGCACACGCAGAAAGCGCTGCTGGTGATGCTCCTCGCGCCTGCGGCAGGCATATAATTCCCTTCTGATTGAATCAGAGGGGGATTCTCATGCGCCGACTCATAGCGGCGACCGGTCGGCTGTTCTTATTCTTCGTTTTTGTCTTCGCTCTCAGCTTGTCTGCGGCCCAACAGCCGCCCCGGCAAGAACCGCAACCAACGTCACAACCGCCCAAGCAGGAAGGCGGAGGAGCGCCGCAGACGCAGCCGGCGCGACCGGGCGGCGGCGGAAACACCAGTGCGACCCCGGCAAAACCGATCGTGCCAGTCGCGGCCAACACGATCATTGCCAACCCGGATCCGTACCTCGGTGAGTACATCAGCCTCACCGCAGCGGTGGGGGAGCCGCTGACGAAGTCGACGTTCTCAGTCGATCAACACGGGTCGGGTGGGACAGGCGGGTCGAGCGGGATAGGTGGGTCAGGTGGGAAGGACATCCTGATCGTTGCACCGACGATGACCGGGACGGTCGAGCACGGCTCGTACGTCACGGTTCTCGGCGAGCTGGTGAAGTTCGACCCGGACGAAATCAAGAAAAAGACGAAGAACTACTCCGTCGACCTCTCCCCGGACGTCATCGCCAAATACAAGGGAAAGCCTGCCGTTGTGGCCACGGCCGTTGTGGTCAATTCGACCGGCATCGATATCGCGAAGGTCGCCCCGCCACCGCTGACCGCGGAGGAAGAAGCGTATCAGAAGGTGATGCGTCAGGTCGGCCCTGCCAACACGGCGCTGCGGAGCGCCATCGACAAGATGGACGGCTCGGCCGTCAAGGATCAGGCCGTGATCCTCTCAAAGGCTTTCGCACAGACTGAAACGTTCTGGAAGACCAAAGGCAAAGCTGACGCCGTCGGCTTCGCAACCGAGGCGAGGAAGAACGCCGACGTCATTACGGCAGCGGCGACGGCCGGCAAGTGGGACGACATCAAGGCAGCCGCGGCTCCGCTCGGGCAGCAGTGCGCCAGTTGCCACGGCGTCTACCGGCAGCGGCTCGACGACGGATCGTTTCGCATAAAGGAAAGCTCTCGGTAGGTGGAGGGGCCAGCGCCGTGGCTGGCGCATTACGACCCAGGCGTCCCGTCAACGCTGGCGCCCTATCCTGACCATACGCTCACCGACTACCTGGCCGACGCGGCTCGCGAGCGGCCGGATGCCCCCGCGCTCCTGTTCAAGGGAACGACGGTGTCGTTCGCCGATCTCGATCGGTTGAGCGACACGTGCGCCGCGGCATTCGGGGCGCTCGGCGTCAGACCCGGCGACCGGGTCGGGCTCGTGTTGCCGAATTGCCCGCAGTTCGTCATCGCCCAATTCGGCGCGTGGAAGGTTGGCGCCATCGTCGCGCCGATCAACCCCACCTACACGGATCACGACCTGGAGGATTCCCTGAGCAACCAGGGTATCGAAACCGTCGTGACGCTGACGCGGTTCTATCAACGCATCAAGAACATCCAGCCCCGAACAGCCCTCCGGCGGGTCATCGCGACCAACATCAAGGAGTTCTTTCCACCGGTTCTGAAGGCCCTGTTCACGCTCGCCCGGGAAACGCGGGAGGGCGATCGTGTGTCGCTGCGACCTGGCGATCACGATTTCGCCCACTTGCTCCTGGTCAACAAAGGCAAACGGCCCGAGCGTGCGCGGCCGGCGTTGAGCGATCCCGCGGTCCTGCTCATGAGCGGCGGGACGACTGGCATCCCGAAGGGTGTGCTCGGCACACACGGCGCCTACACGATGGCCGGACTGCAGATCATGGCGTGGCTGCGCCCGATCATCGAGGGAGAGACACGCCCGGTGTTCGCGGCGCTGCCGCTTTTTCACGTCTACAGCAACGTCGGCATCCAGCCGCTGGCGATTATCTCGCGACTGCCGATTGCGCTCGTGCCGAACCCGCGCGACATTCCCGACCTGCTCGCGACGCTGCGCAAGGTGAAACCCGGGTTCTTCGTCGGCGTTCCAACGATGTACATCGCGCTGCTCAATCAGCCGGCCGTGAGCAAGGGCAGAGTGAACTTCAAGTCGATCCGCGTCTGCGTCTCAGGGGCGGCGCCGCTCCTCGCGGACACCAAGCAGCGGTTCGAAGCCATCACCGGCGGGCGGATCGTCGAGGGATACTCGTTGACGGAAGCGATGATGGCGGTATGCATGAACCCTGCTCGGGGAGAGAACAAATTGGGCTCGGTCGGCATGCCCCTTCCCGACGTCCACGTCCGCATCGTGGATCCCGACGAGGGAACCAGGCTCCTCCCCACGCACGAGGTCGGCGAGATCGTCTTCGCCGCGCCGCAGCTGATGTCCAGTTATTGGAACCAGCCGGACGAAACGGCTCACATGCTCCGCCGTCATCCCGGCTTTAATAACGACATTGGCAACGATAGCTCTCGTCTGTGGCTGCACACCGGGGATCTGGGCTATCTCGACGAAGACGGCTACGTGTTCATCGTCGACCGGAAGAAGGACCTGATCAAGCCTGGCGGCGGCTTTCAGGTGTGGCCGCGCGAGATCGAAGAAACGCTGGCGACGCACCCCGCGGTGGCGGAGGTCGGCGTCGCGGGCGCCCGAGACCCCGTCAAAGGCGAGATTGTGAAAGCGTGGGTCGTGCTCCGCGCGGGTCAGCAGGCCAGCGAGCAGGAGCTCCGCGACTACTGTCGCGAGCGCTTGGCGCCGTTCAAGGTGCCCTCGAGAATCGACTTCCGGACGGAGCTGCCCAAGACCATGGTGGGCAAGGTCCTGCGCCGGGCCCTCCGCGACGAACCCACGTGACCTACCCGACCCACCGCGACCTACCTGACCTACCCGACCCACTCGAGCTACCCGACCTAATTGAGCTGCCGGTTGCCCGTGTCAGGAATGCCGACCCACGCGATCGCCGCGAGCAAGAACGCCGCCCCGGCCACGCCAAACGCCGCGCCGAAGCCGCGCGCCGCGGCCAGCGAGCCGACGACGTACGGCGCGACGGCACTCGCGATACGGCCGGCGTTGTAGCAGACACCAGCCGCCGTCGCGCGGACCTGGGTCGGGTACAACTCGGCGACGACGGCCCCGAAGCCGCTGTAATAGCCCGTGCCGAAGAACGCGACCAGCGGGCCGAGGGCGAGCAGAATCAAAGGCTCGCGCAAGTAGCCGTACAGGGGCAACAGGACGCTCGCGGCGAGCACGAACATCACGTATGTCCGCTTGCGCCCGATCGCGTCCGCGATGAATCCGAAGCTCACGTAACCCAGCCACATTCCCCCCTGCATCGCAATCACGAACCACGACATCGTCGAGGAAGAAAGCCCGATGCCGTGATAGTCGGGCGACAGCTGCAAATAGGCAGGGACCCAGCTGTTGAGCCCCCACCAGCCGAAGAGCGTGCAGGCATTCATCACTGTGATGAAAATCGTGATCCTCGCGATGTGCGGCGCGAACAACGCGCCAATTCGACCGCGATCGGCGGACGACGTGCCGTGCCAGATTTCCGGCTCCTCGACGCGACGCGCAATCCAGAAGGTGAAGAGGGCCGGCACCACGCCGACAAAGAACACGCCGCGCCAGCCCCAGAACGGCATGACGATCAGGTTGACGAGCGCGGCGAGACCGTAGCCAATGGCCCATGAACTCTGGACGAAGGCGAGCGCCTTGCCGCGGTGCCTTGCCGGGAACGACTCCGACACCAGCGCGGCGCCGGTCGCCCACTCTCCACCCATGCCGAGGCCGAGCGCCACGCGGAAGACCGCCAGCTCGATGACCGACTGGGCGAATCCGCACGCGGCCGTGAAGATGGAATAGATGAGGACAGCCGCCATGAGCGCCCGCTTCCGGCCCAATCGATCGGCGACGACGCCAAACGCGATACCGCCGCCCGCCGCGGCGACGAGCGTGATCGAGTTGAGAATGCCGGCGACGGTGAGCGAAAGGCGCAAGCCTGGGTCCTCGATGAGCGCGGCGAGGACCATCGAGTACAGCATGACGTCGAACGAATCCAGCATCCAGCCAAACGAAGCGGCGACGAAGGCGTGACGAGCGCGGGTATCCGCCTCGCGCCACCAGCCGAATAGACCTTCGCCTTCACGGCTGACGGCTGACGGTGGACGGCGCAATGCCGGCTGCGCCGGGATCGTCACGGGAGGCCTACAGGCTTCACGGTAATGCCCGCACGCTCCAGGCCCGCGCGAATGCTCGCAGCGAGATCGTCGGAACCGGGTGTATCGCCGTGGACACAAATCGTGTCGGCCTGGAGCGGGACGACCGAGCCATCAATCGCCACGACGGTGTGGTCTTTCACCATGCGGACGGCGCGCTCGACGACCATTTCGGGGTCGTGTATCACCGATCCCGGCTTGCGGCGGGATGCGAGGGAGCCATCGGGCTCATACGCGCGGTCGGCAAACACCTCGGCAGCGACTCGAAGCCCTTCGGAGCGGCCTGCTTTCAGAATCTCAGACCCGGGCAGACCAAACAGCAGGAGCATGGGGTCGAACGCCGCAACGGCGCGGGCGATCGCGGCGGCCAGCTCGGCGTTCCTCACGGCCATGTTGAACAGCGCGCCGTGCGGCTTGACGTGCTGGATCCTCATGCCCTCGGCTGACGCCACGCCGGCCACAGCGGCCACCTGATAGAGCACGAGGTCTTCGGCTTCCCTGGCCGTGACGTTCAGCTCCCTGCGGCCAAAGCCGACCATGTCCGGGAAGCCCGGGTGCGCCCCGACAGCGACGCCGTGCGCTTTGGCCGTCCGGATCGTGGCGCGCAGGACCGAGGGGTCGCCGGCGTGGAAACCCGCCGCGATGTTGGCGGACGTAATCGACTTCATCAGGCCGGTGTCATGGCCGATGCTGTAGGCGCCGAACGACTCGCCAACATCCGAGTTGATGTCGACCCTCATACCCTACCTGACCTGCTCGGTCGACGTCTTCTTCTCGCCCTCGCTTCTCGGCGGCTTCGGCGGACGCGGACGATTGACGGTCAAGCTGACCCCCCGCCAGAACGGCTCCATCTTGCGCTCCACCTCATGGTGCCCCTGAACGAGGTAGTCGAGGACAGCCTTGTCCCACTGCAGTCCCGCGGTCGCCACGAGCTTCATCCAGTCGCCACGGGCGGTTTCATCCGGCGCCTCGGTGCTGCCGTCCCAAATCGTGACGTTGGGGTTGCGCGCCATGAAGTCTGTGGCCCGAGGGTCCGCGCGCGCGCCTTTGATCGCTTTGTAGATCAGCACGCCGTTCGTGAAATCGAGCTTGAAGTTCTTCTGATCGAAGTCGAAGCTGTACCGCTTGTACCGATCGTACGCGCGCTCGTTCAGCTCGACCGTCCCTTTCTCCGCCTTCGCGTAGTCCGTGATCATCCCGAGCAGCTTCATCTGCTCATCCTTGTGCCGCGGGTAGCGCGAATCGTCGAGCCACGCGAACCCCGGCATCCACCAGCCCCTCATCGTCCAGTAGTCGCGGGTCTCGACCGCGCGCGTCCGGACCCAGGCCGCGTACTCCGAGAAAAGCTGTACCCACTCGTGCGTCGGATACCCATGTGGATTCAGGAAGATGTCGGGCAACCACGTGCGCCAGATCTTCGGACGGATGCCGCTTTCCGGATAAATCGGATCGGGGTCCCACTGAGCGGTTGTGACGTCCACGCCGAGCGCCCCCAGGTAGCCTGCGTGGAGCATGTAATTGGGGTTGGCCTTCTGAAGCTCGTAGGCGAGCTCGGCGCCGTCCGGATTCGTGATTGGATGCACGACGACGTTCACTTTGTTCAACTTCTCGCGGTACGCGGGGTCAGTCAGCAGCAGCTCAGCCAGCCTCAGCACATGGCTGGTGGACGACACCTCGTTCGCGTGTTGCCGCGCAGAGTAGACCACCGTCGGCTTCATCGTCGTCTGCTTGGCCTGCGACCAGTGGGTGGCGGTCACCGGCGGCATCAGGTCCATCGCCCAGACGTCCTTGCCGAGATAGCTCTCGCCGACTTTGTAGACCGTCGCTTCCTTGAAAGCGGCCATCTTCGCGAGCACTGCGTACGCTTCGGACGGCGCAATGGGCGTGTCCCATTGGGTCATCCCGCCGGGCGCGTTCGCCGGTCCACTGTCGTACTTTGCGATGTTCGGCCACGGCGCCGGCGAACCATTCGGATCGAGCGCGAGGAAGACATCGTCCGGCTTGGCGACATGCTCCACACCCATTGCGATGCGAAGCTCGCCAAGATCGTGATAGGCCAGCGCGTCGCGATAGAGCCCCGCAGCGCGGAGCCGGACAAGGTTCCTGAGCGCGGCCTGGGCCTGCTCCGCCGAAATCACCGTTCGATCGACACGCTCCTCCGCCGCGCGTCTGACGAGCGCCTCCCGCTCGTCGCGGGCAGTGTCGACCTTGATGCGAACGTCCAGCCGTTCGATGCCTTCCTTGCCCTCTCGCACGAGCGCGGCGAGTGCCTGCGGGCGATCGACGGTGATCTTCGGCACGTCGAGGCGGGCTTCCCCGCGGCGGCCGTTCTGCTCGACGTAGTCAACGACAACGGACGACCGGGGCGCGTCGAAGCCTGTGACCGTGATTTTCGCGTGGCCCGCCTTGCCATCCGCCTTGGCGTGCATGCGCGGGATGATCCGTCCCGGATACGTAAGCCCCGCGCCGCGCGTGAAGCGGCCCATCACGTCGAAGAAATGCAAGGTGTTGAAGTACAGCTCTTCGTGAATCGCTTCCATGGATGAGATGAGCTCTTGATCGACAGGCAGGCGATAATCCGGCTCGCTCAACGTCAAATCCACAGTGAGCTCGCCGAAAAATGGGGCGTCCTCGGCGCGCGGCTTGCCCTTGCCGAGCGCCATGATGTGATCGTAGAGCGCGGGCAGGGTCCTGGCCTGAAAGTGATCCCAGAACCGCTCAGGATCCGTCGCAATCCGCTCGTCCACAACGACTTTCCCGGAAACTGCGGCCTTCAGCCATCCCGTAGTGACTCGCACGCGCTCGTAGTCGGGAAAGCGATCGAAGAACGCCCGCTCGACGAACGCCGGATCGAACGTGCGGCGCAGCAACTCGCCCCCGTCGCGGTTTTTCACCACCACTTCGTACGCCGGTGAACCGATGGGCGCCATCTCGAAGCGGATCTTCTTCAGATCGAGGTTCAGCTCCTTCGAGAGGATCTCGTCGATCGGATAAAGCTCGAGAAGCCAGCGGGTCGGGACGTACATGCCCTGCTGTTTCCACCCCGCCGGCGGACCGATCTCCGCGAACCTGATTGTGATGGAGTCGGCGCCCTTCCCGGTGATGGCAGGTCGTATCACATCGTAGAGCCAGCTATACCCCTGCTTGTACGCCGAAAGAATCGTGACCGACGTGGCCCTTTCGTCCGCACCCGCCTTGACGATCTCCGCGCGGGCCTGTTGCTCGAGAACCTGGCGCGTTTCAGGCGGCTCGCTCAAACGTGCTTCGATGACAACGCCGGCCCGTTTCTTGATGGCTGGGATGACGCGCGTGTGAAGCCTGGCCCAGAAATCTTCGACCTCCGATGGAATGTTGAATTCGTCGTTGATGATCGGCCGCCCCTTCTGAACGTCCAGGCTCTGAACGTCGACATCGACGGCTCCCGCCTTGATCTTCGTCGCGGCCTCCCGCCTCAAAAACCCGCTCAGCTCGTCCGGGGCTTTCTCGACGAACACCCGGACACGCGCCGAGGCCAGCTCCTTGCCTTCGAGCTGCGCCGCGATCTTGTCGAGCTTGTACAGGCTCGTCGCGGCCTGCCCGGCCGGCGACCGCCCCGCTACGAACCTTCTGACGTCTTCTTCGACGTCGTCCAGTGTCGTGCGGTCCTTGCCGCGCGACCAGATGTGCGGAAGCCGTTGCGCCAGCTGCTCGAGAGCCCGGTTGACGCCGGCGGCGTCGCCGCCCGTGACAATGACGGCGCTCTTTTCATCAAACGCCTTCTTGACGACCTGAATCAGCCCTTCGCCTGGCGCGAGCGGCGGCCGTTCCCATTTGCCGCCCTTGATCAGCTGATCGACGATTGGATGAGACTCGCCGACCAGCACGAGCATCGGCTCGCTTTCGGGCTCCGTGATCGCTTTCGCGGGTTTCGTGATCGGAAGCGCGACCCCGGTCGATTCCAGACCGAGGCGTGCCGCGAGATCGATGACGCCTTCCACACCGGCGCCCTCAGCGCTGACCAGTGCGTCAACGCGGTCTGGAATCAGGTTGTTATCGGAGTCTCCGAGCGCCCCATCGATGCTGTAGAACGATGACAGATCGACCGTCTCTTTTGCGCTGGTCCCGGGCCGGCGCGCCGGCCCTTGCGTCGGCGGGTCGAGTGGAGCGCTTCGCGGCAGATCGAGCGTTTCGCTCGCGCGCGCAGGACCCCGGAGCCTGATCCGCAGCTCGCGGACCTGCGGATACGACAACGGCCGCCTGGCGCTGCGCTCGGCGGTTGCCTTGAATTGGTTGAGCGCCACCTGCGCCTTGATGAGGTCGGCGCCTGAAAGCTGAACATCGACGATCAGGCGGTCGACGCCATCGGCGCCTGCCTTGACGAAGAGCGCCGAGGCGTTAGCCGTCCCGCGAATCCCCTTGCCTGCCAGGAACTGCTTCAGGTCGTCCGCGATGGTGTCAGTCGTGGGGCCCTTCGAGTCACCGACGAACGGGAGGTGGCCGGCAAACATCAACGCGGCCGCCGCGATCCCGCTGTCGTCGCCGCCCAGGATCGCGACAGCCGGCTTCCCCCCGGTCGTGAACGCGGCGACGAGCCCGTCACCAGTTTTAAGGCCGGCCGCACCAACGCCGCCAGCGCCGAGGCCCAGCGAGCCCAGGCTGTCCGCGCTCAGGCCGCTTCTCGAAAGCGCCCTGGCCCCGATAAACACCGTTGCCCCCAAGTCGGAGGCCGACCGGACAGCCTGCGCAACACCTGACCCGCTGCCGGACCCGGCGCTCCCCTGGGAAGGTCGCGGGACCGGGATGTTCATTGCAGTTGTTTCGAATCCGAGGCGCGCGGCAACGTCCGCTGCGGCCGCGATCTCCCCCGCCGTCGGCTTGTCCCCCAAGACGATCTGCGCGGAGACGAAGTCAACGACCCCGTCACCGTTACGATCCTGAAAAACAGTTCCTGGCTTGAAGAAGTCAGACAGCGCGGCGGCAGGCCCCGCGGGTTCTGCGACGTGGACCGCACCGGCGGTCGGGGCCAGGGCAAGAACGGCCGTCAGCCGGAGGAAAAAGCGGTGCACCGGCTGAATGTATCAGGTACAAAACAAAAGGGCACCGCGTTATTGCGATGCCCCTCTGCCTCGCCAGTCTGGCTCCCCCAGCATTCACGGCGCCCTGCCGTAATCAGACTGGCGACTACGCCAACCAGCAGGGGCAAGGCGCGTGCCCGCTCGATTTCCTCGCGAAACTGGGAAATGCGGCAGTGAACCACGAGAACTGCCCACCAGTTCTGATCGGCAGATCACAAAACCGTCAGTCAGCCTTCTTGCTCCAACACTCGAAGCAAGTACTGCCCGTAAGTGCTTGTCTTCATAGAGTGGGCGAGGCGCGCGAGATCGTCGCAACTGATGTACCCCATCCGAAACGCAATCTCCTCGAGACAGGCCACCATCAGCCCCTGGCGCTCCTCGATCGCCTGTATGTAATTCGACGCTTGCATCAGGGCTTCGTGCGTTCCGGTATCGAGCCAGGCGATGCCTCGTGCAAGCTTCTCGCAGAGGAGCTGTCCCCGCTGGAGGTAGATTCGGTTCACGTCGGTGATTTCCAGCTCGCCTCTGTTTGACGGTTGGAGATTGGCCGCGATGTCGAGGACCTGGTTGTCGTAGAAGTAGAGGCCCGTCACCGCGTACGAAGACTTCGGATTCGTCGGTTTTTCCTCGAGGCTGATCGCCCGTCCCAGCGCGTCGAATTCGATGACTCCGTAACGCTCCGGATCGCGCACCTGGTAGCCAAAGACGGTCGCCCCTGTCTCCCGCCCGGCGGCGCTCCGCAGATACTCTGAGAAATGTGCACCGTAGAAAACGTTGTCCCCGAGCGCGAGGGCGACGCGATCCCCGCCGACAAAGGATCGGCCGATGATGAACGCCTGAGCCAATCCGTCAGGGCTGGGCTGCACCGCGTACTGGATGCGCAGCCCGATTTCCGCGCCGTCGCCCAGCAGACGTCTGAAGCCATCCTGTTCGTGCGGTGTCGTGATGACGAGCACATCCCGGATGCCCGACAGCATCAGCGTCGATAGGGGGTAGTAGACCATCGGCTTGTTGTAAATCGGGACGAGCTGCTTGCTCACGGCGCGCGTGAGCGGATGCAGGCGCGATCCCGAGCCGCCGGCCAGGATGATCCCTTTGAGCGACATGCTTACCGCGGGGCTCTACTGCGAGGCTCCATCGCTCCGGCTCACTGCGGCTCCCTCTCCTGCGGATCGCAGGCCCAGACGCTGCCGGTCGTACCGCCCGGACTGAACCTGCGCGCACCACTCGCGGTGCTCGACGTACCAGCGGATCGTGTCGCGCAAACCCGACTCGAAGGTATGGCGAGGACGCCAGCCGAGCTCCCGCCGGATCTTCGTCGCGTCGATGGCATAGCGCCGGTCATGGCCGGGACGATCCGTCACGAACGTCCTGAGTGCACGATGACTCGTTCCCGTGGGCGCGAGCTCATCGAGGATATCGCAGATGAGATCGACGATTTCGAGATTCGTCCGCTCGTTCCCCCCGCCGACGTTGTACTTCTCGCCCACACGCCCGGTTCCGAGCGCCAACAGGATGCCCGCGCAGTGATCCTCGACGTGCAACCAGTCGCGAACGTTCCCCCCGTCGCCGTAAATGGGCAGCGGCCGGCCGTCAATCGCGTTGAGAATCATCAGGGGAATGAGCTTCTCAGGAAATTGATATGGCCCGTAGTTGTTCGAGCAGTTGGTGATGACCGTTGGAAGGCCGTAGGTATGAAAGTAGGCGCGCACCAGGTGGTCGGCCGCTGCCTTGCTGGCCGCGTACGGCGAGTTCGGAGCGTACGGCGTTTCCTCGCTGAAGAGGCCCGACGGCCCCAGCGTGCCGTAGACCTCGTCGGTCGACACATGCAGGAATCGAAACGCCGCCCGCAGGCCTTCATCGAGCGTCGTGACATGAGACCGGGCCGCCTCCAGCAGGACGAACGTGCCGACAACATTGGTGTCGACGAAGGCTTTCGGGCCGTCGATCGAACGATCCACGTGCGTCTCCGCGGCCAGATTGAGGACCGCCGTCGGCCGATAGTCCGCGAACACCTTCGCCACCGCTTCTCGATCCGCGATATCGGCGCGGACGAAGGCCACGCGCGGGTCCCGCAAGGGGCCCTCGAGGTTCAGCAGGCTGCCGGCGTACGTCAGCTTGTCGATGACGACGATGCGGTCTGAGGTGTGCGTGAGGCTGTATTGAACCAGGTTCGAACCGATGAACCCGGCTCCGCCGGTGATCAACAACGTCTGCATGAACGACGAGCTACGAGCTCAAGCTACAAGCCACGCGGCGAGCCCCGAGGTGCGAGCCCCGAGCCACGAGTTAGACAGCCGCTCCCTCCGGATACTGCAGCGCGAGCCTGAGCTCCTTCGCGAGGGAATCGACGGTCGTCCCGGTCCGCTTCCAGGCCCCTTCGGTTTCGAAGCGCAGGTCGCCGATCCGGCGCCCCCACGGCGCGATCACTCGGCCGATCGCCCGGAAGTCGGCGCGATCCGCGTGCTCCTGATCCAGACGTCGAAGCACGTCCGGCGCGACCCGAATGAACGCGCGCAGCGCCGACGCGCTCCGGATGCTGTACTTGCGTCCGTTCCAGGCGCCCCCGAAGACCAGCGCGATCTGCTTGAAGTAGTTGACGAAGAACTTCTTGGCCTCTTCGTGCGAGTCCCCCGACCGTCGCCCGGCGAACGCGCCGTCGGGCGTGAAGAGCTTCTTGAGCTCTTGCGCCAGCGGCGCCTGGGCCACGCGGCCGCGACCCACGCCGAGCAGCTTGATCTCGTCGTAGAGCGGGGAATCCTCGCGATCGTTCAGCGCGCGGACGATATCGTGCCCCGTGGCCAGCGCGTCATCGCGATACAACTGGCGGCCCGACAGGCTTACGAGGTGCGACGCGTTCAGGCGCGTGTGCTTCGCGTTGATCGTGACGAACATCTGAACGACATGATCTTCCGGCAGCCGATCGAAGATGATGGCGGGCACCGCGAACTCTTCGCCTTCAAACCGCTCGATGTCGGCGTGCAGCGCGAGCAGCCGATGCTGGCCGTCAATCGCGCGAAGAATGCCTTCGCGCTCGGGGACCTTGAGGATGCCGAGGCGCGAGTCGCCGTCCGCGGGTTGAAACGTCAGCCGCTCGTCACAAGAGATGATGACGGCGCCCGGAATCGATGGAAGGTCACGGGCCTGGCGGCACTGCTCGTAGTACTGCACCAGCTCGTCGATCTTGCGGCGAATGATCTGCCGCTGATAGGCCTTCTCGCTCGAGGCAATCCGGCGCTCGAGAAAGTCCCAGTTCACCTTGGACGGCGTGGCGCCCGGCTTCTGCTTGCCGCCGCGCACCGGCGTCTGCGCTTGATCGCCGTAGCTCAAAACCTCGAACCGAACCAGTTTGTCGATGTCACTGGCCGTCAGCGAAGCTTGGTAGAATTGCACGCCGAACTGCTGCATGCGGATCGCGGCAACGTTGATCATAGGTATAGCGGTCCCCGTGAGCCCAAAGACGCGAATTGTACCGACCGACCTGCGGGCATCTCAACGGTTTTTTGACCGCGCTCTAAGTATCACGTAAACAAGGAGTTCTGTCATGTCCCTGGGCCGGCGTTTCATACCGGTTTTCTCGTTTCTCGCCGTCGTCCTCGTGGTCGCCAACTCGACGATTTCTTCGCAATCGTCTTCAACTAAAGGGGTTATCACGAAGGACGACGACTTCGAGGCGCGAGTGAAGGAGTGGACGACCAGACCCGATTTCATCAGTCCGCTCGTGGATCACCTGCCCAAGGTCGCCGGGATCCCGTCGCCAAAAGACGTGCTCGGCCATCACGTGGGCGCGCCGAAGAAGCTGACGTACTACGCCGACATTCTGAGGTACTATCGCGCGCTCGCGGCCGCCAGCCCTCGCGTCAAGATCGTCAGCATCGGCAAGAGCAACGAGAACCGCGATCTGGTTGTGGTCTTCGTTGGCTCCGATCAGTCGATCAAGAACCTCACCCAG
>Ga0182035_10000113_pt1 | contig 31530 bp, 27 predicted proteins | sample flu12Cox44000170_FD_125969 | JGI IMG/M metagenome (GOLD analysis project Ga0182035, IMG submission 125969) | Lab enrichment of tropical soil microbial communities from Luquillo Experimental Forest, Puerto Rico - flux4day.12C.oxic.44.000.170 | ecosystem: Environmental > Terrestrial > Soil >...
CCCGATGGCGCGCGAATCGTGAGCGCTCTCGGCCTGTTTCAGTGCGCGGCCCTGCAGCGCGATGGCGCGGGAGTCGTCTCCGCGGGCCCAGGCGAGCCAGCCGTGCAGCCGCCACAGCGCCGAAAGGCGGCCGGCCGAGACCGTCTCGCGGAACGTATCAGGCGTGCGTCCCAGGACTGCGGCGGCCTGATCGAGATCATCCTGCAGCAGGGCGGCCTCTGCCAGCATCGCGCGCACCGCCAGCTCGTCGTCGCGGGGCAACGAGGAGCGGAGCATGGGCGCCAGCATTTGGGCGGCTTCGGGGCCGTGGCCGCGCTGGAGCTCGGCGCCCGCGCGCGCGATGAGCGCGTGCAGGGTTGACGAGGGCACCTCGCGATTATAGGGCGGAAGGCCGTCAGCCGGGCGATGCGATCCGTTTCGAGAGCCACGTCAGCGCGTCGCGCAGCGCCGTTTCCGTCGATCGTGCGCGCAACTGAGCGGCGATGGCCTCGGCGTCGGCCGGACGGGGGACGGCGGCCACGAGCGGCGGCGCGCCGGGCTGTTCGAGCCGCACGCGATGGTCGTCGAGCGTGACGGTCAGGACACCGGCGTCACCGCCCATCTGGAGCGATAGAACATCGTCGTCGTCACGCCCTTCGTTCATGGTTGGCCACTTTTTCGGCGACCAGCCGAGGCGCGCAGCAAGCCATCCCGCCAACAACCAGGCAAGCGGCTCCTCTCCCGGGCGATATGTGATCTGCGTATCCCCGGCCGCGATCCCGGAAGGCACGGAGGCCGACGCGTGCACGAGCGCAAGCCGGAGATGAGCGAGCCGTGGCCAGTTGAGATCGGCGACATCCACGCGTGCGGAGGTCAGGAGAGGCGCGACGGCTCGAATGCCGGCCGGCAGGTTCCGCCATCGGCGGCTGTCGTACAGGAGCTGCCGCCCCGTTTCGACGAGTGCCAGTCGCAGGGGCACGCACGACACGTCTTCAGTCCACCAGACCGAGGTGGGGACGTCGCCGCGCACGAACCGCCGGACGATCGACGGGAGCGACGCGTCGGCGCACGCGGATCGCACGACAATCCACTCGATCGCGTACTTCGCCGACGGCCGCCCGAACACGCTCACTCCGACGTCGGCCCCCATCGGCTGGCCGGGATCGTAATCGCCGCGGTCGTGCTCGATGACGATCGTGCGAGACGGATGACGAGCCACCACTCGGTCGATGAGATCGTCCAGCGAGTCGCCGGCTCCATCCTGCCTTTCGGGCCCGTCCCGCCCTTCCAACCTCGTGGGCCCGCGACGGGCGGACGACCGCCGTTCGCGCAAGCGGAAGACGACGAGGTTGGACATGACGGCCCGGGCGATGGCGCCATGTTGTGAGAGGTCCCGCCAGAGCGCGGCGAGATCGCGCTCGACCGCATCAGGTGTCGACGGCCGCCAGGCGCGTTCGACTACAGCGGCCGCCATTCTCGCCCCGTCGACTGAATAAGCCGATCGGCTTCGGCCGGTCCCCAGGTGCCGGCCGGATACGTTGGAATGGGATCCGTCGAAGCCTCCCACCGGTTGAGGATCGGCATCACCCAGCGCCACGCGGCTTCGACGGCATCCCGCCGCATGAACAGGGTCGCGTCGCCGGCCATCACGTCGAGCAAGAGCCGCTCGTATGCCTCCGGCGACGACGCGCCGAACGTGCTGCCGTAGTGGAAATCCATCTGCACTGGATAGATGCGGACGCGGGGGCCGGGGATCTTTGAGCTGATGCCGAGAGCGAACCCCTCGTCGGGCTGAATGCGAATGGAGAGGACATTCGGATCGAGATGGCCGTCGGGCGGCCGATTGAAGAGGATTGGCGGGACGGCCTTCAAGTGGATCGAGATCTCGCTCGCGCGCTTCGGCAGGCGCTTGCCCGTTCGGAGGAAGAAAGGAACGCCCGCCCACCGCCAGTTGTCGATGAAAGCCTGCATCGCGACAAAGGTTTCCGTTCGGGAATCCGGCTTGACCTTCTCCTCTTCGCGATAGCCCCGCACGGGCTTCCCGACCTGGAATCCGGCCCCATACTGGCCGCGCACGACGTTGGCGTCAACGGCATCGCCATCAATGGGACGCAGCGATAGGAGAACTTCGAGTTTCTCGTCGCGAACGACATCCGCGTCCAGAGAGCGCGGCGGCTCGAGGGCCATGAGCGAGAGCAGCTGGAGAATATGGTTCTGCACCATGTCGCGCAGCGCGCCGGCTTCCTCGTAATATCCCGCGCGCGTTCCCACCCCTTCTTCCTCGGCGACGGTGATCTGCACGTGGTCGACGTATTTCTGGTTGAGCAGCGGCTCGAAGATGCTGTTTGCGAACCGGAGGACGAGGATGTTCTGAACGGTCTCCTTGCCGAGGTAGTGGTCGATTCGGTAGATCTGGCGCTCGTCGAAGACGCGCGCCACGGCGTCGTTGATGGCGCGAGCGCTTTCGAGATCCCGGCCGATCGGCTTTTCGACGATCAACCTGGCGAACGGCAAAGGGTGATCGACGCGAGTGACCGCCCGCGGAAGGAAGCGGGCGCGATCGAGCTGGTTGACGGTTGGCGCGATGAGCGTCGGCGGAATCGCCAGATAGTAAACGCGATTGCCAGTCAGTCCGCGCTCGTGCTCGATGACGTCCAGCCGGGCACCGAGGGAGGCGAACCCATGGTTGTCTTCGTCGATGGTGGCGGTCGCGAAGAAGATCGAGGCAGCAAACGTCTGCCACCCGCGCTCGTCGACCGGGCGTCGTGAGAACCGGCTGATGCCGTCTTTCGCGAAGGCGCGGTAGGCCTCATCCGTAATGGCGCTCCGGCCGACACCGACGATAGCGACACGCGGCGGCAGCAACCCATCCAGGTGAAGGTTGTAGAGCGCCGGCAGGAGCTTGCGATGAGCGAGATCGCCACCGCCGCCGAAGATCACGAGCGTCACCGGTTCGGTGACGATCGACCGGCTCTCGCCAGCGGCGAGCTGCTCGGAGAGTGTGGCGAGGCTCGTCATTCGACCTTCTGCGGCAGCTTCCGCAGCCATCCCGGTAGAATACTTCAAGAGGGGAATGGCGCATCGACTGCGGGCGGCGGCGTTGCTTTTGGCCACGATCTCGATAGTGGCGTGCGGAGGTCGCGACGAGGCACACGACAACAAGTCGGCTGGCACCGATAACGCGAGGGCCACAAGCACCGAGGCGCGGGCAAAGCCGCTGCCGAGAATCGTCATTCTCGGCGACAGCCTGACCGCCGGGCTCGGCCTGCCGGTCGATCAGGCGTACCCAAGCTTGCTGCAACAGCGTCTCAAGAGCGAGGGGCTCGACTACGAGGTCGTCAACGCCGGCGTCTCGGGTGACACATCCGCCGGCGGCCTGTCCCGACTCGACTGGGCGCTTCAGGGTGATGTACGGATTCTCGTCGTGGCGCTCGGCGGAAACGATGGCCTGCGGGGGCTGCCGCCGGAGGCGTTGAAGCGCAATCTGTCAGAGATCATCGAGCGCGCACAAGCCCGGCACGTGCAAGTGATCCTGGCGGGGATGGAGGCGCCGCCGAACTACGGTCGCGACTACACCGTCTCGTTTCACAGGGTGTACCCGGCGCTTGCCGAGCAATACCGAATCCCGTTCGTGCCGTTCCTCCTGTGGAACGTCGCCGGGATTGACCAACTGAATCAGCCAGATGGGATTCATCCGACTGCCGCCGGTGCGCGCATCGTGGCCGACAATGTGTGGCGCGTGCTCAAACCGCTGGCGGAGGAGCAAAAGGGCGAGGGGCGTTCTGGATCATGATCGAGTTGCGCGAGGTCTCGAAAACCGTCATGAGCGGCAGCGAACCGCTCACGATTCTGCATCCGTTGACACTGGAGATTCCCAAGGGTCAGTTTGCCGCCGTGGTCGGGCCGTCGGGAAGCGGCAAGTCCACCTTGCTCGGGCTGATTGCCGGCCTCGATGCGCCGACGTCGGGGCAGGTCGTCATTGACGGCGTCGACATCACGCGCCTCGACGAGGACTCGCTCGCGAAGCTGCGCGGCGAGAAGATCGGCTTCGTGTTCCAGTTCTTTCACCTGATTCCGTCGCTGACGGCCTACGAGAACATCGCAGTGCCCATGGAAATCGCCGGCGTCGGCGATACGCGCCGGCGAACGGAAGCGCTGCTCGACGAGGTCGGATTGCGCGGACGGTCCCATCACTACCCGTCGCAGCTGTCAGGCGGCGAGCAGCAACGCGTCGCGCTCGCGCGCGCCCTGGCCAACGATCCATCGATCGTCCTGGCGGACGAGCCGACCGGCAATCTCGACAGCAGCAACGGCCGGCACATCATGGATCTCTTGCGGACCGTGCATGCCCGGCGGGGAAGCACGATCGTCCTCGTGACGCATGACGCGGAGCTGGCGGCGATGGCCGACGGCACGCTCGTCCTGCGCGACGGGCGCGTTATCGACAGCACCCTTTCTATTGCGGATCCCGGAGTGCGGACTGCGGATTCTGGAGCGCGGTTCTCGGCCAATCCCCAGTCGGCAAACCGCAATCCGCAATCGGCTATCAATCCACAACCTGCAATCAGTCCGCAATCCCGGGGCCCCCAGGGCGGCAGCCGCCCTGGGGTGGAATCCGCAGTCCGCAATCCGCAATGAGATTCGTCCTTCGCATGGCCGTTCGCGAGACGCGCGCCTCGTGGCGCCGCCTCTTGTTCTTCTTCGTCTGTATCGCTGTCGGCGTCGCCGCCATTGTCGCGCTGCGGTCGGTCATTCAGAGCGCGCGCGTCGTGTTCGGCACCGAGGCGAAGGCACTAATCGCCGCCGATGTGGCGATCGGGACCAATCGCGAGTGGTCGGAGCTGGCGCGATCGACGATCGATCGGCGTCTCGCTGAGGCTGGCGCGACGGCGCGCACAGAAACGATCGAGACGCCGACGATGGCGCGGCCGGCCGACGGGCGGCCGATCGCGAAAATGGTGGAGTTGAGGGCCGTACAGGCCGGGTTTCCACTGTATGGAGTCCTGACGCTGCAGGGCGATCAGCCGTTCGGGCATGCTCTCGTCGAAGGACATGGGGCAATCGTACGGCCCGAACTGCTGACCGCGCTCGGGGTCAACGTGGGCGATTCGATTGTCATCGGACAGACGGTGTTCACGATCCGGGCTGTCCTCGCAAGGGAGCCCGGGCGCGGCGTGGGCGGTTTCAGCCTCGGTCCGCGGATGTTGATCGACTATGCGGATCTGCCGTCGACCGGCCTTCTCGCTTTCGGCAGCCGGGCGGGGCGGCAACTGCAGGCGAAAGTCCCCGACGATCGCATCGATCCGCTGGTAAGGGCGCTCCGACGGGAGTTGCGCGACGAATTCATCAACGTCCGGTCGTACCGCTCGAACGAGGATCAGGTCGGGCGCGACTTCGACCGCGCAGAGAACTATCTCAGTCTGGTCGGCCTGGTCATCGTCATCCTCGGAGGGATCGCCGTCTCGAGCGTCACCCGCGTGTTCATTTTGCAGAAGATTCGCAGCATCGCCGTGCTCAAATGCGTGGGATCGAGAAGCGCGCAGATCATCGCCGTCTACATTCTGCAAGTCGTCGCGCTGGGCCCGCGGGCAGCCTGCTCGGCGTCGCGCTCGCGGCCGCCGCGGTCGCGTCGATTCCGCTCGCGCTCGGATCTTCATCGTCTCTCTTTGCACAGGCGCATTACGGTGTGGCGTGGAGCGCAGCCCTTCAGGGCATCGGCATCGGCGTGCTCGTGTCGCTGCTGTTCTCGCTCGCGCCGCTGCTGCAGGTGAGGTTCATCAGGCCATCGCTGCTGCTACGGGACGAAGCCGTCCGGCGCCATCGAGATTGGCTCGGCGTGGCGGCGCTGGTGGCCATCGCGGCCGGGCTCGTGGCGATCACGGCCTGGCAGGCCGCGTCGCTCAGAATCGGCCTCATCGTGTGCGCGAGCTTCGCCGGGCTCGCCTTCGTGTTGCAGCTGGCCGGGCGGGCGCTCGTGGCGCTCGTGTCGCCTCTGGCGAGCTCGCGTTCGTTTCCGCTGCGGCACGCGGTGCTGCACCTATCGCGGCCGGGCAACCAAACGAGAGTGATTCTGCTGGCGGTCGGTCTCGGCGCCTTCTTCATCGTCGGCGTGCGTTCGCTGCAGGCGACGCTGTTGAGCGAGTTCTCGCTCCAGGTGTCCGAGGACGCTCCCGACATGTTTCTGCTCGACATCCAGCCAAGGCAGGCTGACGGGGTGCGCGCATTTGTCGCCAGCAGGGCGGGGGAAATCCAGCTCATTCCGGTGATGCGCGCGCGCGTGACCGGGGTGTCGGGGCGCCAGACGGACATAGAGGGGGTCGAGGACGTTCGCCGGCGCGGGTCGTTGGCGCGTGAATACACCATCACCTACCGTGACCACCTCGAGGCGAACGAGCGGGTGCGGGAAGGGGCGTTCTGGAACGGTCCGTCGACGGACCCGGAAGTCTCGATCGAGCGAGGCATTCGCGAGCGGTTCAACATCCACGTCGGGGACACGATGCGCTTCGATATCCTCGGGCAGTCGGTCAGTGCGAGGGTGACGAGCGTTCGCGACGTCGAGTGGCGCCAATCGCGCAACGGCGGCTTCATGTTTGTCTTCCGGCCGGGTTCGCTCGATCGCGTACCGCAGACGTTCGTCTCGCCGATCAAGGGGCCGCAGGACCCGACCGAGCGCGCCCGATTCCAACACGATCTCGTCGAGAAGTTCCCCAATGTCTCGGTCATTGACTTTCGCGAGGTTCTCGAGACCGTTCGCGACGTGATGTCCAAGGTGACGCTGGCCATCACGGTGGTGGGCGGTCTGGTGCTCTTCAGCGGGGCGTTGATTCTCATCGGTGCCGTCGCGATGACAAAGTTCCAGCGGGTGTACGAGGCCGCCGTCTTCAAGACGCTGGGCGCCAATACGCGCACAATCGCCCGGATGCTCCTGTTGGAATATGGAGTCCTCGGATCGCTCGCGGGGCTCGTCGGCTCGCTGGGCGCTATCGTACTCACGTGGGGCGTCAGCCGATACGCGCTCGAGATCCCGTGGCGGATCTTCCCGAGCGAGCACATCGCCGGCGTCGTCCTCACGTCGATGCTCGTGGCCGCCATCGGCGTGCTCTCGAGTCTCGACGTCCTGCGGAACAAGCCGCTCTCGACCCTTCGCGCCGAGTAGGCGTCGGTGCTATGATCGGATGTTCGTCTAACGTGTAAAGAGTCACGATGGACCCACGGACAGACATGCAGATCTATAAAGACGCGTTACTGAAAAAACGGGGCGAGATCCTCGGTGCGGGCGGCATCAAGCCGCTGCAGGCCTCGATGGAGAACAACACCCGCCAGGGCGACATGGCCGATCAGGCGAGCGGCAACAACGAGGTGCACATCCAGCTGAAGTTGAAGCAGACTGACGCCAAGATTCTGCAGGCGATCGAGGAGGCTCTCTTCCGGCTCGAGAAGGGCACTTACGGTGTCTGCCGTGATTGCGGCGAAGCCATTGCGCCGGCCCGGCTCAACGCCATTCCCTGGACCAGGGTCTGCATCACCTGCAAGGAAAAACAGAGCTCGTGAGCGACCTGCTCCCGTTGCTGCAGGACTTCTATCGCGAGAGGCTCGAAGCGTTTCAGCGGCATCAGGCGAGCGCCCGCCAGATCGGCCAGTACGACATCAATAACACCTATCAATACGTCATCAGTCGCGAGGAGACGCAGCTCTCTTGGGTGGCTGCTGCGATCACCCAGCTCGGCGGGACTCCGCCAGAGGTATCCGCCACCCACGATGATCGCCGGGCAGCCGGTCGGGCAATCGACCGAGCGGCGGCTGCCCGCACGGCTATTGAAGAAGACGCGAGGGAGGCGCAGGCGTTCGTGGATCGCTGGAGACCGCGCGTCGACTCCCTCGCGAACGCCCGGGACGCGAAGATGCTGCGCGTCATTCTGGGCGAAGCGCTGGAGCACAAGCGCTTCTTCGATCAGGCGCTGGCCGGACGGACCGACCTCCTGGGCCGCCGCGGTCAGGTTCTCGGGCCGTCGCACGGGGAAGTCCTGCCGACCCGCTGGATCGAATAGCACGGACGTCGTTCGGCTGGACGCGGGGCCGTTCGGCCCTGAGGTCAGCGGGGACACTCTATTGACGACCGCGGCAATCGCATTGGGAAGCAATCTCGGCGACCGGGTGTCACACCTCGATCACGCCGTTGCCCGCCTCCACGCGTTCATCCGGAAGCTGAAAGTGTCGAGGTACTACGAGACCGCTCCGATTGGCGTCACCGGACCGCAGCCGCTGTTCCTGAACGCCGCGGCCGTGGGCGAGACCGATCTGTCTGCGCGGGTGCTCCTCGACGCCCTCCTGGCCATCGAGCGCGAGCGCGGTCGCGAGCGCCCATATGAGAACGCTCCCCGCACGCTCGACCTCGACCTGATCCTGTTTGGCGATCTCACCGTGGATGAAGCGGGTCTTGTCATCCCACACCCGCGATTCCGGGAGCGCCGCTTCGTGCTCGAGCCGCTGGCGGAAATTGCGCCCGACTTCCACGAGCCCGTGACGCGGCTGACGGTCGCCGAGCTCCTCGACAAACTCTCCTAGCGTCATCGGCGCGGGTCCGGTCGCGGCGTCGGTCGGGGGCTCGGCAGCGGCATCGGCCACGGCGCCGCTCGGAGGCCCGCCCCGGCGATCGCGTCGTCGATGGTCCGTGGCAACGCCGCTATCGCCTCGTCGAGGGCTTCCGGCAGCGACGCTAAGGCCTCGCCCGCGGCGTTCGGAATGGCTGCCCGGGCTTCGGCCATTGCCTGCGGGATGGCTGCATGTGCCGCGGCAACCGCTTCGGCAATCACGGCGTGGAGATCCTCGACGCCCCAATCGCCGGGATCGAAGCGATCGCCTTTGGGCTTGTCCTTGTTCTTGTCAGTCTTGTCTTTCGGTCCCGGTGTGCGCGGAGGAACGGGCGGGTCAGGCGGGTTCGCCGGGCTTGGCGGGTTCGGCGGGCCAACGTCGAGATCGTGGTCGCGGTTGCCTCTATCCCGGCGCCGCCGCTCCGTCTCAGGGCGCGCTTCTCCCGGGCGTCGCAGAGCAATGGCCCCGCTGAAAGACTCGAGCTCGACGTGCGCGCTCCCATTGCCGAGCGTGAGCGAGACCCGCTTGCCGCGCCGCTCCGAGTCGTCGCCGGGCAACGGGAACGTCGAGCGGATCGAGCCGTTGTAGGTGCGGGCCGACAGCGTGATGTTCGCGCGTTCGGCGATCGGCAGCGCAATCAGCCCGTTGTGCGTCGTCAGACGATAGAGCCCTCTATCCTTGATCGGGCCGTCGTAGGAGATGTTCCCGTTGACGGTATAGAGATCCACGTTCGCCGAATCGATTCGATCGAGGATGATGCTGCCGTTGGTCGACTCCGCCGACAGGTCGCCGCTGATGTCAGCGAGGCGGATGCCCTCGTTTACGGCGCGCACTTCGACGCGTCCCTTGGATTTCTCGACGACGATCGCGCCTTGCACCGACTTCAGCGAAACGAAGCCGGAGCCGCCACGGACCGTAATGTCACCGTGCGTCGTTTCGACGCTGACGTCGCCTCCCGCGCCTTCGATCACGACGTCCGCATAGGTGCCGCTGACGCCGATCGACATCCATCCGGGCATCGTGATCGTGTAGTCGAGCGAGCGCGGCGGCCCGCCGCGCGTCGATCGCGATCGCACGCTCAGCGTCTGATCGACTTGCTTGATGTCAATGGTCTCGCGATCGGAATGGTTCACTTCGACTCGGACGCTGTCCTTGTCCCAGGTCTTGACGTTCACGTCGCCGGCGAAGTTGTTGACGACGAGCTTTGTGCCTTTGGCGACCTGAACGGTCTGGTCCGTCGCCGTCACCGCCATCGTCGCGATCAGGAGTGCAGGAATCATCGTTGGTCCTCAGTCCGTTTCTGCGAGCGCCGCGGCGCGCCGGAGCAGATCCAACTTCCGCCGCCGCGTCTCGACCAGATGGCCGCTCAAGTATGCGTTGGCCGGGTCGACAGCGAGCGCGTCGCGTGCCTGCGCGATGGCCTGGTCGATGATCTGGAGATTGTGCTCGACGATCTCGATAGTGGCCTTGTCGAGCTTTCCGCGCCCGTTCTTCAGCGCCTTCTCGAGATCGGCCACCGCGGCATCGTATTGCGCGTCGGCAAGGCTCACGGGTAGAGCGGCGAGATCGCGCGAGGCCCCCCGGTCATCACCTGCCCCGGGAGCTCCACTCCCCGGTGACGCGGCTGGTGGAGCCATGGACGGGCGCATTCCCGCTATCTCGTTCATCGTGGCCGGCGCGATCACCTTGACCGCGATCGTTGCGGAAATCGCCATCAACACGACAGCAGCAGCAGCGAATTGGGGCAGCGTGAAGGAGATTCGCCGCGGCGCTGCGATCTTCTCGATGCGGCCGGCAATACCCGGCCAGAGGTCCCTCTGGGGAGGGCGCGCGCTGAGCGCCTGCGCCTGCCCGAGGATGCGCTTCAGATCGTTCAAGACCGCCGTGCATTCTGAGCAGGTTCTCAGGTGGCCGTCCACTTCTGCACGCTCGCCAGGTGCGAGCTCCCCGTCCAGATAGTCCGAGAGTCTGTCCGTCCATTCCTCATGCATCGTCATTGCCCGCTCAAGTGTCTTCGCATCAGCATGCGCGCCCGGTGCAATTGCCGTTTCGACGTACCCGTGGTGATGTCAAGGCGTTCGGCGATTTCGCGATGCTTGTAGCCTTCGACGTCGTGCAGCACGAAAATCGCGCGCGCGCCGGACGGCAGCTGCTCGACCGCGGCCTCGAAGTCGACCGCCAGATCCGCCCGCGCTGGCGCCACGGTCACGAGGTCGAGCGCGCCGGGGTCGTCGGCGATCCGCCCGCGATGGATCGCAAATGACCGCCGCCGCTCGATGACCACGTTGATCGCGAGACGGTGGAGCCAGGTTGCGAAGGCCGACTCGCCGCGGAACTGGCCGAGTTTCTGCCAGGCACGCACGAAGACATCCTGCGTGACCTCGTCGGCCTCGTGCGTGCCCAGCATACGCCGCGTCAAGCTGTGAATCTTTGCCACGTGCGACCGATACAGGCGCTCGAAGGCCGACGAATCCCCCCGCGCGGCCGACGCCACGTCGGAATCCATCGCGGGTCGGATCGGGGCGTGGCCGGTCAGCGCCATCACCGAAGCTGCCAACGTATCACCGTTACAACCGATTGGATGCGCTTGGCTTACGGAAGGTTGACAGGGAGGGGAGAAGGTGCTGGACAGGCGGGGAAGGGGTGGCGAGCCGAAGGATGGCCGCGTTATCCCCGCCCGCGGCCACTCCCGGCGGTCTGCAGAGCAATCGCCGGGTCAGCTCCACGATGCGGCTCGGCGCTGCCCAACGCATCTGCGAAAGGAACGGTCGCGCCGTGCATGTCTTTGCCCCCACGCGCCAGCCACATACGCGCGCGCTCGATATACACGTAGTAGACCGGCGTGATGTAGAGCGTCAGCAATTGCGATACGAGAAGACCGCCGACCACGGCCAGACCGAGCGGGCGCCGCGATTCGGCGCCGGCCCCCACCCCCAAGGCGATGGGCAGCGTGCCGACGAGCGCCGCCATCGTCGTCATCATGATCGGACGGAATCTCACGAGGGACGCCTCATGAATAGCCTCCCGCGGCGATTTGCCATGCTCGCGCTGGGCCTCGACCGCGAAGTCCACCATCATGATGCCGTTCTTCTTCACCAAGCCAACGAGCATGATGATGCCGACGAACGCATACAGGCTGAGCTCGGTCTTGAACACGAGAAGCGTGAGCAGCGCGCCGAATCCCGCAGAGGGCAGCCCGGACAGAATCGTCAGCGGGTGCGTGAAGCTCTCGTACAGAATGCCGAGGACAATGTAGATGACCACGACAGCCATCAGGAGAATCAGCCCAAGGCCGCGCAGTGAATCCTCGAACGCTTGCGCGGTGCCCTGGAACATCGTCGAGATAGTCGCCGGAACGGTCGCCGCCGCGACCTGACGAATCGAGTCGACGGCGTCGCCGAGCGCGGCGCCCGGCTTCAGGTTGAATGAGATCGTCACCGACGGCAGCTGACCGGTGTGGCTGACGGTCAGCGGGCCCGCATCGGTCGTGGTCGTTGAGACCGTGTTCAGCGGAATCAGCGACCCTTTCGCCGAGCGCACGTAGAGCAACGACATCGCTGCCGGATCTTTCTGGAACTCCGGCGCCACCTGCAGGATCACCTGGTACTGGTTGTTCGGCGCGTAGATTTGCGAGACCTGGCGCGTGCTGTACGCGTTGTAGAGCGCCGTCTCGACCTGATTGGCCGTCAGCCCGAGCGCCGAGATCTTGTCCCGGTCCATTGAGAGCGTGACCTGCGGATTCTTGATCTGCAGATCGCTCGACACGTCTTCGATGCCGGGTACCTCGCGGATCTTGGCTTCGAGGAGCGGCGCGTACTTGTATAGCTCCGCGGTGTCGGTGTCCTGCAATGTGAACTGATAGAGACTCCGTGCCCCCTGCTGACCGCCGAGATTGATCGGCGGCTGATTGACCATGTAGACGCGGACCCCGGGAATCTGCGCCAGCTTCGGCCGGAGGTCCGCCATGATCTGGTCGACCGAGCGCTTCCGAACCGACCGCGGCCTCAGGTCCGCGTTGAGGCGGCCAGAGTTGAGCGCGCCGCCGCCAGGCCCCAGCCCCACGTTGTTGCTGATGCTCACGATGTCAGGATCTTTCTCGAAGATCGCCGCAACCAGCATCTGGTGGCGCACCATCTCGTCGAATCCGATGCCCTGGACGCCCTCGGTGGTGGTCTGGAACCGGCCCTGATCTTCACTGGGCAGGAAGCCCTTGGGCACGATCATGAAGAAGTAGGCGGTGCCTGCGATCAGGGCAATCGAGATCGCCATCGTCACGGCGCTGTAGCGCAAGCTCAGCCCGAGCGTCCAGTCGTACAGCCGCAGCCAGCTGTCGAACATCCGCTCCGTGGCGTTGTAGAGCCAGTTGTGCTGCTGGCTGTGCGGGGGCTTGAGGAAGCGGCTGCAGAGCATCGGCGTCAAGCTGATGGACACGACGCCCGAGACCAGGATGGCGACGCCAATCGTGACCGAGAATTCGTGCAACAGGCGGCCGACAATCCCGCCCATGAACAGCACGGGAATGAAGACGGCCACGAGCGAGATCGTCATCGAGATGATCGTGAACGAGATCTCCTTCGAGCCGTCGAACGCCGCCCGCATCGGCGGCTTGCCCATTTCCATGTGCCGAACAATGTTCTCGAGCATGACGATCGCGTCGTCTACGACGAAGCCGACCGACAACGTGAGCGCCATGAGGGAAAGGTTGTCGAGGCTGTAGTCGAGCAGATACATCACGGAGAACGTGCCGAGGATCGACGCGGGTAGGGCCAGGCTCGGGATGATCGTCGCCGACACGTTTCGGAGGAACAGGAAGATGACGGCGATCACGAGCCCGATCGTCAGCATCAGCGTAAACTTCACGTCGGCGACCGATTCGCGGATGGGAATCGATCGGTCGGTCCTGACGTCGAGCGCCAGCGACGCCGGCAACTGCTCGCGGAACGTCGGCAGCAAGGCCTTCACGGCGTCGCAGACGGCGACGACGTTGGTGCCCGGCTGCTTCTGAATGGCGAGGTAGATGGTGCGCTCGCCGTTGTACCACGCGGCGCTCTTGTCGTTCTCGATGCCGTCGAAGACGTGCGCAACCTCGTTCAGCCGGACCGGGTTGCCGTTCCGGTACGCGATGATCGTCGGACCATAGGCCGCGGCGCGCAGCAGCTGGCCGTTGGTCTGGACGACAAAGGTCTTGTCGTCGCCGTAAATCGTCCCAGTCGGCAGGTTGACGTTCGCGCTGTTGACGGCGTCGGCGACCTCATCGATGCCGATGCCGTGCGCGGCGAGTTTGCGCGGGTCGACGTCGATCCGCACCGCGTATTTCGCGGCGCCGTAAATGTTGACCTGTGCGACGCCGCTGACCATGGAGATTCGCTGGGCGAGGGTCGACTCCGCGTACTCGTCGATCAGCGACAACGGCAGTGTGGGCGAGTGCAGCACCAGAAACAGCACGGGCTGGTCGCCGGGGTTGACCTTCTGATACGACGGGGGCGTCGGCAACTGCGGCGGCAGCAGTCGCGCCGCCTTGGCAATCATGGACTGCACGTCCTGGGCGGCCGCATCGATGTTCCGGCTGAGATCGAAGATGAGCGTGATGTTCGTGCTGCCCTGCGAGCTCGTGGAGTTGATGGAATTCAGTCCGGCAATCGTCGCGAACTGCTTTTCGAGCGGAAGCGCTACGGCGGACGCCATGGTCTCCGGGCTAGCGCCCGGCAGGCCTGCGTTGACCTGGATCGTCGGGAAATCCACCGTCGGCAGATCGCTCACGGGCAACAGCCGATATGCCATGACGCCGAACACCATGATCCCGAGCACGAGCAGCGTCGTCGTGACCGGCCGCTTGATGAAAAGCTCCGACAGGTTCATGACGCTGCCTTCTGCGCGTCTGCGGTCTTGACGCTGACGCGACTTCCTGGAACCAGCCGTAAATGCCCGTCGGTCACGACGGTCTCGCCGGGCCTGAGCCCGTCCTTGATGATCGACTCGTTCCCGCGCGTTCGCCTCACCGACACCGTCCGCAGCTCAACGGTCTGGTCGCTTTTGACGACGTATACGTAGTCCCCCTGCTGGCCGCTTTGGACGGCGGCCGTCGGGACAACCGTGACGTTCGGCTCGGTCGTCAGCGTGACCGTGACATTCACGAACTGGCCCGGCCAGAGCCGCCGGTCCACGTTCGGAAACGTGCCTTTCACCTTGATCGTCCCCGTCGTGGCGTCAACGGCATTGTCGATGAAATCGATGCGGCCGGTGGACGGCGCCCCCTCCTCGTTCGGCGCTTTGGCTTCCACGCGGATCGTGCCCGCCGCGAGGTAGTGCTTGAACTGGGGAAGCATCGCTTCAGGAACCGCGAACGAAACGTAGACCGGCTGGATGCGATTGATGATGACGATCGGCGTCGTATCGTTGGCGCGGACCAGATTTCCGGCATGGACCTGCAGGAGGCCGGTCCGGCCGGTGATCGGTGCCTCGATCGTTGCGTAATCAAGCTGCACTTTCGCGCTGTCAACGGCGGCCTGATCGGCGACAACCGTGGCGTCGAGCGCCGCAGCTTGCGTCCTGAATTGGTCGACCTGCTCCTGCGTGGCGATGCCGCGCTTCAGGAGGTCGTCGTACCTGACGGAGGATGCCCTGGCGTTCTGCGCCTGGGCCTGGTCGCGTTGGAGATTGGCCTGCGCCTGCAGCAGGGCCGCCTCGAACGGCCGCTTGTCCAGTGTGAAGAGCACTTGCCCCTGCTTCACGTCGTCGCCCTCTTTGAAGTTGACCGACTGCAGCTCGCCCGTAATCTGCGCGTGGACCGCGACCGTCGATGCGGCGATGGCGGTGCCGATTGCCTGAACGTCGACAGGAACCGTTTTCTGGGCCGCGGCCGCAATCGTGACGGGCACCGCTGGGCCCTGGCCGCCGCCGCGCCCGTTCCCCGGTGCCGGCGTCTGCTGCAGGGCTTCCCCCGAGCAGGCGCCCGACAGCGCTGCGACGATGGCGAGCAAGGAAATTGTGGAATGAATACGCATGCTTATTCGAACCGGAGCGCGTCGATCGGGTCGAGCGCTGCGGCTTTCTGCGCCGGATAGAAGCCAAAGAACACGCCAGTGATGGCCGCGAATCCGAACGCAACCAGCACCGCCTGCGGCGACACCGCCGTCGGCCAGGACATCCAAAGCGTCACGCCCTTCGAGAGCGCGAAGCCGAGCCCGATGCCAATCGTGCCGCCGAACAGGCTCAGGACCACAGCCTCGACCAGGAACTGGAGCAGCACGTCGCGGCCGCGCGCGCCGATCGCCAGACGCAGGCCGATCTCGCGCGTCCGCTCTGTGACCGACACGAGCATGATGTTCATGATGCCGATGCCGCCCACGAGCAGCGATACGCCCGCGATGCTCGCCAGGAGCGCCGTCATCGTCTGCGTGGCCTGGACGCGCACGCTCGCCATCTCCTCCATCGTCCGCACCATGAAATCGTCGGGGTCGCCCGGCTGAATCTTGTGGCGGAAGCGCAAGAGCGCGGCGATGCGGTCGGCGGTCGCACTCGTGTCGCCCGCTGATGCCGCCGAGACCGTCACGTTTTGAATGAAGGTGATGCCGCGCATCTTCTTCATCACCGTGGTGTACGGGACGAACACCACGTCATCCTGATCGGTGCCCATGCCCGATTGACCCTTGCTCGACAGCACCCCCGACACGGTGAAGGGCAGGTTGTTGATGCGAATGATCTGGCCCACCGGATTGAAGTCGGGGCTCCACAGCTGATCGCGAACGATCGAGCCGAGGACGGCCACTTTCGCGGCAGTGGCCACATCGGTGGGCGTGAAGAACGACCCCTGGACCGTCGGCCACGAGCGAATGAGGGGCAGGTCGACGTCCGTGCCTTGAATCTGGGTGCCCCAGTTCGAGTTGCCGGCGACGACCTGACCGCGCGTATTGACGCCCGAGGCCTTGTACTGAACGCCCTGGATCTGCTGGATCGCCGTTGAGTCGTCTGGCGTGAGCGTGCTGGCGTTGCCCTGGCCCTGCCGCACGCCGCCTTGTGAGAAGTTGCCGGCGCTCACCATGATCATGTTCGTCCCGGCGGACTGAATCTGCGACTCGATCGAAGATTGCGCGCCAGTACCGAGCGCCACCATCGTGATCACCGCCGCGACGCCGATGATCATGCCCAACATCGTCAGCGCGGTCCGCATCTTGTTGCGGCCGAGCGCCTTGAAGGCGATCCGGAAGACCATGAGAACTGACATGGCAACTAGCCGGCGTCCGCTGGTTGAAGCATATTGGCCTCGGCCCTTTCGGGAACGTCCTGGGCCGGCGGGAGGTTGGCGAGCTCTTCGACCGCGTTGCGGCGACTCGTGACCGCCCGGTCGGCAACGACCAGCCCGTCACGGAATGACACGACGCGCGTGCCGTACTCGGCGATATCGATCTCGTGCGTGATGAGGAGCACCGTGATGCCGCGTTGCAGGTTGAGCTGCTGAAAGAGTCCCATCACTTCGATGCTCGTTCGCGTGTCGAGGTTCCCAGTCGGCTCGTCGGCCAGCAGAATCGCCGGGTTATTGATCAGCGCGCGCGCAATCGCGACGCGCTGCTGCTGGCCGCCCGACAGCTGATTGGGGTGATGGTCGGACCGCTCGCCCAATCCAACGGCTTCGAGCATGGCCATCGCCCGCTTGTGGCGATCCGCTGTCTTCATTGTATGGCCGCCGTATAACAACGGTAACTCGACGTTGTCGAGCGCGGACGTGCGCGACAGCAGGTTGAAACCCTGAAACACGAAGCCAATCTTCCTATTGCGGACGGCCGCCAGGGCGTCTTTCGACATTCGCGAGACGTCCTGACCGTCCAGGAGGTACTGGCCCGATGTGGGGCGATCGAGGCACCCGGCGATGTGCATGAACGTCGATTTGCCGGATCCTGACGGCCCCGTGACCGCAACGAATTCTCCCGGCTGGACCTCGAGGTTCACGCCGCGAAGCGCCCTCACCTCCACCTCGCCGACCACGTAGGTCTTGACGAGATTCCTGACCGCGATGACGGGAGGCATGGTTATCGGCCGCCTCGGCCTCCGCCGCCGAATCCGCCCGGGCCACGCCCTCCCGGCATCAACGGGTTACCTGTACCTGTGTTGGCGGTCCCCCGGGTCGAGCCGAGGCCGGTGATGCTCGTGACTACTTCTGTCTTGTCCTGCAGCTCTCCGCTCAAGACTTCCGTGTTGGTGCCATCGGTAATCCCCAGGCGGAGATTGACCGGCTTGAGCTGATGATCGATGAACAACCACACCCGCCCGCGCGTTTCCACCGTCGGCAGGGGCGCAAACAACGCGTCAATCGTCTGGGCCTGTTGGATGCTGCCGTATTTGGGTTTGAGCAGCTCGGACGGCCTTTTGGCCACCTGAGGCGGCTGGGGCGTCGCGAGCGTTGGGGAAGCACTGGACGCGCCCGTTCCACTCGACCGACCCGACCCACCCGACCCACTCGACTGACCCGACCCACCCGGGCCACGCGGTCCGGTCCGCCCGCCGCCTGCGAACTGAACCTCCGGCGGGATGGCCTGGTTCAGCGCCGTGAACATGTCTGTCGTCGGCCTGAAGCGCAGTGCCGTGTTCGGGATGCGCAGCGTGTCGCTCTTCCTGGCAATCTCGACCTTGACGTTCGCGGTCATCCCCGGCTTGAGCTTCAGCTCCGCGTTCGGCACGTCGATGACGGTGCCGTAAGTCGTGACGTTCTGCACGACGACCGGCTGTAAGCGGATTTGCGCGACCGTGCCTTCGAAGACGTCGGTGGGATACGCGTCCACGCGGAACGTCACGTGTTGATGCGGGCGGATGCGCCCCACGTCCGCTTCGTCAATGTTCGCGTTGACCTGCATCTTGGTCAGGTCTGCGGCGATGATGAACAGCGTCGGCGCCTGCATGCTCGCGGCCACCGTCTGGCCGACGTCGACGCTGCGCTGGGTCACGATGCCGTCGATCGGCGCCTCGATAATGGAGTGCTCGAGGTTCACCTGGTTCTGGTTGAGCGTGGCCTTCGCCTGCTCGACGGTCGCTTCGGACGACCGCAACATCGCCGCCGCCGAGTCCACCGCGATCTTCGCCGCGTCGAGATCGCTCTGCGGCAGCAGGTTCCTGGCAGCGAGCTCCTTGGTGCGCGCGTACTTCTGCTGGGCGTCGGTCAACGCCACTTTGTTGTGCTCGACGTCCGCCTGGGACTTGATCAGGTTCGCCTTGGCCTGCGCCACCTCCGCCTCGAACAAGGACGGCTCGAGTCTGGCGATCACCTGGCCCTTCTTGACGATTGAATTGAAGTCGGCCCCCAGCCAGTTGATGGTGCCCGACACCTGACTCCCGACCTGCACGGTGACCACTGCCTGCAGCGTCCCTGTGGCGCCGACGGTGTCGACGATTTCGCCACGCGAAACCGAGGAGGTATTCACCTGAACCTCGTTGCCGTTGTGCCTGTAGTAAAACGCGCCGGCCCCCGCCCCGATGGCGGCAATGAGGAGGAGAACCGTAGTCGCTCGCTTCATGAGAGGGTCTCGGTCGTTCCTGTTGAGTGCAACCTATTGTGGCGCGACTGTGATCGTCCCCGCCGGCGTCGGGCTCAGTATGGTCACGTTCAGATTCTGCAGCGTCGTCTGTTGAAGGCGCTCGAGTTCCACGAGCGACTTGCGGTAGTTGAGCACGGCCTGCAGTTCGTTGATTTGAGCGGTGGACAGGTCGCGTTGCGTCAGAATCACGTTGTAGTTCGTCGACATCCCGACTTCGAACTTGCTCTGTTCCGCCTCCAGCGTCTTTTGCGCCAGCTCGCGCGCGGCCTGGGCCGCCTGAACGCGCTCGATGCCGCTCTGCACGTTGATTGCTGCGTTGGTGACGTCAGTTGCCACCTGCAACTCGATCTGCTTGACTTGCGCCTGTACTTGGTTCAATTGCACGCGTGCGCGGGCGACTGAGGCTTGCTGGGCGCTGTACCCGATCGGATAGCTGAAGTTCAGCTGGGCGGTCCAGCGTGGATAGTTGGTCGTAAAAAGAGACGACAGCGCGTCGCCGAAGGCGCCGGGAATGGAACCGTTCGGGACGCGGTTTATGCCGGTTGTGCCCTCAGGATATGTGTACTGCGCGCCTCCAAGACCGACCAGTCCGTATGTACCGACGACATCCAGTTGTGGTTTCATCTGGTCGTTGAGGTACTTCAACGTGACGTTGTTCTGTTCCTCGTTCTTCCGCGCGATGTCGAGATCGGTCCGTTCGCTGAGCGCTCGGCGCACCGCCGCCTGCACGTCGATCGGTTCAGGGCTAAAGTCCGGGCGATCGACAGGATCCAGATGCGCGCTCCAGTTCGCGTCTTGCGTGCCGCTGACGAGAAGGCGTTTGAGCGCCAGCTCCGCCGTGTCGCGGGCTTGAACAGCCGTGGCAAGGTTTTGACGGGCCGCCGCCGACTGCGATTGCGCCTGCACGACGTCGATCGGCGCCATGGTCCCGACCTCCACGCGCGTCTGATTGTCCTTTACGAGCTGATTGGCCAAGTTCACCGACTCTTGCGCAACGTCAACCGCTTGCACGGCGTAGACGTAATCCCAGTACGCATTGCGCACGTTCGAGAGAGTGTTCGTGATCGTCGCGCGAAGCTGCACGTCCGAGATGTCGCGGCTCACCTTCGTGATCTGAAGTGACCGCCGCGTCGAATCGATGCGCAGATTTCTGAACAGCGGCTGCGTGTAGGTGGCGGACCAATTCGTGTTGTACGCAGGGTTGTACAACGTGTTCAAGCTGGTCGTCGTCGTTTTGTTGTTGTTCAACAAGATGCTGTACGAACCGCCCCCCCAGGGGACATTCTGGCCTATCCCCCCGTTCCAAGTTGACAAACCGGCGGTGATCGGCGTCCCCGCGAGATTCGTGCCTGCCAGCGTGGTGTTCGCAGGTGTGACCGTAGACTGTGTGGCGAGGGTCGAGGTCAGCGCCGGATGGTACGTGGACTGGATGCTCGCGATGGAAATATCGTTGACCTGCGGGTTGAGCCGTTGGACTGCTATGTCGAGGTTCCGGTCGAGCGCGAACTTCACTGCATCCTCGAGCGTCAACTGGACAACCGGGCGCGCCTGGCCGGCCGCTTGCGTCTGCGCGGTTTGATTCGTTGCGAGGCGATCCCCGGACCGCGCCGCGTTGTCGGCCGCCTGCTTGATGAGCTCCTGTATGCGCGCCTCAGTCAACTGCGCGTGCGCCGTCGCCGCGATTCCAAGCGCGACGATCGTCTGAGCGGTCGTGAGCCACCGCGTGAGTCCTCTCCGTTCCATGTCACTCCCCGTGTTCATTTGCCGCGCTCGCGGCGATGATCCTTTTCCCATTGATCGTGCAGCTTGTTGAGCTTGACCCGCTGCTCCGGCGACAGCACCTGGCGCATATGGAGGAGCATGAGTGTCCGCTTCTTGTTCATGTTGGCCCGAATGGCCTCGACCTTGTCGACCTGCCGCGTCACCGCGGCCTCGTCAGCGTTGGCCGCGATCATCCGGGACAACTCTTCTTCCTGTGCGTCGAGGTCGGTTTTCTGCTCCCGAAGGCTCGGGATGGTCTGCTGGAAGACCGCGTCGATCTTGGCACTTTGCTCCGGGGTCAGGGAGAGGTCGCGTTGAAACTGCGCATCCCGCCACCACGGAAAACCGAACGATTGTCCGCGAACGCGCGCTCCAAGTGCCAGCAGCAAGAGCGCAACCGCCGCCCCGGACCGCCATCTATGCGTCATTCGTAAACCTCTGAATATACAGTTACTTCAGGGAATACGACAAACCCTCAACCGTTATTTAGTGGGGTGACAAATTTTTACGAGGGAACGTCAGGTGCGGGCGCCTCTTTGCCCCTATCGGGAGAACGCCTCCAGCCTGACGATGGCGGCCCCGACGAGGTTGTCTGGCGTAGAGGCCCCAGAAGTCAAGCCGACGCTCACTGGGCCTTGGCATGGAAGCCAGCCGCTCGCCCTCACCTCGGCATTCGCACCGACCGGGCGGTATTGGATTTCGCTGGCAGAGAGCAGGCATTCCGGGTCGGCAACATGATAGGTGGGGACCCGTTCGGCGCACAGACGCGCCAGGTTGGCGGTGTTGCTGCTGTTGTACCCGCCGATCACGAGCATCAGATCGATCCGCTCGTCCCGGAGCAGGCCGACAACGGCGTCCTGCCGGTCTTGGGTCGCGCTGCAGATCGTGTCGAAAGCCGTGTACCGCGCTTCGAGTTCGCTCTCGCCGTACCGATCCTGCATGGCCGCGCGGAGCATCTCCCCAATCTCAAGGGACTCGCTCATGAGCATCGTCGTCTGGTTGGCGAGGCCGATCCGCTCCAGGTCGCTAGCGGCATCGAAACCGGGCGAGACGGCGTTCGCAAATCTCTGTAAGAGACGCTTCGCGTCCTCGCCCCGTCGAATGTAGTCGCAGACCGACGCCGTCTCGCTTCGGTCGTAGACGACGAGGTACCGCCCGCCGAACTCGACGGCGTGCGACGCCGTCGCCTGCGTCTCTTCGTGCCAGACCTTGCCGTGAATGATCGAGGTATAGCCGCCCTCCGCGTAGCGGCGCACGTTCTTCCAGACGTTGAGCACCGATCCGCATGTGGTGTCCACGAGCGTGGCCCCACTCCGGTCCAACCGTTGCAGCATCGATACCGTGACGCCGAACGCAGGAATGATCACGACATCGTCCGGACCCAGGCGATCGATGGCCGTCGGGTCATCGCTCAAGAATCGGATGCCTTGCCCCCGCAGCTTCTCGTTGACGTGCGGGTTGTGGATGATTTCACCGGTCAGAAAGACCTGCCGATCCTGAAAACGCGCGCGCGTTTGATAGGCGTAATCAACAGCGCGATCGACGCCGTAACAGAAGCCAAACTCGCGCGCCAGGTGGACGGTCAGGCGTCCGGCCTTATAGGTGAAATTGTCCGCCTTGACACGCTCGACCAGGTCGCTGTGGTAGCTGTCGGAGAGCACGCTCGCGACGGCCTGTTTGAGGTCGAGCCCCTTGCGGAAGATCAGAGACGGCAATCAGTGGTCCCTGGCCCTACGGCGCCTTTACCTCGCGCACGTGCGGCGTCAGCGCATCGAACGCAACGAGCTCACGCGTGTGCGGCCGTTCGAGCGCCACTTCCAGATCAGACAGAAACGCTTCGTCCGCCGCGATTTGGGCCGGGCTCCCTCCACGGGCCGCAACAGGCGCCAAGCGGTTGGTCGCCGCCTGCCTCGCCAGCGTCTGCTCCACGCCGCGGATGTGGGATCCGCGCTGGTACGACGCGCCGACGGCGACGCCGACAAAGAGGCCGGCCGCGGCCGCGCCCGCGACCCACCGCGGCGTCGCGTGCGAGCGGGACGCCGTCATCGTTCGGCGAACCAATTGACTGGGAAAGCTGATGATGCGCGCCGGCTGCCGGAGACGTTCCAGGCGCCGCGCGATCTGCTGCTGCTGGGCGCGCAGGCGCTCGGGAGTAAACACCGCGTCCGCCCCTAAAACGGCCTCCTCAGTCAAACCGTCCATGAAGCGGGCGAGGTCGGAATACCTGGCCGCGCAAGGCTCACAATCAGCGAGGTGCTCGGCGGCCGGCGGATCCACGATTTCGCCGTTGCGCTCGGCGAGGTAGCAATCAAACAGTTGCTCTTCGGCGAGATGCGCGCGATGGTTCACGGCGTGCCTCCCAGTAATCCACGAAGTTTGCGGGCAGCTCGGAACAGGTGCACGCGCACAGTCGATTCGTTGAGCCCCGTTATGGCGCTAATCTCTTTGGGCGTGCAGTCGCCGTATTGGCTCAGCATGAAGACGGTCCGTTGTCGTCCATCCAGGCGATCGACGGCCGCGGCGATTCGCTCCCGGCGCTCACGGGCCAGCAGCTGCTGTTCCGGATCGCTCGCGAGATGGGCCGCCGATGCTCTTGCCTCATCCGCGCGTGACACCTCGCCCGGCACCAACCAGCGATCGCGCCGGCCCCGCGCTTTGCGGCGGTCCAGGCAGCCGTTGACCAGAATCCGGGTAAACCAGACCTCGAACGGCCACGCCTCGCGATACGACGAGATATGGCTGAAGGCCTTGACGAAGGCGTCCTGAACCGCCTCGTCCGCTTCCGACGCGTCTCGCAGGTACTGATAGGCGATTCGTGACGCGCGACGCTGATGCAACGCGACCAGTTCTTCGAAGCGCTCGCGCGCCTCGTCCATCGCCCCTCGCTCGACGCGGCCGCGGATATCGACCGCAAGCCTCGTATCGTCGCTGAGCGGGGTATGAGGGCTGTGGGACCTCTCCGGGCCGCCCGGCTGTTGACGGACGCCAGCCCCCGGAGCGGGCGGCTGGAGGGTGGGGTTGGGAGCAGTCCGAAGGCTCCCTTCCTCCCGAGCCGCAGCCCGCCGGCTCTCGTTGTTGGCCCGCCGCTGCGTCTGGTGGTCTGCACTCATTGGGGCATTACGATACTGCCAAGTTGATGTTTACAGTGTACTCGAAGTGTCACATTTGATTGACTCGACCGATCGGCAGGGTTAGGATCTACGGCTTCGTATGTGATTGGACTTTCATATACTTAGCAATCAGCTCTCAGCCACCGGCGGTCCGACGCGAGATCGGATGGCCGACGGCGCCGGAGCAGGAGTCTTGGATGAGCACGCAGGTTGACCGTGAACGGGGGCTCGAGGGGGACGGGATAACGGTTGATCGCGTTCGGTGGAACCTGTCGAGCGCCGCGCTTTACGAGGAAGCCATCCGCCGCCAGGAAGGGGTGATTGCCGCCGAAGGTCCTCTCGCGTGCCGAACCGGCCAGCATACGGGCCGCTCGCCCAACGACAAATTCATCGTGCGCGAGCCATCGAGCGACGCGAACGTCAACTGGGGCCTGGTCAATCGTCCGATGAGTCCCGAGCAGTTCGACGAGCTGTACCGCGAGTACGCAGCATCGATCCGCAACCGGGAGCTGTTCGTGTTGGACTGCTATGCGGGCGCGGATCCCGCCTACCGGCTGCCGGTCCGGATCATCACCGAGCTCGCCTGGCATAACCTCTTCTGCCGCAACCTGTTCATCAACGATCCCGCGGCAGCTGCGGCGGGCGCGCCGGAGTTCACGGTCATCGATTCGCCGAGCTTCGATGCGGATCCGGTTCGCCACGGAACGAACTCCAATGTCGTGATTGCCGTGAACTTCGCCCGGAAGCTCGTGCTCATCGGCGGCACCAGCTACGCGGGCGAAATGAAGAAATCCATCTTCACGGTGTTGAACTACCTGCTGCCCCTTCGGAATGTCCTCTCGATGCACTGTTCGGCGAACGTCGGGGTGGCCGGCGATGTCGCGCTGTTTTTCGGCCTGTCCGGTACGGGCAAGACGACGCTTTCGAGCGATCCGCACCGGAGGCTCATTGGCGACGATGAGCACGGCTGGAGCGAGCGGGGCGTGTTCAACTTCGAGGGTGGCTGCTATGCGAAAACGATTCGACTCTCCGTGGAAGCGGAGCCAGAGATTTACGCAACCACCCGACGCTTCGGCACGGTGCTCGAGAACGTCGTTGTGGATTCCGAGACGCGCGCGCTCGACCTCGACGACGACCGGCTGACCGAGAACACGCGCGCCGCTTACCCCATCTCGTTCATCGGCAACGCCGTGCCGTCCGGGCAGGGCGGACATCCGGCCAACATCGTCATGCTCACGGCGGATGCGTTCGGGGTGCTCCCGCCGATTGCGCGCCTCTCGCCGGCCGCCGCGATGTTTCATTTTCTCTCGGGGTATACGGCCAAGGTCGCCGGCACGGAGAAGGGCGTAACGGAGCCGAAGGCGACCTTCAGCACCTGCTTCGGCGCTCCATTTCTCCCGCTGGCGCCGAGCCGTTATGCGGCGATGCTCGGCGAGAAGATCGCGCGCCACCGCGCTCGCGTGTGGCTGGTCAATACCGGGTGGAGCGGCGGCCCCTACGGCGTCGGCAAGCGGCTGAAGATCGCGCACACGCGCGCCATGATTCGCGCGGCGCTGTCGGGGGCGCTCGACTCAGTCCCGTATCACAAGGATTCGATCTTCAACCTCGACGTGCCGGCGAGTTGTCCCGACGTCCCGCCGAACGTGCTGCGTCCGAGGGACACCTGGGCGGATGGCGCGACCTACGACGCGCAAGCGTGGAGGCTGGCGCGCATGTTCCGCGACAACTTCAAGACCTTCGAATCGAGCGTGGGCGCGGACATTGTCGCAGCCGGGCCCCGAGATGTCCCGGAATGAGTGAGGCGAGCGGGCCGCTCCGGCCGTGATCTCCTTCGCGCCTGTTATCGGGCTCGAGATCCATGCGCAGCTACTGACGGCGTCGAAAATCTTCTGCGGCTGCAGCACGCGGTTCGGCGCCCCCCCGAACACCCACGTCTGCCCGGTGTGTCTGGGCCTGCCCGGCGCGCTGCCGGCGCTCAATCACGCCGCCGCTGACGCGGCGATTCGCGCCGCGCTCGCTCTGAACTGCACGATTCACCACGTGTCGATTTTCGCGCGCAAGAACTACTTCTATCCCGATCTGCCGAAGGGCTACCAGATTTCGCAGTACGAGCGACCCCTGGCGACCGATGGGCGCATTGCCGCACGAAGCGACTACTGGGCGCCGGAGTATGACATCCGTATCAAACGCGTTCATCTGGAGGAAGACGCCGGGAAGCTGCTGCACGAAGGCTTCCGCGATTCAGACGCGCACAGTTACGTCGATCTGAACCGTGCCGGGACACCGCTCATCGAGATCGTGACCGAACCGGACTTCCGATCGGCGAACGACGCTGCGGCATTCTTTAGCTACCTCCGGGAGCTGCTGGTCGCCATCGGCGTCAACGACGGCAATATGGAAGAGGGCAGCCTTCGGTGTGACGCCAACGTGTCGGTCCGTCCCGACGCTACGGCCTCCCTCGGGACGAAGACGGAAATCAAGAACCTGAACTCTTTCCGGTTCGTCGAGAAGGCAATTGACTTCGAAATCGGCCGTCAGATCGAGGAGCTTCGTGCGGGCGGCCGTGTGGTGCAGGAAACGCGACTGTGGGACGCCGCGGGCGGACGAACGTTCGCCATGCGAAGCAAAGAGGAGGCGCACGACTATCGCTACTTTCCGGAGCCGGATTTGCCGCCGCTCCTGGCGCCGGCGGAGCGGATCGACGCGATCCGGCGCGCGTTGCCCGAGTTGCCGGCGGCTTGGCGCCGGCGCCTCCAGCTCGATCGCGGCCTGGGTGAAAGCGATGCCGTCGCGCTGACGCTCAAGCCTGGTCTCGGCCGATACTTCGAGGACGCCGTCGACGCCGGCGCTCCCCCCAAGCCCACCGCCAATTTCGTAATGGGGCCCGTCCGGACCGCCCTGAACGAGCTCGGCACCGACGATGTGGACGTCGTGCGCGCCAAGGTGCCGGCACCCGCGCTGGCAGCCCTCGTTGCCCTGATAGAGCACGGCGCGATCAGCCACACGATCGGCAAAGAGGTATTCGGCAGGATGCTCGCTTCGGGCCGCTCGGCGCGCGAGATTGTAGAGGCCGAGGGTCTGACCCAAATCGACGATGAGTCGAAGATTGTGGCGGTGATCACCGACGTTCTGGCCAGAAACGCCGATGCCGTCGCACAATTCAGCGGCGGAAAGACCAACGCTTTTGGGTTCCTCGTCGGGCAAGTGATGAAGGCGATGGGTGGAAAGGCGAACCCGAAACGCGTGAACGAGCTACTGAGGCGCGCCATCGAGACAGGAGGGGCCGGATAGGCGGGAGGTGCAGGAATCTTGACACCTGTTTTGGCGCGGCACTACACTGGAATCGTCAGTACGGACAGTTTATTCCGAGGACCTGCATGCCACGCTTCGTGACCAGTTCGAGGCCGATTAGCGCGCAGCACCCGATCGCAGAGTTCTACAGAGAAGAATTTGCAAAGCATCATCGTTGTCTTCAGCGACAGCGAGCGTACTATTCAGAGAGCGCCATCACCGATGTGGAGACGGCCCTCGCAAACATCATGGGCCAGCTCGAAAAGCTCTCGACGCAGGCAAACGCGCCTCAGCTTGTCAGTTCCCTCCTCAAGAAATTCGACGTCGTAACCGGCTTATCGGCCTGGTCGGATCCCAAGCGTTCACACTGACCCGTTCACTCGCCGAGCTTCGAAGCGACACTCTCGCGATCATTCATGGCGGCATTCGTGCGGCCGACGCCGGGCTGTTGACAGCGCGCGCGCTGGCTCGAGCCGGACTCCAACGCGGGCCTGAGGCGACGCGTGGCGGCCGAAGCTGGATCCTTGCCGCCGGCAAGGCGGCCGACGCCATGGCGGCGGCGGCCACGGCGCATGTTCGTGGCCATTCAGGGGAGCCGGGCCTGGCCGGCGGCCTTGTGATCGCCTACGCTGGCGGCCCGCCTGGCGCGGGCGATCAGGCTCAGCTGGTGCGCGTCGCGGGCGGCCACCCTGTACCGACGGTGGCGAGCGAAGAGGCGGGGCGTCGAGCGCTCGCGCTCGCGCGGTCGCTCGACACGAACGACCGGTTGCTCCTGCTCCTCTCCGGCGGCGCGTCGGCGCTCATGGCTGTTCCATCCAACGGCCTCTCGCTCGAAGACAAGCGGTCCACGACGGCGACCCTGCTCGAGGCGGGAGCGGACATCCATGCCCTGAACACCGTGCGCAAGCATCTGTCCGCCATCAAAGGCGGGCGGCTGGCGGCAGCGACGCGCGCAACCTGCGACGTGCTCGTCGTTTCCGACGTCGTCGGCGACGACCTGGGCGTCATTGCGTCCGGACCGGCCGTGGCGGATGCGAGCCACTTCCACGACGCGCTCGATGTCCTCCGGCGATTCGGCGGGGAAGACCGGTTCCCCCGCGCGGTTGTGCAGCACCTCACGGCGGGCGTGGCCGGGCGTGTCGCCGAAACGCCGAAACCCGGCGATCCACTGCTGGCGCACACTCATGCGGCGGTGATCGGATCGCGGCGCGACGCCATGGACGGCGCGGTGGCGGAAGCCGCGGCGCGCGGCTACTGGACTCTCCTCGTTGATGACCCGGTGGTCGGCGAAGCGCGCGTGGCGGCTCCCTCGCACCTACGCGCGGTGCTCGCGCGCGCGGCCGGCATGAAGCGACCGCTGTGCGTCGTGTCGAGCGGCGAGACGACCGTCCGAGTGACTGGGCATGGCAAGGGCGGTCGCAATCAGGAGTTTGTGCTCGCGGCCGCCGAGGTCCTCGGTCGGGTTCCTGCCGCGGGCACTGTGTCCAGCGCGGGCACCGACGGGATTGACGGCCCAACCGACGCGGCGGGCGCCTACGCCGATTGGACCACTGTGGACCGGGCGCTCACCGCGGGTCGCCGCCCCGGTCCGTATCTCGCGGACAACAACAGCTACGCGTTTTTCGACGCGCTCGGCGATCTCATCCGCACCGGTTCAACCGGCACGAACGTCGGCGACCTTCAAGTAATTCTGTTAGCCTAACTTCACATGTTTTCGCGGGATCAAGTCCTCGCGCTGATGCGCGACCGGGTCCACCACCCGGCCGGCATGCGCGAGCTCATCCAAGTTCTCAAGGTGCCGCACGACGAGCGCACGTCGTTCAAGCGGCACGTCAAGTCGCTCGTCTCCTCGGGCGACCTCATTCAGATCCGGGGCCATCGATTCGGCCTTCCGGAGAAGATGGATCTCTACGTCGGCCGTCTTCAGATGCACCCCGCCGGCTATGGGTTCGTGGCGCCCGATCGACCAGTTGATCGCCTTCTCAGCGAGCCGCTGCCGGCCGGATCGGGCGGCGACATCTACGTGTCAGGACCCCATCTCAACGAGGCGATGCACGGGGACCGCGTCGTCGTCCGCGTGGAGCGTATGAACCAGGGGGCAGCCGCGCCCGGAATGGGCGAGGACGGAAAGCGAGCCGAAGGGCGCGTCATTCGAATCCTGGAGCGCGCGAACCAGTCCATCATCGGCCGCTACGACCGCGGCGACCTGCCCCGGTCGACGACCACAGTGCGGGACAGCGGAATCGGTTACGTGATCCCCTTCGATCGGCGCGTGCTCATGGACATCTTCATCCCGCCGGGCCAGGAGGGCGGCGCGGAGGCCGGCGAGATGGTCGTCGTCGAGCTCACGAGATGGCCTACCCAGACCCGGGGCGCGGTGGGGCGCGTGGTCGACGTCCTTGGGGACATCAACGCGCCGGGCGTCGACACCGAGATCATCATTCGCACCCACGGCATTCCCGACGTCCACTCGCCGGAGGCGGTCGACGAGGCGACGCGTCTCGGGACCGCCGTCGCCGATCGTGATGTTCGCGGGCGCACGGATTTCCGGTCCGTCCCCACGGTCACAATCGACGGCGAACACGCGCGCGATTTCGACGACGCGATCACGATTGAGCGACTGCGGAACGGGCACTACTGGCTCGGTGTCCACATCGCCGACGTCTCGCACTACGTGCAGGAAGGAAGCGCGCTCGCCCGCGAGGCGTATGAGCGCGGGACGTCGGTGTACTTCCCCGAGCGCGCCGTTCACATGTTCCCATCGGAGCTTGCAACCGGCTTGTGCAGCTTGAACCCGCAGGTCGATCGGCTCGTGCAATCGGCTCTGATGGAAGTGAACCGGCAGGGTCAGGTCGTGCGCGCTGAGTTCCACGACGGCGTCATCAACAGCGACGCGCGGATGACGTACACCGCGGTCAACGGCATCCTGACGAACCGGGATCCCCAGCTGCTGAAGGAGTACGCGGCTCTGGTGCCGATGTTCGAGCTGATGCGGGAATTGTTCCAGATTCTCAATGACGCCCGCAGGCGGCGCGGATCGATCGACTTCGACCTGAATGAGGCCGAAGTCGTCATTGACGACGCCGGGAAAGTCGAGGCCATCATTGCGCTCGAGCGCAACGTCGCGCACAGACTGATAGAAGAGTTCATGCTGCTCGCGAACGAGACGGTGGCGTCATATCTGGAAGCGCACAAGGTGCCAACTCTGTACCGGGTGCACGAAGATCCTGATCCGTTGAAAGTCTTGAAGTTCGAAGAGTTCATCTCCGGGTTCGGCTACAGCCTGGGGGCTCCGGTGGCGGCGCTCCGCCCGCGCCATTTTCAGAAGCTGGTCGAACGCATCCACGGCAAGCCGGAAGAGAAGCCGATCGCCCTGCTCATGCTTCGAACGATGCAGAAGGCGCGCTATGCGCCGGAGAATCTCGGGCACTTCGGGCTTGCGGCGGCGAGCTACACGCATTTCACTTCTCCCATTCGGCGGTATCCCGACCTCGTGGTCCATCGCACGCTGCGCGCCGCGCGGCATGCGGCGATCACGCCCGAGCTCAGAGAGGAGCTCGTCGAAGAACTGCCCGAAACGGCCCGCCATACTTCTGAGATGGAGCGGCGCGCGGACGACGCGGAGCGTGAGCTCGTCCAGTGGAAAAAAGTGAAGTTCATGGCCGACAAAGTCGGCGATGAGTTTGAGGGCTATGTCGTTGGCGTGGCGTCGTTCGGGCTCTTTGTCGAGCTGGTGGAGCACTTCGTCGAAGGGCTCGTTCATGTTTCAACGATGGCGGATGATTACTACCGCTTCATCGAAAGCGGGCATCTGCTGAGAGGGGAAAATACCCACAAGGTCTACCGGCTGGGCGACAGAGTCCAGGTGCAGGTCATTCGGGTGAGCATGGAGCACCGGCAGATCGATCTCGGCCTCGTTGAGATTCTCGACCGCGTGCGTCAGGGAGACAGAGCGTCGCGGAGCGACCGTCCCCGTCACGGCAAAGGTCCTGGAGGAAGGGGTCCCCGGGATCAGCACGCCCGTCGGGCCAACGGCCGGCGGGCGCCGAGGCCGGGCCGGCGGGAGCGCCAGCGGAGGCGCGGAGGTCGATGAAATCAGTCATCGTCGGAACGGCGGGCCACATCGACCACGGCAAGAGCGCGCTCGTGCAGGCGTTGACCGGCACCGATCCGGACCGGCTCAAGGAGGAAAAGGCGCGAGGCATCACCATCGATCTCGGTTTCGCCCATACGACAGTCGAGGGCCTGCATCTGGCGTTCGTCGACGTTCC
>Ga0182035_10000114_pt1 | contig 31453 bp, 28 predicted proteins | sample flu12Cox44000170_FD_125969 | JGI IMG/M metagenome (GOLD analysis project Ga0182035, IMG submission 125969) | Lab enrichment of tropical soil microbial communities from Luquillo Experimental Forest, Puerto Rico - flux4day.12C.oxic.44.000.170 | ecosystem: Environmental > Terrestrial > Soil >...
ATGCAGTCGCGGTGATTTATCGATATTGATGTGGTCGATACTCGAATCGGAACTGACATCGACATTGGCGAGCGTGCCGTGGAAACCGGGTCCGCCTCGCATATAGGCATAGTCCCGCTGCGTCAGATTTAGCACGCGCGCGACATTATCGGAGGCCGCGAATGATTTGGTGCCATCAAACGGCACCACCAGCGCCACGGGCACGCCCTTGCGGCCCAGATAAGCCGCCATTTCCATGACGGCGTCAGCGCCGAGCGAGTGACCGATCAGGATGATCGGTGCTTCCTTGCCAGCTTTGTAATCGGCAGCAGCGCGGTCAGCGAGTGTTTGCCAGTCCGCATAGCCGTGGACCGTGGCATCTACTCCGCGCCGCTTCAGCTCGTCGGCCAGTAAGTCCATGCCAAGCGAAAAGACGTTGAACAACCCGCGCAGGACATAGACGTGCGCGCGTGCCTGCGGCTGTGCAGTGCCGGGAGTGGCGAGCACGATCCCAGCGAAAAGCGCAAAAACAGCAGTCAATCGCCCCGAACGGCTCACGTCCCCTCACGGCCACCAGCATACACCCAGCGTCGCGGCAGGGGGTAGACCCCGGTTATGACGAGCGTATGGCCTCGACCTCGTTCCGAATTGAGACGTATCGCGCGCGTATACGTCGATAATTTGGTGAAGTGTCACCAAGCACCGGCTGAACTGTGTCGACGGCTGCATCCCATCACGCCCACGAAACCGGGTCTTCAGCTCTTGCGCCTATCAAGCCGGTGGATATCACGGCACGGGTCAAGAGCAGGTTCGGTCAGCTCGAGTTGAGACAAGACCTCACCACGGGCACTTGGCATATTAAATCAAATGTTTGTCCCAGAAGCGCATTTCCGGGAAAAGTCGATTGTCTTGTTTGAGCGAAGTATCGCCCTACATACCCACATCTATGCGTCTCTTCACCCGCGGGGCGCCCGCTTCAATAGTGGTTTCCAAACGAGGAGGATGACAGCGATGCTGTCAACGATAGCCGAAATCATTCGCGACTTGCTCATCTTCGTCGGTGTAATCGCCGCGCTGCTGATTACCCTCCTCGTGATTGTCTCGAAGATGCCTGACACCAACCCATTGAAGCGCGTACTGACCGCGCTGAGCTATCGGCTTGGGGCTACCTTGACGGCAGGAGCTCTCGCTATACCTCTGGAGCCAATACCCGGAATCGATGTGCTCTATGACATTGGCGTTCCGATCGTCTTGGTCTGGTATTGGTTCACGTTTTTCAAAAATGCATTCGGCGTGAAGTCCACCTCCAGCCCCTCCCAACCTGATCATACGCACGTTATCAGCGGGTAACTCGACGGTGGCGTCTGGTCTCAAGAAGTCTTACCGACCGCCGGCGCGAGCGCTTCGCGCAATCGCTCACGATCTACGGCGATCTCGACACCAGCGCGTTCCTGCTGCAGGAGCATCACGACGCGCGAGTCGCGTCCACCCCATCCGCGGGCGAGCGCCTCTGTCATTTCGGCAAGCGTGAGATTGCAGAGGCGCATAGGCATACCGAGTTCGCGGCCGAGTGCGTTAGCAAGCGATACATCCTTGTGCGCAAGCCTAAGTGCAAAGGCCGGCGGGTCGTACTCACCGGGCAGGAATTGGTCAATCAGCGCATCGAACGTGAATCGGCGCCCAGCCGCACCTTGGCGCACCGCCTGCCAGAGCGTAAGCGGATCCATGCCCGCCTTCACGCCCAAGGTGAAGGTTTCGGCGAGCGCGCAGACAATCGCGTAACCTGACATATTGTGGACAAGCTTGGCCACCGTGGCAGTGCCAATCGGGCCCACATACGCGGCCTTATCTCCGATCGCGTCGAGCACGGCCTTGTACTGGTTGAAGACGTTTTCGTCGCCGCCAACCCAGATCGCGAGTTTGCGGGATGCCGCGCCGCTCGGGCCGCCGCTCACAGGGGCATCGAGCATGTGCAGACCCTTTTCGGCAAAGGCCGCGTTCAATTTCTTCACGACGCTCGGCGAATTTGTCGACAGGTCGAAATAGGCGGCGCACGGGTTTCATGCCGGCGATCAGCCCGTCCGGTCCAAGTGCGACCGCTTCAACGTCGGCCGGCTCCGGCAGCGAGGAGAAGATCACGTCGGCGCGGCCAGCGAGGGCGCGCGGATTGTCTGCCCAGGCCGCGCCCGCATTGAGATGATGACTGGCCGCTTGTCTGTGTAGGTCATGGACAACCAGCTTGTAGCCGGCCTTTTGCAGGTTGGCGGCCATGCGCCCTCCCATGATGCCCAATCCGATAAATCCCACCACCACGTCGTCCCTATCCATCCCGGACCTCATTTCACGATGCCGCGCCCAATACGTTTAAGTACACTGACTTGGAGCGCACGCGGGACCTAAGTTTCAGCGTCTCTATTTGACCGCAACCGTCTTTCGTGAAATTGCGTTTGCTATGATCGCCTGCAGCGCCGCCAGGCCATCAGTCAGCGCGGCGGGACCCGGCTGTAGGATTAACGGCGATTTGATCTCGTGCAGCGCCCCATACTTCACCGCCGGGACGCGATCGAAGCCTGGCCGCATGGCGAGTTTTTCTGGACGAAATTTTTTGCCACACCACGAGCCGATAATGATATCCGGCTCGTTACGGATGACTTCCTGATAGGTTACGATGCGATCCTTGGCTGATTTGCCCGATGCGCGGTCGGCAAAGACATCGATACCACCAGCGGCTTCGATCAACTCGGATACCCAGCCGATGCCGGAAATCATCGGCTCATCCCACTCCTCAAAATACACCTTAGGCTTCATACCGGATTGCACGGCGCGTTTACGGGCGAAGCCGACAGTCGCCGCCAATTCACCTGCCAGCCGATCGGCACGGTCAGCTGCACCGACCAATGCTCCGAAGGTGCGGATCATGTCGAGAATTTGCGTGATGGTGCGTTGATTGAACGCGTGCACGTCGACATGGGCGCGAATGAGCGCTGCTGCGATATCGGCTTGAAGATCGGAGAAAGTCAGGACGAGATCAGGTTTGAGATCGAGGATCTTCGGGATATCGGCGGAGGTAAAGGCAGAGACCCGCGGCTTCTCACGTCGCGCTCTTGGCGGGCGAACAACATAGCCGGAGATGCCGACGATGCGAGATTCCTCGCCGAGAAGATAAAGGGTCTCGACGGTTTCCTCGGTAAGGCAAATGATCCTCTCCGGCGGGAACATCCATCAGCCTTCAAATTTCAAATTTGAATGAGAAAAATAGCACAATATCCAGGACGTCACTGCCGGGTGCCTTTCAGCGTTTCCCCCGTTGTTCAGACGACGAAGATGCGTCCACGTTATTGCGCCGAAGGCTCGTATTTATCCCGCTTCACCTTGGTGAGATCGATGCCTTCAATGCGGATGAGACGCGTCTCGGCTTCGCGCCGCGGCGAATGCAGATCCCCCTCGCCATAGAGGTGCGCCATGCCGGGAGTCATTTGGTATGTTCGCACCTTTGCAACCTTGCCTGGCTTTCCATTTGTTGGCCTTTCGACAAGCCGCCAATCCGTCATCTCGGTTTCACCGGTCGCTTGCCCATAGATAGCCCAGCTCGGCCCATGATCGTGCGGAGCGCTAGTTTTGGCGCCCTTATAGACGTGGCCGAGTATGCAGAAATGAAGGTCGGGATCCTCGTAAAGAATCGTGCGTTCCGCATCCACGTTGGGGCCGAGGTGCCTGGCAATAAAGTCCCGATCGGTGCACGCCTTCTCGGTAAACTGGCGGACGCGCTCACGACCGGCTGGGCCGGCATCGTTAAGAAGCGCGGCCCGGCAATCGGCGGCAAATTGATCCATCGTGTAGGCCATGATCGCTCTCCTCCTATTTCGCGGAATTTCGCGGAGCTGACTTGACCAAGCTGACGCCAGCTAAACGCCTTCTAATAGGAGTTTACTACCGATTTGTTGGAATGAACAAATGCTAGTGGCACTTTGCGATTCCGAAAGAGAGCAGCTAACGTCCGCCATTGGGGTCGAACGAATGCGCCATTCTTGAAAGGACGGAAACATGTCGGAGGAGTTCTCGAACAAAGTGGCTGTGGTTACGGGTGGTAGTCGCGGCATCGGCCGTGAGATCGCGCTTGAATTTGCGCGCTCGAGCGCGCAGACCGTTATTGTTTCTTCTTCGGCAGACAATCTCGCCAGCGCTGCCAAGACGATCGCCGCGGCAGGCCTAGCGCCCCTGACCATCGCTGCGGATCTGCGAACGCTCGAGGGCTGTCAGCGCGTTTTCGACGATGTAAGGGACAGATTTAATCGTTGTGACACATTGATCTGCTCGGCTGGAGCCACACGCGCCGGCAACTTCACCGAATTACCAGATCAGGCGTGGATTGATGGCTATGCACTGAAGTTTTTTGGCTGCGTGCGTCTGTGTCGGTTGTTTTGGCCGCTGCTCAAAGCGGCGCAAGGTTCAATCGTCAATATTGGGGGTGGCGCGGCACGCTCACCAGGCGCCGACTTTTCGATCGGCGCTTCCGTCAATGCGGCTATGGGCAATTTTTCCAAAGCGCTCTCTCAGCTCGGCAAGCGTGATGGCGTGAATGTTAATGTCATCCACCCCGGCGCGACCGAGACAGAGCGTTTCTATCAGCTGTTGGAGCAACGCTCGAAAGCATCGGGAAAATCGGTAGAACAACTAAAGCAAGAGGCCACCGCCAAAGACGGCCTGCGTCGGCTAGGCAAACCGACCGACATTGCTGCACTCGCGTTGTTTCTCTGCTCGCAGAAAGCGCAACACATTCAGGGCACCGCAATAGCTGTCGATGGCGGCTCGACTTTTGGTTATTACTAGACGGTTTCGAGGTGATTGATGAAGCCGCCGGCCTTCGACTATATCGTCGCAAGTGACTGTGACACGGCCGTTGCGGCCCTGGCGCGAGCAGGCGCCGACGCCAAGATTCTTGCCGGCGGGCAGAGTCTCATGCCGATGCTAAATTTCCGTCTACTGCGGCCCTCTATTCTCGTCGACATCAATCGCATCCCTGGCCTCGGTTTTATCGAGGAGATGCCGGACAGTGTCCGCATCGGCGCGCTGACGCGGCATTTCCAGCTTGAGACCTCGCCGCTTATCGGAAAGCATTTTCCAGTCCTTTCCTACGCCGTTGCGCATGTGGGGCATCTTGCGATCCGCAATCGCGGCACGATCGGCGGTAGTCTGTCGCATGCTGATCCGGCAGCCGAGCTGCCGATGATGGCACTCCTGCTTGGCGCGACGCTGAGCATCGCTTCAGCTGCGGGCTCGCGCACCGTTGCTGCGCGCGATTTCTTTCTCGACACTATGACGGTGGATCTCGACGGTACGGAACTCCTTACCGAAATCGTCCTACAGAAACTGCCTCCGCAGACCGGGTGGGGTTTTGAGGAAATCGTGCGAAGGCAGGGCGACTTCGCCCTCGCCGCAGTGGCCGCGACGCTGACTTTATCCGGCAACGAGATCGTGCAGGCGCGCATCGCTTTGACTGGCGTGGGCCCGACCCCGTTGCGAGCCGCAGAAGCAGAATCGCTGTTGGTCGGGCATGCGTTTGATGAAAGCCGCCGCCGGCGCGCCATCGAAGCGGTTCGCGAAGCGATCTCGCCCGAAACGGATTTGCACGCCTCAGCTGATTTGCGGCGGCATTTGGCCGGCGTGCTCACCGGCCGCGCGTTGGCTGCTGCCTGGCGGCGCGGGCGCGGCGGATAAGCCTGCGACATGAAAAAGACGTGCGAGATCGCCGTGACCGTGAACGGCACCGTCTACGAAGCCGCTGTCGAGCCGCGACTGCTCCTTGCTGATTTTCTGCGCCACACGCTCGGGCTCACCGGCACCCATGTCGGCTGTGAGCACGGCGTCTGCGGCGCCTGCACGGTCTTGGTAGACGGCGACAGCGCACGTTCCTGTCTGATGCTTGCGGTGCAAGCCGACGGCCGCAATGTCGAAACGGTCGAGAGTCTCGGCAGCATCGCGCAAATGAACGCGCTGCAGAAATCGTTTCACGCGCATCACGCGTTGCAGTGCGGCTTCTGCACCCCAGGCATGCTGATGACTGCTACTGATCTTCTGCGCAAATATCCGCTAGCCACGGATGATGATATCCGCAAAGGGCTGTCGGGCAATCTCTGCCGCTGCACCGGCTACGAACACATTGTCAAAGCGATCCGCGCTGTCGTCAAAGCGGGAGAGAACCCATGAAAATGCATCTTCTCTCTGGCGGCCGGCTGCGCATGCGCAAGAATATTTTTGTGCCCGATGCCGACAAGAGCGAAACAATCGAATTATCCGTTCCGTGCGCGCTCATTCGCCATGCCCGAGGCAACGTGCTGTTCGACACCGGCTGCCACCCGACGGTGTTCGAACAGGCCGAGGCGCGCTGGGGCGGGCTGGCGCGGCTGATGACGCCGAGCATGCCGGCTGGTGAAAATGTCGTAAATGAGCTCTCCGGTCTTGGGCTTAGCTGCGACGACATTGATCTCGTCGTATGCTCGCATCTACATCCCGATCATTGCGGCTGCAATAGCTTCTTCAAGCGGGCGACCTTCATCATTCATCGCAACGAAGTTGAGGCTGCCCGCGCGCCGGGCGCACAGGCGCAGGGCTATCTCGCGGCAGAATGGGAGCAGGAAGCACCGCTCGATATGATTGACGGTGAGCGCGACGTGTTTGGCGACGGACGCATGGTACTGCTGCCGCTGCCAGGCCATACGCCGGGCACGACCGGCGCACTCGTTGCGCTCGACCGATCGGGCACCTTCTTTCTCGCATCCGACACAGTGTCTCTGCGCACGACACTCGATACTGGCGTGGCCCCGAAGAACACCTGGAATGCGGAGGCGCTTTTAAGGTCGCTCGCCGAGATCCGGCGCATAGAGGCGCGCGGTGTGCAGATTCTGTGCGGCCATGATGCCAGGCAATGGGTGTCGTTGCGCAAGGGGGTTGAAGCCTATGAATGACGCGCGCGAAGCCTATCTCCGGCCCAAAGTCGTCGGCGCGCGCATCATGCGCACCGAAGATCCGCGGCTATTGACCGGACTCGGCGTCTATACCGATGATCGTCAGACGCCGCGTGTGCTCCACGCCGCGTTCCGCCGCAGCGACCAGTCGCATGCGAAAATCCGCGCCATTAATTGCACGGGGGCCCGTACCGCCCCCGGCGTGGTAGCCGTCTTCACCGCCGAAGATTTGGCCGATCAGGTCAAGCCACTGGTCGCGACCTCACGAATGAAGAATTATCACCCGACACCGTTCTTACCGCTGGCGCGCGACAAGGTGCGTCATGTCGGCGAGCCCATTGTTGGCGTCATTGCACAAAGCCGATACCAGGCCGAAGACGCGCTCGAGCTTGTCGACATTGAATTCGAGCCGCTGCCCGTCGTGGTCGAACCGGAACAAGCGGTGCAGGATGGTGCGCCGCTGTTGCATGAGGCCGCCGGGACGAATGTGCTCGTGAGCCGCGAATTCAAGCGCGGCGATGTCGATACTGTGTTTGCCGCCGCGCCCGTGCGCGTCGGCGCGCGTTTTCGTATGCACAGGAAGACGCCAGTAGCGATCGAGCCGCGCGCTTGTCTCGCCGAATATGACGCGGGTCGAGAGGCGCTGACACTTTATTCGGCGACCCAGGTGCCGAGCATCGTGCGCGACGCAATCGCCGAAGCGCTCGATGTTCCCGGCCATCGGGTGCGTGTCGTCGCACAGGATGTGGGCGGCGGGTTTGGCGGCAAGGGATCCGTCTATCCTGAAGAGATTTTTGTCTGCGCCGCGGCGCGACGGTTGTCGCGGTCTATCAAATGGACCTCCGACCGGATGGAGGACCTCCTTGCCAATAGCCAGGGCTTTGATGAAATCGTTGATGCCGAAATCGCGCTGGATGGCGAGGCGCGGATCCTGGCACTGCGCGCTGATGTCATTGGCGATGTCGGCGCCTATTCGATTTATCCGTGGACGGCGGCACTCGAGCCGATCCAGGTCATAAGCTTCCTTCCTGGGCCTTATCGGGTTGCAAACTATCAAGGGCGAGTGCGTGGGGTGGCCACCTCAAAAGCGCCGGTCGGTCCCTATCGTGGCGTCGGCCGGCCGACCTCGACCTTCGTGATGGAACGGTTGATGGACATGGCCGGGCGCAAGCTCGGCATCGACCCGCGCGAGATCAGGCGGCGTAATCTCGTCAGTGCTCAAGAATTTCCTTACAAAGTCGCTTCCGGGATTGTCTGGGACAAATCCGGCTTTGAAGAGTGTCTTAACGCCGCGTGTGACGCGATCCATTACGATGAGTTGCGGGCGGCGCAGAAACGGGCGCGGGCGGCAGGCCAATGGAGCGGCATAGGCATCGCGACTTATGCGGAGCTTACCGGTATCGGATCGCGCATTTCGGTAGCGCCCGGGATGCCAATTAATACCGGCACCGAAACCGCGATCGTGCGCATCGATGCGACGGGAGCGGTGACAGCATGTTTTGGTGTGGCTTCGCACGGACAGGGACTCGAAACCACGCTGGCGCAGATCGTTGCAGAACATCTCGGCGCGCGGATCGAAGACATCAGGATCGTGCACGGCGACAGCGCGGCCGTCCCCGGCGGCACCGGTACGTATGCGAGCCGTAGCCTGGTTCTGGCGGGCGGCGCCGCCACACTTGCCGCGCAGGCGGTACGCGAAAAGGTGCTCAATGCAGCGTCGCATCTTCTTGAAGCTGCGGCTATTGATCTGATCGCGGAAGGCGGCAAAATCTCTGTCATCGGCACTGATCGGTCCGTCACCTTCAAGGATGTGGCGCGTGCTGTTTATTCGGAGATCGGCCGCCTGCCTGCTGATGCCAGAGACGAGCTTACGGCGAGCAAGACCTATGATCCGGTTTTCGGCACTACCAGCTCGGCCACGCACATCGCCACAGTCGAGATCGATCCGGAGACTTTCGAGATCCGCATCGGCCATTACGCGGTGGCTGAAGACTGCGGCAAGCTCGTCAATCCGCTGATCGTCGACGGCCAAGTACAAGGCGGCGTCGCACAAGGTATCGGCGCCGCGCTCTACGAAGAAGTCATCTACGACGCGCAGGGGCAGATGCAGACCGCAAGCCTCGTCGATTACCTCGTTCCATCGGCCTGCGAAATTCCGTCCATGAAGCTCGTTCATCTTGAGAGCGAGTCGCCGACGACCCTGGGTGGCTTCCGCGGCATGGGCGAGGGCGGCACGATCGGCGCGCCGGCCGCGATCGCCAACGCAGTTGCAGATGCGCTTTCGCCGCTCGGGATCGAAATCAACGAATTGCCGGCGACGCCAGAGCGGCTTTACCGCCTCATCGAAGAAGCTCGCGCCAAACAAGAAGCTTAGGCGACTCAAAACAGGAAGACCGAGCATGGATTTTGGATTGAAAGGCAAGATAGCCTTGGTGACCGGCGCCACAAGCGGTGTCGGTCGCGAAATCGCGCTGAAGCTTGCGGCGGAAGGCGCCTCGCTCGCAATGAATTACCGTGGCTCCGCCGCCGAAGCCGAGGTCATTGTCAAGGAGATCAAGTCGAAAGGCGGCAGCGCGAAAGCCTATCGGGCCGATGTTGCTGATTTCGCCGCGGTGAAGGCGATGACGGAGGCCGTCGTCAAGGATTTTGGCGGACTCAACATCCTCATCAACAATGCCGGTCTCGCCAAGCGCCAACGGTTCGTCGAGACTACGCCCGAGGACTGGCACGCACAGATCGATGCCTCGCTCTATGGCGCAATACACAGTTGCCATGCCGCGGCGCCATATCTCGAGGCTGCCAAAGACGGTCGGATTGTTAGCGTGATCGGCGATTCCTCGCGCGTCGGTGAATCTGGTCTCGCTATCGTTGCCGCCGCTCGCGCCGGAGTCATTGGATTGATGAAATCGTTGGCGCGCGAATTCGGCCGTTCCGGCACAACCGCAAACGCACTGTCGCTCGGCCTCGTTGAAACGGCGCACGACAAGGACTGGGTTGAAGCCAATCGGGAGAAGCTCATTAGATTTTATCCGCTGGGCCGCCTCGGTCGGCCCGACGATGTGGCGCCGATGGTCGCGCTGCTGGTTTCACGGCATGGCGGCTGGATCACCGGCCAAGTACTCAGCATCTCTGGCGGGTACAGCATGGTCTGATGGAGGAGCGTCATGCTGCACACCGATCTGATCGCTCCTATTCCCGAGTTGCTACGCCGCCAAGCTGCGGCACGTGGCAGCAAATGTGCCTTTCGCGACGCGCAGACCGCGATTACTTACGCAGAACTCTACGATCGCACCGGCAGGCTGGCGGCCCATCTAGGCGACAATGGTGTCGCGACGGGCGACACCGTCGCGGTCATGCTGCCCAATTCGGTCGCATGGGTCGAAAGCTGCTTTGCGATCACGCGTGCCGGCGGGATCGGCGTACCGATCAGCTATGACGCGACTGAAGCCGAAATCTTGTATCGGCTCACCGATGCCGATTGTAAGGCGGTGATCACGACCAGTGAGCGCGGCGATCTCTTCGCGCGCTTGAAAAATGCAGCGCCCAATCTGAAGACAATTGTGGTGACGGATCGCGGGAGCTGCGAGGCGAAAGCCCTCCATTATGCCGAACTCATCGGCGCTCAGCCAAAATCGCGGCCGCGCGATCCGGAGCTGATGCACGAGACGGCTTACATTCTCTATACCTCCGGCACAACCGGCCGCGCGAAGGGCGTTCGGCTCACGGTGCACGGGATGCTATGGATAACTGCCGCCTGCTGGACTCCGATCACGGGCTTGAGCGAACGCGATACCGTGCTATCGCCACTGCCGTTGTTTCATTCGTACGCGCTTAATCTGTCGGTCATGAGCATTCTGGCGACCGGCGCCAGCGCCTACTTAATGGAGAAGTTTTCCACCAGCGAAACAGTGCGCCTCCTGAGTTCCAGCGCGTTCACCTATTTTCCCGGTGTGCCGACAATGTTTCATTATCTGCTGCAGGCGACACGCGGCGATGTGGATAGCCGCTTTCCCAATCTCCGGGTTTGCGTTTCCGCCGGCGCCATCATGCCAGCAACGCTCAACCGCGAATTCGAGAGCCATCTCGGCGTGCCCTTACTAGACGGCTACGGCATCACCGAGACCTCTACCATGGTGACCATGAACTGGCCGACCGGTACGCGCGTCATGGGTTCCTGCGGCATTCCGGTACCGGGACTTACCGTTCGCATCATCGATCTGAAAGGTAATGATGTCGCGCCGGGGCAAGAGGGCGAATTAATCGTGCATGGTCCCAACGTCATGCCCGGTTATCACAATAAGCCGGAAGAGACACACAATGCCCTCCGCAATGGCTGGTACTACACGGGTGATCTGGCAAAATCGGATAAGAACGGTTTTCTGACCATTACCGGCCGACTCAAGGAACTCATCATCCGCGGCGGCCAGAACATCGCGCCAGCTGAGATCGAAGAAGTCGTCAACACATTCGCGGCCGTGCTCGACTGTGCCGCGGTCGGCGTCCCGCACGAGCATCTCGGCGAGGTGCCAGCACTGTTTGTCGTCCCGCGCCCCGGCTACACTTTCGAGAACGAGGCACTGCTCCTCCATTGCCGCGCGCAACTGTCGGCGTACAAAATGCCGCATCTCGTGCAGAAGATCGCGGAGATCCCGCGAACCGGATCAGGCAAAATTATACGTTATAAGCTGCGCCAACTGATCAAGCCCTGAACCTCCGCCTACGTCCACTTCGGGAGATCACTTTGGCGAATGTCCATTTGAGGAAACAGCGGACATCAGCAAATGAGTAGAAGCACCTCTCCGGGAGTAACAGGCCATGGCGATGCAGCACAATACAGATCACATTCAAACCACACATATCGGCAGCTTGCCACGGCCGCATAAGCTGCTCGACATACTGAAAGCGAAATACGGAAGACAGCCCTACGACGAAACGGAGCTGAATTCGACCCTGGCGCAAGCAGTCGCGGAGTGTGTGCATAAGCAGGTCGAATGCGGCATCGAGATCGTAACTGACGGCGAATATTCCAAGCCGGGCTTCTTTACCTACATTCGCGAGCGCTTCGATGGGTTTGAATCTCGGCCCAATCAAAAGCTCGTTTTGTTCCAGAAGGAGGTCGCCTCATTCCCGGAATACTATGCCCAGTACTTCAAGGAAGCGATGATGGGTGGCGCCATCCTACCGATTGTTCCGGTCGTCTGCACCGAACCGATAAAATACAAGGGAGAGGAAAAGCTGCAGATCGATATTGCCAATGTGAAGACCGCCGCCAACGCCGCGGGCGTGCCTGACCATCACGTATTTCTGCCAGCCACAGCGCCGTCAGGCGTTGGCATTAATGAGTACTACAAGAACGATGAACTGTACTTTCATGCGCTCGCTACCGAGCTCAACAAGGAATATCGGGCCATCATCGCCGCCGGCATTCTGCTACAGGTGGACGATCCTTTCTTGCCAGATATCTTTGTGGAGCCAGGGCTTGATGAGAAGCAGAAGAAGCGGCGAGCGGAGATTTATGTTGAAGCAACGAATGAGTCGCTGAGCGGCATTCCGGCCGAGCGTGTTCGCTTTCACACGTGCTACGGCATTAATGAGGGACCCCGTATCCACGAATCGAATCTGCCGGAGATCATTGAATACGTTCTCAAGATCAATGCCGGCTCTTTCAGCTTCGAAGCTGCGAACCCGCGACATGAACACGAATATCACCTGTTCGAGCGGGTGAAACTGCCCGAGGGGAAAGTGCTCTGCCCAGGCGTCATCACGCATGCAAGTAACATCGTCGAACATCCCGAATGGATTGCTGAGCGGCTCATTCGCTTCGCCAAGCTGGTCGGACGGGAGAATGTGATGGCCGGGGCGGACTGTGGGTTCTCCTCTCAGGCGCTTTATAAGACCGAAGTGCACCCCAGTGTCGTGTGGGAGAAGTTCAAAGCCATGCGGCAAGGAGCTGATTTGGCGACAAACCGGCTTTGGAATTGACCGCTCAATGTGGAGCGGAAACGAGGGGAGTGGCGGACAAAATCCCATGTTCGGTGTGAATAAAAACTCACGGTGCATAAACCCAGGTCTCCATCATCACCGTAGCACCCGGTATAGGGAGGGGCCCCGGCACCTCCACCGCTGAGAATGGCAATGGGTGCCCATCGAGATGTCGCTCCCATACCCTGTAGACCGGGTAGAACTCCTCAATGTCTGTGTGGAACAGCAGCACACGCACTACGTTGGCGAGTGAGGTCCCGGCGGCGTCGCAAAGCCGCGCGACGTTACGTATAATTGTTTCAGCCTGCACCTCTGGCGATGACGAGAAATGCGGTTGTCGCGGATCTAAGATGGCCGAAGGCATAAGCCCATCGTGGTCGGTCGCCATCAACGCGGGAATAAACAAAAGATCGCCCGCTTTGACCGCTTGGGGCTGATGGCGGAATGCAGTCGCAACTCCGGCGTCAACATGCCGCTTGCTGGCCGCGCTACCGGGCTTCGCCGCAATCACGTTGATTTCGATCTTGCCGTCATAAGGCGCAAGTCCATGCTCGATGCAGGGAATGATAGACCGGCTCGGGCCCGTTTCGCCGAAAAGCCGTGTCCAGGCCTCGTTAAAGGCCGAATAGTCCTCGCGGTCTGTGAGATAGACTTGCGCGTGGACCACATCCTCTAGTCTCGCACCAGCAAGTGCGAGCGATGCCACCATCCGCTTGGTTATGATGAATTCGGCTTCGAGCTTGATCGGTTGACCACCCCATTGCGTGCCTTCGGCCATCAACGCGGCCGTAGCGACCCCGTTGCGCCGCGGTTCATCGCCAATTGCAAGTGACGTGATGCCGGGGATGAAGATAAAGTCGCCAACTGTGAGCGCCGGAGAGTAGCCTGAGGTCGGGCGGCCTTTGAGTTGCGCGTGGCTCAGGTGCTCAACCTCGAATCCCTTTTTGGGGATGACAGCCATGGCTTGGATGTTCATATCGGCACCCGGTAGCAGCAGCCCCTGCTGCGCGATCGACGTCGAAGGCGGAATGCGCCCACGAAGAAATTCGCGCCGAACTTGCTGATACGGCGGCACAGCCTTCACAGTCGTGTAATACTGATCAGTGCGGACAAGGTTGGTGCAATCGGTGCCGGCAGCGTGCAGCACGGCGTCGAGATTTGCAAAGATGCGAAGTGCTTCTTTCTCGCGCTTGGGCAATCCGGAGTGCGGCGCATGCTCTGAAAGCACGTCCGGGGCGATGCCGTTGATGAAGTCTTGCGCCATCAAACCCGTTGCGAAGACCCAGCGATCGGCCTTCATGCCCTGCGCGAATTTGATCTTGCCTTGACCGAGTTCGACCGGGAGCAGCGGTTCTACGGCGCAAGTTAGTTTCCTGGGCATCGGATTTCTTTGGTGATGCTATGGTGGGCTCGTCTGACGGAGCCCTGGACTGTGGCATTGCAGCGCCACGCTGGGAAGGTGGTACGCAGGAACAACAACATGGCTACTTCATTGCGGCTTGGTCTTATTGTCGTTTCGGCGCTGGTGATCGGCGCGCTTTTGCCAGGGAATGCGCTGGCCCAGGACTACCCGAAGCATCCGATCACCGTGATCGTGCCGTTCGCTGTTGGTGGCTTGACCGATGTCCCGGTGCGTGTGCTTACCGCGATGTTACAGGAGCGCATCGGCCAGACCATTGTGGTCGAGAACAAACCGGGGGGTTCGGGCACCCTGGGCGGGGCCTATGCGGCCCGTGCCGCGCCAAACGGCTACACGCTCTTCGCCAACTCGATCGCCGATGCGCAAAATCTATATTTTCTTCCCGTGCCGTATAGCGCAATCGACGACTTCGCGATGATTGGGATGATCGTCGAAGGTCCACCACTGGTCCTTATCATCGATGCAGAGCTTCCATACAGGTCGCTGACCGAATTGCTTACCGACGCCAAAACCAATGCGAACAAGATTAGCTTCGGCACGTCTGGACCAGCAACATCGCCAGCGATGGCACTCGCGCAGCTTAATGCTCTTGCCAAGACTGAAATCGCGGGCGTGCCCTATGCCGGCTCGGGCGAGGCGGCTCGCAACGTGTCGCCAAGCGGAGTTCAAGGAGCATTCGCCTTCTACGCTCAGGCCAAGCCGCTCGCAGATGGCGGCAAAGTTCGTGCGCTCGCTATCGCGATGCCGTATCGGATCGTGACCTGGCCGGAGGTGCCGACCATGCAAGAACTAGGTTTTCCCAACTTTGATTATCGGGGCTTTGTAGGATTGGCGGCGCCCGCAAAGACTCCAGCATCGATCATCGCTTACCTCAACAGAGAGCTTAATGAAGTCGTCCAATCGCCGCAGTTTCGCAGCCGCATGGAGGTACTGGGCATGACCGTACCCACCAAGAACACCCCAGAACTCCTTGTCGACTACATGCGCCGCGAAACTAAACGTCAGGGTGAGTTGGCGGCGCTCACAGGCATTACGATGACCAAGCCGAAGTGAGAGAACGTGCGTAAGGCCTTGTCATCGAAGTCCGTCTTGGGATTCGCTCGCCCACCCATACGCAGCGTAAGGAGCGATGATAGGCGAGTACGTGGACGGTGTCGCGGCCTACGGGTGCGACGGCGTTCCACCGGCTTTATATTCGGTGTAACGCTGCATAGCTTCGGCTTCAGTCAGTTCCTTCTTTTTAACTGAGACTACTAGTGTGTCTACGCACTGCACGAACATATTACCTTCAGGCGAACAAGTATTGTTACGGACACACCCTGCCAGACGCTTTTGTTTCCCACATTCCGCCATCGCAAGGAACGATAGGTTTTCCCGAGCGCATTGATCGTAGTACTCCCACACTACTTGCGAAGGCGACGCGCAAGTAGCCAGCATTAATGCAGTGACGAAGCTTACGGCTACTGACAAAATGAAATTAAATCTAACCACCAGTTCTGCCCCCTCCGCATCGATGCTGACCGGCCGAATTGCGCCATTTCTTCAGGAAATCGGAGCCATCGGACATGTATCCCGTGCCGTGCCCGTAAGCCCGGGCCTCATGGCCGAGTTGACGATATCGCTCCAGAGCCACCTGTTGAACGCCCGCCGGTATACTCGGTGTTCCTCGGTTGACAAGGACCGCTAAGAACGGCAATTGGCCTAGACCAGATGGCCGATTGCCGGTTTGTTCAGTTTAAGGAGACGACAAATGCTGAAGTTCTACTACAGCGGCGCACCTAATCCCACCAAAGTTGCACTGTTCCTGGAAGAGACGGGCACGCCCTACGACCCCATTCCGATCGACACACGCAAAGGCGAGCAGCACAAGCCAGAATTTCTCTCCATCAATCCAAACGCGAAGCTGCCTGCAATCGTCGACGGCGATGTTAAGGTGTTCGATTCGAGCGCCATCCTGCTTTATCTCGCCGAGAAAACCGGCAAATTCCTCCCCGCCAAGACCGACAAAGCGCGCGGCGAACTGTTGTCGTGGATGTTCTTTGTCTCGTCAGGAGTTGGCCCCTATTTTGGTCAATCGGTGCATTTCCGCGTTTACGCGCCGGAGAAGATTTCTTACGCCACTAATCGCTACGTCTTTGAAGCACAGCGCCATGCCGGCATTCTCGATGCGCGGCTCGCCAAACAGAAGTACATGCTCGGCGATACCTATACGATCGTCGACATGAATGTGTGGGGCTGGGCGCGGCTAATTCCGACTGTGCTCGGCGATGGCGGTTGGGAGAAATTCCCGAACTTGAAACGGTTGGCTGATGAGATCAGTGCACGGCCGGCGGCGCAGAAGGCCACGGCACTCAAAGATCGGCACAAGTTCAAGACCGAGATGGACGCCGAGGCGATGCAGGCCATGTTCCCGCATCTGAATGCAAAGGTCGCGTAATCCGGATCTTTACCTCGCGGCGCCTCGCTAGTATCGCACGTGCGGCGTTGCGTCGTTAGCCTGCTGTGCAGTTCGTGCAGCCTCAACAAGCGCTGCGGCGGCCGCGACCGCGCTGCTGAACAGCCCGAGAGGCGTCCCATCCGTGCGGATGGCCTCGACAACGTGTTCGACCAAATGCCCGAGCGTGACGTAGCCATTGTCGACCGGCAGTGCGACAACGTTCATTCCTGACCTCATTTGTGTAAACAAACGCGACGTACTTTGCTGATTCTTAAGAGCCTTATGGACGTCGACAAGGGTTCCCGAGATTATCGGGGATCGCTACAATACTCGAGCCGCTCGACAAGGCGTGTACGGCTATCAAGGACCAGCATCGCCGACGAACGCGTGAGGAGCATCGGCGCCGAGTGCTGGGCGAGTAGAGAAAACGCGGGCAGCCAACGCCTGCGATTAGGGCGCGCGGTCGGCTCCGCTTGCCGCGCGTTTCTCTAGCAATGCTGAGAATTAGGATTAGCAAGGATTGGGTGAAGTAACTCCGGCAGCCTGGCAAATTTCGCTGCAATCCGTCGCGCCTCATCTTTGGTGAGCAGCTCGGCGGCCGGTCGCCGGCCGGATTCATCCTCGAAATATACATGCGCCAGCACCTGGCCGTTGCGGTCGCGCACGACAAAGCAGGCGGATTGTTCCTCGACGGACCAAGGCGGCGGCGGGAAGCGGCGGGCCGTCATTCTCGATCAAGCGGCCAGGCGCTCTCATAGAAATGGGTGCAAGAAATAAACGTCATGGCGCGTACCGAGGCCGGGGCAGCAGGTGGGCCATGTTGTGTGGGAGCAGCCCTACAACACGATAGCTGGCGATTCGGTTTCTGACAGGTTAAGGGCGCCGCACCTTTTGTCCCGTGGGCCTCGTTCGCGACCTGCATCGCTTGCCGCGCGCTAATCCTTCCGCAACTGCTCCGGCATCTTTGCCCACGTTGGTCGCGATCCGTCGCGCCTCATCGCGGGTGCCGTTGGTGCGAACTACAGGGGAACGCGTGCCGGGGGAAGGGCATGAACACCACCGCGCGCGAGGTCGGCGTCGGCACCGGCACAGTGCAGCGCATTAAAGCAGGAGATGACAGGCCCTCGCCGACGCGGCCGCGTGAGGCCCCGGCTACACAAATGAATCAAAACCGGTTTTGCGAATGGCGGCGGCTCGTCGCTACCAGACCACAACGCCACACGCCACCCCAAAGAGCCGCGCTCTTGCGCGGCGATGTTTACCAGACAGAAAACGCTCGTCCGATATCGTAGATTGCTGCGCCTAATACACAGAGCGCGAGGCCACCGACAATAATGAAGAGCAGCACGGCCGACTCCACGCCGTTGATCCTTTGCTTGTCGACATGGAGTTTGTGGGCAAAGCGAGCCATGGCAAATTCGGCGCGAGGCGCTCACTTGCCAGGCCGGAGCGTCTGATAATAAGGGCCGTAGCCGTGTAACGATTGCTCCCACCAAATGGGGTCAAATGTACTTTGCTGCTGGACACCGAGCTGCATCGACTGCTCGTTCGAATCGAGCGGTCGGACGCCTAAACTGTTCGTAATCTGGGCGTTTGGATCAGTGAATGACGAGTTGCCGTCTCCGCTGGACCCAGCGTTTTGCTGACTAAACGCCCATGCGGATGGAGCGGTCGATAAGAGGATGCCTGCCGCAAACAAGCCGAACGTTAGCGGATATCGAAGCATTGTGAATCCCCATCTCCCCGAGATTCAGAATTGTAGTCTTATGCAAGCGCAATATAAAATTAAGCTTTGTTAATCCCATGGCCCACCGCCGCTTGCGGCCGCCCTCTACCGGTGTTAATTCGCAAGTAGGCCGATTGGGTCATCTTGGTCATTGGCGGGCGTGATATGGTGCGCCAACCACTTCGCAGGAAGGCGGTCGCAACCGAGCAAAAGTATCCCTACATCGTCGAGCTTCTCGTCGTTGATGATGAATTGGATGTCGAAGTGAGCCGCCGGATGATGGACTTTCACAGGTCGCGAAAAATTCAGGCGCGGTATGGACGGAGAATTGTCAGAGAGGCCAAATCTATTTTCGGTGGTGTTTTTCTGATTTGGACATGGCCAGCGCGTTCAAGGAACAGACGCTGACGCGATAATTACCCTTTAGACAATAATAAATCGCGCAGCGGAAATTTGGTCAGCGAGCGCCGCCTCTCGCCGCCTTGGTCAGTCAAGAAATTGGATGCCTGTTTTGTTGCGACGGACAGCGCCGCCGGGCAGAAAGGCCGGAGCCGCCATTCGGCGATCCGATGGTTTATTACGTCGGCTCCCGCTGAACCAAGAACCCACGATGCTCGTTGAAAGCCTACGGACGCGAAGCGTGCGGCCCTAGCATTGGAGGAATCAATGACCACCCTGAAAAGTCTGGTGATGGTCAGCGCGCTGCTGGTGGGCGGAGCTGGACCGTTCTGTGCCACCGCCAACGAATTGCCGGGTGGAAATATCAACGATCGGCCGCCAGTCGCGGCAGCGTCAGACAACGCAACACCTATCCCGGCTCGAACTGCTCGTCGCCACGAGACAAAGCACTATTTCCCGAGAATGTACATGTCAGCGCGCAGTAAGAAAGGTCCAAAGACGGGCCTTCCCAACGGCGGCTACTAGATGATCCCCGCCGTTTCCCGCCGCCCTGGTCCGTCGAGGAATTGGAGGCGTGCGTCGTATGAGGCCGGAGCGCCTGCCCCGCTCAGTGTGAATTTTGAAAGATGAGCAAGACTATGAAGATCGCGCCCAGAACAATTATCCAGTTAGAAATTTGATATCCCGTTATCGATGTTTTCCGCTTGAACCATTCCATTACCTTACTCCCAGATAGGCCGTCTTCTTCGGGGACAATAATAGCAAAAACGGGCAGGATAGGCCGATAGGTTCAGCGGCCAAGCTGTTCACGCGCGACTGAGGCGCGGCGGATTGCGGTGAATATCGCCAAGCTGCCACTGCTGAGCCGAAACTAGCGAGGCTTGATCGCGCTTGCTCGGTCAAACCGCCGTCAGCACCGCCAGTCCCGTTGGCGGGCTCCACTAATCGCGCACAGAAGCCCAAGCTCCGGCCGCGCTCCCAGAGAACGGGCCGAGGCCTTTCTGGGCTGCACAAGGAACACGCCGATGATTTTGGTGTTCTTGATGGTTTTCGAAATCGCAGTCGCGATGGCGATCGGCTTCGTACTCGGCCGGATTTACCAAATCCGCCGCGATGAGTTAGGGGCGACGTGTGGAGCCACCTCCGGTCGCCTACTCGCGCCCAACCGGCTAGGCCAGCCTACAAGCCGCGAGCGAACTTAATCGCTCGCTATGCTTCCTCGCTTCTTCCTCGACGACATACACCCTGCGAAGCCCAAGGGCTTTTGCAAGAGAGGCACTAATACGCCTTCTGCCGTTTAAAATCGAATTGAGTTCGGTGCGATTAACGCCATGGCTCTTCGCGAAGGCGGATTGACTTCCCTCGCGCTTAACTGCGGCCTTCAGCAAATCAACGACGTCGTTATCATTGAGCACAAATAGATCGCCCGCTTTGCACGTCGGGTTCAATCCGACGTAGTCCGCGACGCTCGATGACCCGACCTAAGTCAAGGCCGACGACTGGTCGCTCCCCCCTATCCCCAACGCCGCGATCAGAAGTTAGAGACAGGGCAGAATTGCGTAGCGCCGATGATGAAAAGATGGCTGCGCACAGAATGGCGCGCAATTCCGCTGACTTTTGGTCACCGCTCGTTGCGCGGGCGACGGTATCTCGCGGTTAGCTCAGAGACGTATTTGGGCTTTTTAGTCCCAGGCGTGGTGATGACACCAATCGGCGCACTTTCCAGCCCAGCTGCTATGGCCGCATGCATTCGGGCACAGAATGCCTCGTCCATGTCGAGGTAACGTGGTTTTCCGTTAGTTATGCGTTCGATTTCCGTTAGGCGTTGGATTTTCGTCGTAGCTCACCTCTGCACGTTCAGCTCGCTTTACGTGTCTCTTCGACTTCCATGACAGCTACGGGTTGCTCGATCACCTCAGCAGCGACGGTTTCGACTACTGGAGCGACAGGCTGTTTCACTTTCGGCGCAGCTTTCTTTACTGGTGCGGGTTTGGGCTTGGCGGTTCGCTTGGTCGCTTTCGCAGACTTGGCTACCTTGCGTGCCTTACCGTGTACTGTCGCTGCTTTTCTCTTTTGCGCTTTTGATTGCTTCTTACGCTTGGCCATGATCCGCCCCGTCCCGGTTGGTGGTCTACAATACATTGATGCCCGATCGCTGAGTCCCGGCAACCCATCCTACGAGTTATCAACAGCTTGCGGCTTGAGCGCGCCCGCGTGGGCGCTAATCTTACTCGGTCGGAGTGAGACGTCCCTCTTTTGCAGTCCTTCTGAGGGTAGGCCATCAATGGGTGACTATCACTCTATTATTGCTCGCGCGGTTTCTCACTTGCCGAGTACAGCCGATGAGGCTCGGCATGCAATTTACGAACAGGCTCGCACAGCACTCCACGAACGATTAAGTAATGACCCGCAAATATCAGATACCGAGCTAGTGAATGAGCATTACAGACTTGAAGTGGCCATCTACGAAGTGGAAGACGACTTGTTACTGAGCGCTATGCGCCGGTTTGTAACAGAAGAGACGGCTTTTTCCCCTCCGAGCTTAATCATCTCAAAGATAAAGGAGTTCGTGCGCTCATCAGGAGCCAAGTTTGTCCGGCTCGGCGTGTTTTGACACAAATATTTGGGCGAGGCTCTTCCGTGGTGCTGCACCCTGCTACCAATCCGCCATGTCCCTGCAACCCATCTACCAAGTTATCAATAGGCGGACTTTTTCTGTGCAACAAGTGACGCCTGTCACGGAAATCCGCACTGCAGGGGCTTAAGGTTTTAGTCACTGAGATCCCTTTCTTCGTCCCCGAAAGGTGTCTCATCAGATGCCCCGACAAACGTCCCCTGTCGGGGCATTATTTTGCGCGGCTGATGTGCTGCCTGTTGTGGATAAACCCCACAAGCATCTGTAGGCCTTGAACGCAGACGCTATGCTTACCCGTCGGACTGAGGCGTCCCGCCACCTTGGAACGGAAGGTTGAGGACGAAGGTGAAGTTTGGCGCATCACTTCACTGCCGGTTCGATAACCCAACGAATGCCGTCCGAGAACACGGCACGAACTGGGGGACGAAGGCAAAGCCGCTAAGCGTGGGGACGCGGGCGGCTTTGCTGTCTGAGCAGGCGCGTCGCACAGCGACTGTTGGGTTTGGTATTACCACCGACAACCAGTGAGTGCGATCCTGCGATCGGATTAATGAGCCGCGTCGTTCGTAAACAAGGCGCGGTGGTTCTCCGCATGACGCGAATAAGCAAGGCCAACCAACTTTGGTGGCTTCCTTCTTTGAGCAAGCGACGTACTCAATACAAGATCAGCAAAATCAAACTCGCCACCAGCATAATGGCCATTACCCCCGCCACAGAAAGCACTAAAGCCTGCGTGGCCTCGTGGTGACCTACCTTCTCGGTCTTCATGAGCAAAGTCCGACCAAACTGGTGGCTGTCGTAACCCGCGCTTTTTATCGAATGCGGTTCGATGAATGCCATTCGTCTGATTGTTTGTAGTTAACGCGCGTCTATGCGCGAATTGCGATTGAATGTTTTTGATTAAAATTGTCGCTAGTTTTTCATCAAACGTGGCGATTGTTTGCGTCAATTACGATGACCAAAATCGATTTGAATTTAGTGTGTACGTTCTAAACACGAAAACGCAGGCCTATTGCGACTTAACAAAGCTCTACGATCAGGTTGAGGCGGCTGAGCAAAAGAACGATACCAACATCGAAGCGCTGACCAAACAAGCCAATGCGCTGGTCGACAAACTCGGTCCCGAATACCTCAAAATGGCAGAGGGATTGGAACAAGTGGACCTGACTTCCAGTGAAGGCAAAGAACTTTTGTCCATACTTTTAGAGCTTGATAAGCTCTGCACCAGATGAGGCGAGGCGGATTGCGGCGAATATCGCAAGCTGCCAGCATCTTTTGCGACGACGACCGAGCTGGGGAACCTCGTAAAAAAATCTGAGTGTGACGCGGCACTAACGCATAGGTTCGTGAGTTGAACCTGATCAGCGATATTTAGGAGACTACCATGGCAAAGGATCAACAAATCCGGGACCGCGATTGGCCCGACGCAAAGGTTACATCGAGGGTGCCTCAGCCGCGAGCTTTGAAAACTCCTCCGGTGAATAGCCACGTACGGTCGTGGTCCTCGCATTCCCCGTAGCGGAAATTGCCATGGCATACTTCGTCATCGTCTCGCCGTTCGGCATTTCGACCGTGACGACAACGTCATACTCACCTGTCGTCACATAGGCGCTGAGCAACCGCCCTCCTAATTTCTCCGCCACTGCCTTACTGGCTTGATAACGTTTGACGACGTCTTTTGTGTTTTTGGCACCTTGGTCAGTCCAATTCAAAAAACAGAGAAACGTCGGCATGATACTCCTCCCTGTGGCTCGGCTCGGTCGCTGACGAGAGTAATTCTAAAAGATAATTATGTCCGCGCCCACTGAACGCCACAACTACTTTGGGAAATGACGACCCCGACCTCGTCGGGGCACATCTTGGGGGATGAGGGACAGAGGATCGGGGCCGGACTCTCGTGGGCGAGAACCGGCCTTAACTTAACAGCGCCAACGATTTCAACAATTTGATTATTGTCAACAAAAGAATTGGGTTAAACGGACGACATTGCACTGCAACAAACGTAAGTTCTTGTTTGAGTGGGAATTAGAAAGCCTACTGGGGTCTTAATGCCATCAACGCCGCACTAACAACGCTGGCCAAGAGCCAAATCACCAAAAGCTCTCCCCACCAAGTCATCACTCCCCCGGCGGCCAAATCTCACTCAACGTCGAAAGCGGCGATCTGGCATTTACCGAGGCTTAATTAAGGAACCCTCAATTAGTTAGCCACCTGTCGCACAGCGGTCGACTTGGTGCTCGCTCAATCCCACTTGCTATCGGGGTGTCGGCGCAGCAGATGCGAGCGGTAATCGAAAGTCTGCCGTACGAAAATTCTAAACTCTCCGCAGTCGCGGTTGCCTCATTGAGCGGCAACGCCTTCCGGCAATGCTGGTGTCAAGCCTCGAAGTCGATCACTGCGCTTGCGATGTTGAACGCGGCCTCCACCGCTAAGAAATACTCATGTTCGTTATAATTGGGATGCCTCTTAACGGCAGCGTGCGCCCTCGCAAGACGACCACGGCGCACTAGGCTGCCTGCATTTTCCGCAAGGACTTCCGTCTATGACGTTAGTAAATTCACGATAAAGTGCGAAAATATCGGTGCCGGCGGTCATATCTGCCTCCGAGCGGCACTGTCGTCTGGGGACCAGCCATTCTGTAACATATGATCGGACCAAAACCCATTCAGCGAAGTCGTAGTTCATTCAGACCCAAGTTGAATGTAACCGACTTTGTATGGTCATGAAATGACGCGGCTGAGCGAACTTCTTCGTGGTGAATCGAAACATAGCCTGTCGATGCCGCGCTGGCTTGAACGTCTTGCGTCGATTGGCATAGTTACCGGAGATCCTGAGATAGCGAGGCGACAACGGATCACGAACATCGGTGCTTTTGTCGCTGCTGGAACCACGCTCGCGCATGTGGTTGTCAATGCGGTCCACGATGCTGGTGGTCTTGTTATAGTTCACCTATTCAACGGGGTGTTCGCCTTTTTGGCCCTCTTGATTCCCAACCTGCACCGTTATGGGGAGAATGCCGCAGCCATAGGTCTGGCGACTCTCGTTCTGCTTGGAACACTGGCTATCGTCTGGCTGCTCGGCACAGCAAGTCATCTTCAAATATATTTCACACTGATCGGCGCTCTGTTGCTTTTTGTGGGAATGCAGAACTGGAAGCTATTTTCGGTTTATTTTGTGCTGTTCACAATGGCTCTCCTCGTGACGGTGAATTACGCGCCTCACGACGGGTTGATCATGCCGCAAGACACCGCGCTACGCGACATGCTCACCAATCAGGCGATGATCAACACCATCACTGTCAACTGCGTCATCATCTTTTATGCAATGGCGGCGTTGCGTCGTGCCGAAGTCAATTTGGAGAATGAATATGCGCGTTCTGAGGCGCTGGTCACCACGATGATGCCGACGTCAATAGCAACACGACTCAAATTGATGCCCGATCAGCGTATAGCTGATCGCATCGAATGCCTGAGCATACTATTTGCGGATTTAGTCGGTTTTACAAAAGCAGCGCATGATCTGCCCCCCGATCAAGTTGTCGCTTACCTCGACGAGCTTGTGTGCGCCTTCGATGCATTGTGTGAGCGATTCGGCACTGCCAAGATCAAGACTATTGGTGATTGCTACATGGCGGTGGCAGGCATCGACGGCGACGGACCAGGGGGCGCAAGGGCAATCGGCCGGCTTGCACTGGCAATGCTGGACACCCCTCGGCGCTGTCGGCTGCTCGGCGGGCAGTGCTTGCAATTACGCGTGGGACTGCATTGTGGACTCGCAACGGCCGGAGTTATCGGCGACATGCGCTTCTCCTATGACGTATGGGGTGATGCCGTGAATGTTGCCGCTCGTATGGAATCACATGGTGTGCCGAACCGTATCCACGTTAGCGAGGCGTTCCGTGCCATGACGGACGGTGGCTTCATTTTTGAAGAGCGCGGAACGACAGATATCAAGAGCATCGGGCGGGCACGGACCTTTTTTCTATTGGGGGATCAGCAGGAATCCTCTCGTCACTAGTCGGGCGCTGCCAACCAAGCTGGAGTGTTTTTGGGACCGTAAATTAGTCAGACGGCCTGACGCCAGTTTCGCTCAACGAGGGCGGGTGGTGGCCAGGGGGTTGGCGGGCGCCTTCGTGAAACGCTCTTGTCCTTGCCGGCTCCATCGCAAAAAAACCTGATTAAATCATCGCGGGAACATCGCGTTCGTTGGATCAGCCGAGTTTCGAGAAGTAAAAATCGAATACGCAATTTGATCGAGATCAAGTTTTATTATTAGTACAAGAAGTACAGCCTTCATTTTTCTGATTGGGAGCGGAACGATGAAAAGGCGAGTCTGGACAGCAAAAGATGTTCGTGAGTTGAAGAAACTTGCAGGCAGAAGGACGCGGGCGGCCAACATCGCCCGGAGGTTGAGGAGAACCGAGGGAGCAACGCGGCAAAAAGCCTTTAGTCTTGGACTATCGCTCGAGACCCGTGCCGCAAAAGTCTGAAACCAAACGCCTATCCTGAATTAAGAAAAACGGCCCTGCTTAAAATCGTTCTGAAGGATCTAAAAGACAGGGCCGTATCCACAAGCCGACACGCTCCGCGTTCTTCGGCGCGGCGACCAAATAAATACCACGCCACGCGAATTTTTGCGTCAACCAACAAGTTTTCCACTGCTTATCTGCTAGTTTTCCACCGACCTCCACAGGCTCGTGCGGCCCAGTCGATTTGAAATCGAGGGGCGTCAGATCATGAGCGTGTCAGGCGATCTATGGTGTAAAAACCACTGAGGCGCGAGAAGCCACGCACCTCGGTTACGCGCTATCGGGAAGGAACTGACACGGCTCAGGTCGTCGGAAAATGACGAAAGCGGACATCTGCACCGATCCGCCAGCTTACGGATTGACCCCGTCGGATGAGCCGTTGCCCTTACCGTTGCCGTCAATCGACCCGACCTGAGGACGGGGACGGTTCGGTAGAACCCGCGACGACGCATCGACCATATTTCCTTGTCGTCGCGACGTTCCCTCGAATCGAGCGTTCTCCTCGATCGCCAGTGAAGACAATGCCGCTGCCGACCGGATCAGTGGCGGTCACGAACACGATCGGAATGGTGCGGCTCAGGACGCCCGCTCGACCCTCACAACGCTCAATCGGGGGTCAAGATCTACATGGATGTTTAACACCAAACCGTCCGGCCAAGCCGGTAGTGCGCGCAGATCCGCCACGGTTTTTGCCGTTACCGCGATACCCGTTTCGACCTCGACTCGCATGTTGTCGCGGTAGCCGACAAGGAGTTTTTGCATCTCCTCGATTCTATTGGCTGCGTGTCGCACGCCCGTTCTCGCGCAAACTCGAATACGAGTGATCTTACTGCTGTGGGTGATCGCACTCTCAGAGTTGCTCATTACGAAACGTGTCGCAACTCGCGACGTCTCCCGATTTTAGGCCGGTCGTGAACCACCGCGTGCGTTGTGCCGAAGAGCCGTGCGTGAAAGAGTCGGGCACAACGTAGCCCTGCGACCGTCGCTGCAATCGATCATCCCCGATGGCGGATGCCGTCTGCAATGCAGAGTCAACGTCTCCTGGTTCAATAAAGTCCCACTTTGCTTGACCTCGGTTAGCCCAGACGCCAGCCAGACAATCAGCTTGCAGCTCAACTCGGACCTGCAAGCTGTTGGCCTCGGCCTGATCCATGGCACGCTGCGCCTGCTGCACCTTTGGTAGCAGGCCGAGCAAGTTCTGCACGTGGTGACCAATCTCGTGGGCAATCACGTACGCTTGTGAGAACTGGCAAGTCTTGCTGCCGACATTGCAAGCACCAAAACGCCGTTCGAGGTCCTGAAAGAAACTTGTGTCGAGATAAACCTTTTGATCGATTGGGCAATAGAACGGCCCCATTGCAGATTGTGCAAACCCACAGCCAGATTGCGTAGCGCCGGAAAACATCACTAGCGTCGGCGATTTGTAGGTTTGTCCAGCTTGCGCGAAATAGTCGGTCCACACCGCCTCTGTACTGCCGAGGACGGCCGAGACGAACTGGCCCATTGCGTCTGACGGGCTTCCAGAACTTGTCGTTGAACCTGCGTCCGCCTGCTGCTGTGGCGCGCCGCTTCTGGACATCATCTCGGCGCCCCCGATGAGGAGGCGCGGGTCGATGCCCAAGGCCCAACCGATCAAGCCGAGCACTACGATTGTGCCAATCCCAATGCCGCCGCGCGCTACAGTGACGCCGCGTCGATCCTCAATCCTCGCGCTCTTCGGCAACTCATCGAGGCGCATGACTTACCCCCTTCATACTGAAGTGTGGCGCTTCACGTCATTTGTGACAGTTCTACCAATGTAGGAACATCAAGTGATTGCACACCCGCCCGTATTCAAAATATTTGATTTAGCTCAAATAATGGTTGGTCTGAGTAGGCACTACCGCACACATCTGCTGGTTTTTTGATCGGGTACTCTGCTCCACTCCAGCGTGCGACGTCGTGCAGGAAGAGAGGACGGCCCGCGATGGCTATCTCAAGGCTGAACCTGGAACATTGAATTTCGCTTGAGCCGCTTTGCGACGCCATCGATCGCGAAGAAGCTGAGGAGGTCAGCGAACATGACGCGACTTGGTTTGCATAGTCGTGCTCAAAACCAGTTGATCGCTCGGTCGTGAGATCGTCCAGCGAGGGTCACAACCTGGTCCAAGCCAATCATGCAAATCATCGGCCTCGGCAACGGCGCCTTCGATCCTCAGACGCTTGTGCTTTTGGAGACTGCTTTCGACGAGGCGTGGCTGACGCTCAAGTCGACGGGCAACAAAACAGTGAAGCCAGACGAGTTAGCGCGCCCTGTGTTGCACTTAGCGATCGAGGGGGGAACGCGATCCCGCTCGATTACACGACGGAGCGCTGGAGGGACTGCTACCCGCTGGCGCCTGGCGCGAGGCGAGCTGATCGTGGCATGTCCGGCATCTCGGCGGGAAGAAATGCTAAGGTGAGGTGTTGGCCCGCTTGGATCGAATTTTCTGGGAACTCTGGGAATAAACTTTGGAGTAGAGACTCTCAACGTCAGGCAGAGAGTCAGAGACCAGGGAACTTGGCAGCCAAAACAGGAGGAACCATGCGCAAAACACCCTTGCTTGCAGCCGTGATATTTGCCGCCGCCGTCTCAGGTGCTCCTGAATTTGCCGCCGCCATGGGTTCCAACAATCCCACGCCACCGCAAAGCAGTAAGCCGTCCGGCTCGACCACCACCAAGCAAAAGACCAAGAAGGACAAGAGCGGTTCGGCCAAGGATTTCCTGGACCGTTATCACGCCGCCTATGCGCTCATCTACGACAAGGGCGACTTTGAAGGCGGCATCACCGCTCTGCGCGCCACGGGCTATGACGACAACGCGGATGTGGCAACGCTGCTCGGTTATGCGTGCCGCAAGCTTGGCCGCTATGCCGACGCCAAATATTGGTACGACAAAGCGCTCGCCGCCGATCCCAACCACGCTTTGACCTGGTCCTATTACGGCATGTGGCATGCTGAACAGGGCAACGTGCTTAAGGCGAAAGACGACCTTGAAAAGGTCCGCCTGATCTGCGGCACCGAGTGCAAGGAATATGTCGCACTCAAAGAGGTGATTGACGGAACGCGGACGTATTAGACGAAATCCTCCCTCGCTAAGCGAGTTTTTGAGGTCGAGCAGAGACGCCGTTTTTCGGCCTCGTTCCGTGTCGAGCTTCGTCGAGCCGATTTCGCCGACGATCTTGCCCCGGCACAATTCGGGGTCGCTCTACGTCTCATCCTGCCGAAAATCATGGGGTCGCTGTGAGGCGGCCTCTCTAAACTTTGCAAACCCGCGACTCGTGGCCAAAAGTTGCCGGAGATGCGTACCTTCTTGCAACAGTCAGTCAGGGGCGGCGGGTGCCTCCTGTCGAGCCTCACGGCCTACCTCGCCCAAGTGGTTTTTGCGCCGAGACGGAAGCCCCGGCACCCGGTCAGCAATGCTGTTGCCCGGGCGGACATCTTGCGTTGCCCGGAGGTGGTCGCCGATCAGGCGGGGGGCCAGAAGGATGTGGAAGCTGACCTGTGGGCCCGGGTGCCGGCGGCCTGAATGCGGCATTCGGGTAGGGCGAGGGACCAGAGGACTGTGACGTCTGCGGGAACGATGGCGGCGGCCCGTGGCGTTCGAGCGGAGCATTCGGATAGGGCGAGGGACCAGAGGACTGTGGTGTCTGCGGGAACGATGGCGGCGGCCCGTGGCGTTCGAGCGGAGCATTCGGATAGGGCGAGGGACCAGAGGACTGTGGTGTCCGCGGGAACGATGGCGGCGGCCCGTGCCGTTCGAGTGGGGATGGGGATGAGGGAAATGCAGAGAGCGACCTTTCCCGCTGCGGCTCTGTCAGATTGGCTCCGGGCCTCGGCAAGTTCCTTTCGTTGGTCCCAAACGCTGGCTGTGTCGTTATGCCTAAGCCAGCTGCGGGCAATCTGTGCTCGTCAGTGCTATGCAGCGGGGCCAGATTGCCCGATCCTAGTCCCCTCAGAGGCGCTGCGTGGATCGGATTGCCTGGCCGGGCGGCGACAACTCCAGGACCTCTGAACAGCGCGGGAGATGACGTTGCTGCGACGGCAGGATGGCCGTGATTGTTTGAAAGTAAAAGCGAGGGATTTTGGGCGGCCGCTTCCAGGTGCCGAACCTGCTCGGGACGTGGCGGTAAGTGGTGTTCCTTTGCTGCGAGAAGTTGCTCGGCTGTTGGCCTTGCGGTGATGCCACCCTGTCCGCCGCTATAGCTGACATTCGATGAGTTGTTTGCGACAACGGTCCTCGTATAGACGTTTCTAATTGAAACGTCGCGCATGTTGTTGACTGTAGTGTTGTAGAAAAAGGAGCCGCCTCTCCAGTAGCCGCCTCCGTAACCTTCACCTGTATAGCCAAAGCCGTAGTTCACACCTCCATAAAACCCAACATGTGGTCCCCAATAGCCGGGGTAAAATACATACTCCCCGTCGTTCCAAGCCCAATAAGCTGGCGTCCAGAGTAGACCTGGCTCGGGGGCTAGGACCCAGGTTCCTGGCACCCAATAGTACCCAAGGTCGTCGCTCCAGGCCCAATAGCCGGGGACCCATAAATAACCGGGTCCCGGAATGATAGGTTGCTCGTAGATTGGTAACGGCGGCGGCGGGACATCGACACTAATAACGTGGTCTCGTTGCGGCGCATCGTAATCTTGCGGCGCATCGTAATCTTGCGGCGCATCGTAATCCTGCGGCGGCGAATAATACTGCGCCGGCACAGGCACGGGCATCCCAACCGTGATTGCCCAGATACAGCCGACCGCCAAGACGACTCTCATCATTGTTCGCATGACACGAACATCCAAAGAATGCCGAGGACGAGAGCACTCTCGATAAAATTGACTGGAAGACAATCAAACTACTGAATGTTGGTTAGGAAATTGTTATGCTTGACGCTGGCCGGGCAAGGTCCTCTTTCCAGCAATAGCCAACTCGCGGAGATTCAAGCTCTGCGCAGCAATCGCTTATTGCGCTAGTTCCAGTACCAGCCCATTGCATGTGACAGGACAGCGCCGGGGTCTGCCGACCCCTTATAAGTTGTCCAGCGCGTACCTACTATTTAGCTCCGTAGGTGCGGATAAGCCGGGAGGTAAATTCTCATGCGCGCGTAGGCGGCGGCTTCTCAGGGGGGAGCCGAGGCATGCGCACGTTCTCGGCGCCACCCGCCACCCCCACCGCGCCTAGCGCCGCGCCCATTCAGCGCTCGATCACACGACCTGGCAACGTCGCGCCCAACGGCCAGACTGGAAGCCGTCCGGGCTTGTTCGGCGGCGGCTTGTTCGGCGGGCTTGCTGCCGGCTTCCTCGGCGCAGGTCTATTTGGCTTGCTGTTCGGGCACGGACTTTTCGGTGGCATGGCGGGCTTTGCCTCAAT
>Ga0182035_10000115_pt1 | contig 31253 bp, 34 predicted proteins | sample flu12Cox44000170_FD_125969 | JGI IMG/M metagenome (GOLD analysis project Ga0182035, IMG submission 125969) | Lab enrichment of tropical soil microbial communities from Luquillo Experimental Forest, Puerto Rico - flux4day.12C.oxic.44.000.170 | ecosystem: Environmental > Terrestrial > Soil >...
CGCGAGCTCCTGACCGGTCAAGCGGCAAAACGCTTCGAGGTACTTCGCGCGCGTTCGGTTGACAACCTCCTCGGGGAGCGAGGGGACCGGCGGCAGCTTGTTCCAGCGGATGTCCTCGAGGTAGTCGCGCACGAACTGTTTGTCGAAGCTCGGTTGGGGCCCGCCTACGGCGTACGCGTCCGCCGGCCAGAAGCGCGAGGAGTCTGGCGTCAGCGCTTCGTCGATCAGGATGAGTCCGCCATCGGGGAGCAGGCCGAACTCGAATTTGGTGTCGGCCACGATGATGCCGCGTGATTGAGCGTGTGCGGACCCTTCGGCGTAAAGCCGAAGCGTGAGGTCGCGGACGCGCTCGACCACGGGTCGGCCGACGATCTCCGCGGCGCGATCCTCCGTAATGTTGACGTCGTGTCCGCTGTGTGCCTTGGTCGCGGGCGTGAAGATGGGGCAGGGCAACCGCTCGGACTCGCGCAGACCGGGAGGCAAGGCGTGGCCGCAGACCGCGCCGGTGGAGACGTAATCCCTCCACCCCGAGCCGGACAGATAACCCCGGGCGACGCATTCGATTGGGAGAGGCTCCGTGCGCGCGACGAGCATCGATCGCCCCCGGATCGCGCTTTCAGCTTCTCTCGCTTCCGCTGGAAAGTCGGACGGGTCCGTCGAGAGCATGTGATTGCTGACGATCCCGCGGGTTCGGTTGAACCAGAACGCCGAGATTTGCGACAGGACCCGCCCCTTATCGGGAATGCCCGACCCAAGCACATAGTCGAAGGCGGAGATGCGATCCGTCGCGACGATGACGAGTCGGTCGACGAAGTCATAGATGTCGCGGACCTTGCCCTGTCGGTCGGGTCGACGGCGGCCAAGCGTCGTTTGGAGGACGGGCGGGGCGAGCGACAACAAGTTCCTCTGTTTTTGGGAAAGCTCCGGATCTTACAGGCTGGGCGCGTCACGGGACAACAACAACATGTAGGGGCGGTATAGTAAGAGGCGCTCAAGTCAGATGCGATCGTACGTCCGCAGCGCCATCGTGCTCGCCGTGGCCATCGGCCTCGTCGCGCTGTTTCTGCGCAACGTCGACCTCTGGCGTGTGGCCGTGGACATTCTGCGCGCGCGGCCGGAGTGGCTGGCGCTCTCGCTGAGCACGATGTTCGCCAATCTGGCGATCCGATCACTCAGGTGGCGGTACTTGCTCGATCCGCTGGGCCCGACCACATTTGGCAGCGCCTTCCGCGCAACTGCGGTCGGGTTTGCGGCGAGCAGTCTTTTGCCCGCCAGGGCTGGTGAGGTCATTCGCCCGTATTTTCTCGCGCGACGCGAAAAGCGCTCGAACCGGATGACCGCCACCGGGGCGTTTGCCACGATCATTCTCGAGCGGCTTCTCGACGTCCTGACCGTGCTCGGGCTGCTGGCATCCTACGTGTTCGTGTTCGGACGCGACCTCGGCCGTACGAATCCGCTGATGTTCGCCGGCCTGAAGTGGACCGGCGCTGTTGCCGCCGCCGGCGCGATTGGCGCGCTCGTCGTGCTGTTCGTTCTGGCCGGGGATCCCGAACGGCTTCGACGGACGATGGAGCGCCTCGAGAAGGTGCTGCCGTCGACGCTCGCCGGCCTGATCGCCCGCATCGCGGAAAAATTTGCTCGCGGCCTGGGAGCCATCCGGCGCCCAGGTCGCCTGATGGTCGCCCTCGCATGGTCCGTTCCCCTCTGGCTATCCATCGCCGCTGGGCTTTGGGCCGGGGCCGTGGCATTTCAAATTGCGATGCCGTTCACCGGCACGTTTCTCCTGATTGGCCTGCTCGTCCTCGGCGTCGCGGTGCCGACGCCCGGTGCGGTTGGGGGGTTTCATGCCGCATTCCGGTACGGCGCGGTCGCCTTTTTCGGGGCGCCCGACGATGCTGCGGTTGGCGCGGCCATCGTGCTCCACGTGTTCACGATCGGCCCCGCGCTGTTGCTCGGGCTGCTGTTCGCCGCTCAAGAGGGGCTGAACGTCGCGGGCATGCGCCGGTTGGCCGGTCAGGCCGAGCAGGGACACACCGCGTGATCTTATGAAGTGCCCATACTGCGCGCACCTTGGCGACAAGGTCGTCGATTCACGCGAGTCGAAGGAAGGCGAGGTCATCCGCCGCCGCCGCGAATGCCTCGAATGCGGCAAACGATTCACGAGCTACGAGCGGATCGACGAGATTCCATACATGGTCGTGAAGAAGGACGGCACGCGCGAGCGTTTCGAGCGGCAGAAGCTCGTCGCCGGGCTGCTGAAGGCGTGCGAGAAACGGCCAGTCAGCGTTGCCGCGCTCGAAGGGCTCGCGGACCGGGTGGAAGCAACGCTGCAGGAGCGGCCGGAGAAGGAGATTGCGACGGTCGAGATCGGTCAGTTCGTGATGGAGGAGCTCAAGCGCCTCGACAAGGTGGCGTACGTCCGCTTTGCGTCCGTATACCGCCATTTCCGTGACATCAACGAGTTTGCGAACGAGCTGAAGGATCTGTTGAATCCGAAGGAGCCATGAACCGTCATGGCTGAACCAGCGATGCCAGTCAGCGCGACCATGGCCACTCGGGCAGAGGCGAGTGGATCCGCGGATGTCGGCCGCCCGCGCCGACGTCCGTTCCGCGACAATCCCCGCCTGATCTTCGCCGGCATCGTCATCCTGCTGCTGCTGCTCGTCACGCTCCTCGCGACCGCCAACTCGTCCCGGTTCTCTTTTGACTTCCTGGGCGAGTTCGTTCTGTACGGCCTCTCAGCGGCTGACCTCACGATGCTGGCTGCGCTCGTATTCGTGCTGGCGCGCAACATCGTCAAGCTGTTCGTCGAGCGACGGCAGGCGCTGCCATTCGCCCGTTTTCGTGCAAAGCTGGTCGTCCTGCTGCTCGGCATGACGCTCGTTCCGGCAGTACTCGTGCTCATCGTCGGAAGCGAGCTGATTCGCACCAGCGTCGACCGGTGGTTCAACGCGCCGATGGACGAAATTCTCTCGTCGGCGAACAAGATCGCGGCTGACTACTACGCGGACCGTCAGAGCGTCTTGAGCGATCAGGCAGCACGCATCGCCCGTTCTCTGGCAACCGCCGATTTGGCGGCAAGTGATCTTCGACTGATCCGCGATCGGCTCACCCCCGATGTGGCATCACAAAGCGTCCAGATGGTCGACGTCTATCGGGTCGTGTCGAGATCGGGGTCGGCGAAACATCTGGAGCCAGTAGTGGACGTGGCAGCCCCGGCGTTGCCGCCCGGCTACAGCCGCGTGGCGGCGGACCGCCTCGCGGCGCAGGCGCTCGACGCGGCGTCGACCGCGCCGGGGGCCCCTTCCGCGCGGCCGGTGACCCGATCCATCGAGCCTTTGGGTGACGGCGGCGATTTACTGCATGCCGCGGCCGCCATCGTGTCACCGGGCGGCCAGGCCACGGGCGTCGTCGTGATCACGGACTACCTCAAGGGCGACCTGGTGACGCGTTCCAGGCGGATGACGCAGGCGTTCGAGAACTACAACCAGTTGCGCGTGCTGAAGCGGCCGCTGACCGGCGTCTATCTCTCGTTCTTCCTCATGACCACCTTGCTCATCCTCGTGGGCGCGACGTGGATGGGTCTCTACATCGCGAAGCGGATCACCAGACCCGTGCAGGCCCTGGCGGCCGCGGCCCGCGAAATCGGCGCGGGGCGGCTCGACCAGCGCGTGGAGCCGCAGAGCAACGACGAGTTCGGCGCGCTCGTCGAAGCGTTCAACGCCATGGCACGCGAGCTCGCGACCAGCCGGCGCCGCATCGAGCGCGGCACGATCGCCCTCGAGCGCAAGCACGTCGAGGTCGAAGGGCGCCGCCGCTACATCGAGACGATCCTGGAGCGTATTTCCACCGGCGTCGTGTCGCTCGATGCGGCAGGGGCCATCACGACGATCAACAGTTCCGCCGCGCGGCTGCTGGGGCTGAACCGGGAGATCATCGGCCAGCCGGCGATGGTCGTGCTCGATCGCCCGGACCTTCAACCGCTGCTCAAGCTCGTGGCGGCTGCATCGCGCGGCAAGTCGGAATCCGCGGCCCACGAGTTTGCGATCCCGTGTGAGGGGCAGGAACGGCACCTCGCTGTCGCGGCGACAGTGCTCTCAGGCGACAGCGGCACGCCTGACGGTGTGGTCGTCGTGCTCGACGATGTCACGCCGCTCATCCGCGCGCAGAAGGTCGCCGCGTGGCGCGAGGTCGCGCGCCGGCTCGCGCACGAGATCAAGAACCCGCTGACGCCCATCCAGCTGTCCGCCGAGCGCTTGCGGCGCCATTTCTCCGGTGCGTCCGCCCAGGCGCGCGCGCTCGTCGACGAATGCACGTCGACGATCGTCGGCGAGGTGGAGTCGCTCAAAGGGCTCGTCGACGAATTCTCGCAGTTCGCACGTATGCCGTCGCCCCGGACGGTGCCGACCGATCTCGCGCAGCTCATCACGGACACCGTGGCGCTCTACGACGGGATTTTTGCCGACGTGCACATCGATCGGCGCTTCGCTCCGGACGTGCCGCTGGTTCGACTGGATCCCGAACAGATCCGCCGCGTCGTCATCAATCTCGTGGACAACGCGATCGAGGCGATGGAGCGGCGCGGCGAAATCCTGGTCGAAACCGAGCTCGATCCGTCGAATGCGATCGTTCGCGTCATGGTGTCCGATGACGGGCCCGGGATCCCCCCGGCAGAGCGCGAGAAGCTGTTCCTGCCGTACTATTCGACCAAGCGGCGCGGCAGCGGCCTGGGTTTGGCCATCGTCCGACGGATCATCGCCGAGCACGGGGGAAATATCGACGTGGGGGGCAACGCGCCACACGGGACGCGGTTCACGATTGAGTTACCTTGCTAGGCAGTCCGGATTCGGGGTTCGGGATTCGGGATTGGGGATTCGGATGGATTCGTGATTCGTCATCGGGGATTGGGACTCGTGAGCGGGGAGGCGAGGATTGCGGAGCGCAAGTGATTCGGCAGTCGGTTCCGAGCTTTCGGCGAGCACGAATCCCGAATCCCGAATCCCGACTCACGCCCCAAATCCAGAATCCGAAGCCCCGGATCACGCCGTTGATGGTCCAGTGAAGCCCACGATCCTCATCGTTGACGACGAGCCCGGCGTCCGGTCCGCGTTAAGCGGCGTGTTGCGCGACGAAGGGTACGGCGTCGAGGCCGTGTCGAGCGGCGAAGCGTGCCTTGAGCGCGTCACGCGCGGCGCCGTGGATCTTATCGTGCTCGACGTATGGCTCCCGGGCATGGACGGCCTCGCGACGCTCGCGCGGCTGCGGGAACGGCAGGTGGACGCCCAGGTGGTGCTCATCTCCGGCCACGGCAATATCGAGTCGGCGGTTCGGGCGATCAAGATGGGCGCGTTCGATTTCGTCGAGAAGCCGCTGTCCCTGGAAAAGACTGTCCTGGTCATCCGCAACGCGCTCCATCAGCGGCGCCTCGAGCAGGAGAACCGCGCGCTGCGCGCGAAAGTGGATCGCGCCCAGACGATGGTCGGGGACAGCTACGCCATGCGGCAGCTGCGGGAGCAGGTGGCGATGGCGGCGCCGACCAACGGCCGCGTGCTGATCTACGGCGAGAACGGCACCGGCAAGGAGCTCGTCGCCCGCACCATTCACGGTCTGAGCCGGCGGCGCAACCACGCGTTCGTCGAAGTCAACTGCGCCGCCATTCCGGAAGAGCTCATCGAGAGCGAACTGTTCGGCCATGTCCGCGGCGCGTTCACTGGAGCCGTCGCGGATCGGCGTGGCAAGTTCGAGGCCGCGGACGGAGGGACCATCTTCCTCGACGAGATCGGCGACATGAGCTTGAAAACACAGGCGAAGGTTCTGCGGGTCCTGCAGGAGCAGACGCTCGAGGCGGTGGGCGGCACCACGCGCATCAAGGTTGACGCCCGCGTACTGGCGGCCACGAATAAGGACCTCCAGTCGGAGATTCGCGCGGGGCAGTTTCGCGAAGACCTGTACTTCCGCCTCAATGTCATTCCGATTTTCGTGCCCCCGCTCAGGGACCGTCAGGACGACATTCCGATCCTCGCCGATCACTTCATGTCGGAGCTCGCGCGGGAAGACGGCCGGCGGCTCAAGACCTTCGAGCCCGGCGCGCGGATCGCGCTTCAGCGATACCCATGGCCGGGCAATGTCCGCGAGCTCCGCAACGTGATCGAGCGGCTCATGATCATGGTGCCTGGGGATCGGATTGCGGCATCGGACCTGAGCTTTCTCGACTCGAGCAGCCCGGCTGATACATCGCAGGCGGTGCCTGAGACGGGCGCCGAGCGGCTCACGCTTCACGAGGCGCGCGACCGGTTCGAGCGCGATCTCATCTTGCGGACGCTGGCGGAGCAGCAGGGCAATATGTCGCGCACGGCGGAAGCCCTCGGCGTGGAGCGCAGCAATTTGTACCGCAAGATGAGAGCGTTCGGCATCGCGCCCTCGCGTCGAGCCGATGAGGAGACGGAGCCAGCCTAGAGAGCCATCCGCGGACCCCACCGACCTATCTGACCTCTCTCAGCCTGTTCTCGAGCACCTGATCGGGCTTGAAGCGCTCGATCTGCAGGTAGTATTCGGCCGCGCTCAGAAGGGCCGCCGACGGAATCAACCCGACGATCTCGCTTTCCAGGACGGTAACGCCGTGGCGCTCCGCTTCGCGCTTGACGGTCTCGAAGACGCGAAAGATAGGGGTCTTCTCATAATTGGTCAGGTTCATCGAGACCTGCACGATGCCACGGTCGTCGAGCATGAACCCGGCCGCCTTGACGAACCGATAGCCGCCACTACTCTGGCGGATGGCGGACGCAATCTTCTTGGCGACGTCGAGTCGATTCGTCGCGAGGTTGATGTTGTACGCGACGAGCGCCATCCGCGCGCCCACGACCGAGGCGCCGGCGGTGGGATGCGGCGTGCTCGGCCCGAAGTCAGGCGTCCACGCGGCCGTCCGCATTTTCGTGGCCAGGCCTTCGAACTCGCCGCGCCGGATGTCTTCGAGGTTCTTGCGCGCCGGATTGGTCGACGCTTCTTCGTAGAGGTACACCGGGACGCCGAAACGCTCCGCAACCGACGCGCCAACCTTCTTCGCCAACGCGACGCAGTCGGCCATCGTGACGCCTTCGATGGGAACGAACGGCACGACGTCGACGGCGCCCAGCCGCGGGTGCTCCCCTTTGTGCGTCCGCAAGTCAATCTCGGCCACGGCGCGTTCGAAGAGCGCCAGCACAGCTGCTTCGACGCCGGCGGCGTCGCCGGCAAGCGTGAACACCGATCGGTTGTGGGACGGATCCGACGAGGCATCGAGCAGCCGGACGCCCGTGATCGCTCGCAGACGGTCGGTCATGCTGGCGATGACCTCGGCGCGACGACCTTCACTGACGTTCGGGATGCATTCGATGAGAGCCATGATCGAGTATACTCTGCGTGTTTTGTCCGAGAATCAGCGCCGCGATGTTCACGCGAGCGGTGATGCCAGCGCCGCCTCGGAAGCCGATCGCGACGCCAAAATCGAACAGCTCCTTCTCACCGGTCTGGATCACTATTTCGCGGGGCAGTACGATCAGGCGATCAACGTCTGGACGCGCGCGCTCTTTTTCGATCGCAATCATGCGCGCGCCCGCGCGTACATCGAACGGGCGCGGACCGCGCTCGCCGAGCGCCAACGCCAGTCGGAAGAGTTGCTGCACGACGGAGTCGCCGCATTTCACCGCGGAGAGGGCGACGAAGCCCGGCGACTTCTGCAAGCGGCCATCGAAGGCGGCGCGCCGACGGACGAAGCGCTGGCGGTCCTCGAGCGGATCAACCGGAGCGCCTCAGCGGGGGCGCAGGCCGCGGAGGAATCTTCGCCGCCACAGCGGGGGCGCGCCCGGATCAACGCTGACTCATCGGCGCGTCGATCTCGCCGCGGAGTCCGGCTGACGCTCGTGGCGGTGCCGCTCCTCGCCATCCTGGCGCTTGGGGGATACATCGTCTCCGCGAGTAGACCCGACTGGCAGCTGCTGCTGCCGTTCCTGTCGTTGGCTGAGCCAGCCTCCACGCCCTCTGTGGCTCCCGTGCCGCAGGACTTGACACTCCCGCTTCCGCGGCGAGGTGAAATGGCGCTCGCGCGGGGCCGCGCGCTCATGGCCGGCGGACGGCTTCACGAGGCGCTCGCGGTGCTGGCGCAGGTTCGAGCGACGGATCCGCAAAGGGAGGAGGCAGACCGCCTTCGTGCGGAGATTCAGCACCAGCTCCTCGCGCTGACGCCCATGCCGGCGCCGCCTGCGTCCGGTTCGGAACGAGGCGTGCCATGAAGTGCCCCAAATGCGGCTATCTCGGCTTCGAGGATGTGGCGCGTTGCCGCAATTGCGGATACGACTTCTCGCTGACCCCTGCCCCGCTTCTCGAGCTGCCGCTGCAAGGCGATCGCCGAACGCCCGGTCCGCTCGACGATCTGTCGCTGGTTGACTCCGCGATGGCGTCACGGCCGGTGCCCCTGGAACCAGCGTCGCACCCGGGGTCAGCGCGAACGGACGCCGAACTGCCGCTCTTTGGCCCAGCGCCTCTCGACCACGAACCGATGATCACGCGGCCGTCTCCGCCACGAGCGCCACTGGCTGTGCGGCGGGCGACGCCGGAAGTGCCACGCGTGCGTCCAGAGCAGCCCCGCGCACAATCCCTCGACCTCTCGCCCGAGATCTCGTCCCACGCCCAAGCCCTTCAGTCCTCGCCGCGCGCCACCCTGTCTCCGCTCGCCGCCCGAGTCGTGTCGTCTCCACGTGCGGAAGGCGACCTGGCGAGTCGATCGGTGGTTGCGCGCCCCTCTCCGCGGTTGGTCGAGCCTGCTGACGAAGTTGAACCCGCCGGCATCGCCGCGCGGCTGGCGGCGGCGTTCATCGACATCCTCATCCTCGTTGCGGTCGACGTCGTCGTCGTCTACTTCACGATGCAGATCTGCGGCATTTCGCCCGGAGAGCTCAGCATGTTGCCGAAGGTCCCGCTCATCGCATTCCTGGTGGTGCAGAACGGCGGGTACCTCGTCGCCTTCACGGCGGGCGGCCAGACGCTCGGCAAAATGGTGGCTGGCATTCGCATCGTGGCTGAGGAGCCTGCCGACACCCTCGATATCCCTCGGGCCATGACCCGCACGATTGTGTGGATTATGCTGGCAATCCCGGCAGGCCTGGGGTTCCTGACCCTCTTCGGCCGCGATCATCGCGGCTTGCACGACCGTTGCGCCGGCACGCGTGTCGTCCGCGCGTCCGTGTGAAATCCCGAATCCCGGATCCGCTCCGAACAGTCCCGGCGCTGACCATCGCGACCGCGTGCGGCATTGGCTATGCCCCGTTCGCGCCCGGCACCTTCGGATCCGCAGCGGGGGTGGCGTTGTGGGCCGTTCTACCCTCGTCTGCGATCGCGCACGCTGTGACGATCCTGGTGCTCTTCGTGATTGGATCGTGGAGCAGCGGCGTCGCCGAGCATCATTTCGGACGCACCGACCCGGGCCAGGCGGTGATCGACGAGGTGATGGGAATGCTCATCACGCTCTTTATGAATCCGGTCGGGCGATGGGGAGCGCTCTTCGCGTTTCTCGTGTTCCGCGCGGCCGACATCGTGAAACCGTACCCTGCCAATCGCCTCGAACGGCTCCACGGCGGTATCGGCATCATGGCTGACGACGCGATGGCGGGCGTGTATGCCAACATCGCGGTTCGGGCGGTGTCGTTGCTTGCGGCGCGGTACTCGTGATAACCACATTCGCACTATGAAAGCGTGCATCCTGGCCGTCGGCAGCGAGATGCTGACGCCGTTCAAAGTCGACACCAATTCGCTTGCGATCACGGAACGGCTCAACGCCATCGGCTTCGATGTCCGTGTGAAGGCCGTCGTCGGCGATGACGTGGATGAAATCGCTCGGCTGGTCGAAGGGTCAATAGGCTGGGCAGAGCTCATTATCGTGACGGGGGGGCTCGGCCCGACCGAAGACGATGTCACGCGGGAAGCCGTGGCCCGCGTCCTCGACCTGCCGCTCGACACCGACGAAGCCATCGTTTCGAGCCTCCGCCAGCGCTTCGCAACGCGTGGCCTGAACATGCCTGACAACAACCGGCGCCAGGCGATGGTCCCGCGGGGCGCCACAGTGCTTGAGAATACGGCCGGCTCGGCGCCAGGTCTTCTGCTGGCGCGCGGCAAGACCGATCTCGTCCTGCTGCCTGGACCGCCTCGGGAGATGACGCCGATGCTCGACGCCCTGATCCGTGATCGCCTCGCACAGAAGGCAGGCGGCGTGGCGCTCTTTCGGCGCGTCTTGAAAATCACGGGACGGCCTGAATCAGAGGTCGACGCGGTCGCGCAGCCCGTCTACTCCAAGTGGGTGAACAAGGGGGGAGGGCCCCTCCAGGCAGAAACGCCCGACGCGATTTCCATTTCGACGACGATTCTCGCAGTCCTGGGGCAGATCGAGCTGCACCTGACCGCGGCCGCGCGTGATCGCGGGGCGGCGAAGATCGCGCTGGACCGGGCGGTGAGCGAGTTGCACGGGGTGCTTGGCCCGTCCGTGTACAGCATAGACGGCCGGCCGCTCGAGGCGGTCGTTGGCGAGATGTTGCATGAACGAAAGCTGACAATTTCGGTCGCGGAATCGTGTTCCGGCGGGCTTTTGACGTCGCGGCTGACCGATGTGCCGGGCAGCTCCGCGTACGTCGATCGCGGGATCGTGTGCTACAGCAATCGCGCGAAAATCGAGTTGCTCGGCGTCTCCGAGCAGTTGATTCGCGATCAGGGCGGGGTGAGCGAACCTGTGGCCATCGCGATGGCCGAGGGTGTGGCGGCGCGCTCGAAGACCAACGTCGGTATCGGCGTGACCGGCATCGCCGGTCCCGACGGTGGCACGCCCGAAAAGCCGGTTGGCACCGTCGTGGTCGCGGTCACCGTCGATGGCGTCACGAAGTGCCGGACGTTGAAGCTTTTCGGTGGCCGCGACATGGTCAAGTTTCAGTCGGCGCAGGCGGCGATGAACATGTTGCGCCTGATGCTGTCCGGCTAGCGAACAACCATGCGTTTGTTCGTGGCGGTGGATCTCGACGAACCCGCGCGGTCGGCTATCGTTCGACAACAGGCGCGGCTGCGCACGTTGGTCCCCGGCGCATCGCTCCGCTGGGTCCGTCCGGAACACCTGCACATCACCCTGGCGTTTCTCGGCGAGGTCGACGATGCCCGCGTCGGCGCGATCGTTGCGATATTTGCTCCAGCCATCAATCAGGCCCGATTCGAGCTGCGGCTTGGCGGCTTGGGCGTTTTTCCGCCCCGCGGTGCGCCGAGAACCCTATGGATCGAATCCCACGATCCGCAGCTGAACGATCTGCGGAGCGAGATTGCCGGGCGTCTGGACCGTGTGGGTCTCCGGCTCGATTCGCGGTCTTTCAGCTCCCACGTGACGATCGCGCGTTGGAAGATGTCGAGATCCGGCGACCGATCGAGCTTGCTGTCGATCCAGTTGCCCAAACCGCTCGCGTATGTCAGCGTCGACCATGCCACGTTGTATCAGAGCCGCCTGTCATCCGCCGGTCCAATCTACACGGAGCGCGCACGTGTTAACGTGACAGGGACATGACCCTCGCTATCGCCCTCGCTTACCTGATCGGTTCGATCCCGTTCGCTCTGATCATGGCCCGGCGCCTCGGAGCAGATCTCAGAAGGACGGGAAGCGGGAATCTCGGCGCGGCGAACGTCGTGCGCGCCTCCGGGTGGGTGGCGGGACTGCTGGTCGCGGCGCTCGACGTAGCGAAGGGCGCCCTCAGCGTCATGATTGCCGCGCGCTTCAGCGATCACTCGTCGGGCCCGGCGATCGCCGGCGTGGCAGCGATCGTCGGCCACATTTACCCCGTCTGGCTGCGTTTTCGAGGCGGCAAGGGTGTGGCGACTGCCTGCGGCGTCTTTTCCGTGCTGACGCCTGCCGCCGTGCCGCCGGCGATCGTTCTGTTCGTCGCAGCGGTCTGGCTCACCAAGTATGTGTCGGCGGGATCGATTCTGGCTACGCTGGCGCTCCCGCCGGTGGCGTATGCCATCGGGAGTCCCGCTCCAGCCGTCGTGGCGGCCGTCGCGGCTGCCGCCCTGATCCTCTTCCGACACCGCTCGAATCTCGTCCGACTTCGGGCCGGCACGGAACGCCGCCTCGGGGCGCGCGCGTGAGGGCGATCACCGTTCTTGGCGCGGGCAGCTGGGGAACGGCGCTTGCCGTTCATCTCGGGCGTGTAGGTCACCACGTCACCTTGTGGGCGCGAGACGCGGGGCTGGTTCACGAGATGCGCGTCCGCCGCGCGAACGCCGTCTACCTGCCGGACGTCACGATGCCGGCCACGGTCAGCGTGGCCGACCAACTGAGCGAGGCGCTTCGCGGTTCAACCATTGTCGTTTCGGCGCTCCCTTCCCACGGATGTCGCGCCGTCGTGCGGGCAGCCGCGCCATATGTCGAGCCGGATGCCGTGCTCGTCAGCGCCACGAAGGGGCTCGAGTCCGACACGTTGCTGCGGATGTCCGAGGTCGTGTCGGAGGAGACAGCCGCGCGCTACCCCGTTGTCGTCCTGTCGGGACCGAGCTTCGCGATCGAGGTGGCCGGGCAGCTGCCGACCGCCATCGTCGCGGCGTCGAGGGATCTGGCCGCGCTCGAGGCCGTGCAGGCCGAGTTTCGGGGACCGGCGCTTCGCCTTTACGGCAGCGACGATGTCGTGGGGGTCGAGATCGGGGGCTCGATGAAGAACATCATCGCAATCGCTGCCGGCGTCGTCGAGGGCTTGGGCCTCGGACACAACGCGCTCGCCGCGCTCATTACACGCGGTCTGGCGGAGATCACACGGCTGGCATGCGCGTTGGGCGGACGGCGAGAGACGCTGGCAGGACTGAGCGGCCTGGGAGACCTCGTGCTGACGTGCACCGGGTCACTGAGTCGCAACCGGCACGTGGGCGTCGAACTGGCGCGCGGCCGGCCGCTTCCGGAAATTCTCGCGAGTATGAAGATGATCGCAGAGGGCGTTCGAACGACGGGGGCAGCGCTGGCCCTCGGATCCCGACACGGAGTCGAGCTTCCGATCGCGACCCAGATGGCCGAAGTGCTCGCCGGCCGTACCAACGTGCGGTCGGCCATCGAGGCGCTGATGCTCAGACGGCAGAGAGCGGAGGCGGAGGCAGGGTGACGATTCTCGGTCGAATTAAGGAGGGGCTTGCCCGGACGAAGCGGCAGATCGTCGATCGCTTCGAAGACATCGTCGGCCGCGCCGACGAGCCTGCTCGTCGATCCCGTCCGGTGGATATCGAGACGCTCGAGGCGCTTGAAGAGCTGCTCATCTCGGCAGACATCGGCGTCGCGACGACTGACCGCATCCTGCGGGCCGTCAAGGACCGGCCTCCTTCGGGGGCGAGTCTCCGTGACCTCGTCAAGCAGCAGATCAAGGACGTATTCGCCGGCGTCGACCGGCCGGTCGCCATCGACGAGCATCCGGTTATCACGCTCATCGTTGGCGTGAACGGCACAGGAAAAACGACGACCGTCGGCAAGCTCGCGAGCCTCCTGAAGCGCGAGGGCCGGGCGCCGCTCATCTGCGCCGCCGATACATTTCGCGCGGCAGCCGTCGAGCAGCTCGAGATCTGGGCCAACCGCGCCGGCGTCGATATCGTCCGCGCGCGCGAGGGTGCGGATCCGGCGGCCGTGGTGTTCGATGCCATCTCGTCCGGCAAAGCGCGGAGGCGGGATCCCATCCTTGTCGACACGGCCGGCCGGCTGCACACGCGCGCCAATTTGATGAACGAGCTGGATAAGATCCGGCGGATCGCGGCGCGAGAAGTCCCGGGAGCGCCGCAGGAAGTGCTGTTGGTGCTTGACGCGACGGTCGGGCAGAACGGCGTCCAGCAGGCGCGCGCGTTCATGGATGTCGCGGGCGTCAACGGGATCGTGCTTGCAAAGCTGGACGGCACCGCGAAAGGCGGCATTGCCGTTGCCATCGCCAACGACCTGAAACTGCCGATCCGCTACGTCGGCGTCGGCGAGGGCATCGATGATCTCGTCACGTTCTCAGCGGATGAGTACGTCGACGGACTGTTCGAGGAAAAGTGGTGAGCGCGGGCGACCAACGGTGGATGGATCGCGCGCTGTTCCACGCCGCTCGCGGGGCGGGACGCACGAGCCCGAATCCTCTGGTTGGGGCGGTGGTGGTGTCGCCGGACGGCGTCGTGCGCGGGCAGGGGTACCATGAGCGGGCCGGTGAGCCGCACGCTGAGGTCCTGGCGCTGGCGGAAGCGGGATCGCAGGTCCGCGGCGCAACGCTGTACTGCACGCTCGAGCCCTGCGCGCATCAGGGGCGCACCGGTCCGTGCGTAAAGCGAATCGTGGATGCCGGGATCGCGCGAGTCGTGGCGTCGGTGCAGGATCCCAACCCGCTGGTCCAGGGACGTGGATTCGCGTACCTCCGCGCTCATGGCGTCGACGTCGACGTCGGACTGGGGGCGGCGAGATCCACGGCGCTCAACCAGGCGTTCTTCACGTTGATACGCGAAGGGCGTCCGTTTGTCATCCTGAAGGCAGCCACGAGCGCCGACGGTTTTATCTCCGATTCCCCAGCCCGGCCCATGTCCCTGACATCTGTCGCGGCGAATCGTCACGCCCACCGGTTGCGGGCGACCGTGGATGCGATTGGCGTTGGGGTGGGGACGATTCTCGCCGACGACCCCGCGCTGACCGCGCGAAGCGCCTACCGCGAGCGCTCGTTGATCCGGGTCGTGTTCGACCGCTCTCTGCGGATGCCGCCCACCGCGCGCCTGCTCTCGACACTGGACGCCGGGCCTGTCATTATCGTGGCAAGTGACCGCGCGGCCAGCCGCGGCGCCGAGCGGCGGGCGCTCGAATCGCACGGCGCTGAAGTATGGGTGACCGATGGAACGGTCGGTCACGCGCTGCGCCGCCTCGGCATGAGGCAGGTCGCGTCCCTGCTGCTCGAAGGCGGCGCCACGCTTCACGGCGCCGCATGGGACGAAGACCTGGTGGATTTCGTGAGGCTGTATGTCACGCCGCGGATCCTCAGCCGCGGTGTGGCCCTATTGCCGGATCGCGGCTTCTCGTCGGCGGCGCTCATCGATCGCCGCGTTGCTGCGCTGGGACCCGATGTGTTGATCGAGGGTTATGTTCACGGGCCTCGTTGAAGCCGTTGGCGAGATCGTGGAGCGCGCGCCTGCGGGCGGCGGCTTCCGCCTGCGGATCGCGTCCTCGCTCGCGCCGGAGCTCTCACCCGGCGAGAGCCTCGCGATTAACGGCGTCTGCCTGACCGTCGTCCGCGCCGAGAATCGAGAAGTGCATGCGGACATCGGTCCGGAAACCATACGCGTCACGACGCTCGGCTCGCTGGTGCCCGGCACGATCGTCAACCTCGAGCGGCCGCTGCGCGCAGACGGCCGTCTGGGAGGACATTTCGTTCAGGGTCACGTCGATGGGATCGGCCGAATCGAAGGCCTCGGCGCAGACGCTGATTTTCACCGGCTCTCCGTCAGCTTCCCGTCGCAACTGGCGGTGCTCATCGTCCCCAAGGGATCGATTGCCGTGGATGGCATCAGCCTGACCGTCGCTCGACTCGAAACCGATCGCTTCGACGTGCAGATCGTGCCGTTTACGATGGCGCACACCAACCTTCGGCTCGCGCGGGCCCGCGATTGCGTCAACCTCGAATGCGACATGGTCGGCAAATACGTCGTCCGTTCGGCGGAGCTGGCAGGACTGAGGACGTAGGCCCAAGAACCAAGGATCAACGATGAAGCGCACAACCCACAAGGACGAGAGCAAGCCGGCGAGGAACGGGGAGCGCGCGCGGCCGCTCGCGATCGCCAGGAAGAAGCCGACGCCGTTCGCGCGCATCGAAGACGCCATCGAGGCGATTCGCGCTGGCCGCATGGTCATCGTTGTTGACGATGCAGATCGGGAGAACGAGGGCGATCTGACGATCGCGGCCGAGAAGGTGACGCCAGAAGCGATCAACTTCATGGCGCGCTACGGGCGCGGCCTAATCTGCCTGTCGATGACGCCCGAGCGGCTCGACGAGCTCGAGATCCCGCTCGTCGTCTCCAAAAACACGTCCGCGTTCGACACGGCGTTCTGCGTGCAGATCGAGGCGAAGGGGAGGACAACCACCGGAATATCCGCGGCTGACCGCGCAGCGACGGTGCTCACCGCGATCGACCCGGCGACGCGGCCGTCGGATCTGGCTCGCCCCGGCCACATGTTTCCGCTGCGCTCGCGCACCGGCGGCGTCATGGTTCGCGCAGGTCAGACCGAGGCGGCGGTCGACCTGGCGAGGATCGCCGGCTTGTATCCAGCGGGGGTGATCTGCGAGGTCATGAACGAGGACGGGACGATGGCTCGCGTCCCGCAGCTTGCGAAGTTCGCTACAGGCACGGGTTGCTGCTCATCACCATCGCGGATCTCATCAAGTACCGCATCCGGACCGAATCCCTCGTCAAGCGCGTAGCGGCTGCGGATCTGCCGACCGAGTATGGGGACTTCAAGGTCTACGCGTACGAGAACCAGGTCGACATGCAGACGCACATCGCGCTCGTCCGCGGCGATATCAGCACCGGCAAGGACGTCCTGGTGCGCGTGCACTCGCAGTGCCTGACCGGCGACGTGTTTCATTCTGCGCGATGCGACTGCGGCGCGCAGCTGGACACCGCCATGCGGCGAATCGCCGCCGAGGGCCGCGGCGTCCTCCTGTACCTCCACCAGGAAGGCCGGGGCATCGGCCTCGCGAACAAGATTCGCGCATACGAGCTCCAGGACGAGGGATTCGACACCGTCGAGGCCAACGAGCGTCTGGGGTTCAAAGCGGACCAGCGCGACTACGGTATGGGCGTGCAGATTCTGCGCGAGCTCGGCGTGCGCTCGATGCGGCTGTTGAGCAACAACCCTCGCAAGCTCGTGGGCATCGAAGGCTATGGTCTGTCGGTGAGCGAATGGCTGCCGCTCGAGATCCCGGCATCCGAGTCGACGCGTCGCTATCTCAAGACCAAAAAGGAGAAGCTGGGGCACAAGCTGTCGACGGTGTGAGTCGGCTTCGGTCGAGGATGTGTGCTATCTTAGGGGTTTGCGCTCCAGCGGATTGGCGCGGCTTCCATAATGTTTGAGTCGCTCGGCGGACGACTCCAGGACGTCTTCAAGTCGTTTCGCGGCGAGACGCGGCTTACGCCCGAGAACATCGAGGCGGCGCTGCGCGAGATCCGCCTCGCGCTGCTCGAGGCAGACGTCAATTTCAAGGTCGTCAAGGCATTCGTCGATCGCGTGCGGGACCGCGCGATGGACGCGGCGACCGGGCAGAGCCGAGACCTGCTGGGCGGTCTCGCGCCGTCGCAGCAGGTCGTCCGAATCGTCCGCGACGAAATGGTCGCGCTCTTCGGGAATGTTGAAGGCGGACTGCAGCCGTCCGCCAGGCGGCCGCGCGTCATTCTGCTGCTCGGCCTGCAAGGCGCGGGGAAGACAACGACGGCAGGGAAGCTCGGGAAGTGGCTGACGCAGCAAGGGAAGCATCCGCTGCTTGTCTCAACCGACGTCAAGCGGCCCGCCGCGATCGAGCAGTTGAATGTTGTCGGCCGCAAGGGCAGCCTGCGGGTGCACGATCCCGCCGGCCTGCTGGATCCCGTCGCGCGCGCGCGCGGCGCGGTCGCCGAGGCCGCGAACCTGGGCTTCGACACCGTGATCGTCGATACGGCCGGACGGCTGCACATCGATGACGAGTTGATGGCGGAGCTCGTCGCCGTCAGAGAGGCGACCGATTCGTCCGATCGGCTGTTCGTGGCCGATGCGATGACGGGGCAGGACGCTGTCAGGAGCGCCGGCGAGTTCAACGCGCGGGTGGGCGTTACCGGTGTCGTGCTCACCAAGTTGGACGGCGACGCGAGAGGCGGGGCGGCGCTCTCTGTGGTCTCGGTTGTCGGAGTGCCGATCGCGTTTGCGGGAAGCGGCGAGACGCTGGATGATCTGGAGCCGTTTCACCCCGAGCGCGTGGTCTCGCGCGTTCTGGGGATGGGCGACGTTCTCTCGCTCATCGAAAAGGCCGAAGCCGCGATCAGCCACGAGGAAGCCGAGCGCCTCGAGGAGAAGATCCGGTCCAATGAGTTCACGCTCGAGGACTTCCGCGATCAGTTGAAGGCGATCCGGAAGATGGGACCGCTCGAGTCGATCATGGGGATGCTGCCGGGGATGGGCAACCTCAAGGCGCTGGCCGGGAACGCGCCCGATAACGATCAGCTGTCCCGCGTCGAAGCGATCATCAGCTCGATGACGCCGGACGAACGGCGGAGACAGCACATCATCAACGGCAGCCGCCGCAAGCGGATTGCCAGAGGCAGTGGGACGTCGGTCGAGGAAGTGAATCGTCTGCTGAAGCAGTTCGTGCAGATGCAGAAGATGTTGAAGCAGCTCGGAGGGATGACCGGGCTGGCTGGCGGCGGGAAGAGAGCCCGCCGCCAGGCGATGCAGATGCTTCGAAACCGTCGCTGATCGCGGCGGCCTCGTCACGCGAGCCCGGGGAATCGACCCCCGGAACCAGCGATCGAAGCGAAACAGGCGATCGGGAGCGAGCTCGGACGCCATTCAGGAGCACACGTCATGGTAGCCATCCGTTTGCGGCGCGCGGGATCGAAAAAACGTCCGTTCTTTCGCGTCGTCGTCACCGACTCGCGCGCGGCGCGCGACAGCTCGTTTGTCGAGATCCTCGGTCACTACAACCCGCGCAGCAGGCCGGCGGTCGTGCAGATCGACAAGGAGCGCGTGAGTTACTGGATCAGCCGGGGGGCGCAACCGTCGGATTCGGTTCGGACGCTGATCGCTCGGCATTTGACGCCGGCCGCGGGGGTTGCGACGCCGGCTGGCAGCGCTCCGGCGACCGCCGCGCCCGCGCAGGCGAAGTAGCAGGTCATGAGCGCCAGCACCGATCCAACCGGCACCGGCGTTCGAGCCGTCGTCGAGATCCTGGCGAAGGCTCTGACTGATCGACCGAGCGACGTTCGAGTGACCGAATCGCAGCACAAGCACAAGACGCTCATCGAGCTGTTTGTCGCGCCAACCGACGTGGGGAAGCTGATCGGACGCCAGGGCCGTACCGCGGCGGCGCTCCGCACGCTCGCGGCCACAGCCGGCGAGCGCGAAGGCAAGGACGTTACGCTGGAAATCCGCGAGAGCCGGTGAGCGACCGCGCGATTCAGGCATCCTGGGATGAGATGGCGGTTGTCGGGCGTATCGCCCGCGCGCACGGCCTGCGGGGACAGCTCATCGTGAATCTGGAGACCGATTTTCCAGGCGAGCGCTTCCGGCCAGGCGCCGAGCTGTTCGTTCGGCGGTCGGGAGCGATAGAGAAGCTGACCATCACCAGCGTCCGGTTCCAGAACGATCGCCCGGTGATAGGGGTGGCCGGCATCGACGGGATACCGGATGCCGCCGCGCTGGCCGGTCTCGAGCTGCGGATCCCGGCAGGGCAACTGATTCCCCTGCCGGCAGGAACGTTCTACCACCACGACCTCATGGGGTGTCGGGTGGAAGCGGGAGACGGCCGCTTGATAGGAGTCGTGAAGGGCGTCGAAGGCACCTTGGGGGGCAGCCGGCTCGTCGTGGAAGGCGAGAACGGTGAGATACTCATTCCGCTTGCTGCGGAGATTTGCACGGCGGTTGACATCCGCGCGCGGCGGATAGTGGTCGAGGCGCCGGCAGGATTGCTCGACCTGAACGGGTGAACGCGCCAGGTGAGCACCATCACCTTCGACATCGTCACGATCTTTCCGGCGATGGTCGAAGCGCCGCTGGCAGCGGGCATTCTCGGGCGGGCAATCGAGCGCGGCACGCTGGACGTGAAAGTGCGCGACTTACGGGATTTCACGACCGATCGCCATAAGGTCGTAGACGATGTGCCTTACGGCGGGGGGCCGGGGATGGTATTGAAGCCCGACCCCGTCTTTCGCGCGCTGGACCGCATCGAGGCGGACCGGGGCGCGCCGTTGGCCGTGATTATGATGTCGCCGCAAGGGGCGCGCTTCACCCAGCGGGAGGCTCGGCGGATAAGTGGCGTACCGCATATCGTGCTGCTCTGCGGCCGGTACGAGGGTTTCGACGATCGGATCCGGTCCCGGGTGACCGAGGAGCTGTCGATCGGCGACTACGTGCTCACGGGCGGCGAGCTGCCGGCACTCGTGGTGCTCGACGCCGTCGCGCGGCTGGTGCCCGGCGTCGTTGGCGACGAAGAGTCGGTGGCGGCAGAGTCGTTCACTCGCGGCCTGCTGGACTTTCCGCAGTTCACCCGACCGGCGGAGATTCCGGGCGCGAGCGGTTCCAGCGATCGCGTCCTGACGGTGCCCGAGGTGCTGCTGTCCGGGAACCACGCGGAAATCAGGCGGTGGCGGAAGCGGCAGGCGCTGAGCCGGACGCTCGAACGCCGGCCGGACCTGCTGGCCGCGGCGGAGTTGGACGAAGAAGAGAAGGAGATCCTGCAGGAGCTGCGGGATGGCAGGAGGAGTGATGGGCGCGATAGAACTCGTTGAAAAGTCACAGCTTGCCGAGCGGCCAGTCATGCGGGCGGGCGACACGGTGAAGGTCCACGTCAAGGTGCGCGAGGGGGACAAGGAGCGCATTCAGATATTCGAGGGGGTCGTGATCGGCGTCCACCGCGGCGGCACGCGCGCGTCGTTTACCGTGCGCAAGGTGTCGTTCGGCCAGGGCGTCGAGCGCATCTTCCCGCTCCACTCGCCCACGATTCAGAAGGTCGAAGTCACCAAGTCCGCCCGCGTGCGGCGCGCGAAGCTGTACTACTTGCGCGACTTGAAAGGCAAGGCCGCGAGGATGAAGGACACGGCGAAGCAATAGGACCGCAGGAGCGGGCAGGAAAAGGCAGGAACGGCAGGGCCTCCAGCCCACACTGACCATGACTCGCGTTTCGGCCATGCGCACCCTGGAAAATGCGCTGCGCCGCGTCGGCTTTATTCACGTGGCCGGCGTCGACGAAGTGGGGCGTGGCTGCCTCGCGGGCCCGGTGGTCGCCGGCGCCGTCGTCCTTCATCCGGAACGCCACATTCCGGGCGTCTGTGACTCGAAGCTCGTGCCCTCCGCGGAACGTGACCGGCTCTACGATCGCATCTGTGCCGACGCCGTCGCCTGGGCGGTGGCTGCGGCCAACCCGGACGAGATCGACCGCATCAATATTCATCAAGCGTCGCTGCGCGCCATGCAGCGCGCCGTGCTGGCGCTCTGTCCGCTGCCCGACATCGTGCTGGTTGATGCCTTTCGTGTGCCTGGGCTGCCGATGGCCCAACGCGGCGTGCCGCACGGCGACCGGCGGTGTTCGGCGATTGCGGCCGCTTCGATCGTCGCGAAGGTCACGCGCGACCGCATGATGGAGGAGCTGCACGGCCGCGACCCGCGTTATGGCTTCGATCGCCACAAGGGCTACGCGACCGCCGACCACTTGGACGCGGTGGCCCGCTTTGGCTACTCGCAGGAGCACCGCCGATCGTTCCGCCCGCCGACGCTGTTTGATACCATAGGCCGGTAGCCGTTGCTGGATTCCAGGTGGCCATCGATCGCGCCGCGACGAGCAGCACAGCATTCCTCCTGAGAGCGGCCGCTCGGTGCCGCGCAGTCGACGTCCACGTCGATCGGCTTGCCAAGGCGCAGGCCCGGGGGTAGCGTTCTGGTCCGCCGCCTCGTGTACGTCGCGTTTTTTCTCGAGGTTGGCCTGCTGCTCGTCGTGCTGCCCTGGTCCGGGTTCTGGACACGGAACTACTTCGCCGAGGCGTGGCCGGCGCTCCACCCGCTCCTGACGAACAATTTCGTACGAGGTGCCGTCACCGGCCTGGGCGTCGTGAATCTGTTTGCCGGCTTCGCCGACCTGGCGCTCGTGTTTGCCGCGCGCGAGCACCACGAGGTTGGCGAGCGCCCTTAATGCGACGGACGCGATTGGCGCGCCTGGCCGCGCGCGGACGCACCGCTCTCGCGTCCGTCTTGCGGGCGTACGGCGGAGGCATCGAGCGCGCGTGATCCTGTGCCTTGTGACCGACCGGCGCCGGCTCGAACAGTCGTTTCCAGTCCTCCTCGCGCAGCTTCGAGAAGCCGTCGCGGCCGGCGTCGATCTGATTCAAGTTCGGGAACGGGACCTCGAGGCCGCCGAACTGTCGTCGCTCGTGACCGAGGTCGTCAAACTCAGCCGCGGATCGTCGACTCGAGTCGTCGTCAACGATCGCCTCGATGTGGCTCTTGCGTGCGGGGCGGACGGCGTTCACTTGAGGAGCGATTCATTGCCTGTTGCCGCCGCTCGCCTCCTTTCGCCGAAGCCGTTTCTCATCGGCCGATCAGTCCACTCCATTGAGGATGCGGTCAAGGCCGCCGCGGCCGATTACCTCATCGCAGGAACGGTCTATCCCACCGCGTCCAAGCCTGGCGCAGTGGCGCTTGGCGTCGAGGGTCTGCGTGCGGTGGTGGTTCGCACCAGGTTGCCTGTGCTGGCAATTGGCGGCGTCACGGTCGAGCGGATCGAAGACGTCGCGGCGGCAGGCGCCGCCGGGGTTGCCGCCATCGGCCTGTTCAGCCATCCACGACTGGAGAGCGTCGTGGCCGAGGTACGGCGGCGGTTTGTCGTCGCTCGACCATCGAGACCGGGATTAACATAAAACTGGGCTTGCGGCGAATGGGGTCAGAGGGGTCCGGGAATTTCGGCGGAAAACTCCGCAGCGCGCGCGAGCGCAAGGGCGTGTCGCTCCGCCAGATCGCGACCCGCACCAAGATCTCCATGGCGGTGCTCGAGGCGCTCGAGCGCAACGACATCGCCCGGTTGCCTGGCGGGATCTTCAGCCGCGCGTTCGTCCGCTCGTACGCGCACGAAGTCGGTCTCGATCCTGAAACAACGATTCAGGAATTCCTATCTCAGTTTCCGCATGACTCCGTGACTGCCGGGCACCCGCGATCCCATCCAGTCGAGGACACGGAGATGTTCGAGAGCGATCGCCGGGTGGCGAGCTCCCTCCTCTGGATGCTCATCATCAGCATCCCGCTCGCGGTCGCCGTGCTGTACTTCAGCGTGTCGGACAAATTCGGGCGCGAGGAGCCCTCGGGCCGGCCGCAGGGAGGGAAGCCCGTCGCGGCCCCTCCGGCCTCCACGACGTCCGCGACATCTGCCCCGGGGACAACGCGCTTCGCCTCGTCGTCCTCAACTCCGCCACCTGCTGCAGGCGCCTCGTCACCGATCCCCGCGCGTTCCGCCACGGATGCCGCCGCTTCGCGGGCGGCGTCCGACCAGGGCTCGCGGGTGGCTATCCAGCCGGCGCCCACGTCGGGAGCCGGCGCGCGGCGCGCGTCCGGCGTGTCGCCTGCCGCTGGTCTCCCTGCAGGGGTGTCGCCCGCGCCCTCGCGGGCGACTTCAGGCGCGACTCCACCGCCGTCACCCCCTTCGTCGGTCGCATCCACGTCATCGGCTTCGTCCGAACGGCCCGCGCCTGGGACTCCGTCCACTGCGGCTCTGAGCGCTCCTCCGAGCACACCCGCTTCTGTAGAGAAGCTGACCGTTGTGCTGTCAGCCCGCGGGCCCGTGTGGGTGTCGGCGACGGTCGATGGGCAGAAGGTGATCGGGCGACTCCTGCAGACCGGCGATCAGCAGACCGTCGAAGTCAAACGAGAGCTCATGCTGACCGCTGGCGACGGCGCTGCCATGAGAATGGTCGTGAACGGGGTCGAGGCACGCGCCCTTGGCAAGGCCGGGGAAGTCGTCACGGCGCGGGTCACACTGGCGAACTTCAGGGACTACCTGCAACCGCGTTGAGCCCGCGCGGCCCCGCTGAAAGCGGTCATTGGTTCCGTCGCTTTCTCTTCGATCCTCCGCGGGACCCTCCCGCAAAGCCCTCCCCGCGACCTGCCCAGTCCGATCGCATTTGCGCAAGCCCCTCCATGTAGACAGTTGCACGCTCACGCTCCTCCTCGTTTGCCATGGATTTCAGGAGGTCGAGCGCCTTTGCGAGATCCTGGTGAATCGTCACGCGAGTCGCGCTGAAGTACAGCCGTCTGATCTCGGCGAGCTTCTCATCGGTCGACAGCATCGGGAGCTTCATGTGTGATTGCGCCTGAGCAACGCACGAAAGTCGCCGAACGATCGCGTGTTCAGGACATCAGAAGGACCAACCCAACCCCGTCGCGCAACGAGAACGCCCCAGCGCAGCGTGCCGAGGGCGCGCCTGGAATGGGCGTCGCTCGAGATGACGAGCCGGACCCCTCGGTCGCGGGCGAGCCTTGCGTGCACGTCGTTCAGATCCAGGCGATGCGCTTGACAGTTGATTTCGAGCGCGACGTGTCTCGCCCGCGCCGCATCGATGACGGCGCCGATGTCGAACGCGTACGGTTCTCGCCGCAGAATGGCGCGACCGGTCGGATGGCCGAGAACGTCGACATAGGGGTTGTCGATCGCGCGCAGAAGCCGATCCGTCATCTGCTGCCGCTCCTGGTTGAAGGCCGAGTGTACTGACGCGACAACGAGGTCGAGCGACGCCAGGCAGTCGTCCGCGAGGTCGAGCGACCCATCCGGAAGGATGTCGCATTCGATCCCGGCGAGCAAACGCACGCCCACGCCCTCGGCGTCGAGCGCCCGGATTGACTCCGCGTGGGCGAGGGCCCGGCGCTCGTCCAGACCGTTGGCCATCGCGAGCGACTGGCTATGCTCGGTGATGGCGATGTACTCGTGCCCTTCGTCGCGCGCCGCCTCAACCATCGCCCGCATCCCGTCTTTGCCGTCGGTCTCGGTGGTGTGCATGTGAAGATCGCCGCGCAAATCCGAGCGCTCGATAAGCCGCGGCAAGCGGTGCTCGGCCGCCGCCTCGATTTCGCCGCGCATCTCGCGCAGCTCGGGCGGAATCCAGTCGAGATCAAGAGCGGCGTAGATGTCCTCTTCTCGCGATCCCGCGATCTTGTCGTCGTCTGCGATCCTGAACAGGCCGTACTCGTCCAACTTCAGGCCGCGGCCGATGGCCAGGTCCCGGAGGGCGATGTTGTGTGGCTTAGAGCCCGTGAAGTACTGCAATGCGGCGCCCCGGCGGTCGGGCGCCACGAGGCGAAGATCGGCTTGAAAGCCGCCTGCCATGAGCACGCTCGAGTTCGTGTCGCCCAGGCCGATCACGCGCTCGACGGCGCCGTACTCGGCGAAGTCCTGCATGAGGCTGGTCGGGGCACCGGAGCCGAGGAGATCCAGGTCGCCGCAGGTATCGCAGCCGCGGCGAAGGCTGCCCACAGCCTCGATCGTCGCACCCGGCGCCCGCTCTTGAAGATAACTGACGATCGCCGCCGCCACGTCGTGCGACGCCGGCAGCAGATGGCGTCCGGCAAAGCGCTTTCGCTCGTCGAGGGCTTTGATGATGAGCGCTTCCTTTTTTGCCCCCATCCCCTTGAGCGCTCGGACGTGTCCGTCTCGGGCAGCCCGCTCGAGATCGTCCAACGTGCGGACCGCGAGCTGGCGATAGAGCGTCGCGACCGTCTTCGGTCCGAGGCCCTGCAGATCGAGGAGATCCAGAATCGTGGGTGGGAATTCGGCGATCAGATCGCGGTGTAGAGCCGTGTCGCCCGTCTCGGAAATCTCGCGAATTCGCGACGCGAGATCCTTGCCGATGCCGGGAATCTGCCGCAGGCCGGCTTCGTCTAAGAGCGCGAGCTCGTGGGGATGGTTGGCCACGATGTCCGCGCCGTTGCGGTAGGCGCGGATCTTGAACGGGTTGTCGTTCTTCAGCTCCAGTAGATCGGCAATCTCCCGAAGGACGCGCGCGATGGCGCGATTATCCATACCGCAGGCCTTCGGTTTCGATCCGATAGTCGAGGAGGCTGGCGCCGCCCGCCGCCAGTGCGCGGCTGATGGCGTCACGGTGGTGCGGCGGCCCATAACAGAAGAGGCATCCGCCGCCGCCCGCGCCGCACACCTTTGCTGCCGTCGCACCGGCGGTCGTCGCTCGCGCGATCAGGTCCTCGATCACGGGGGTCGTCACGCCCGGCGCCAGGCGCTTCCGATTGTCCCACTCGGTCGCAATCTGGCGGCCGACTTCGTCCCAGCGCTCTCGCTCGAGAGCGTTCCGCATGGCGACGGCCGTATCCCGAATCCGCTCGAAACAGTCGAAGACGTGTCGATCCCCGTCGATGTGGCGTTTGAAGATTTCCCAGTTGTTCGTGCCCGAGCTTCGCGGGGCCCCGGTGTAGCCCAACACAATACGGGCCTCGAGCTCGCGCGGGTCGACATCAATCGGCGTGCGAGTGATTCCGGCAAGACGCGGCTCGATCGCCGCGATGCCGCCGAAGAGCGCCGGTCGATAGTCCTGCACGCCCGTCGGCACCTTTATGGTCTGGCACTCGACGTTCATGGCCACTTCGAGCAGGTGATCCGGATCGGCACAGGCACCCGTCCATTTCGCCAACGCGCCGCACGCGGCGATGGTCAGAGCCGATGATCCGGCGATCCCGGCGCCCGCCGGTGATTCGCCCTTCGTCGTCAGCGTCGCGTTGTCCAGCCGATAGTGGCGCGCAAGGAGCGCGAGCAGCGCGAGGTCGCCGTTGCGGTCGAGATCGGCCCATCGCGCCGCGCCGACCGTGTGCTGAGTGTCGATCGAACGCAGCTCGATGCGGCCGTCCGTCCGCGCCTCAATCCGCACGTGGGCGCGAAGGCTGATCGCGGCGTTGAGCGTCGAAGCGCCGTCGTGAAAGAGGTAGAGCGGCCAGATATCGATGGTGCCGCCCGCTAGATCGATTCTGGTCGGGGCCGACGACGCGAGCTGCACGAGAGGATTATACGAGTTTGATAAGATTCCTCGCGATGTCTCCCAGCGGACTCCGCCGGCACATGGGCCAATTGTTGATCGCCGGCTTCGACGGGCAGGAAATCCCTCTCGAGCTCCGATCGCTCGCGAAGGAGTTTGGCCTTGGCGGGGTCATTCTCTTCGCGCGCAACATCGGCGACCCGGAGCAGGTCGCGGAGCTCTCATTTGAGGCCGCTCGCCTGGTGCCCGATCTTCCACTGTGGGTCTCGATCGATCAGGAAGGCGGGCGCGTGGCCCGCCTGAAGTCACCGTTCACGGAATGGCCGCCGATGGCGACGCTCGGACGAAGCGGCGACGTAAAGTTGGCCGAGCGATTTGCCCGCGCGCTGGCCGCCGAGCTCAAGGCGGTGGGCGTCACGCTCGACTTCGCCCCGGTGCTCGATGTCCACACCAATCCCAAGAATCCGGTCATCGGCGACCGCGCTCTGGCTGAAACAGCGGCCGACGTCGCGCGACTGGGCAGCACCATCGTCACCACGCTTCAGAACGAAGGCATCGCCGCGTGCGGCAAGCATTTCCCCGGTCATGGCGACACCAGCACGGATTCCCATCTCGAGCTGCCGCTCGTCGAGCACCCGCCGGAACGCCTGCGGGAGATCGAATTCGTGCCCTTCGTGGCCGCCATCAAGGCTGGGGTCGCCACCATCATGACGGCGCATGTGCGAGTGCCGTCGCTCGACGAGGAGCGCCCGGCGACACTGTCGAAGCGTATCATCACGGGGATCTTGCGACAGGAGCTTCAATTCGACGGTGTCGTCTTGAGCGATGACCTCGAGATGAAAGCTATCGCGGACGCCGTGCCGCACGGAGCCGTCATGGCCCCGGCCGTGATGGCGGTTGAAGCGGGGTGCGACGGGGTGCTCATCTGCAGCGGCGACCACGAAAAGCAGGTTGCCACACTCGAAGCGCTGATCCACGCGGTCGAGGATGGGGTCATCCCGATGGCGCGGGTGGACGACGCGCTCAGGCGGCAACAGCGGGCGAAGGAACGGTTCCTGGTGTCGACCGTGGCGGCGCGACCGCTGACCGGCCGCGCGCTGCGTGCCGCCCTCGGACGGGATGCGCACCGCGCGATCGCCGACGAGATGACCCAGTTCCTGTGATGGTGAAGCCGCGGGCCCTGCAGCCAGGCGACCGCCTCGCCGTCGTCGCTCCCGCGAGCACCTTCAAGCGCGATGAGCTCGATCGCGGCCTCGACGAGATTCGACGTCTCGGCTTCAAGCCGGTGTACGACGACGCCATATTCGCGCGCGAGCGTTATCTGGCGGGAACGGCTGAGATGCGGGCCGCCGCCATTCTGAGGGCCTGGCGCGACCCGACGATCGCGGGCGTGATCGGCGTTCGGGGCGGGTACGGCAGCGCCCAGGTGTTGCCGCTGCTCGATGCCCGGGAGGCGCGCCGAGCGCGCAAGCCGTTCATCGGATACAGCGATCTGACCGCCGTGCTGACGTTTCTGACCATTGGCTGCGAAATGGTCGCATTTCATGGGCCTATGCTCGCGGGGCGGCTGGCGCGCGGCCCGGCGGGTTATGACGCGCAGTCGTTCCTCGGGGCGCTGACCTGTCGCGAGCCCATCGGTGAGCTGAGGGCGCCGTTGCTCGAGAGCCTCCGCGGCGGTGAGGCGACCGGCCGGCTCTACGGCGGCACGATGACCCAGTTGTTGGCTTCGCTTGCGACGCCGTTCGAGTTTTCGCCGCCACAGGGCGCCGTGCTTTTTCTCGACGAGGTCGGCGAGCGCCCGTACCGCCTCGACCGCATGGTGACGCAGTTGCGGCAGAGCGGCGTGCTCGCGAAGGCCGCAGCGGTGGTGATCGGCGAGCTGCCGCGGTGCGACGAGCCCTCGGGCGACCCGACGGCCCGCGCCGTGATGGCTGATCTCTTCGCCGAATTCCCAGGTCCCGTACTGATTGGATTTCCGTCCGGGCACACGACGGTGCCGGCGGTCACGTTGCCCCTCGGCGTACGTTGCCGCGTCGTTACAGGCGGCCGCCCCGCGCTCGTGATCGAGGAGGGGGCGGTGGAGTGACAGCGGAGCAGCGGGCCAAGGACCAAGCACAACGCACGAGGAACCGACCAAATTGATCAAAGTCCACCTCATCGGCATTTGCGGAACGGCCATGGCGACGCTCGCCGCCATGCTGAAACAGAAGGGATTCGAGGTTGGCGGCTCCGACCAGGACGTGTATCCGCCGATGAGCGACTTTCTCGCCGCCCAAGGCATCCTCGCACAGGCCGGCTACGACGCGGGCCATATCACCGGCGACATCGACCTGGTCATCGTCGGCAACGCGATCTCGCGCGGCAATGTCGAGCTCGAGGAGGTCCTGGATCGAAAGATCCGATACTGCTCGCTCCCGGAAGCCGTGCGCGAGCACTTTCTGTGGGGCGCGCGGTCCATCGTGATAGCCGGCACGCACGGCAAGACCACCACGACGGCACTGACGGGGTGGCTGTTGTCGCACGGCGGCATGGACCCCAGCGTGCTCGCCGGCGGCATCGCGCGCAACTTCGGCGAGCACGGCTCCAGTTACCGCCTGGGGGCCGGGCGCGATTTCGTCATCGAGGGCGACGAGTACGACAGCGCGTTCTTCGACAAGACCGCGAAATTCCTCAAGTACCTGCCTGACATCGCGGTAGTCAATAATGTCGAGTTCGACCACGCCGACATCTACGACAGTCTCGAGGCCGTGTCCCTCGCGTTCCGCCGGCTCGTGAATCTGATCCCGCGAAGAGGACTGTTGCTTGTCGGCAGCGACAGCGCGGGCGCGCGCGCGCTCGTTAGCGGCGCGGTCTCGCGCGTTCACACGTTCGGCGCGGGCGACGACGTCGATTGGCAGGCGCACGATATTCAGGTTCTCCCCGGTGGGTCGCGGTTCAAGGTGCGGCGAGACGGATCACCGTTTGGCGTCTTCGAGATGCCGCTCGTCGGCGCGCACAACGTGCGGAACGCGCTCGCCGCGATGGCGGTTGCCACGGAAGTCGGCGTGAGCGTCGAACGGGTGACCGAAGGGCTGAAACTCTTTGCTGGCGTGAAACGACGCCTCGAGGTCGTGGGTGAGGTCAACGGCGTGACCATCTATGACGATTTCGCGCACCACCCGACGGCGGTCGCGGAAACGATCGGGGCCCTGCGCGCCGGTCATCCTACGGACCGAATCTGGGCGGTGTTCGAGCCTCGCTCCGCCTCGTCATGCCGGCGGGTGTTTCAGGCTGACTTCGCGCGGGCGTTCGCGGGCGCCGATGAGGTGATCGTGGCGCCTATATTCAGGTCCAAGCTGCCCGAAGCCGAGCGGCTGTCGGTGACCCAGCTTGTGGACGACCTCAACTGCCGTGGCCAGTCGGCTCGTCAATCATCGTCGGTTGACGACATCGTCGACACGATCGTCCGTGAGCATCGGCGGGGAGATCTGGTGGTGATCATGTCGAACGGCGGATTTGGCGGCATCCATCGGAAGCTCGTCGAGGCCCTCGTGTGAGCGGGCGCGGCCGGCCGCCAGGGAGCCCCGGCGCAGTTCCGCTCCCATGCCCGCGCATCGTCCCTGCGGGGGACTCGGCCGTCATCGTCGAGTTCGAGGAACGTGTCGATCCGAGCGTGAACGCCCGAGCCATTGCGCTGGCGGATTCCATCGCGGCTCGCCGGCTCGAGGGCGTCCGGGACGTCGTGCCGACATATCGGTCCGTTACGGTGTACTTCGATCCTTTGCGCGTCGACTACGAAACGCTCCTCGCTCACCTCGAGAGCGAGTCCGACCGAGCGGGGGTTGCGGGCGCGCGGAGCGCTGCGCGCGTGCAGATCCCTGTCTGCTACGGTGGTGAGGATGGCCCCGACCTGCCCGAGGTCGCGGCGTTTGCGCGAATCAGCGAAGACGAGGTCGTGCGACTGCACACCTCCGTCACCTATCGGGTCTTCATGCTCGGCTTCGTCGCGGGATTCGCGTATCTGGGACCGGTGGACGCCCGAATCGCGATGCCGCGTCATGCGACGCCGCGCGTTCGCGTGCCACGGGGATCGGTGGGCATCGCGGGCGGGCAGACCGGCGTGTATCCGGCCGACACGCCCGGTGGTTGGCGGCTGATCGGTCGGACACCTGTTTTGGCCTTCGACCCGGACCGTGCCGAACCGTTCCTCATGAAGGCTGGGGATTCGGTGCAGTTCCACCCAATCAGTCGTGCGGAGTACGACGCGTGGCCCTCCTCGTGATCAGGCCGGGGATGCTGACGACGATCCAAGATCGAGGGCGTTGGGGCCTTCAATCTCGCGGCGTGCCGGTGGCGGGTCCGATGGATCCCGTCTCCCATCGGTTGGCAAACGCTCTCGTTGGCAACCATCCTGATGCCGCAGCGATCGAAGTAACGCTCCTCGGGCCGGAGCTGGAGTTCGAAGACGAGCGGATGGTCGCCGTTGCCGGCGCCGAGTTCGGGCTGACGCTTGACGGCCGGACGACGCCGGC
>Ga0182035_10000120_pt1 | contig 30871 bp, 25 predicted proteins | sample flu12Cox44000170_FD_125969 | JGI IMG/M metagenome (GOLD analysis project Ga0182035, IMG submission 125969) | Lab enrichment of tropical soil microbial communities from Luquillo Experimental Forest, Puerto Rico - flux4day.12C.oxic.44.000.170 | ecosystem: Environmental > Terrestrial > Soil >...
CATGGTGATCTCCACAATCGGAATCCCGCCCTCGCAAACGGCGTCCGCTGCCGTCCGCGCTTCCCGCTCCGACGATGCGCGAACCACCGGCACCACTCCAGTCTCAACGATCCGCTCGCGAACTTGTTGTTTATCCATCCTCGGGCCGCCTCCGAAACTTGTTCTCGCCGTTACCGCGCGATCCGCGCACCCACCCCTTTCATCACCTGCATCACTTCCTCGAACGTCACCATCGAAGTATCACCCGGAGTCGTCATCGCCAGCGCTCCGTGGGCCGCTCCGCACTCCACGCACCACTGCGGCTCCTGGCCCGCCAAAAATCCGTAAACGAGGCCCGATGCAAACGAATCGCCGCCGCCCACGCGATCGAAAATCTCCAAGTTCTCCCGGTTCTTCGCCTGATAGAATTTCCCATCGCAATAACAAATGGCGCCCCAGTCATTCACTGTTGCGGTTTTCGCCTTCCTGAGCGTCGTGGCCACCACCTTGAACGGATGATCCTTCACGACGTTGGCGATCATTTGCTTGAATCCTTCCACCTCGAACGCGGAAAGATGCTCGTCCATCCCCGACACTTCGTAGGCCAGCGCCGCCGAGAAATCCTCTTCATTTCCGAGCATCACGTCCACATGCGGCGCGATCCTCCGGTTCACCTCTTGCGCGCGCTTCTTTCCGCCCAGTGATTTCCAAAGCGATGCCCGATAATTCAAGTCATACGAGACGATCGTGCCGTTTTTTCGCGCCGCTTCGATGGCCTCCAAGGCCACGTCCGGCGTCGTCTCGGAAAGCGCGCAAAAAATCCCTCCTGTGTGAAACCATCGCGCGCCCTGTTTTCGGAAAATCTCGTCCCAATCCAAATCTCCGGGCTTCAGTTGCGACACTGCGGTGTGACCGCGGTCGTAGCTGCCCAGGGCCGCCCTCACGCCGAAACCGCGCTCGGTAAAATTCAATCCGTTGCGCGCCGCCCTCCCCACCCCGTCGTGCTCCACCCAGCGCACGAGCGAGGGGTCCACTCCCCCCTGATAAATTAGGTCCTCGAGCAGCCGCCCCACCGGATCATTCGTAAACGCCGTCACCACGGCCGTGTCCAACCCGAAGCAGCGCTTCAATCCCCGCGCCACGTTGTACTCACCCCCGCCCTCGCACACTTCAAAGCTTCGCGCCGTCCGAATCCTCCGCTGGCCCGGATCGAACCGCACCATCACCTCGCCCAGGCTGACCAGGTCCCAGCGGCACTCCTTCTTCGGCTTAATCGTTAGCGCCACGCGCTCTCCTTGAACCCGCTGCCTTCGCGAGCCGCTTCTCTTCTGCCTCATTCGACTCTAGCAGGTTCCAAGCGAGGGGTCAGGACATGAATTACTCCCAAAGCCACCAGATAAGCGACTCCCGCCATTGCGAAGGGGATCATGTAGCTTCCCGTCCACTGCAGCACATAACCCACCACGTCCGCGATGAACCAGCCTCCAATCGCTCCCGCCATGCCGCCCATTCCCACTACCGAGCCCACGGCTCGCGCCGGAAACATGTCGGAGGTCAACGTGTAAAGGTTAGCGGAAAATCCCTGATGGCACGCCGCGGCAAGCCCGATCAACAGTACCGCGGACCAAGTGCTCTCGACGCGATAGGCAAACACCACAGGAATCACGCCCACGGCGCAAACGAGCATCGCAAGCTTTCGCGCGGCGTTCACGCTGCGCCCGCGCTTGATCAACGACGAAGAGATCCAGCCGCCCACGACGCTTCCTACGTCCGAAATCACGTAGATCACCATGATCGGGATCCCGATTCCGGTCAGCGCTAATCCATGTTTGTCCTGCAAGAATCCCGGTACCCAAAAAAGATAAAACCACCAGATCGGGTCCGTAAGAAATTTTCCCAGAGCGAACGCCCAGGTCTGCCGCAGTGGCACCAGCCCGGCCCATTTGATTTTTCGCATAGCTTCTTGCGGATCGCTTCGGATGTACTGCAATTCCGCTTTGGAAACCCAGGAGTGGTCCTCCGGCTTGCGATACATCAGGAGCCAGACGGCAAGCCAGAGGAACCCGAGCGCCCCAATCCCCACAAACGCCGCCCGCCAGCCCCAGTGCACTGCGATCCACGGCACAACGAGCGGCGTGACGATTGCGCCGATGTTGGTTCCCGCGTTAAAAATCCCCGTCGCCAGGGCCCGCTCTTTCTTTGGGAACCATTCCGCCACCGCCTTGATGCTCGCCGGAAAAACAGTCGGTTCCCAGAATCCCAGCGCGTAGCGAGACATCGCAAAACCCCTGAGGGAATTCGCCAGCGACGTCCCCATCGATGCCACGCTCCAGAAAACCATCGCCACCGCGTAGCCCCATCGCGTGCCGACGCGGTCGACGAGCCAGCCCATCACCAGCATGCCCACCGCATAAGCGGCTTGGAACGCTTTCACTAGCCTCGCAAAGTCAATTTCATTCCAGCGGAAGTCGTGTAGCAAGGTGGTCTTGAGCACGCCGAGCACCTGCCGATCCATGTAGTTCTTCGTCACCCCGAGCAGCAGCAGCGCGCAAATCACCCAGCGAAAATATCCGATTGGAAAGCGAAAGCCCGTGGCCCGAGCATCGCCAAGGTCGGTGGCGTCTGCCGCTCGTGGCAGGGCATCGGATGCGGTCGTCGGTTGCGAAGGATCCATGGATAAACTTGCTTCGCTGTAGCGCCCCTTCGAGACTCTAGCTCCGGCTTTTTTCTTGCGTCAAACTGAACTCGCCATCGTACCCGGCTCAACCAACCCTGGACACCTACCAACTGTGCATCGTGCCGTCTAGCTTCCGGTTAATCGGCAAGTATGCTTGACGGTAGGGACAGTACGCCGCGAGCTTTTCGTCGATATCTACCCCGAGGCCGGGCTTATCGCCCGGATACATCATCCCGTCCGAAAAACGGTACGAATGCGGGAACACGCGGTCGGTTTCTTCCGTGTGCCGCATGTACTCCTGGATGCCAAAATTGTGCACGCTCAGATCAAAATGCAGCGCCGCCGCCATACACACCGGACTCATGTCGACCGCGCCGTGACACCCCGTGCGCACGTGATACAGTTCCGCCAGGCTCGCGATTTTTCGCAGGTGCGAGAGCCCGCCCGCATGCACCACCGCGGTCCGAATGTAATCGATCAGCTGCTCGCGGATGAGTTGCTCACAATCGTAAATGGAGTTAAAGACCTCCCCCACCGCAATCGGCGTCGTGGTGTGCTGCCGGATCAGGCGAAAACCCTGCTGCAGCTCCGCCGGCGTCGGATCTTCGAGCCAGAACAGATGATAGGGCTCGAGGCTTTTTCCGAGCCTCCCCGCTTCGATCGGCGTGAGCCGGTGATGCGCGTCGTGCAACAACGGAACGTCTTCGCCGAACTCCTTTCGCAGCCGCTCGAACAATCGCGGCACGAAGTTCAGGTACAACTCGGAACTCCACACCTCTTCCGCGGGCGCATCTTTCTCGGTTGGCTCATAGTACATTTTGCCGTGGCCAACGCCGTACGTACTCGGCAGGCCCGGAATGCCGCTCTGCGCTCGGATCGCCTTGTACCCCAGCTTCAGATACTCGGCCACCGCTTTGACCGTCTCTTCCGTGTCCTTCCCGCTCGCGTGTCCATAGACCAGCACGCCTTCGCGCGACGCACCTCCCAACAATTGGTACACCGGCACATTGAGCGCTTTGCCCTGGATGTCCCACAGCGCGGTATCCACCGCCGAAATCGCACACATCGTCACCGGCCCGCGCCGCCAGTATGCCCCTTTGTAAAGGTATTGCCAGGTGTCCTCGATGCGCCGCGCGTCTCGCCCGACGAGCAACGGAATCACGTGGTCGGTCAGGTAGCTGGCCACCGCCAGCTCCCGCCCATTGAGCGTCGCGTCCCCCAGCCCGTAGATGCCGTCCTCCGTCGTAATCTTCAGGGTCACGAAGTTCCGCCCCGGGCTGCATACGATCACCTTCGCGTCCTTAATCTTCATGGTATTCTCTCACTCGCCTCCTGCCGTCACGCGAAGCAAGACATATATCAGGAGGTTCCCTCACTTTCAAATCGCAAGCCGGCCCTTTGCGGGGCGTGCCTACCGCTCCAGCTTGAAGATGCGCTCCATCCGCAGCCATTTCTCCCCGGGCATGGCGTGCGGAAGCGGTTTCTGGCACTTCCACATCAGCTCTTCCCATTCCTGCACTTTCAAGTTCTGCGCGTCCGCCCTCGCCTTGCTCTCGAACGAAAACTGCTCGTTCACCTCCATCACCATAAACATGCGCGTCCCGAGCAAGTAGATCTCCATGTCTTCGATTCCCGCGTCGCGGATGCTCTTCGTAATTTCCGGCCAAATTTTCTCGTGATAGCGCCGGTATTCGGCAATCAGTTTCGGATCGTCCTTCAAGTCCAGTGTCAGGCAATAGCGTTTCGTCATTTTGTTCTGGGACCTCGGCATCGTCATAGGGGGTTGGCCGCGGGCGCTGCTTCCGCCGCCAAAGCCGATTTCGGCTTGTACCCTGCCACCGCGAAATACAAGACGTAAGCGTAGCAAAGCAAGGGAACCAAGAACGCGCGCTGAATATTCGAGAGATCGGAGATTTTGCCCATGATCGGCGGCACAACCGCGGCTCCGAGGATCGCCATCACCAGCAGGGACGAGCCGCGCTTGGTGAAGGGACCAAGATTCTTGATGCCCAGGGCAAAAATCGTCGGAAACATGATCGAGTGAAAGAATCCGATCAACACCACCGCGTAAATCGGGATGGCACCGCTCGCGGAAGTCGCGACCACCGCCGAAAGGAGCGCGCCAAGGGCGAAAATGGCGAGCAGGCGCGACGCGCGAATCGATTTCATCAGCGCGGAGCCGGTGAATCGCCCGATCATGAAGCCCACCAGGTGAAGCTGCAGGTATCTTGCCGCTGCCCGCGGCCCGAGAAACGCTTCGGCATGCATCACAAAGCGGATGACGAAGCTTCCGACCCCAACCTGCGCGCCCACGTAAAGAAATTGCGCGATGACGCCGCGCACCAGATGTTGGTGAGAGAGAACCCCCCGCCAGGTCGCGGCAGCCCCCGCTTGCTCGGACGATGCCTGCTCGCGGATCTCCGGCAGGTGGGCGAAGTAAAGCAAGGCGGCCACCAGGAGAAATATGCCGCCGATCACCAGGTAAGGAATGCGAACCGTAGCTGTTTGCGACGCGCGATAAGCCTGCAAAGCCGCCGGGCTAAGCCGCCGCAGCTCGGCGGGGCTCGGCACCTTCGCGGTGAGGATCAGAGGCCCGACCACCAGCAGCGCCACCACGGCACCGACGGCATTGAACGACTGCGCAAAATTCAGCCGGCGCTCGCCGCTTTCCGGCGCGCCGAGCATCGTAGCGTAGGGATTGGCGGCGACCTCGAGGAAGCTCTGGCCGCAGGCCAGCACGAAGGAAGAAACCAGAAATAGTCCGTAAACCCCGAGCGAGCCCGCAGGTACAAAGAGGAGGGCGCCGGTAGCACAGAGGAACAGGCCGACGAGGATTCCGCGCCGGTAGCCGATCTGTTCCATCAGGCGGCCGGCGACCAAGGCCGCAAGAAAGTAGCCGCCGAAGAAGGCGATTTGAATGAAGGAGGATTGAAAGTCGCTCAGGCTGAAGGCTGATTTGAATTGCGGGATGAGGACATCATTCAAATTGACGCCGAACGCCCAGAGAAAGAACAAGCTGGTGATCAAGGTGAAGGGCAAAACGTATTTTCGTTCCGTGAGGGGAGCGGATTCGGACGCCAAGTTTCCTCCTGTGTGCTACTTCCGAGCAACAAAAGAAGAGAAGAGCTGATTCCACGTTAGGCAACGCTTTGGGAATGACCGTCGGGGCTTCACGTCAGGGCGCGGTCGAGATGGACGTAACCACCGTCAACCAGAACGTGCTGGCCCGTCACGTGGCTGGCCTGCGGCGAAATCAGAAAAAGGGCCATGGCCGCGATTTCCTCCGGCTGCGTCATTCTCTTCCCCAGCGGAATCTTGGAAACGATGTGCTTCAGTTTTTCTTCGGGATTGGGAAACGTGTTGAGCCACCACTTATAGAGGGGAGTCATGACTTCGGCCGGAACGATGGCGTTCACGCGCATGCCATACGGGAGCAATTCGCAAGCCCAGTCCCGCGTGAGCGAGAGAATTGCGCCCTTCGCGGAGGTATACCCGGAGGTCTTACCCTGGCCGGTCAGGGCCACTTTGGAAGCGACGTTCAGAATCGAGCCTTGCGACTTTTTCAGCGCCGGCAAGGCGTAATGCGCCATGTTGTAGTAATGCAGCAAATTCAGTTCGAGCGACTTCAGATACTTTTCCGGAGAACCGTGTTCCAGCCCGACGTTGTCGTTCACGCCCACGTTGTTCACGAGCACGTCCAGGCGCCCGAACTCGCCGACCGTTTGTTCGACGACGGCGGCGCAGTTCTCCGCGGGTACGACGTCGGTCGAGATCGCGCTCGATTTTGCCCCGCGTGTGGACAATTCCTCGTGGAGCTGCTTCGCGGCATCCGCGTCTTTGTCCACGAAGACCGGGATGGCGCCTTCGCGCGCGCAACCGCGAGCGATGGCCGCACCGATTCCCTTGGCGCCACCGGTGATGAGGACCACTTTGTCTTTAAGCTGCAAGTCCATGTTGGGCCATTTTTAAACTGTAGAATTGGGCGGCATTGCCGCCAAAGATTTTTTCTTTGACGTCCGCCGCGCAGTCTTGCACGTATTCTTCCACGATTTCCAACACCTGCCGATAACTGGCGGCGAGCAGGCACACCGGCCAGTCCGAGCCGAACATCAGCCGCTCGGGCCCGAACGCGCCAAAGACTACATCCAAATAGGGACGAAAGTCTTGTTTCTTCCAGTGCCGCCAATCCGCCTCGGTGACCATCCCCGAGAGCTTGCAGTACACGTTTGGATGCGCCGCCATTTTTTGCATGAGCGCGGCCCATTCCGAGCGATTCCTGAGCTTGATCTCGGGCTTCGCCAAATGGTCGATGACAAATGGTTGTTCCGGAAAGCGAGCGACCAGCTCCAGCGCGGCGGGCAACTGCCTGGGATAGACGAGAATGTCGTAGGTAAAGCCGAATTGGCGGAGGCAAGCGATGCCACGGACGAAATCATCGCCGACGAGGAAACGGTCATTCGGCTCGTCCTGTGCAATGTGGCGGAAGCCGCTCAGCTTGTCGAACCTTGAGAAAAACTTCATGCGTTTCGCAGCTTTTGGCGAGCACAAGTCGATCCAGCCAACCACACCGGCGATACTCGAGTTGCGCTCGGCGAGCTGGAGCAAAAACAAGGTTTCGTCTTCCGAATGGTCGGCCTGCACGGCGACGGTGGCATTGAACCCGCTCGTGCTACGCTCCTGCTCCAGATTTTCGGGCAGGAAGTCACGCTTCAAGACGGACATTTCCTCCCTGATCCAGGAATGCCGCATGGCATGGTATTTCCAGAAGTGCTGGTGCGCATCGATCTTCATGATAAAAGCCGAACGCCTTCTAATGCTCTGCCCAAGCAGTTCGCGGCGCTTTGCGAGGGACGCGCTACGGTGCGCCCGCTCGAGCTGCTAAAGAGAGACCCCCCGCTTCCAGGGAATGAAATCGTCTTGCGCCAGGACTTCCGCCTTGGTGCGCGCCTCGCCGCTAGCGACTTCAATCACACGGTCGAGAATCACTTCGCCCATCTCGTCGATGGTTGTTTTGCCGGAGATGATCGAGCCGGCGTCGATATCAATAATGTCCGGCATGCGCTCGGCCAGGCCGGAGTTGGTCGCTATTTTCAACACCGGCGCGATGGGATTTCCCGTTGGCGTACCCAATCCCGTGGTGAACAAAACGACGTTCGCGCCCGCTCCCACTTGCGCGGTCACGCACTCGACATCGTTCCCCGGCGTGCATTGCAGATTGAGCCCGGGCTCGCTCACATATTCGGGATAGTCCAGAACCGCAGTGATCGGCGAAGTGCCGCCCTTTTTGGCCGCGCCAGCTGACTTCATGGCGTCGGTGAGAAGGCCGTCGCGGATATTTCCCGGCGACGGATTCATCTCGAACCCGGAACGAACGGCTCTCGCGCGGGCGGCGTAATCGCGCATGAGCTGAACGAATCGGTCGGCCACTTCTGTGCGCGTGCAGCGGTCGATCAATTCCTGTTCCACGCCGCACAGTTCCGGAAACTCAGAAAGAATTCCTCTTCCGCCCAGCACCGCGACGAGATCGGCCGTGTGCCCAATGGCGGGATTGGCGGAAAGACCGGAAAAGCCGTCGGAGCCGCCGCACTTCAAGCCCAGCGTAAGTTTCGACACCGGCGCCGGCTTCCGCGCGACTTTGTCCGCTTCGACCACAGCCAGAAACGTTTCGCGGATGGCGCGCGAAATCATCGCGGCCTCCGAAGGACTCTTTTGCTGCTCGAAAATCAGCAACGGCTTGTTGAAATGGGGATCGCGACGCGTGATTTGCTCTTCGAGGATTGTGATCTGTGCGTTCTGGCAACCCAAGCTGAGAACCGTAGCGCCGGCTACGTTCGGATGGTGGATGTAACCCGCGAGCAAACCGCACAGATTATTGGCGTCCTCCCGCGTGCCCCCGCAGCCGCCTTCGTGCATCAGGAATTTGATCCCGTCGACATTTCGAAACACTCTTGCCGAAGGTGTTCCCGGCTGCATGGCACTCGGGGAGAACGACCTCAATTCGTCATTCTTCCCTTCTCGGTACAGGCGGACCAGCTCGGCAACCTGGCGGCGATAAACCTGGGGGGCGGCGAAGCCGAGCTCCTCTTCAAACGCTTGCTTCAAAACAGCAAGATTGCGGTTTTCGCAAAACACCAGGGGAACCACGATCCAATAATTTCGCGAACCCACTTGGCCATCGGCTCGATGGTACCCGGTGAAGGTTTTCTTGCGCCACGCCGAGACATCGGGTGGCGTCCAGGTGCGGCCGACCTCTTCCGTCTCGTGGAATTCTCGGGCGGCGTGGCGAAGATTGCGTGTTGCAAGCAAATCCCCGGGCCGCAGAGCCTCTGTGGCCTTTCCGACCAGCACACCGTACATGATGATTTCGCCGCCAGCAGCTATTTGCTCGGTGACGAATTTGTGTTTGGCAGGAACGTCCGCGGACAAAACGTAGTCTCTTTCCAGGAATCGAATCCGTTCTCCCATGCCGAGGTCCGTCAGGGCCACGAGAACGTTGTCTCGCGGGTCGAGTTGCAAAACCCGGCTTTTCGTTGTTGAGTCGCTTGCCAAGGGAACCTTTGCCTTCTCGATGCTCATTTTAGCCGCCCGGCTTTCGACAATCTAGCATGAGGGCGCGAGGCACCCTCGAAGGCCTCCTCGATCACCGCCCGAGCGCGCAAGCCCGCCAGCTTGACGCTATCGCTTGCGGCCAGTGTAAAATTCCTCGAGCGGACTCCCTTGATTTCGCTTGCTGCTTTTCTTTGAATCCGGGCACGGCCCGCGCCTGATGCCGGCGGGCATTTTTCGGAGAGTGCCAATGGATGTCCATCAACTTGAGCTCTTCCTCGCGGTGATGGACTCACCCAGCATGACGCGGGCAGCGGAGAAAGTTCACCTATCTCCGGGCGCCGTAAGTCTGCAGCTTCACAACCTCGCCGAAGAGCTCCACACCGAGCTTTTCGTCCGCCGGGGAAAGCACCTGATTCCCACGCCCGCCGCTTTGCGACTCGCGGAACGTGCTAAGGAACTCGTCAAGCTGATGGGCCACATCCAGCAGGAATTTCAGAGTGACATCACCAAGGACACCCGTCCCTTTCATTTCGCGACCGGCGTCACCACGCTCATCTACCAACTCGGCCGGCCTCTCCGGCAATTGCGCAGCCGCTTTCCCAACGCCGAGATTCGCGTTACCGTCGGGGTAACCGAAGAGATGGTTGCGGGGTTGCACGAACGGCGGTTTGACCTGGCGCTCATTACCCTGCCCGTCCCGGAAGACAATCTCCAGATCATCCCCTTGTTCGACGAAGAGCTGCTCGTCGTGCGCCCGTCGCTCAAGAAAACAGCCAGCAGCCATATCGGCACGCTGCGGCCTGCCGAGCTCGGGAGTGTGCCGTTTCTTCTCTATCCCAAACGAAGCAATGTGCGACGCGCCATCGATGAAGTCCTCAAAGAAATCGGCGTCCAGCCCAACGTTCGCATGGAAGCGGACGACACGGAGGCCATCAAACGGCTCGTGGAGTCAGGCTTTGGCTATTCCATCCTCCCGGAGCATGCCTTGCGGGGCCGGTCGCATTTTTTTCAAAAGTTTCGTGTCGAAGGGCATCGACTTACGAGAAAGCTGGCGCTGGCGATGGTCTCGACCGAGAGTCCACGAAAGCTGACCGAAGCCATTGCCAACTTTCTTCGGGACGCGCTTACGGTGCAAGAGCAAAGCTCTCCTCCGCAGGCCCTGAGGAAAGCAGCAAGCAAGAGTTAGCCTCCCTCGCGCCCTTGCTTTCTTGAAACCCTCAAGCGCGGAGCGGTCTCGTCCACTTCTCGAAATTGGCGCGGAAGAGCCGGTCGACATCGCGCTGGATCTTTTGCCGGGTGATTTCCGCGCCGTCGGCGTGAAGCAACCGATAACTATTTGCGAGGATCGGCGCAAGGGTGCGCCGGGTGTTCTGCCACTTATAGATGACTTGCTCGAGGACCCGAGCGTCGGAATGCTGCGGAACAAAGCTTGTTCCGAGAAGTTCAATCCGCTCCCGTGTGATTTCCTCCACGATCGACGGATTGTTGAGGAACCACCAACATCCGAATGGCATCAGGTTATTAAACTTGCGCGCATAGACGGCGAGCTCGTGCTGATTTTCGCGGCTGAGCACGCTTGCGAGAAACCGGTTCTCAGGAAAGCTGCGGCAAAGGTTTTCAACCGCGCCGAGGTCCGCTTTGCCCACCGCGTCGCCGGCGAGGCGCAGTCGGGGATTGACCTGCCGCCGCACGCCAATCATCAGCGACATCGGCAGGCCGAATTCGCGGCAGGACGGTAATACCGCCTCGCTCAACAATTTGCTGGTGATGCTCTCGTCCGGGAATCGAAACGTGTCGGCCAGCGAGACGGCCATGTAGAGCGGGCGCATACGCTGGTGCCACTCGGCGAGGAACCGGCGGACTTCGGAGACCGATTTTCCGGAGCCGTGCTCATCCACGGCATAGCCTTCCCCGGCCAACTGCTGCCAGTGCTGCGACCAGCCCCACAGAATGCGGTCCAGCCGCAGAACCGCGTGAAACTGAGGATGATTCTGTCCTCCACCGCCCATCCAAACGGCGCGCTCCTCGGGGTCGAGCGGATCATTGGTCATAACCACATCGCTTACCCCGGCGACTTCGAGCACTTTTTGAATGTGCGTCTCGATCGATTGCGCTGCGAAGAACCGCCGCGCCTCTTGTAATCCCGAAACGTCGGTCGGCAGCCCAAAAGCGCTCAGGACCGCAACGACACCGCGCGTCGATTCGGAAATCGGGCTGTTTTCGACGAACAATGCTTTCCAGATGGCGTCAGCGCGTTCCGTTTTTGAGAGTTTCCAATATTCCTCTGGCGCCAGATCGCAGGAGCGGAAAAATTCGGCTTCCAAATAGTGATAGGTCAGAAGTTCGTCGATTCCCCACAAACCGATTTTCCCGAAGGCGGGAGAATACAAATGCGTGTGAATATCAATGACCTGGGTGGAGCCGAGGACGTCCTGCACTTCGTCGGCAATCTCCGCGGGCTTTAGCCGGCGAGCGGAAGTGGGAGATTCCTTGCGATTTGGCGATTTGACAGAAGTGGCTGCCATCGGAGTATGCGCTGTGGCCAGAGCTCTACCTTGGGGAAAACAAAAAAATCACCGTGACGCCGACAGGAACGCGCGATGCCGGCCGTCAGGTGTGCAAGGCTGCCAAGCGAACGGGAATATAGTGGGCGTCAGCAAGGGTGTCAAATGCAAAAAACTGAAATCTCGATTCAGCCACGCTTAACGTTCGCTTTGCTATTTCCGTCCTTTGTCCCCTACCCCGCCTAAACAATGTCTTTAAGAAGTTTCAACGCTCCCATTTCCCGAACTTGAATTACCATTAGCACCGGGAGCAAACTGTGCGTTCGCCGGTTTGAGGGTACCGGACGCGAGCTGCTGCAAGAAGGAAAGAAATGCCCGGTCCCGATTTGCGTTTCATGGAGGGTCTATGTGCGCCTCAAAAGCTTCCCGTCGAGACTTTCTCAAAATTACCGGAGCCGGCATGGCTGGGACGGCGCTAGCGTCCGCGGCACCAGGCTACTCGCGCATTCTGGGGGCGAGCGACCGAGTCCGCGTGGCCATCTGCGGAGTGCGGGGCCGCGGCCAAGATCACATCCGCGGCTTCTCGCGCGTGTCAAACACCGAGATTGCCGCTCTCTGTGACGTGGACGAAAACGTATTAAACCAGCGCCTGGGGAACGTGGAGAAACTGGGGCAGCCAAAACCCAAATCCTACGTGGACGTTCGCAAGCTCCTCGAGGATAAGGACATCGATGCGATCTCCATCGCCACCCCCAATCATTGGCACTCGCTGATGGCGATCTGGGCGTGCCAGGCGGGGAAAGACGTCTACGTGGAAAAGCCGTGCTCGCACAACTGGTTTGAAGGACGACAATTGGTGCGCGCGGTGAAGAAGTACAACCGGATTTGCCAGCATGGAAGCCAATCGCGATCCAATCCCGGGATGATCGAAGCCATTCGTCATTTGAGTGACGGGACGATTGGCAATGTCTATCTGGCGCGCGCGCTTTGCTATAAGTGGCGCCCCTCGATCGGGCATGCCCCGCAAGAGCCCGTTCCGGCGGGCGTGCATTACGACTTGTGGACCGGGCCAGCGCCGCTGAAGCCGTTTACGCGGAATCGGTTTCACTACAACTGGCATTGGATCTGGGACACAGGAAACGGTGAAGTTGGCAATCAAGCCATCCACGAAATTGATATCGCGCGGTGGGGGCTGGGGGTGGCGTTCCCGGTGCATGTCTCCGCCATGGGTGGACACTTCATGTTCGAGGACGACCAGGAAACACCCAATACCCTGCACGCTACGTTCTGTTTCGAAGGCGATGGGAAGCGCAAGATGATGGAGCTCGAAGTCCGCCACTGGATCACCAATCACGAAGCGGAGATCGGCACCGGCGCCTATGGGGCCGGGGGTGTGCCCGCCGCGGGGCTGAATGTCGCCGCAAACAACAAGAAGAATGATGACAAGCAGTCTTTGGGGCCCAAGGACGCAAAGACCAACACCATCGGGAATATTTTTTATGGATCGAACGGCTATCTTGCCGTCGATGGATACGACTCTTACAAGACTTGGTTAACCGATGAATGCGTGCCAGGGCCGACCGGCAAAGGGTCGGGCGATCACTACGCGAACTTCGTTGATTGCGTTCGCAGCCGTCATGCCCAGGATATTCATTCACCGATTGAGGAGGCGCACATCTCGACGACGCTGGTGCATTTGGCGAACGCTTCGTACCGGCTGGGCCGCGCGCTGCGGTTCGATCCTGACAAGGAGTGCGTCATTGAAGATGAGGAAGCAAATCGCATGCTGCGCGGCAGTTATCGCGCGCCCTACGTCGTGCCGGAAGAAGTTTGAGGATTACGGCACACTATGCACATTCGCCTTGCAGGGCCGATCGTTTCAAGCTTAGTGCTGCTGTGGGAGTTGCTTGGTTCTGCCGGGCCCCATTCGAGTGATCGTATCTCCGTTACCGTTCAGGAGGAACAACGCCGCGTCGACGTTATGATCGACGGCCATCCGTTCACTTCCTACATCTGGCCGGACAGGCTGGCGAAGCCCGTGATTTACCCTCTGCGCACCGCCTACGGCACGATTATCACTCGCGGCTATCCGCTCGACCCGCGCCCGGGCGAACGTGTCGATCATCCGCATCACGTGGGTATGTGGCTCAACTACGAGAACGTCAATGGGATCGATTTCTGGAACAATTCCGAAGCGATCAAACCGCAGGACGCACCGAAGATGGGCACCATCCGGCACCGCTCGATCATTGCAGCTGAAGGCGGCTCGGAGGAGGGCAAACTGGAAGTAGAAGCCGATTGGCTGACGTACAGCAGGAAGGTATTGTTGCAGGAACATACGCGCTTTGTGTTTCGCGGAGGGCCGGATTTCCGAAGCGTGGATCGCATCACCACGTTGCGCACACAGGACGAAAAGGTGGTCTTTGCTGACGCGAAGGATGGGATGCTCGGCCTGCGGGTAGTTCGTGCGCTGGAGATGCCCTCGGACAAAGCGGAGGTTTTCACCGACGCGAGTGGGCGAGCGACTGCGGTGGCGAAGCTCGACAACACCGGCGTGAACGGAGTCTATCTGACCAGCGAAGGCAAGAAAGGCGAAGCGGCCTGGGGTACGCGCGGTCGCTGGTGCAATCTGAGCGGAAAGATCGGCGATGAGCCGGTCACGATTACGATTCTGGACCATCCCGCGAATCCGGGCTTCCCGACGTACTGGCACGCGCGAGGTTACGGGCTTTTCGCCGCCAACCCGCTCGGTGAAAAGGTTTTCAGCAACGGCAAGGAAGAGTTGAACCTTACCTTGGCCCCGCACCAGACGGTCACGTTCCGCTACCGCATCCTGATCACTTCGGGAGTTGCTTCACCGGAAAGCACCGAGGCGGCCTACAAAGCCTTTGTCGCGGCGAATCCGTAATGCTTTAATGCCTTCATTCCCATGACGTTTCACGTCGGCTTGATTGGCGGCGGCAACATCTCGGAAACCCATGCGCGTGCCGCGCGGGCCATCTCTGGCGTCGAAATTGCGGCGGTTTGCGGTACAAACCTTGAAAAAGTGCGGCGGTTCTGTGGCGATCACGGCGGAACGCCATTTGAAGATTTCTCCGCTTTTCTAACCCACCGACCGATGGACCTGGTGATCATCGGCAGCCCCTCGGGCCTGCACGCGGCCCAAGGCATCGCCGCCGTCAAGCAAGGTCTCCACGTTCTAACGGAAAAGCCCATCGATATCAGCACTTGTCGCGCCGACGAACTCATCGAAGCGGCGGGTCGGGCTCGAGTAAAACTCGGCGTGATCTTTCAGGACCGGATGAAACCTCATATCCGCCAATTGAAAGACTGGATCGATCATGGCGTGCTCGGCAAACCCTTGCTGGCGGACGCCCGCGTGAAGTGGTATCGGCCGCCGGAATACTACCGAAACTCCCGCTGGCGCGGCACCCTCGAGCTCGATGGCGGAGGTGCCCTGATCAACCAGGGCATCCATACGATCGACCTGCTGCTCTGGCTGCTTGGAGAGGTTTCTCGCGTCGAGGCGCAAACGGCCACGCAGTTGCACGCGATCGAGGCCGAAGACACCGCGACTGCGATCCTCGAGTTCGCGAGCGGTGCCCTTGGCTTATTTCATTCGACCACGGCGGCCTATCCTGGGTATCCGCGCCGCGTGGAGATTTCCGGTACCGAAGGGACAGTTATTCTCGAACATGACCAACTCATCGCCGCCGATCTCCGAAAAGCGCCAGATGAACGCGCGGGAATTGCTCCGCGCGACGAAAATCCGAGCGCTTCTTCTGCTGTCGTCAGCGACGTTCGCGGTCATCAAGCGGTCATCGAAGACTTCCTTTCCGCCATTCAAAAAAACACGGTGCCAGCTTGCGACGGACAGGAAGGACGGCGTAGCCTTGCCCTGGTCGAAGCGATCTACCGCGCCGCACGCAGCCCACAACGAACTGCCAGAGTCTGAAAGGAACTCCGGACTCGCGCATTTCTAGAGTTTGCGAACGGTTTCACGAACCACAAATTCGGTAGGCAGAATTCGCTGGCTAAAGGCCATTTGCGGATGGTGCAGCCGTTCAAGAAGCATCTTCATACAGGTTTCACCGATTTCTTCTTTGTGAACGCGAACCGTGGAGAGCGGCGGATCCATCAAGACCGCTTCCTCGCGGTCGTCGAAGCCGACCAGGCTGATTTCATCCGGCACTTTCACGCCATGCCGCCGCAGCGAGAGCCAAAGTCCGTACGCCGTTTCATCGTTGCCGGCCACGACTGCCGTGGGCCGCGATGATCGGGCCACGATTCGACCTGCGCTTTTCTGGCCGAAGTCCACAAAACTGTCGGAATCCTGCGGCTCGACCGAAACCGGTTTCAGCTTCTTCTCACGCATGGCATGACGGTAACCATCGAATCGGCGCCGGATCCAGGGGTAGGACATATCGCCGGCAAAGGCAATGAGCCGGTGCCCTTGGGCGATGAGGTAGCGCGTGGCCTGGAGCGCACCGTTGAAGTCGTCAAAGCCCACTTGGTCGTAGCGCTGCTCGCCATCCAATCCAACGACGTTGTTGCTGAAAGCCACAAAGGGCATGTGGATGGCTTCGATCCGGCGCAGCAGGTTCGGATAAATGGTGCCCGCCAGGATAACTCCGTCAATCAGACCATGTTCCTGCAGTACGGGAGGCAGGTCGATCTTCTCAGGAGGAGTCCGCGGCGAATAATGCAGCACGGCAAACAGAACATGATGCTTCAAGCTGCTGGCATAAGACTCCACGCCTTGTAAAATGTGCGCGTGAAAAGGGTGAAGAAAGTCCCGGTTGCTCAAAAGAAAGCAGACGATCTCTGACCGGCGCTTGAGAATCCGCCGGGCTTGGGCGTTCGGCCGGAACCCGAGACGGCGGATGGCTTCCTTCACACGCGCACGGGTTTCCGGGCTGACTTGAGAGCTGGAGTTCAGCACGCGCGAAATCGTACCAATGCCCACGCCGGCTGAGCGGGCCACGTCCCGAATGGTGGTTTTGCTTGGAACTGCTTCCACACCTGCTTTACTATCTTGTGGCTCTTGCATTTTTCATTCGATTTTGCCGGGACGCGAGGATCCCGATACGGCTCGCAAGTCTAGCACACCCAGTTCGAAATGAAATCTTCGGTAATTGAAATTGAAGCGAGTCAAGTGGTCTTTCCTTAGGAGCTTTCGCCCCGCTCGTAGAGGCGCTTCTCGGGGGAAAGCTTTCTGCGCGCCCCAGAAATCCTCCTGGCCCCGCTTCTATGTCTTGTAGAATCTATCTGTTACTGGATGCGCGATGGTTCCGCGTCGCCGTTTTCTTTTGACCCTCATTCTTCGATCGAAGCTCGAGCCCCGGCGCGCGGCAAAGGACTCACCAGACGTTCGAGAGCCGCTTTCCGCAGGAGGAAATGCCCTCGGCGAGATTGCCGTTACGCGGTCCCTGAAGCATGCCGCGCCGCTTGGTGCGCAGCAGGAAAGATCGATTGCAAGGATTCGACTTTTCGAGATTCTCCCTTGACAGACAGCCATTCTCCCGGTAGGGTGTGGAACCAGTTCCAGCCACTTGCCGTGCTACTGACGTCGGCTAGAGGTTCTCGAAGAGAATGAACGCGAGTGGGGTGAATGTCATGAGCAAACGATTTGACAAGCCTTCGGCTTGGGAAAAGGTCGGGGTTCGGTCTCGAACAGATCAACGGTCGGTGAAGATTTCTACACCTGCCGAAAGACGTGTGGCCCGCTTTTGGCAGCTGAGCCTGGCGATGCTGCTCGGCATAATCCTGGCGGCATTTTCTGCCACGGCTGGTGGACAAGCGGTCAATGCCACCTTGCTCGGAACGGTGACGGACTCATCCGGGGCTGCAATTGGCGACGCGAAGGTGACCATCACCGAAACGAACACAGGGATAAGCCACGCCTCACAAACCAACGAGAGCGGCAATTATGTCTTTCCAGACTTGCCGCCAGGCACATACACGGTTACCGCGGAACAATCGGGATTCAAGCGAGCGTCGAGAGCGAAGATCGATTTGATCGTGAACACGACGGAGCGCGTGGACTTCGTCCTGCAGCCTGGAAGCATGACGGACACCATCACCGTGCAAGCGGAAACTCCCATCCTGCAGACCGAGCGAGCCGACACGGGGCGGAAGCTCGAAGAGGTGCTAACCGAGAACGTACCGCTCGGCACAAATCGCAATTTCCAAAACCTTCTTAACATTGTTCCGGGCACGACTCGCGCCACGTTTCAGCATTCCCAGTTCTTCAACGCCAGCAGCTCGCTGCAGACCGAGGTCAATGGTCAGCTTCGCCACGGTAACAATTACCAGATCGAGGGGATCGACGACAACGAACGTACCGGCCTGTTGCAGATACTGATACCACCGCTAGAAGCCATTCAGACGGTAGACGTCTCCACGAGCAATTTCGATGCGGAACTAGGCCGTGCGAGTGGGGCGGTTACGAACGTCGTCCTCAAGTCTGGTAGCAATGAATTCCACGGCGCCGCCTACGAATTTGCCAGGAATAGCTACTTGAATGCCCGGAACTATTTCGATAAGTCAGTGGGACACCTTGTTTACAACTACTTTGGGGGGAACATAGGCGGCCCGATCAAGAAGAATAAGCTCTTTTTCTTTGCCGACTATCTGAAAGTCTTCGACCATGAGGCCAATGCAAACACCATTACGATGCCAACCATGGCCTTCCGCAGCGGAGATTTGACCTCGGTAAAGAGCTTGCCGACCTGTGCGCCCCCTGCTCCCCCGACCGCATGCAACATTTACAATCCTTTTACGGGCAACCCAGACGGCACGGGCCGCCAGCCATTGGTCGCTTCATCCGCTCCCGGTGTGGCTACGGTCCCGGGGCCGAATGGAACTACGGTCGACGCTTTTAATTCGGCCTGCAGCAACGCTGCTGGCTGCCCTAACATCGTTCCCACGGCGTTGATCAATCCGATTTCCGCCAAACTCATGGCCCTCCTGCCGGCCCCCACTTCCGCCGGGAACTCAAACAACTATTTTGCCCTGCTGGGCTTTCACAAAGATACGGATTTCGTGGATGGCAAGGTGGATGCCAACCTCACCAGTAAAGATCGTATAAGCGGGCGATTCAGCTACCAGCGCCCATCGATTTTCCAAGCTCCAATATTTGGCTTAGCCGGAGGACCGGCGCAGGGCAATTTTGAAGGATCAGGTCTTCAAAACACTTACAGCACAGGCATCAACTACAACCGGTTTTTCTCAAATACGTTAGTTGCTGAGTTCCGCGTTGGTGCGGGCTGGTATCACAATGAAGCGCACAACGCCGATTTCGGCACGAACACTTCCGAAATGCTCGGCATTCCGGGCGTTAATCTCGACAAGACGATAACCAGCGGAATCGTAGGGGTCACGATCAACGGCGGATTTTCCAACCCCCTTATCGGATTTTCGGCCAGCCTGCCCTGGATCCGCTCCGAAACAAACATCGATTTTGCCAACACTTGGACCAAAATCATTCGGAATCACACGTTCAAGTTTGGCGCTGACCTGCGCAGGATTCGGGACGCCTTGCTCCAGGAGCAGACGTTCAGTCCGCGCGGTCTTTATACCTTTAACGACGGTCAAACGGCGCTCAACACTGGTACGGGGGCAACCATCACCAGTTTTGGAAACAACTTCGCCAGCTTTCTGCTTGACGTGCCAGGTCAGGCAGGACGCGATTTAGCCACTTTCTTTCCGAACTATCGAGCTTGGCAGTTTTTCACCTTTGTGCAGGATAAGTGGCTGGTTACCCCCAAATTCTCGGCGGACCTTGGGTTACGCTGGGAGTTTTACCCTCCGGCTACACCCGTGGCCCAGGGGGGCTTCTCAAACTACGATCCCACAAGCAATACGCTCGTCGTTAGCGGTTATGGAAATATTCCGGACGATTTGGGGATCACGACTCATTACAAATACTTCGCGCCCCGCATTGGCCTAGCCTACCGTTTAAAGGAATCTACCGTCTTCCGCGCTGGATTCGGGATGAGCTACACCCCGTTTCCTGATAACAGCTACGCCTACAATTTCCCGGTTCGAGCCAACAACGCGTTCAATCCGGCAGTAGCCAGCTTTGGTCCGGCAGTTCTTCCCAACGGACAAACGGCAACATTCCAGAATGGGTTCCCGGCTCTCATTCAGCCTACCGTTCCATCGAACGGCATCATTACTAATCCGACGAAAGCTTCGAACTATTTTGTGGTCAATCAAAACTTCAAGAACCCCTATGTGGAATCCTGGAATGCGGCAATCCAACACTCTTTGCCTTGGCGCTTTGTTCTCGATGTAGCGTACGTCGGCAATCACTGTGTTGATTGCGTCGTGAATTACGACCTAAATGCCGGCACGGTACTCGGGGCTGGGAACAACGGACGTCCCGAGTTCGGCCCGTTCGGTCGAACCGCGTCCACGAATCTACTGTTTGCCGGATACTCGTCCAACTACCACGCGTTGCAAGTAAAGTTCGACCGGCGGTTCTCCAGCGGCTTCGCGACCACAACTGCCTACACGTTCGGCAAAGGGATGGGCTTCCAAACCGGCGACGATGGCGGTCTTTCCTTTTATATTAATCAGCGACGTGATTACGCGCGGAACGACTTCGACCGGACGCAAACGTTCGTTCAGAGCATTGTGTACGATCTACCGTTCGGAAAAGGCAAGAGCTTGGTCAATTCCGGAGCCGGAGCCGCGATCTTGGGTGGTTGGCGCGTCTCCACCTTTCTTACGTTGATGTCTGGTCTTCCTCTCTATTTTACCGCCAGCGGAACAGCGCTGAATACGCCAGGCAACACACAAACCCCGGATTTGGTTGCTCCGGTGCAAATTCTTCACGGCATCGGCACCGGCAATCCTTGGTTTTCAACAGCGAGCTTCGCACCCGCTGCAGCCAAGACATTCGGCAATGTGGGACGGAACTACCTCAGTGGGCCCAATTTCTTTAACTTGGATGCCGCCCTGTCCAAGTCAACTAGGCTGACGGAGCGGCTCGGTCTCGACCTGCGCCTGGAGGTCTTTGGCGCCACGAACACGCCTCAGTTTTTCTTCGCGAGCAACGGCGGATCCGCGTCGGGCACGACACTTGGCAGTAGCAGCTTCGGCCACATCACGAGCGCCAGTGGCGGTCGCGTCCTCCAGCTGGGAGCCAAGCTAACATTCTAGTGGGCAGACCATCGGCACGGAACTGGCATGTGCGCGCCAGAGCAAGTCAAAAGCCGTGGCATCATCCGAGGAGAAGTACATATGCAATATCGTATGCCGCGCCGTGGGTTTCTGCTGGGGATTGGAGCAGCGGCTGTCGCGACTTCGGCTCCATCGTTTGTTTACGAATCCAGTCGTGCAGCCGAGCTGCTCTACCCGCCGATGGACTTGTCGTACTTCGACACGTCGATTTCGCCCGCGCCCGGCGAAATTCATTTTGGATACGCATCCATCACCTGGAATGGCAACGACCGTCAGGCGATTGAGGATATCGCCGCGCTGGGATTTCCGGGGATTCAGCTGCGCGCGAACGCCATCAAGGAATTCGCGAGCCCTGCGGAGTTGCGCGACTTGCTCGAGAAACATCGCCTCAAGATGGTCGCGCTTTCGAGTGGCGGCGTGCGCATCGATCCGGCGGTCGAGACCGAAGAAATCGCCAAGCACACGGCCGATGCGAAATTTGTGCACGACGTTGGTGGACTCTATCTGCAAGTCACCGACGAGCGTCCGAAAGATCGCGCCGTCACGCCAGCAGACTACGAGCGCCTCGGTAAATTGATCACAGAAATTGGAAGGCGAACCGCGGACCTGGGGATTTCGCTCGGATACCACAACCACATGGGAACCCTTGGACAAACACCCGAAGAAGTGGATCGAATCATGGAAGCGACGGACCCGCGCTACGCCAAGCTGGAGCTCGACGTAGCGCACTACTTCCAGGGTGGCGGAGATCCGGCCAAAGCCATCGAGAAATACCACGACCGCCTGCTCTTTTTGCACCTCAAGGATGTGGAATCGCTGCCCAATGCTGAAAATCCGAAGAGCAACTATCGCTTCGTCGAACTGGGCCGCGGACGGGTGAACCTCCCCGCAGCCTTCGACGCTTTGCACAAGGTCAACTTCCGCGGCTGGGCTATTGTCGAACTGGACGCGGCGCCCGAGAAAGACCGCACCCCGAAAGAGTGTGGAGAGATCAGCAAGAAATATCTGGAAGAGAAACTCGGGGTGACGGTATGAAGTCGCCCTTCCGCGTTGCCGTCATCAACGACGAAATCACACAGGATTTCGGCAGGGCTTGCGAAGTCGCGGCAAAAGAATTTGGCATGGATTGGATCGAATTGCGCGGCATGTGGAGCAAGAACATTTTGAACTTGGACGCGAAAGAAATTGCCGAAGCACGCAGCATCCTCGAAAGGAACAAGTTGCGCGTGACGGATATTGCCAGCCCGCTTTTCAAAGTGGATTGGAAGGGTGCACCCCAGTCGAAATACAGCCCCAAGCGCGATCAGTTCAACGCCGACTTTACCTTCGACCAGCAGGACGAAGTGCTTGAACGCAGCATCGAGCTGGCCAAGGCTTTCAACACGGATCGCGTGCGGTGCTTCGATTTTTGGAGACTCGACGATCAAACTCCCTATCGCGCGGCCATGAATGAAAAACTGCTGGATGCCGCCAACACCGCGGGCAAGAAGGGCGTGCTGCTCGTGCTCGAAAATGAAATGTCCTGCAACACCGCCACCGGAGCGGAAGCCGCGAAAGTCCTCGCGGCCGTGAAGTCTCCCCATTTAATGCTGAACTGGGACCCCGGAAATGCGTCGGAGCGCGGCGAAACACCATATCCCGATGGCTACGACCTCCTGCCGAAAGACCGCATCGGTCACTGCCACTGCAAGGACTCGGCGAAGAAGCCGGACGGCAAATACGCTTGGGCGCCGATGGGCGGGGGCGCGATCGACTGGGTCGGTCAGTTCAAAGCATTGAATCGCGAAGGTTACCGCTTCGCCGTCAGCCTGGAAACCCACTGGCGCGGCGCGGGCACTCCCGAGGAATCCACGCGCGAGAGCTGGGCGGGAATGAAAAAAGAGCTGCAGCAAGCCGGGGCGCTCTAGGCCCTGGTCGGCCGGAGCCGGTTTCGCCCAAAGCAACGCTCTTGCTCGACTCGGGCCTTGAAATTGATAGAGGTTGTTCTGCTTACGCTCATGTCCGCAACTCCTCTAACAAGGCGGGATTTTCTCGAGCGCCTGGCCATTTCCTCGGCCATGCTGCCGGAAATTGCCCGCGCCGCAACCGGGCGTTTGCCCATCGGGTTTTCAACGTTAGGATGTCCGGCGTGGAGTTGGCTCAAAATTCTCGACTTCGCCGAGCAGAATGGTTTCGCGGCGGTCGAGCTGCGCGGACTCGAAGGAACGATGGATCTGCCTTCGCGCCCCGAATTTGCCGGTGCGCAGATCGAACCATCCAAGAAGGAAGTCGCTAGTCGCGGCTTGCACATTTCCTGCGTCAGCAGTTCCGCGAATATGCACGACACCGGTCCGGAACACGAGAAACAGCTTGCTGATGCGCGTCGATTCATTGATCTGGCCGCGCGGCTCGGCGCGCCCTACGTGCGCGTTTTCGGAAATAAGCTGGTCGGGCCTCGCGATGCGGCCGTCGAGCACATCGCCGCTTCATTAGGGGAATTGGGTGGCTATGCCGCGCCCAAAAGCGTGACGGTTCTTCTCGAATCCCACGGGGATTTTACGACTTCCGCAATCCTACGCGATATCCTTGAAAAAGCCGCCTCGCCTCATGTTGGTTTGCTCTGGGATGCGCACAACACGTTCGTCGAAGGCAAGGAAGATCCGGCGATTACCGTGAGCCAGCTTGGCAAATATGTCCGCCACACGCATTTGAAGGATTCGCGCTTGGAGAGCGGTCAAGATCATTACGTGCTCACCGGGCGTGGCGAAGTGCCCGTGAAGCGCCAAGTGGAGCTGCTCTTCGCTGCGGGATACACCGGCTACTACTCTTTCGAGTGGGAAAAGGCCTGGCATCCGGAAATCGCAGAACCGGAAGTGGCCATCGCGGATTTCGCCCGCGTCATGGCGCAGTATCTGGAAGCGGCGGGTGCGCGCGAAAAACGCTCTTGAGGGTTTTCTAGAAATTCATTTTATCGGGGATATGGACATGACCACGAACACAAGGCGCGAGTTCCTAAAACAGGCGGCCATCGGTGCGGCCGCTCTGGCGGCTTACCCGCCTCCATCGGTGCTGGGTGCCAACGACCGCGTGCGCATTGGCATGATCGGAGTGGGCGGCCGGGGAGAGGACTTGCTCAAACAGGTTCTCGAAGTGCCGAACGCGCAATTGGTGGCCATCGCGGACGTCTATTCGAGGCGGCGCGATGCCGCCAAACAGATGGCGCCTGGCATTCAGACGATGGACGATTACCGGCGTTTGCTGGACATGAAAGACATCGATGGCGTCATTGTCGCCAGCCCGTTGCACATTCACGCGCGGCATTTCGTTGACACGATCACCGTGGGAAAGGACCTTTATTGCGAAAAAACCATGACCTGGTCCATTCCGGAAGCGGATGAGTGTCTGGCGACGGCGAAGAAATCCGACCGCGTGGTGCAAATCGGGCTGCAGCACGAAAGTTCCGGCTCGCTTGCGGATACGCGCAAGTGGATTAAGGACGGCTTGGCCGGGAAAATCACTCAGGTGGAGTCCTGGATGAGCCGCAACACACCACACGGCAAGGGCCAATGGGTGCGGCCAGTGCCCTCGGATTGCACCGCGCAGAACGTCGACTGGAAAGCCTTCTTGAACGGCCGACCCGACCACGGTTTCGATCCCTACAAATTCATTAACTGGCGGTTGTTTTGGGAATTCTCCGGCGGGAACATCACCGAAAACATGGTGCACCAGATCGCCTGGATCCAGACGGCCCTGGATTTGCCGGAACCCAGCGCGGCGTCGATGAGCGGCGGCATCTTCTCGGAAAAAGACGGACGGGAAGTGCCGGACACGATCGCGGTGACGCTCGAATTCCCCCAGGACGTGGTGGTCACCTGGCAATCAACTTTCAACAATCGCCGCTACGGATTAGGCGAACATCTGCTCGGCAGCGACGGCACCATCGAACATGTTGCCGGGGTCACCGACATGGTCACCGGCCGGTCCGCGGAAACCATTCGTTACTACCCGGAGAAGGCCAACCGGCCCGACGGAGTCGCGCTTACCGGCGAATCACCGAATCAGAACCACATGGCCAACTGGATTGACTGCATCTGCAGCCGCAAGACCCCGAACGCCAGTGTGGACGTTGGCTACCGCTCGGCGATGGCCGCGCACATGGCGAACCTTGCCTATCGGGAGAAGCGGCGCGTCACGCTTGCGGAAGCCAAAGCCGCCGTGCCACAGACTTAGAATCAAGTGCTCGCGTAAAAGTTGATCGAAGTCTCCCGGCACAGCTGCGGGCAGCAAAAGGAGGCAAGAATGTCTTTAACGCGGCGTGAAATGTGTTTGCTCTTTCCCTCCGCCTGGCTCCCCGCTTGGCTCGCTGCAAACCAAACCGAGCAACAACCTGCGTTGCCCACAGCGATGTATCCATTCGACCGATTGCCTGTCCACACTTCGAGCACCTCCCTCACCCGAGCGGTGCTGAAGGGAAAACTTTCGACCGGGGAATCCCTCGAGGTTCACGAAACCACGCTGCCGCCTGGCGCCGCGCCACACCCGCCGCACCGCCACCCTCATTCCGAAATGTGGCTCATCCGCGAAGGCACGGTGGATATCACCGTGAACGACCTAACCACGCGTCTCGGTCCGGGTTCGCTAGGCTTTGTGAGCTCGAACGACGAGCACGGCATCAAGAACGTGGGGCTCGTGCCGGCCACCTACTTTGTCGTGGCCATGGGCCCCGGAGCTTCCTGATGCCACGGGAAAAGTCAACGTTTAGCCGCCCTAAAATGCCTATTCAGTATTTTCAATTTGACGTCCGGACCCGGGCTTCCTATCATCCTGAACGAAGCGCAGAGGAAACCCGAAAGCGCCCTCGTTGTGTTTGTGTTGGCCAAGCGCGAGAGATGCTAGGCCGCCCCGGAATATCGTTTTTTCAACCCCAGTGGAACTCTGCTGGCGCCAGCGAAACGCTCCCACACTCGGCCCGAACCGTCGTATCGGCACTTCTTGAAAGCACTCCGGAGGTCAGTCGATGGCCAAACTAGAGGATCCTAAAGACCCTACCCAGAAAAGCGAGAGTCAGGAAAAACGCGGTTTGCGAAGACGTGAGTTCGTCAAGTTGGTCGGCGGAACCGGCGTGGCCGCCACCGCCCAGGTTCTCGCAGGTCACCAGCTCGCTGCCGCACGAACCACCGTGCCCGAGGAGGTTCGGGGCTCCGGCAAAGTGGTTGGCCCCGGCCCCGTCGAAATGACCTTGCGCATCAACGGCCAAGCGAAAAAGCTAACCGTCGAACCCCGCGTCACTCTGCTCGATGCCCTCCGCAATCATCTCGATCTCACCGGCGCAAAAAAAGTTTGCGACCGCGGCACCTGCGGTGCGTGCACCATCATCGTAAACGGCAAGCCCACGTACTCTTGCAGCGTTCTGGCGATTGAAGCTGCCGACCGCGACGGAAAATCCGGCGCGGACATCCGCACCATCGAAGGGCTTGCACCGGAAGGAAAGCTGCACCCGGTTTCCACGGCGTTTGTGGAAAACGACGCGCAACAGTGTGGCTTCTGCACACCAGGTTTTGTCATGTCCTGTGCCGCCTATCTCGAGACGCATCGCAATCCCAACGTTGAGGAAGTCAAGCAAGCTCTCGGCGGCAATCTCTGCCGCTGTGGAACGTATATGGGCGTCCGAAACGCCGTGGTCGAAGCAGCAATGTCTATGAAAGGAGGGCGCGCCTGATGGCTGACTATCACTGGCCTCCCGCCGACAAATGCAGCTTGATTGGCAGGCGCATTTCGCGCATTGACGGTCCCTGGAAGTCTTCCGGCCGCATCCAGTACAGCTACGATGTGAATCGCCCCAACATGCTTCACGGCAAGATGGTGTTCTCGCCGTACGCGCACGCCAAAGTCGTGAGCATCGATACGAGCGCCGCCGAGAAAATGCCCGGCGTGAAAGCCGTGGATATCATCACGGAACCGGGCAAGGAAGTCTTCTGGGCCGGCCATGAAGTTGCCGCCGTTGCCGCGGAAACCGAAGAGCAAGCGCGCGACGCCGCGCGGCGCATTCAGGTCCGTTATGAAAAACTTCCTCACTTGGTCTCCGATGTGGATCCTCGAAAAGCCGGCGAGCACACCAAGCAGCTTGCCGAACAAACCGACGGGAATCCAGACCAGGCCTTGCAACAGGCCGAGGTGACGAGCGAAGGCGAGTATGGAGTTCCTGTCATCACCCATTGTTGCCTCGAGTCGCACGGACAAGTGGCGGAATGGGACGGCGATAATCTGACGATTTATGCCTCCACCCAAAATGTCAGCGGTATGCCGGCCGAAATGGCGCGTGCGAAGATCGCGGATTCCGCGGACAAAGTGCGCGTCCTCACGCCGGTCATGGGCGGAGGCTTTGGCAGCAAATTCGGCGCCGACACCTGGGGGCTCGCGTGCGCGCGGCTTGCCAAAAAGGCGGGACGTCCCGTAAAGATGATGCTCGAGCGCGATCAGGAACTGATGGCTGCCGGCGCCCGCCCTTCGATGTATGCAAGAGTCAAAGTGGGCGCGAAAAAAGACGGCACGCTGACGGGCTGGACGTCCGAATCTTGGGGCACGGGCGGCCCCGATGCGCAGGGCGGCGCTCCCAACATCCCTTACGTCGTTCGTATTCCCGACCGCCGTGCCCAGCACACCGCCGTGCTGACCAACATCGGCCCGGCTCGCGCCTGGCGCGCACCCAACCACCCGCAGATGTGTCTGATTACGATGTCTGCGCTCGATGACTTAGCCGCAAAGCTCGCCATGGACCCGGTCGAGATGTTGCAGAAAAACATCCAGATGACTGGCCAACTCGCCAAAACATATTCCGCTGAGCTCGAAAAGGCCGCCGAATTGATGGATTGGAAAAAGAAATGGCATCCGCGCGGCGACAAGACGCCCGGCCCCATCAAAAGGGGTTGGGGCGTTTCGATCCACACCTGGGGCGGCGGCGGTCATCCCAGCAATTGCAACTGCACGATTCAGCCGGACGGTTCGGTGTCCGCTTCGCTCGGCTCGCAGGATTTGGGCACTGGAACGCGCACAGTAATCGGCATCATCACCGCCGAAACCATGGGATTGCCACTGGAAGCCGTGAAAGTGAACATCGGCGATTCGAAGTATCCGGCCGACGGAGCCTCCGGCGGCTCGACTACAGTTGGCGGTGTCAGTGCCTCTACGCGCCGCGCTGCCACCGCCGCGCTCAATCAGCTTCTTGACAAGGTTGCTCCTTCCCTCAATGCCAAGCCCGACGAGCTGGAAGCAGTCGACGGACAAATCTGCGTGAAAGGCAACCCCGGCCGGGCCATTTCCTGGAAGCAAGCGTGCGCCAAATTGGGCACCGCTTCCATCACCGGCGTCGGCCAGCGGGAGCGTGGAGACGACCTGATTTCGAGCGGAGTGGGCGGCGCACAGATGGCGGAAGTCAGCGTGGATACCGAGACGGGTCTCGTGCAGGTCGACAAGCTGGTCGCGGTGCAGGACTGCGGCCTGATCATTGATTTGAAAACGGCGGAGAGCCAAGTGTACGGGGCCTGCATCATGGGCATCACGTATTCGCTGTTCGAGCACAAGATCATGGACGAGCAAACGGGCCGTTGCCTCAACGCCGATCTCGAGTTTTACAAACTCGCCGGGATCGGCGATTTTGGCGACATTGTCGTGCACATGATGACCGGCCCGGGCTACGACGAGCGCGGCGTCATCGGGCTCGGCGAGCCGCCCGTGATTTCCCCTGGCGCTGCGATTTCGAACGCGGTTGCCAACGCTATCGGCGTGCGCGTGCCCACGCTTCCCCTCACACCCGATAAAGTTCTTGGCGCGCTCGGGAAAGGAGCGGTAGCCTGATGGAAGCTTTCGAGTACGCTCATCCAACCACACAGCGCGAAGCCATCGAGCTGCTCGGCTCCAGTTGGAACGAAGCAGCCGTTCTCGCCGGAGGCACGGACTTAATCAGCCTCATGAAAGAGTACGTGGTCACGCCAAAGCGCGTCGTAAATATCAAGAACGTCGAAGGCTTGAAGGGCATCCATTCGGACGCGGAAGGCGTGAGGATCGGCGCGCTCGTTACCATGGACGAACTCCTCGACGACGCAACCATTCGTTCCGAGTTCCCCGCCCTCACGCAAGCCGCCGGGGGCATCACCAGTCCGCAGATACGCAGCATGGGCACGGTGGGAGGTGATCTCTGCCAGCGCCCGCGTTGCTGGTATTTTCGCAATGGCTACGGGCTGCTTGCCAGGGATGAAAGGGGAAAGTCACTCGTTCCTGCTGGAGAGAATCGCTACCATGCTATTCTCGGCAATAGTGGGCCGGCTTACTTCGTAAGTCCGTCGAGTCTTGGACCCGCGCTTATCGCCCTTGAAGCCAAGCTTCAGTTGGCCGGTCCTAGCGGCCAGCGTGAAGTCCGAGCTTCCGAGTTTTTTGTCATTCCCAAATCCGACGCAGAGCGAGAAAACGTTCTTAAGCCCAACGAAGTGCTGACGCATATCTTCATTCCGGCTTCTTCGCGCGGCTTTCGCAGCGCCACCTATGAAGTGCGCCACAAAACGGCGCTTGACTGGCCGCTCGCCGCCGCGGCTGTTGCCTTCAAGCAGGAAGGCGGAAAGATCAGAGAGGGACGCATTGTACTAGGACACGTCGCACCCACCCCTTGGCAAGCGCGCGAGGCGGAAAAAGAACTTGAAGGAAAATTCATAACCGAGACCGCAGCGGCCAGTGTCGCCGAAGCGGCCCTCCGCGGAGCAAAGCCGCTCAGCCAGAACGGTTACAAGGTGCAACTCGCGAAGGTGGCCGTCAAACGCGCGTTGCTTGCCGCCGCGAAAGGAGAAGCTTAGCCATGCCAACCCTGAGCGAACTTGTTCAGAACGCCTCGGTCTGCCAGTGCCTGCGCGAGAAGAAAATGTTTTACGAAGGCGGCGACGTTCCGCCGAACAGCATGGACATTATCTCGCCGGAAGAGAAAGCGCGGTCGATGCCTGCCGGGCCCTTCTGGTGCGCGCAAACGCAGTCCCTGATAGGGCCCGATGGAGGTTTTGCCAACACGGAGAGGTGCCGTCCGGGACGCTCGTGCTGCGAAACCACCTAGTGATTTTCCTTTGCATTTTGCCATGCCGGAATCATTGAAATGGAAAATGCGAATTTGAATGCGGAACGTTGTAGTGGGAAAATAATTCTGGAGTTGCAATAGGTCTTTTGGCCAATCAAGGGAGGTAGCCACAATGAAAGTGAACGGAGCCGCATCGTCCTTGCTTCTCGCAGGAGCGTTGATCGCTCTGCCTGCTTGCGCGCGCGCGGCCGGGCCGGCCGGACACGTGTCGGGGCAATATATCGAGTCGCGAACGGCGGACGTCTATACCGGCCCGTGCTTCGCGAATTCCGAAGTCAACCTGACCGGCCAAGAAGCAGTCCTTGGATGGCACGTGGACAAAGGCACGTGGGAAAACGTTTCTCTGGACGGTTTGAACGTAGCCGCGGTGGTGCGCGCGAGCGCCACGCTGGGCGATGCCTTCAGCAATCCATTCCCCGCCAAGGCCGTACTGATCGTGGACCAGCGCGCCAATGCGGCCCAGCGCGCCGCGCTCGTAAATTTCGCGCAAGCGCAGGCCGGCAAGCTCCTCAGCAACGTGGTCGCCACCGAGACCGAGCCCATCCGCTTTACTATCGATGCGGGCAAACACGGAACCGCCTCGCTCGAGGCCGGCGACCTTGCGCAAATCACCACGCGCGCCATCACGGACGCGGACGAGATCTGCCACAACGAAGAAGTTTACTATGAACCGCTGGTTTCGCACTTGACCCATGCGATGCCCGCCGTTGCGAGCAAATCATCCTACAGCGGCAACCATCTCGGCAGCACCTGGAATGAATCGAACCGCCGCAGCGCATTCATCGGTACGTTCGCGGTCTGAGCTTTCGTGTGGTCTACATTGGACTAGTGTAGGAAGCCTGTCGTCGCTCCGAAAATTCGCCCGAGTGGTCGGCAAAG
>Ga0182035_10000124_pt1 | contig 30428 bp, 25 predicted proteins | sample flu12Cox44000170_FD_125969 | JGI IMG/M metagenome (GOLD analysis project Ga0182035, IMG submission 125969) | Lab enrichment of tropical soil microbial communities from Luquillo Experimental Forest, Puerto Rico - flux4day.12C.oxic.44.000.170 | ecosystem: Environmental > Terrestrial > Soil >...
CGTCGCGGCTGGGTCACTACTTCGTCGGCAACGGCGGCAACATCGACGCGTTGGGGTTGAGCGCCGGCATTCGCGCGTCCCTCGCCGGGCGCGTGCATGGATCGGTTGAGTACTCAACGGTACGCGCACGTCCCGAACAGGAAGAGTCCCCGTACGTCTGGATCTTCACGGGCTTGCCCGTTCGCCCGGGACTCGATCGGATTCACGATGTCGCGGCTTCGGTCGTGACCGATGTGCCAGAGACGTCCACGCGAGTGCTCGTCGTCTATCGAGTCAGCAACGCGTTCGCGCACCCGGGTTTCCTCACATCCGGCGATCATGCGGCGCTCGACTCGCGCTTCGACGTGCAGGTTCGCCAGTCTCTGCCGTTCATGGACTTCAGCACGGCGAAATGGGAGATGCTGGTCGGCGTCCGGAATTTCTTCCGAGATACGGCACCCGATCAGTCCGTCTACGATGAGCTGCTGGTGGTGCGGCCGCCCAAACGCGTGGTCGGCGGCCTGGCGCTCAGGTTCTAGGCCTCATCCAAGCGTCTCTTCCCCCGAAGAGGTCCAACGATCCACAATATTGAAGGCCGTACTACGCTTGCTTGGAGTGGCCGGTGTTTCGCGGCGGGGTTGAATCGAAGAAAGTCGAACATTTTCAAGCGGTTAGGTGATGAAAGCGACAGGTGCTGCGGGGTATGAGGTTTGCTACCTCAGCGCCCGGCAAAGTGTCCCCGTGAGTGTCCAACACGCATCAGTTCGGGGCTGGCTCGGTTGGGTCCGGACGGCGTTTGCGGTCGCCGTCGTCATCCTGCTCATTGCGCTGGGCATTGCCAACATCGCGATGTACTCGCGATGGCACGAGGTCGAAGACGGTGTGCTCTGGGGCGCGCGAGCCGAGGGGGTAACGGCGCTCGACGTTGCCGCCGGGTCCCCTGCCGTGGCGGCCGGTATCCAGCGGGGCGACGTGCTCCTGGCCGTCGACGGATCGCCGGTCGAATCACCTGCCGACGTTATCGAGTTCCAGCACCGCGCCCGTGACGGCGCGCGGCTCACCTACACCCTGTTGCGGCTGAACACACGGCAAGTGCTCGGCGTCTCATTGGCGCCGGCGCCCCGCGGAAGCTCCATGTACTTCGTGCTCGCAGCGGTGGGTCTCTTCACGCTGCTCGTTGGCGCTTCCGTCCGTGTTCGGCGTCCGCACGATCAGGCGACGCTCCACTTCTTCTGGCTGTGCGTTGCGTTCTTCGGCGTCTTCACCTTCTCGTTCAACGGGCCGTTCGACGGGCTCGATTGGGTGTTCTATTGGGGCGACGCGGTGGCGTTCGCCCTGTTGCCGCCGCTCCTGTTGCACTTCACCATCGCGTTTCCGGAGCGACCGGGTCCGCCGGCTGACCGATGGCTCGTGCCGCTCATCTACGTGCCGGCCGCCGGCCTTACCGCCGCGCGCGTCTTCGCGCTGGCCCGGGGGGCCGAAGGCCGCGTTTCGGGGTCGTGGTTGTCGTCAGCGATCGACCTGCTCGACCGCGCCGACTACGTGTATCTGCTGATCGCGTCGGTGGCCGCCCTCGCCGTGCTCGCTCGCGCGTCGCGGGAGATCACGACGATTACGGGGCGACGTCAGCTGCGCTGGATTACGTGGGGGACGGCGCTCGGTGCGGGTCCGTTCACGTTGGGCTACGCGCTGCCCTGGGCGCTCGGCGCCGATCCCCCGCTCGCGTTTCAATTAACGGCCGTGCCGCTCGGCCTGCTGCCGCTGACGTTCGCCTGCGCGATCATCCGGTATCGGCTGCGTGACGTCGAGGTCATCGTCAAGCGCGCCCTCGCATACACCGCATTCTTCGCGGCCAGCGTCGCGTTGTACTTCGCGCTGGCCAAGCTCACGGGCTTTGTCTTCGTGGACGGTGGGGATCAGCACAACTGGGTGATTGCGCTGTTGGCGACGATGGTCATCGTGCTGCTGGCTCGGCCGGTTAAGGACGCGCTGCAGGAGGCGCTCGACCGCGTGTTCTATCGCGATCGATACGACTATCGCCGCGCGCTTGTGGCATTCGCGCGCGACCTGAACAGCGACCTCGACGTCGTTCGGCTCAGCCAGCGCCTGGTTGCGAGAGTCGTCGAGACACTGCTCGTCGATCGGATGGCGTTGATGCTTGCTCCGAGCGGACCCGAAGGCGCGGGGGCGCTCGGCGACGACGAGTCGACTGATTTCGTGGCGATCGGCGACTATGGCTTCGGGGCGCCGGTGCCACGATTGACAAGGCGATCCTCGATGATGGCCCGACTCGATGCGGGCGAGACCGTCGCGCTCGACGACCCGATTGCCGCCGCGCGCTTTCAGGCCGAGGAGGTGGAATTCTGGCGTGATGCCGGGATTTTCTATTTCGTTCCATGTACGTTCGAAGGGCGCGCGATTGCCGTACTGGCGCTGGCACGCAAGGCGACCGAGGAGCCGTTCAACAGCGAGGACCTTACGCTCCTCACCGCCGTAGCGGGTCAGGTTGCCACGGCGATTGAGAACGGCCGGTTGTACCGCCAGCTGCACCTGAAGGCCCAGGAACTGGGCCGCATGCGTGAGTTCAACGACAATATCCTCGAGTCGCTCGACAACGGACTGGTGGTGTTCGACGTCGACGAGCGGATTGTCCGCTGGAATCGGGCGCTCGAGAGCTTCTCCGGCATCGAGCGTGAGGCCGCGGTGGGCCTGCGGCTGGGCGAGCTCTTCGATGCGCACTTCGTCGAAGCGTTGCGCGCGGCGCGCGCGGAGCATCCCTATGGCGCGACGTTGTCCCGCGTGCCGCTGTCGCCGGCGGGCGGCGACGGAGTGAAGCGGCTGGTCAATGCCACCCAAGTACCGCTGCAGAACCCGGGTGGCGGCACGGCGGTCGCCGGGATGATTCTGCTGATAGAAGACATCACGGACCGCGTGCGCCTCGAGGAGCAGCTGCAGATCTCCGAGAAGATGGCGTCGATCGGGCTGTTGGCAGCCGGCGTGGCCCACGAGGTGAACACCCCGCTCACGGGCATCTCGAGCTTCACGCAGATGCTGCTCGAAGGCGCGGACCCGGCCGATCCCAAGACAGTGCTGCTCGAGAAGATCGAGCGGCAGACATTCAGGGCCGCGAAGATCGTCAACGGCCTCCTCAACCTGTCGCGGCCGGGCACATCGGGGACCGAGCGGATCGACGTCGATCTCAACGCGGTGATCATGGACGTCTTCTCCCTGCTCGAGCATCAGTTCGAGGTGGCCAGGATCAGGGTTCGGAAAGAGCTGGCGGCCTCGGGCGCGCTGGTGCTGGGGATGGAGCATCAACTGCAGCAAGTGTTCCTGAACCTGTTCCTGAATGCGAAGGACGCGATGCCGCGGGGCGGGTGGCTGTCGGTCGGGACGCGCATTGACGGCTCGCTGGTCGTGGTGGAAATTGCCGACACCGGCTCCGGCATTCCGTCGGAGCAGCTGGCTCGAATCTACGATCCGTTCTTTACGACGAAGTCCATCGGCCGCGGCACCGGGCTCGGGTTGTCTATCACCTACGGCATCGTGCGGGAGCACGAGGGGACGATTCACTGCAGCAGCGCGGTCGGGCAGGGGACGCGGTTCACCCTGACACTGCCGCTGGCGCAGCCTGGGGCGGCGGAGACACCACGGTCCGCTGCGTCGGCCGTGTCCGCGGCGCCCACCGCCCCGGCGGCTTCCGGCTACCGCCGGACTTGAAAAAGACGTATGCCCACTTCCCGACAAGGCACGATCCTCGTCGTAGACGACGAAGAGATCATGCGCGAGATTCTGGAGACGCTGCTGACGCGGGAGGGCTATGAGGTCCGCCTTGCCTCGTCGGGCGCAGAGGGGCTGGAGCTGGCGCGTGCGCTGCCGTTCGATGCAGCCATCGTCGATATCATGATGCCTGGACTCGACGGCATCGCGACGCTCGACGAGATGAAGCGCATCGACGACGACCTGGCGGTCATCATTATCACCGCGTTTGCGTCGGTTGAGAGCGCCATTTCGGCGATGAAGGCCGGCGCGTTCGACTACGTCACCAAGCCGTTCAAGAACGACGAGGTCCTGGTCGTCGTCCGCAACGCGATGGAGCGGCGGCGCCTCGTCAGTGAGAACCGGAACCTTCGGCAGAACATCCAGGAGCGCTACCACAAGTTCGCCAACATCATCGGCAAGAGCCCGCGGATGCGGCAGGTCTTCGATCTCATCATCCAGGCGGCGCCGAGCCGGTCGACGATTCTGATTCAGGGCGAGAGCGGCACGGGCAAGGAGCTGGTCGCGCGCGCGATCCACGCGAATTCGTCGCGGGCGGAGCGATCGTTCGTGACGGTCAATTCCGGCAACCTGCCGCCCGACCTGCTCGAGTCCACGCTCTTCGGCCACGTCAAGGGCGCGTTCACCGGCGCGGTGTACCCGAAGAAGGGCCTGTTCGACCTCGCCGACAAGGGGAGTATCTTCTTCGATGAGATCGGAAACGTCCCGCTCGAAACGCAGGCCAAGCTGCTCCGCGTCATTCAGGAGCGGGACTTCATGCGCCTCGGCGGCATGGAGACCATCAAGGTCGACGTCCGGATCATCGCGGCGACCAATGTCGATCTCCGTCAGATGATGGAGGAGGGGAAGTTCCGCGAGGATCTGTTCTACCGGCTCCATGTCATCTCGATTCAGCTCCCGCCGCTCGGCGACCGCAAGGACGACATTCCGCTGCTCGTTCACCACTTCCTCGAAAAATATGGCAACGAGAACAAGAAGCTGGCGCTGGAGCTGACGCCTGAGGCGCTCGACCTCCTGACGGAGTACGACTGGCCCGGCAACGTGCGAGAGCTCGAGAACGTCATCGAGCGCGCGGTCGTCCTGGCGCCCGGCCCGCGGATCGGCGTCGAGCTCATTCCGGATCACGTGCGAAAGGCGCCGAACTTCCAGATGCCGCAGTTCGTCGTGCCGCCGGAGGGCATCTCGTTCAAGGACGTCATCACGGACTTCGAGAAGCGTCTGATCGAGTCCACGCTCGCGGCGGCCGGTGGCGTTCAGAAGCGCGCGGCGGAACTGCTGCACATCAAGCCGACGACGCTCAACGAGATGATCAAGCGGTACGAGATCCGTCCGCGACGCAAGCGGGTCCTCGGGGGGAATGGGGGCGGCGGCCAGGACGAGCCGAATACAGACGAACCGGCGCCGCCCGTGCCTTCGCCGTCCCGTAATCCCGCGATCGATTAACGCGCGCTGCGGACCTTGGCGAAGATTCGCTCGTACTTGCCGAGCACGACGTCCCACCGGAAGTTGCGACGCACGTAGTCGCGGCCGTTCTGTCCGAGTCTCTGGCGCAGGCGCGGGTCCGACAGGAGCAGTTTGAGGCACTCGACGAACTCGTCGCGGTCGGCGTAATACAACCCGCCGTTGCTGCGCACGCAGTGCTCCACCAGCACTGCGCTGCGCGCATTCGCCAGAATCGGGGTGCCAACCGCGAGCGATTCGAGCGCGAGCAGGGACAAGCTCTCGAAGGGGGACGGACACACGACGACTGTTGCCGCCTCGAGCGCCTGGACGCGCTCGCGATCCGACAGCAGCCCGGCGAATATGACCGACGGGTCCTCTGGGAGAGGCATCAGCTTGACGCCCATCAACGCGAGCGTGGCGTCGCCGCCCTCCCTGACGTACTCGCCGAAGTACTGCAGCAGTTCCTCGCAGCCCTTGCCCGGATCGATGCGACCCCCGTAGAGCACGACTGGCCCGTAAAGGCGATGACGGCGGCGGAACGCCGAGCCGCGTTCCGTCAGATGCGACGGGAGCTCGCGTGGCTGCGGATTGTCTTCGGCGGCCGCCGGGGCGGTTCCTTCCGGTACGGGCAGCTCGTCTTCGACCGGCGGGGCCGGCGGCATTCGCGGATAAGGCTGGCCCTGCGGGATGTCGACGCCGACGCCGACGACGTCTTCGATGAGCGGGCGATCGACGAAGAACTCGTGGACGAAGCGGCGCTCGCTTTCGGTCAGATAGCAGAGCGCCGCCGGCTTGCTGAAGACGTCCTTGAAGATCTGGAGCCGGATGGCCGGCTCATCATGCGCGGTGGGGACGAGGACCGCTCGCTGGGGCGCGACGTCGAGCCCGAGGACCGTTGGCGCATACAGATACGTGAAGAACACCAGGACGTCGTACTGTTGCTGGTGTCGCTTGAGATACTCGATGAGATTCGGGCACCAGGGCCCCTGCTCGGCCAGCCACTCCATCTCGTCCTGGCGGGTGTGCGCGCTGTTGAGGATCCAATCCGAATACCTGTTGAACGCGTCGATGTCTCTCGTCCGCGCGTTGGCGAACCGTCGGACGGTCACCCCTTTGACCCGGTCTGCGCCCTCCGGATACTCGTTCTTCCACGTCACATAATCGCGCGCGCAGGTCGTCAAGACGTCGATGTCGTGATTGCTCGCGAGGCGCTCGGCGACGAGGCGGCACAGTTGCTCGGATCCGCCGAGCACCTCGCCGCCGTAGCGTTGGATGACGAAGGCGAGACGCATTTACACGTGGCTCGGTACTCGTGGCTCGTTATTCATGACTCAAGGGCTCGTTGGCCGTCACCCGTTTCCGGCGGACTGGACGAGCGTGGACAGCTCGCGGGCGACACGCTCGTCACCGAAGTCGGCGAGCCGCTGCCGTTGACCCGCAATCACCTGCGCGCGAAGATCGTCGTTGAAGGCCAGCTCGCCAAGCAGCTCGGCGGCCACCTCGAGATCCTTCGGCGCGAACTGCACGCCCGATCCGCCGAGCGTATCCGGTACGGCGGCCGCCGAATAGGCAAGCACCGGAACCCCGGTCGCCATGGCCTCGACGAGCGGCACGCAGAAGCCCTCGTGCTCACTGAGAGATACGTAGACGGCCGTGTGCTGGTAGTACACTGCAAGCTCGTCGTCAGGAACCGGGCCGGTGAAGATGAATCGATCGTGCAGGAGGCGGTAGTCGGCCATCAGCGCGCGAATCATCGAATAGTACCGCGGCACGACATCGTAGCGTCCGACGAAGATGAAACGGTAGTATGCGTCGACGTAGCGCTTGTAGACCTCGGCGAGCTTGATATGGTCCTCGATCTTCTTGTTCGGCGCGATTCGACCAACGAAGAGAAAGTTCACAAGACCATCGTCGAGGATCTCCTCGAGCGCGGGAAGATGGACCCTCCGTGTGACACGTGCCGTGTCGACGGCGATTGGAAAGACGCCCGTGTGCGGGAAGCCCAATTCCTCCAGCTCTCGCCGGTTGAACTCGGAGTCGCCAAGGGCGAGATCGGCGTGACCGACGAGCGTGGCCAGTTCGTGCCGGCCCAGCGCCGCGAGTCGAAAGAGGCCGGGATCATAGGGAGCGAAGTACCCCGCCGGGGTCACGTTGTGGTACTGGAGAATCCTGCCGCGCTCCAGTGACGCGAATGCCGCGGTCATCGGCGACGGAAGCGCGTAATGAAAAATCGTCAGGTCGCCCCGCCTCGACGAGGGGTCGGCAAAGGCGCGCACGTCGTCTCTGAGCTCGTCGTCAATCGTCAGGGCGTAGATCTCCGCGTCGTGGCCCAGCCCACGGATGAGGTCGCGCACCCGGCGCGCGCTGTCGCCGATGGCGTCGCCCCTGTGCGCCGCGGGAACCCATTGGTTGACGATCATTCTCGTTACTCGTCGCTCGCTGCGCGTTTCGCTATTCCCGGCTCGTCGGCAGTGCCTGGTAAATAGCCGGCCGGTAAAACCTCAACTCCTCCAGCTCCTGGGCCGCGTCGAACTGATGCCAGAAGTCGAACGTGACGGCTGGTCGCGGCGCGCGCGGGCGGGAGAGGATCGTCCTCACGTACGCGAGCAGCGTGCCTGCGAAGTCCTTCGACCGCAGCCGGCCGATCGCGGCGAGCTGAGCGTCGACGATCTGGTCCTGGAGGGCCGTGTTCGAGACGATGGCTTCGATCAAGGTCGCCACGTGGATCGGGTCCTTGTCGTAGTAGAGGACGCCCGCACCGTCCATCGTGTCCGGGACGGCAGTGGCTGCGAACGCGACGACCGGCACCTGCTTGTAGAAGGCCTCGACCAACGGTACGCAGAAGCCCTCGTGTTCGCTGGCGCACAGGAACAGGTCGGCGACCTCGTAGAACGCGACGAGCTCTTCATCCGAGACATGTCCGATGAAGTGCACATGACTGGCGCCAAGCGCCGCCGCCAGCTGGTGCAACGACGCCAGATATCGCTCGAACCCGCTGTGCGAGCCGACGATGAGGAGACGCGAGCGGAGGTTGTAGAACGTGTGGTACGCGTGGAAGAACCGGATCACATCTTCAATCTTCTTGTTCGCAATCACGCGCCCGACAAACAGAATGTTGGTCCAATCGTCATCGAAATCGCGCGCCACCATCCAGTTGGGGGCGCGATCGAGGTGCGAGAAGTCAGGAACGACCGGCAGCACGGCGGTACGTGAAAAGCCGAGCGCCTCGAGATCTTGACGGTTGAACTCGGAGTCGCCCAGCGCGAGATCGGAGCGATCGGAGTAGGCGCGGAGCTCACGTCGGCCTCTGAAGCACTGGCGCGCGAGCGTTCGATGGACGCCGACGAAGTACTCGGGCGGCGTGATGTTGTGGTAGATGAGCGCCATTCGATCGGGCAGTGCATAGGCTGTCCGCGATGCCCGGGAGCCCAGAGAAAAATGGTGGAACAGCAGATTGTCGGGGCGGCTGACGTCCACGAGCTCGCGGTAATCGCGCGTGCACGCCTCGAGGCGATGATCGGCGGTCTCGACGAAGATCTCCGAGGCGTAACCGGCGCCGCGCAGGACGCGCTGAATGCCCAGCACTTCGTGCCCGATGGCGTCGCCGTAGCCGAGCGTCGCCAGAACTTGATGAATGCTGATCACGCCGGCCGCCTGGCGGCCGGCGCCGGCAAGCCAAGCGCGGGACCTTGGGGAAGCCGCGCGAGGACGTCCCGCGCGGCCGGCACCTCGACACGACGACGATCCAGCCAGCCCCCCTGGTGTCCCTCGGTGCCCGCCTGCGGCTCCGTCCGGAGCCGCTCGAACATGTCGAGGTATTTTCGTTCGATGACGCTCCAGTCGTAGTGATCCCGAAAGAACTGCCGGCCGTTCCGGCCGAGTGACGCGCTGAGCCATCGGTGCTTCTCGATCGCCGACAACGTCTCGACGAATTCCGCGAACGTCTCGTAGAAGAGTCCGGCGTTGCTGCGAAGGCACTGTCCCTTCAGCACGTCGCATTTGCCGTTGGCCAGGACCGGCTTGCCGAGCGCCCACGCTTCGAGCGCCACCATCGACAGACTTTCGTAATACGAAGGCATGACGAGCAATTCCGCGGCCGCCATGGCGTCGAACTTGTCCGCGTCGTCGAGAAAGCCCAGGTGACGAATGCGGGGCTGCGCAGGAATCTCCAGCAGAGAGTTGCCGATGAGGATGAGCGTCAATTTGCCGTAACAGCCTTTGATGTACCCCTGAAAGAAGTCGAAGAGCTCCGGGCAACCTTTATTACTGTCGATGCGCCCAACGTAGATGACAAAGGGTCCGCGGATGCCGTATTTGGCTCGAAACCGGCCGGGCTGAGGGTTTGCCGGCACGTCGGAGCCGACGCCAACCACCACCCCGGGCACGCCCTCGTTTCGCGCGACGGTCTGAATCATCATGCGTTCTTCCGGCGAGTTGTACATGACCGCGCGCACCGAGCGGAAGAGCGGCCGAAACATCGACAAGCCGATGGTTTCATCACGCTCGGCCGTCGGCACCAGGACCGCCCGAGATGGCACGGCGAGGGCGCCGTGGTACGCGTGATAGTAGCGATAGCTGAAAAAAAGGAAGAAGTCGTACTCGGCGGCGCGCTTCGACACATGGTTGACGAGCGCAGGGCTGGCGGGCCCTTCAGCGTCGAGCCACCCCAGCTCATCGTTGAGGGAATGCGGCTGCTCGAACACCAGATCCTGCCAGCGGGCGAACGTCTTCGGGTCGCGCTCGTGCTTGACCGGAAAACGTCGAACGGCGATGCCGTTTACCGTGTCGGCGCCCGCCTGCAGTTCATTCCGCCACGTGACATAGTCCGAGGCGCAGGTCGTGAGCACCTCGACCTCCGCATGCCGCGCCAGGTGCTCGGCGATGTACCGCGCGTGCAATTCGGCGCCACCGTTGATCCCGCTGCCGTATCGCTGGACGACGATCGCGACCTTCACTGCGGCTCGGACTCGGACCGAGGTACGGCGGGCATCGAAGGGGGTGGGGCCTCCGCGCGCTCGGCCGGCGCCGGGCGCTCCGAGGGCGGCGCGGGCGGAACGGCCGGCGGCTCAGGGAGGGCGGGTGCCCGCTCGCGCGTGGCGGATTCCGCGTGGGGTGAGAGCTCACCGGGTTCGGCACCACCAGGTGTGGCGCCCTCCGGCGTCGCAGCTGGCTTGGCGAACCCTGCAGAGGGGGCCGGCGGCCCTTCGCGCATGACAACGGCTGCCGGAATGGCGCCGCGGCGTCCGCGCCGCCGGCGCCGGCGCCGGCTCCGCTGACCCGGCCCTTCGCCCGTGGCGGCACCCTCTCGTGGCTGACTCTGCCCCGGCGCCCCGATGTACGCCTGCTCGGTCCGTTGAGATTGATGTGCCGATGAGCCGCGAGCGTCTCGCGCGGCGGCTGGCGGCGCTCCGCCGGCGGCTGGCTGGGCCGTGCCGACGATGTCGCCGGGCGCAGGCTGGTAGATGACGTCGCTGACAGCGCTCTCCAGGGCGCGTGCGCGGCGCTCGCTGAATTCCATCCTGCTCGACATCGATTCGATGCGCATCGTCAGATTCTTGACCTCGATGCCAAGGCGGGTGGTTTCGACCACAAGGTTGTGGATCAGCTCGTAATAGAGCGACTCCGTAGCCTCGAGTCGTGCTTCGCGCTCGTTGAGCATCGTGTTCACGCGGGACTGAATGTGGAGCGCCTGAATGAGCGGGTTGGGGTTGAAGAACAGCTTGAGAACCGGCTTCAGGAGCCGGCGGATGAACCGCAAGGCGCCACGGTGGGAATCGAAGAGCGTGCTGTCCTCGAAGGCGTAATTCGGCAGCGCCGGCGGCTGTTGCAACGGCTGCGCCCGCCGGAACTGGTCGAGCAGATCGGAGCGGACGCCGCGAGGATCAAGGAATTTCTGGAGCTTGACCGTGGCGAGCTCGCGAATCTGCTCTTCCGTGTAGTCAACGCCTCGCTTCTCGCGAATGCGAGACCGAATCTGCTCCATGATCTGCTCGACATTGACGGAATCGGAGCGAACATTGAAGTCGGCCACCTGGCGACGCCTCACATTGGCCGGTAAATGATCACGCCCACGGCGATAGCCCACAGCGCCACGCAGACGAGCAGCGGGCGATCGGTGAGCAGCAGGTCGGACGGACTGCCGCCGCCCTCCCGCCGGTGGACGAGATAGAGATACCGAAAAATCCCGTAGAGCGGAAACGGGATGGTCAGGCCGAGCAATGGCGTCTCGAATTTCGCCTGCGTCTCGGGACTGACGGTGTAGAAAATGTACGTAATCAGCGTCGACGCTGTCACGACGGCGATCATCTGATCGAGGAGATACGGGCTGTACTCGCCGAGAATCGGACGGTGCATCCGGGCGTCGCCGGCGAGGAGCGTGATTTCATGGCGCCGTTTCGCCAGCCCCATGAACAGTGCCAGCAGCACGGTGCACACGAGCAGCCAGTGGCTGATCTCGACGTGGATGGCGACGGCGCCCGCGACGGCGCGAAGCACGAAGCCAATTGCCAGCGTCAGCACGTCGATGATGACGATTTGCTTCAGCGGACCGGAATAGAGCGCCTGCAGCGTCACGTAGACGATGGCGACGGCCGTAAATGACCAGCCAAGTGTTGTGGAGGCCGTGAGCGCGGTGAGGCCCAGGACCGCAGCGCCGGCAACGGCGACGGGAACGGGCAGCGCGCCCGACGCGATCGGACGCCGAGCTTTGAGCGGATGGTTGCGATCGGTGTCGCGATCGGAGATGTCGTTGATGAGATACACGACGCCGGAGAGGGCGCAGAAGATCGTGAACGCGATCGCGGCCTTGCCGACGGCCGCCGGATCGAACAACCGCCGCCCGAAGAGCAGACCCGCGAACACGAGCAGGTTCTTGGTCCACTGCGACGGACGCAGCGAGATGATCAGGTTGATGGCAACGGAGTGTCCCGGCACCACGACAGAGGTCCGGGGAGAAGGGGCCCCCGGAGCCGTGGCAGAGCCGGGGACCGCAACGGGGGAAGGCACGTGAGAAGACTTGCTGCGCGCCATCCAGCGCGGCCGATCAGACCTTGGCTGCCGAAAAACTTCCGACCGCTTCGCTCTCTGATTCGAAGGTCTCGAACACGGTCAGGAGCTTCGTGATGGACAAGAGATCCGTGATGCGCTTGGTGAGGTTCAGCAGCTTCAAGCTGCCGCCCTGCCGGCTCACCGTTGTGTAGGTCCGCACGATCTCTCCGAGGCCGGCGCTGTCGATGTAGGGAACGTCCGCCAGGTTCAGGACGATCTTCTTGTAGCCCTGATTGAGAAGGCTGTTGACCTTGTCTTTGAGGAGCTCATCGCCTTCGCCCAGGGTAATCTTTCCCTTCACGTCGAGCACTACCACGTCACTGACGGTTCGTTGCTCTATCTGCATGAAATGGCTCCCCAAAGAATGCGAGTGTGAAGCTTAACATCCGCCTTCGCCCCGGCGCAACGCAGCGGGCTCGAGCGGGCCCGCCGTGCGCCCCCCGGGCGCGGAGGCGGACTCCCGCCCGGCGAGCTCGCTCGGGGCTCGTCCCCCCGGACGGCTCACGCGCCGAACGGGTATCTGCTCGGTTGGACAAAAAACGAGGGAGGCGGCCCGGTGACTCAGACGCCGCCAGCGCCCGCGAATTTCCGGGACTGAAAGCAGTCCTTGCAGAACACCGGACGCCCCTGCGTCGGCCTGAACGGTACCGTCGTTTCCTTGCCGCAGTTCGAGCACGTTGTGACTGTTTCGACGCGCTCGCGTCCCACGGCTGGACCGCCGGCAGGGCGCGCGGCCCGCTTGGCCTTGCAGCCCTTGCAGCGTTTTGGCTCGTTCTTGAAGTTCTTGTCGGCGAAAAACTGCTGCTCTCCCGCCGTCCAGACGAATTCCGCGCCACAATCCACGCACCTGAGGATCCGGTCTTGGAACTCCATCGGTCGCTACCTCGTCGGCGTCGTTCTCCGTCGTTCCCGCTACTCCAGCTCCCGCCGGAGCTTCTTGCGATTGCGCTTGCGCGCCAACGCCTGCTTCGCACGCCGCTTGTCGCCAGGCTTCAAATAGAAGGAGTGCTTCTTGATATCTTTGATGATGTCTTCCTGCTGAACCTTCCTCTTGAACCGGCGGAGAGCGCTCTCAATCGACTCGCCCTCCTGAATTTTTACTTCCGCCACGCCTCAACACCCCCTTTTCGGGTGGCTGTGTCACAGTTAGCTCAAATGTGCAGACAACCAAATATGCTAGGCTAACATGAGCAACCGCGGATTCTAGGCGCAATTCAACCTCGAGGTCAACGAAATCCCTAAGCCATTCTATCTATGAGAGTTCTGGTCATCGGCAGCGGCGCGCGCGAGCACGCGCTGGTGACCCGGCTCGCACGCGACCTGACTCCCGGCCAGCTCGTCTGTGCCCCTGGCAATCCGGGCATCGCCCGGCTCGCCCGGACCGTTTCGCTCGATTCATCTGACATCGACGCGCTGCTCGTGCTGGCCGAGCGTGAGCGGATCGACCTCACAGTGGTCGGGCCTGAGTTGCCGCTGAGTCTCGGCATTGTCGATCGCTTCCTCGAGTCCGATCGCCTGATCTTTGGTCCCACGGCTGCGGCCGCCCGTCTCGAATCGAGCAAGGCGTTCGCGAAGACGTTCATGGCGCAGCACGGCGTGCCTACGGCGCGCTTCCGCATTGCCGAGTCGCTCGCCGACGCGTTGCGCGTGGTGCGCGGCGGCGCGTTCGGGTTTCCGGTCGTGCTCAAAGCCGATGGCCTCGCGGCGGGCAAAGGCGTTGTGATCGCCGACGATCTCCAGACGGCCGAAGCCACGGTACGAGCCGCGATGTCGCAGAGGAAGTTCGGAGCCGCCGGCGATCGCCTAGTGATCGAAGAGTGCCTGCACGGATCCGAAGTGTCGTTCTTCACCGTGAGCGACGGTTCGCGAGCCTTGCCTATCGGCGCCGCCCAGGATCACAAACGTGTGTTCGACGAAGATCGGGGGCCCAATACGGGCGGCATGGGCGCGGTTGCGCCGAGCCCTCTTGTCGACGCCGCCCTCAGCGCTCGTATCATGGGAGAGATCGTCGATCCTGTCATCGCGGGCATGGCTGAGGAGGGCCACCCGTTCCGAGGCTTCCTGTACGTCGGGCTCATGCTCACCCGCTCTGGACCCGCCGTCATCGAGTTCAACGTGCGACTGGGCGATCCGGAAGCGCAGGTGATTCTGCCGCTCATCGACGAACCGCTCGCGCCGCTGCTCGCCACGGCCGCGGCCGGGGCGTTCGCCCAGACGGGCGTGAAGACCGGTCGAGGATGCCTCACTGGGATCGTGCTGGCCTCCCGGGGGTACCCTGAGTCGTCCGAGTCGGGTCAGACTATTTCGGGCATCGAAGGCGCAGAGGCGATTCCCGACGTCGTGGTGTATCACGCCGGCACGGCACGCAAAAACAACTGCATCGTCACGGCGGGTGGCCGCGTGCTGACGGTGGTCGGCCGAGGCGACCATTTCGCCGAGTCCATCGTACGCGCGTATTCGGGAGCGCTTCGGATTTCGTTCGACGGCATGCAATACCGGCACGATATCGGGAGGAAGGCTCTCGCAATGGCTAATGGCTCATGACAATGGCGAACGGCTGATGGCTCACGTGAAATACGCGATCATCACGTTCGGCTGCCGCGTGAACCAGGCGGATTCGCTCCGATTCGAAGAAGACCTGCTCGCGGAGGGCGCCCGCGCGGCGTCGCCTGAAGGCGCCGATCTCGTCGTGGTGAACACATGCTCGGTGACGGCGACCGCCGACCAGGGGGCGCGGCAGACGATTCGGCGCGTCGCTCGCGAGAATCCGTCCGCGCGCATCGTCGTGACCGGGTGTTATGCGACCCGTTGTCCGGACGAGGTCGGCACACTGCCGAACGTCGTTCGCGTGATGTCCAACGACGAGAAGCCGCAGGTCGGTCATGTGTTGCAGCTGGTGACGCCACGCGGGGAGACCCACGAGTGTTCAACGGCGGCACGGTTCAGCGACGGCGAAGGCGCGTGCGGAGCGGTGATCGAACCGGGCCTGGCGGGCCGAACGGCTTTCTCGCTGCGCGCGCAGACCGGGTGCGACGAACCGTGCGCTTACTGCATCATTCCCGCGACGCGTGGAAGACCGCGGAGCGTCCCGGCCGGCGATCTTCTGCAAGAGGTCGAGCGCGTGGCAGCGGCGGGGTTCAAGGAGATCGCGCTGACCGGCGTGCACTTGGGCTCGTACGGCCGGGATCTGTCGCCGGCGACGTCGCTCATCAATCTTCTGCACGCCTTGGAAACTGCGATGACGGGGCGTGACATTCTGTTCCGCATCAGTTCGCTCGAGCCAATGGACTGCACGCGCGACATCGTGGATCTCGTGGCGGCGACTCGTCATTTTGCGCCGCATTTCCACCTGCCGCTCCAGCACGCGAGCAACCGCATGCTGGCGGCGATGCGCCGACCCTACACTGTCGAATACTACGCGTCGCTCGTAGACGATGTCCGCCGGCTCATGCCGCACGCGTCGATTGGATCCGATGTCATCGTCGGGTTTCCAGGTGAGACCGACGGAGACTTCGATCGGCTCGCGGCGTATCTGGAGCGCTCGCCGCTGACGCACCTTCACGTGTTTCCGTATTCGGACCGCCCCGGCACTGAAGCCACGGCCCTTTCGCCAAAGGTGCCGGGCGCGGTGATTCGCGAACGGGCGCGACACATACGGGAGGCTGGGCGCCGGCTGACCGAACGATTCCAAGCGTCGCAGGTCGGCACCACGCATCGCGCGTTGACACTGGACGACGGGTCGGTGGCCGTGACGGGGAACTACATAAAGGTACGGATACCGCGCGGTCGCGCACGAAACGAGTGGGTGCGACTACGGCTGACCTCACAACATGACGGCGAGCTGCTGGCCAGCTGATCGCTTCTCTCCTTCGACGATCAGCTGGCCGCACGCGGCGCGGATGTCGCGTCCACGGCTCTTTCGCACGGAGACTGTGACACCGCGCTCGGCCAGAATCCGCGCGAAGCGGTCGATGGCCCCGTCTGGCGGACGCTCGAAGGGAATGCCGGCTGCCGGGTTCAACGGGATCAGATTGACCTTGGCTCTGAGCCCGCCGAGGAGTTTCGCCAGCTGACGGGCGTCCTCCGGCCGGTCGTTCACTCCCGCCAATAGAACGTACTCGAACGTAATACGGCTGCGCTTCTTCAGAGGGAAGCGCTTGCACGCCGCAATGATGTCGGCGATACCGTACTTCCGGTTGATTGGCACGAGCGCGCCCCGCTGCTGATCGGTCGGCGCATGCAGGGAAACGGCGAGATTCGGCATGATCGGCTCGCGTCCGAGGCGCTCGAGCTGGGGCAGCAGCCCGACCGTGGACAGCGTGATCCGCCGCGGCGGCAGGCCAAGACCCTCCCGGTCGCACACGATTCGCAGCGCCTTCATCGTCTCGTCGTAGTTATGAAGCGGCTCCCCCATGCCCATCAGGACGATATTGAAGGCGGCGTCGCGCAGGTTGAGCGCGTCCACGAGCACCTGAACCTGTCCCGTGATTTCGCCGGCCGTGAGATTGCGGACCAGGCCCATCTTGCCCGTGAGGCAAAACGCGCATGCCATCCCGCACCCGACCTGTGTCGAGAGGCAGAGCGTCATCGCAGGCGTATCGGGGATGAAGACCGACTCGATGTGCCGGCCGTCCTGCAGCCGGAGCAGGAACTTCACCGTGCCGTCCATCGACGTTTCCCGCCGCTCGACACTCGGGGTTGTCAGGGTGAATTCGCGGGCAAGCATGGCTCGAAGCGCGAGCGGGAGGTCGGTCATCGCGTCGGGGCCGGTTGCGCCCTTCTTGTAGAGCCAGGCGAAGATCTGGCGTGCACGGAACGGTTCATGGCCGCGCTCGCGGAGCGCCGCCTCGAGAGAGGCGCGCTCGATTTCAAAGAGGTTCAGAGGGCGCGCGTCTGCCATGCTATAATGTGAATTCTAGCTTGTAATTCCTTCTCGCTCAATAGGTTGCAACGGTCGGCGGTTGAACGGGGTCGCGCTCAACAACGTGTCCAACTCACTCATCGTCCGAGACGTTCTCGATAACGGACTCCGCATTCTGACGGAGCGGATGACGCAGGTGCGGTCGATCAGCATCGGCGTCTGGTTGACCCGCGGGTCGCGGCATGAAACGGCTGAGCGGAGCGGCATTGCGCACTTCGTCGAGCACATGCTGTTCAAAGGCACCTCGACGCGCACTGCCGAGGACATCGCCCAGCAGATTGACTCGATTGGCGGCCAGCTCGACGCGTTCACCGCGAAGGAGTACGCCAGCTACTACATCAAAGTGCTCGACGAGCACCTGCCGCTGGCGATGGACATCCTCTCCGATATCGTCCGCAACCCCGCGTTTTCGCCGGAAGATGTCGAACGCGAGAAGAAGGTCGTTCTCGAAGAGATCAAGATGGTCGAAGACACGCCGGACGATCTCGTTCACGAGCTGTTCACGCAAGGTTTCTGGGAGAATCATCCGCTGGGCCGCCCGATTCTCGGGACGCGCGAGACCGTGGAGTCGTTCACCGTCGGATCGCTGCGGGGCTACTTCAAGAACGCGTACACAGCGAGGAATCTCATCGTGTCCGCGGTGGGCAATCTGGAGCATGATCGTGTGCGCGAGCTGGTCATGGAGAAATTCGGCTCGCTCACCGAGCCGGGTGAGTCCTGCTACGACGAAGCCCCTCGCGTCGTGCCGAAGATTCTCGTGCGCGGCAAGGAGCTCGAGCAGAGCCATTTGTGCGTCGGCGTCAGCAGCTATCCGCAGAATCACGGCGACCGGTACACGAGCTACGTGTTGAACACGCTGCTTGGGGGGTCGATGAGCTCGCGGCTCTTCCAGAACGTGCGAGAGAAGCGCGGGTTGGCCTACGCGGTGTTCAGCGGGCTGAGCGCGTACCGTGACGCGGGGTCGTTCACCGTGTACGCCGGCTGCGCGAACGAGGCGGTCGGTGAAGTGATCGACCTCATCGTCGAGGAGATTCGCGGGGTAAAGTCATCGGCAGTGCCTGATGCCGAGCTTCAGCGGTCGAAGGATCATCTCAAGGGCAGCCTGATGTTGAGCCTGGAGAACACGGCAAGCCGGATGTCCCATCTGGCCAGGCAGGAAATCTACTTCGATCGGCAGTTCGGGCTCGACGAGACCCTCCAGGGCATCGAGCGCGTGACCGCGAACGATGTTCAACGCGTGGCGGCCGACCTGTTCAAGGACGGATCGTTGTCGGCGACCGTGCTCGGCAATGTGAACGGATTGCAGATTTCACCGGCGCGGCTCGAGCTCAACTAGTCGTTCGACCGGCACTGTGCTGAGCCGGCAGCCGTGCCCCGTCTTGTCGTTCAGTGATTCCACGATACACACACCCCGAGATGGGGCGGATCTGGAGCGACCAGCGTCGATACGAGACGTGGTTGCTCGTCGAGGCGGCGGCCGCCGACGCGATGGCCGCGGCGGGCATCGTCCCGCTGGAAGCTGCGCGCGACATCCGGGAGCGCGGCGGGTTCGACATCGCGCGAATCGAGGAGATCGAGCGGACCACGCACCATGACGTGATCGCGTTCACCACGGCGGTTGCGGAAAGGGTCGGACCGTCGGCGCGTTGGCTGCACTTCGGCATGACCTCGTCGGACGTCATCGACACGGCACAGGCGCTGCAGATGCGGGAGGCGTGCGACCTCATTCTGAGCGACCTGGACGCCTCGATGGAGGCCGTGCGCGATCGTGCCCTTGAGCATCGCCGCACCGCAATGATCGGCCGCACGCACGGCGTTCACGCCGAGCCGATGACGTTCGGGCTCAAGCTGGCGTTGTGGTATGCGGAGCTGGCGCGCGATGTCACACGGGTCGAGCGCGCGAAAGCCGTTGTCGGCGTCGGCAAGCTGTCAGGGGCGGTCGGCACGTTTGCGCACCTCCCGCCGCGCGTCGAAGCCGACCTGTGCCGCCGCCTCGGTCTCGAGCCGGCTCCCGTGGCGTCGCAGGTGATCCAACGGGATCGGCACGCCGAGCTGATGTGCACCCTCGCGATCACCGCGGCGTCCCTCGAGCAGTTCTCGCTCGAGATTCGCGGCCTGCAGAAGACCGAGATCGGAGAGGTCGAAGAGCCGTTCGAGGTGGGGCAGAAGGGCTCGTCGGCGATGCCCCACAAGCGGAATCCGGTCGGCAGCGAGCAGATCGTGGGACTGGCGCGGCTGATGCGGGGGAACGCTCATGCGGCGCTGGAAAACATCGCGCTATGGCACGAGCGCGACATTTCTCACTCGTCGGTCGAGCGCGTGATCCTGCCGGACAGCTTCATGGCTCTCGACCACATGCTGCGGCGGTTCGCGCGGATCGTGCGAGGGATGTCGGTCTACCCTGACCGCATGCGGGAGAACCTCGATCGGTCGCGTGGCGTTGTCTTCTCCGGCACAGTGCTGCTCGCGCTCGCGAAGCGAGGCGTCTCGCGCGAACAGGCGTACGAGTGGGTCCAGCGCAATGCCCTGCGATCGTACCGGGAGCAGCGGGACTTCAAGACGCTGCTGCTGGCCGACCCGGATGTGACGCGCGTCCTGACGCCGGCCGAGATTGAACGCGCATTCGATCTCGACGAGCAGCTGAATCACGTCGACGACATCTTCGATCGCGTCTTTTCGCCTGTCGCCGCCCGACCAACCCACCGGAGAGATCGGGCGCTCGGAGAGCCGTCCGGTGGGAGCTAATCTCATGCGCGCACGCGTCTTCGTCACGCTCAAACCGTCCGTTTTCGATCCGCAGGGCCAGACGATCGCCGATGCGTTGCATTCCCTCGGCTACACGGATGTGGCGGACGTCCGGCAAGGCAAGTACTTCGAGCTCGACCTGGCGACAGACGAAGCGGCGCAGGCCAAGCAGCTGGCCGCTGAAGTCGCCGACAAGGTCCTGGCCAATCCGGTCATCGAGAGCTATCGCATCGAGGTAGGTGACTAATGCGGTTTGGCGTCGTCGTCTTTCCGGGCAGCAACTGTGACGAAGATGCTGTGCACGCCGTGAGGCATGTCTTCACGCAGGAGGCCGACTACCTCTGGCACAAGGACCCCGATCTCAAGGGCGCGGACGTGGTGATCCTGCCCGGCGGGTTCGCGCATGGGGACTACCTGCGCGTCGGGGCGATGGCGCGTTTTTCTCCCATCATGGCCGCCGTGCGTGCGTTTGCCGACCGTGGCGGTCCCGTCCTCGGGATCTGTAACGGCTTCCAGATTCTGCTTGAAGCCGGCATGTTGCGCGGCGCGATGCTTCGAAATCGAACGCTCAAGTACCGCTGCGAGCACGTCCATCTTCGCGTCGAAGTGACCGACACGCCGTTCACGTGCGCGGTCCGCGCCGGCCAGGTGCTGCGCATCCCGATCGGCCACGGCGAGGGCAACTACTACGCGCCGCCCGAGGAGCTCGAGCGACTCGAGACCAATCGGCAGGTCGTACTGCGCTACACGGATCCGACCGGGCGAGTCGGCGATGACTCGACCGATGAATGGAATCCCAATGGATCCGTCCATGCGATCGCGGCTGTGTGCAACGCCGCCCGCAACGTCGTCGGCATGATGCCGCACCCCGAGCGCGCGTGCGAGCCGCTCCTGGGCGGAGAGGATGGCCGGGCGATCTTCGAGTCGATCATCGAGTGGTTCCGCGCGGCCGAAAGATCGACCCTGCCGCCTGCCGTCGGGCAGGCCACTGAGCCGGCGGGGGAGCCGGTTGCAGGACTCTGAGATGACGATCGATCCCGAGATTCGCGAACGCCACGGCCTCAAGCCGGACGAATACGAGCGCATCGTGTCGTTCCTCGGGCGCGAGCCGAACCTGACGGAGCTCGGTATTTTTTCCGTGATGTGGTCCGAGCACTGCAGCTATAAGAGCTCTCGGGTGCATCTGAGAACGCTCCCAACCAATGGCCCCCAGGTGCTGCAGGGTCCGGGCGAGAACGCGGGGGCCATCGATATCGGCGAAGGGCTCGCTGCCGTTTTCAAGATCGAGTCGCACAATCATCCCTCGTTCATCGAGCCCTATCAGGGTGCGGCCACCGGTGTCGGCGGCATCATTCGCGACATCTTCACCATGGGCGCGCGACCGATTGCCCTCCTGAATTCGCTCCGATTCGGGCCGCTCGAGGCGCCCGGTACGGCACGTCTTGTTGAAGGCGTCGTGGCGGGGATCGCCGGCTACGGCAACAGCATCGGCATCCCCACTGTCGGCGGAGAGATCGCGTTCGAGCCGAGCTACGCCGGCAACCCGCTCGTCAACGTATTCTGTCTCGGCATCGCGAGACAGCCCGATCTCGTCAAGGGCATTGCCTCGGGCGCTGGCAATGCCGTCTACTACGTCGGAGCGAAGACGGGCCGGGACGGCATTCACGGCGCGACGATGGCGTCGGCGGAGTTCGACGAAAAGTCGGCAGAGAAGCGACCAGCCGTCCAAGTCGGCGATCCGTTCATGGAGAAACTGCTCCTGGAGGCGTGCCTCGAGGTCATGCAGACCGGCGCGCTCATCGGCCTTCAGGACATGGGGGCAGCCGGGTTGACCTGCTCGACCACCGAGATGGGGTCGAGGGGTGGGGCCGGGGTCGAGATTGATGTGTCGCTCGTGCCGCAGCGCGAGGCCGGCATGACGCCGTACGAGATCATGCTGTCGGAGTCCCAAGAGCGGATGCTGCTCGTTGCCAAGCGCGGACGCGAAGCGGAGATCGAGCGCGTGTTCGAGAAGTGGGATCTGCACGCCGTCAAGATCGGGGAAGTCACTCATGACGGCATGCTGCGCGTGAAGGATCGCGGGCGGGTCGTGGCCGAAGTACCGAACCGTGCTCTGACGGACGACGCCCCGGTCTACCGGCGTCCGTTCAGCGAGCCCGAGTACCTGCGCGAGGCGCACGATCTCGATCTCGATGTGCTGGGCTCGGGTCTCGCGCCGGTCCTGCCGCGTGTCTCGACCGACCAGAACCGAGCGCTCCTCGCGCTCCTCGCGTCGCCGACCGTTGCCAGCAAGCGCTGGATCTACCGCCAGTACGACCACATGGTGCGAACGAACACCATCAACCTTCCCGGACTCGGCGCCGGCGTCATCCGCATCAAGGGAACCGAGCGCGCGCTCGCGATGTCGGTGGACGGCAACGGACGGTACTGCTATCTCGATCCTTGTCGGGGTGCCATGCTGGCGGTCGCCGAGGCAGCCAGAAACGTGGCCTGCGCCGGGGCGAGACCGCTTGGCGCGACCAACTGCCTCAACTTCGGCAACCCGGAACGGCCGGAGATCATGTGGCAGTTTGCGAGCGCCGTCGAGGGCCTCGGCCGGGCGTGCCGCGCGCTTGGCGTGCCAATTACGGGGGGCAATGTCAGTCTGTACAACGAAACGGACGGGAAAGCGATCTATCCGACGCCCGTTGTCGGCGTCGTCGGTCTGCTCGAGCAGGCGAATCGCGTGGTCAGCCGGCGCTTCCAGGGATCGGGCGACGCCATCGTGCTCTTTGGTGACGGACACGGCGAGCTCGGAGGGAGCGAATACCTGAAGGTTGTCTGCAATCTCGTTCGCGGCGTGCCGCCATCGGTGGACCTTGTCGCGGAGCGCGCGCTCCAGGATCTGATTGTCGCGCTGTCGGACGACAGCTTGATCCGGTCGGCGCACGACTGTTCGGACGGTGGACTTGCCGTGGCTGTCTCGGAGTGTTGCTTCGACAGGGGCGGGATGGGCGCCGAAATCTCGATTGCCGGAACGAGGGTCTCGAACCATGACTGGCTCAACGACGCGGCGGCGCTCTTTGGTGAATCTGCGTCCCGTGTGGTCGTCTCCGTGACGCCGGACGCGCTTGCGAGCGTCCTCGAGCGCGCTGCCGTGATGAAGGTCCCAGCCCGCGTGATCGGCCAGACCGGCGGCAATCGCTTGCGAATGGCCGTGGACGGACGGATGGTGATCGAGCACTCGGTCGACGATGCGGAGCGCATGTGGTCGACGGCCGTGGGACAATACTTTGCACGTCGGGTAGCCTAGTGACTGACACAAGCGGCAAGCTTCAGGACTCGTTCAAGGACGAATGCGGCGTCTTCGGCATCTTTGGCCATCCGGAGGCGGCCAACCTGACCTATCTCGGCCTCTACGCGCTGCAGCATCGAGGCCAGGAGAGCGCCGGCATTGCCGCATCCGACGGTGAGCAGGTTCGCATCTCGCGGGCGATGGGGTATGTGGCGGAAACCTTCGATAGCGACACGCTCTCGCACCTCAGAGGCCCGCTGGCGATTGGCCACGTCCGCTACTCGACCGCCGGTGAGAGCCAGCTTTCCAACGCTCAGCCGATCCTGATCGACTGCGCCCACGGCCAGATCGCCATCTGCCACAACGGCAACCTGGTCAATGCGCGTGAGCTGCGCGACGAGCTGGTCCGGCAGGGCTCGATCTTTCAATCGAGCAGCGACACGGAAGTCATCCTGCACCTCTATGCGCGCTCGAGGGCGCGCCAGATCGAGGACGCGATCGTCGAATCTGTGGCTCAGGTCCAGGGCGCGTTCTCGCTTGTGATGCTGACGCGCGACCGGCTCGTGGCGGTGCGGGACCCGCATGGCTTCCGGCCGCTCGCCCTCGGCCGCCTCGGTGACGCCTACGTCGTCTGCTCCGAGACGTGCGCGATGGATCTGATCGGGGCGAGTTATGTGCGTGACGTCGAACCGGGCGAGGTGCTCATCGTGTCGGCCGATGGCACCCGGTCGATCAAGCCGTTTCCGCCGGCGCCGCTCGCGCACTGCATCTTCGAGCACGTGTATTTCGCGCGGCCGGACAGCTACGTCTTCGGCAAGAGTGTCAACGAGGTCCGCACCGAGCTCGGCCGGATTCTTGCCCGCGAGCAGCCTGTCAGGGCCGACGTGGTCGTGCCCGTTCCCGACTCGGGTGTCTGCGCCGCGATGGGTTTTGCCGATGAGTCCGGCGTTCCGCTTCGCATGGGGCTGATTCGCAACCACTATGTCGGGCGAACGTTCATTCAGCCGCAGCAATCCATCCGCCACTTCGGCGTGAAAGTGAAACTGAATCCTGTCCGCAGCATACTGGACGGCAGGCGCGTCATCCTGGTCGATGATTCGATCGTGCGGGGGACGACAAGCCGGAAGATCGTTCGGATGGTGCGTGCCGCGGGCGCCAGGGAAGTCCATGTGCGGATCAGCTGTCCGCCGACCATCTCGCCGTGCTTTTACGGTGTCGACACACCCAGCAAGGGCGAGCTGATCGCAGCGACGCATACCATCGAAGAGATCCGAGCGTTTCTCGAAGCGGACAGCGTGGGGTACCTGAGCCTCGAAGGTCTGTTGACGGCCGTTGGATCGGCCCGGGGCTCGTACTGCAGCTCGTGTTACACCGGCGTTTACCCTGTCGAGATACCGCGCGACGAGGCCACGTACCTGCAGCTGGCATTGAAGCTGGACAAGGAACCGGTTGCGAACTAGTTCCAAGGAAAGAAGCGACCATCAGAGCCCAGAGGCAGAGCGATGCGCAAACTCAGGACCCCAGGAAGGCGCCGCCCGCTCATTGACGCGACCGTCTGGTTGACCCTCTGCGTCCTCGGCATCATCGGTATTGCGCACGTCACCGCCCAAGAGCCTGTGGCGCCGCAGCCGATCACGAAGGAGCAACTGCAGGCGGCGATTGCCAAGCTCGGCGACCTCGACTACACGACCCGCACGAACGCATCGCGGACCATCCGCCGCGCGCCGCCGGCGCAGGCCGTGCCGGCGCTCCTCCAGGCGGTTGCAGAGCATCCCGATGGCTACGTTCGTTACCGTGCGCTCGTCCTCCTGACCGGCTTCAACGATCCGCGCGCGAAGGATTCGATGCGCGCGTCGCTCACGAGCCCGAACGATCGGCTGCGCACGGTCGCGTACAGCTTCTTCGAGCACAACCCGGACCGCACGCTTCTGCCTCAGTTTCTCTTAGCTCTCGAGAAGGAGCAGGGTGAGTTCGTCCGTCCCGCCGTCGTTCGCGCGCTCGCTGCGCTCGGGCCGGACGATCAGCGCGTTCGCGAGGCGCTCCTCCGCGACGTGACGCGCGGCGACGATTTTTTCCGAAGCGCGGTGGTGGAGGCGCTCGGTGACTACAAGGCCCAGTATGCCTACGATGCGTTGACCTCGGTTGCCAAGCGCGAGGGGCCGCTGCAGGACGATGCGGCGTTGGCGCTGGGGAAGATCGGTGACAAGCGGGCGCTGGACACGTTGGCCGCGCTGCAGCGATCGGCGCCTCGCCAGTCACAGCCGTCCGTTGCGGCGGCCATCTGCCTGCTCGGGATCAACTGCAGCTCGCATGAGAACTACCTGATCGAGACGTTGAAATTCTCGGATAAGAACATCGGCTACCAGGAGTTGCTCAGAAGCGCGGCGGCGGGGCTGGGCGCGCTCGCCGTTGCCGGGCACGCGGAGGCGGCGGATGCCCTCTTTGAGGTGGGCATCCCATCGCGCGATCCGACCCGCGCGCCGGTGGCGCTGGCTGTCGGCACCTTCGCTCTGCGCAACACGCCGTTGATGGTCGGCAAGCTCGAGGCGCGTGCGGAGAGCGGCAAACCGGCCGCGCTCGATGGGGCCATCGCGCTCCTGGCGGACGGCTTCGACATGCTCGAGGAGGACCTCGAGAAGGAGCGTTTCTTCGTGCTCGTCCGACGGACGTTCTGGGAGTCGGCCGCCGCCTCGCCGCGCCGGGCGCTGATGCAGACGCTGATCGGGAAACTGGATTTTTGAAAGCCAAGTCCGATCAGTATCGCGAAGCCGGCGTGGACATCGATGCCGGGAACGAGACGGTCCGCCGCATCCGAGGCATCGCGCGGTCGACATTCACGCCGGGCGTGCTCTCCGAGATCGGTTCGTTCGGAGGGCTCTTCAAACTCGATTCGGACGGCTACGCGGCGCCGGTCCTGGTCTCGAGTGCTGACGGCGTCGGCACCAAGCTGAAAGTGGCGTTCATGACCGGCCGCCACGACACGGTGGGCGCCGATCTCGTGAACCATTGCGTGAACGACATTCTGGTGCAGGGTGCCGAGCCACTGTTCTTCCTCGACTATCTGGCCACGGGCCGTCTCTCGCCTGCTGTTGCGGAGCAGATCGTTGGCGGCGTCGGGCGCGCGTGCCGCGAGAACGGGTGCGCGCTCATCGGCGGCGAGACGGCCGAGATGCCGGGGTTTTATGCAGACGGGGAGTACGACCTCGCCGGGTTCATCGTCGGGATCGTCGAACAGCAACGCATTATCGATGGACGCGCCGTGACTCCCGGTGATGCGGTGATTGGGTTGCCGTCGGCCGGCCTGCATACGAATGGGTATTCGCTGGCGCGCCACGTATTCTTCGACGTCGCCGGGTGGAGCCCCGGGACCTTCATTCCTGAGCTAGAACTGACCGCGGGCGACGCGCTGCTGGCGCCCCATCGGTCCTACCTGCCCCTTGTCCGCCCGCTGTTACGGCGGTCGTGGGCCAAGGGGCTCGCGCACATTACGGGCGGCGGCGTGACCGAGAACCTCCCCAGGGCACTTCCCGACGGATGCGGAGCGGTGGTCGACACGCGCGCGTGGGAGACGCCGCCGATTTTCCGGCTCCTTCAAGAGCGCGGCGGCATTTCGCGCGACGAGATGTTCCGGACCTTCAACATGGGGATCGGCCTTGCCGTCGTTTGTCAGGCCGAGGACGCCGATCCGGTCATCGCCGCGATCGCCGAAGCGGGGGAGCCGCGCGCACGACGTATCGGGTCGGTCGTGCGCGGCGACCGCGTCGTGCGCTACCTGTGAGCCGGCGGCTCGCGGTTCTGATCTCCGGACGCGGATCGAATCTCCAGGCCATCCTTGACGCCATTCGTGACGGCCCCCTCGACGCAACGATCGCCGTGGTCATCTCCAACCGAGCGGAGGCGCACGGGCTCGCCCGTGCGCGCGCGGCAGATGTCGAGGCGCTGATGCTCAGCCCGGCGTCCTTTGCGCGCCGAGACGACTACGATCGCGCGATCGCCGCAGAGCTCCGCCGCCGGGATGTCGACCTGGTCTGTCTCGCGGGCTTCATGCGCGTCGTTGGGACGCCGCTTATGGAGGCCTTCCCGAATCACATTCTGAACATTCATCCTTCGCTGTTGCCTGCCTTCCCGGGGCTGGGCGCCCAGCGGCAGGCGCTCGAGCACGGGGTGTGCGTCACGGGTGCGACCGTACACCTTGTGACGCCAGAGCTCGATGGTGGACCGATCGTCCTGCAGGCGGCCGTGCCCGTCCTCGCAGACGACACGGTGGACTCGCTGTCGGCCAGGATCCTGACCGAGGAACATCGGATCTATCCGGAGGCGATTGGGCTGGTGCTCGATGGTGGGTGGGCGATCGAGGGCCGGCGTTTCGTCAAACGCAGAGCGTCAGAGCTCTAAGCGCGTTCGAGCGTCAGGACAGCGACCTCGGGCGGGCAGTTCACGCGAACAGGCACGTACACAGTGCCGATTCCACGACTGACGAACATGGTCGTCGATCCCCGGCGGCCGATCCCCGCGACGACCGGGAACTTCTGCGCCGCCGGCGCGCCAATCACGGGGAGAACGACCTGGCCGCCGTGGGTATGGCCGGCGAGTACCAGCGGGATGTTCAAGCCGGCCGCTTCCGTCAGGCGTCGCGGATCGTGAGCCATCAGGATGGTCATCGGCGCCGCCTCCCGCACGAGGGCTGCGATGTCCGCGCGGCGCTTCGTCCAGAAACGCACGCCGACGAGATCCAACGTTTCACCGCGGAGCGTCAAGCGTGTGCGCGCGTCGCGGAGCATCTGTACGCCGTTCCGCGTCAGGGCGGCCGGCATGTCGTGGTCGTCATCGTGGTTGCCGAGGATGCCGAAGATGCCGTGCGGCGCGGACAGCGGTGCGAGCGCCTCCGCGGAAGGCTGCACGAATTCGCGGTCTCCCCACGTCACGTAGTCTCCTCCGAGCACGATGAGGTCGGGGCGCTCGGCCATCAGCATCGAGACCGCCGACGTGACGTCCTCCTGGGAGACCCACCGGCTGCGATGGACGTCGGTGAGCAATCCAATGCGCAGGCCGCTCAGCCCGCCGGGAAGGCTTTGGACGGCCACGGTGGCACGCGTGACTTCGAGCTCGTGACGCCCGTAGAGAAAACCGTACGCGCCGCTACCGGCGACGGTGCCGACGCCTGCCGCGACGAGGGTTTTCACTGCGGCGCGTCGAGTGATGACCATCGACTGGTATAGTAGCGGATTCACCATGAGTCTTTTCGACGAGCTGCAGTGGCGCGGCATGGTGTACGACGCGACCGACGGACTGCGCGAGCTCTTTGCCCGCCAGCGGGTCACCGCGTACATTGGGTTCGATCCGACCGCGCCGAGCCTGCATGTCGGATCGCTTCTGCCTCTGATGGCGCTTGCGCGTCTGCAACGCGCGGGACACTCACCGATTGCGCTGGTTGGCGGCGGCACCGGCATGATCGGCGATCCAAGCGGCAAATCTCAGGAGCGCACGCTCTTAAGCCGCATCGAGATCGACGAGAACGTCGCGGGCATTCGCCGGCAGCTCGAGCGATTTCTGGATTTTGGCGACTCGCGGAGCGCCGCGGGCTCCGGCTCCAGCAATCCGGCGCGCATCGTCAACAATGCGGAGTGGCTGGCGACCCTCGATCTTCTCGGCTTCCTGCGCGACACCGGCAAGTACTTCACTGTGAATTCGATGCTCCAGAAGGAGTCGGTGAATCGGCGCCTCGAGAGCGCCGAAGGGCTCTCGTTCACCGAATTCAGCTACCTGCTGCTGCAGGCGCGCGACTTCCTCGAGCTGTTCGACCGTTTCGGCTGCGCGGTGCAGCTTGGCGGCAGCGACCAGTGGGGCAACATCACGGCGGGGATCGAGCTGATCCGGAAGCTGAGGGGGCAGAAGGCGCACGGACTCGTCATGCCGCTGGTCACGACGGCGTCTGGCGTGAAGTTCGGCAAAACCGAAACCGGCACCATCTGGCTCGATCCGGCACGCACCTCGCCGTTCAAGTTCTACCAGTTCTGGCTCAATGTGGATGACCGGGACGCGGTGACGTATCTCAAACACTTCACGTTTCTCGACCGGCAATCGATTGACGCGCTCGAGGCGGCGACGAAGGCGTCACCCGAACGGCGCGAGGCTCAGCGTGTTCTTGCGCGCGAGGTCACCTCCGTGGTGCACGGGCACGATCAGCTCGCTCGAGCGGAACACGCCTCGTCCGTGCTCTTCGACGGAGACCTTTCGATGCTCGAGGCGGACGACGTGCTGGCGGTGTTCGAGGATGTGCCGTCAACCGACATTGCCTCGAGTGAATTCGTAGATGGGATCGGGATTGTCGATTTGATTGCGCGTGTGCGGCTCGCCGCGTCGAAGGGCGACGCCCGCCGGCTCGTCCAGTCGGGCGGAGTCTATGTAAACAACCGGCGCGTTTCCGATGTGCAGGTCCGGCTGACTACAGAGGCGGCGATCGGAGGCCGGCTGTTCGTGTTGCGAAAGGGGCAGAAGCAGAATCACGTTGTCCGACTGACGTGAAAGGCGCGGCTGCGGCTGATGTGAGACGCGCGCCCGCCTTGACGATCCGTGAGAGGTACGCGATACTGAGTGGTCCTTCGGGTCGCAGAAGTCCTGCCAGCGCGGTCCCCGAGCTCAACCCTTTTCGCCTCATGAGTTGGCGAGCAGCAGGTTGACAAGGGTGCGACGAACTAGTAACCTTAGAAGGTTCCCCTGACGACGGTCAACGATCTGCCGGTGACGGCCGACGTTGGCGTCTTCGAGGAGCGGCAGCGGGCGAGTCGGCTGCCGGGGGTTGGGCGCCCCGAAAGGGCCCGGGCGATCTCAGAGATCGCCTTCCGGTCGGTTCTTTGAAAACTAGATAGTGCGTGCAAGCACACACACAGACCCTGTCGAGGGGGCGCAAGCCTCCTTTGACAATGAGAGTCAGCGCGTGGGACCGCAGCAATCGGCCAACGGAGTCGTCAGTCCGTGCCTCCTGGATGACACGACAAGATCCAGAAGGTGATTTCGTCGACTGGCGGTCACCACGATAGACGAACGGATTGAGCAACGCAGAGCCAATCGGCCTCGCGTTAAACAGTTGCTCCTCGGCGAGGCGGCGCGAGCCGCCGCGTCGATGGACAGCGAACTTAACATGAGAGTTTGATCCTGGCTCAGAATCAACGCTGGCGGCGTGCCTAACACATGCAAGTCGAACGCGAAAGTGGAGCAATCCATGAGTAGAGTGGCAAA
>Ga0182035_10000133_pt1 | contig 29349 bp, 26 predicted proteins | sample flu12Cox44000170_FD_125969 | JGI IMG/M metagenome (GOLD analysis project Ga0182035, IMG submission 125969) | Lab enrichment of tropical soil microbial communities from Luquillo Experimental Forest, Puerto Rico - flux4day.12C.oxic.44.000.170 | ecosystem: Environmental > Terrestrial > Soil >...
ATTTTTCTGAGTCGGGTCATAAGGACCTCCTTATGACCCGACAATTTACCTAAACCGCTTGGCAATCACCGTTCCGTTCGCCTCACGCGAAGCGTCTGCCGCAGGGCGGCTACGTTCAAACGGGATAATCGAAAGAGTTGCTCCTAATACGTGCGTGTTCCGAAAAGCCCCTCGCGTGGAGCGTTGTAACGCGTTGAATCGACACGAAGGGAAATCGTGGCTTCCACCGTTCCGAAAACAGGTGTTTTCCGAACACCGCGATTAGAGAGGAAGCCGACCGTCGAGCTGGCTTTGCAACGGCCCTGCAACGAGCGGTCTAGTCCATTGAGCAGAAAGCGCAGAGAAGCGACATCGGGCAGTCGGTCGGCGTGACTTTGCGGCGCGAGGAGCTGAGCGGAGGGAACGGGGCTGTGAGGATGCTAGGCGTGGTCGGGTCCCTCGGGCTCTTGAGGGGGCTCCGTTTTTTCTTGGCTGTGCGGCGTCGTTCGTCCGCCTTTTTCGTACTCCCTTAGGATGGCGCGGGTTTTCCACGCGGCCGTGGCCTCCGGATCTGTTCTGCGACCGGCAACGCGGTAATCGTTGTGCAGGCCAGTTAGGAGGAAGATCAGCGAGAGCGCGATGTAGTAGCTGTTGCGTAGCGTCGGGGCGAGTGTAGTGGCGACGAGTCCGCACCAGCCCGTTGCCTCCGATGCGATTATAAGAAGGGGTCCTCGCCATTCCAGTTCCGTTAGTGTCCCGACCGCCCAGAGTAGGGGCTCCCATTCTTCTCCGGCCGTGCCCAGGTTTACGCCATATCGCTCGAGGAAGAGCTTGCTTGCGAGCTTGTGCAACGCTGTAGAGGCGGGGCGTGCTTCTTTTTGGGCGTCGGCTGCGTGCTGAGACACCCGGGCGCGAAGGTTTTGAAAGGTGGGGCGGCTCGCGAAGAGGCGCATGTTCGCGAGCTGATTCAGCATGGGGATTAGGACCGGGGTGCGGAGTTTTGCCGAGAGGGCCAGTCGGGCCAAGTGGACATAGGTCAAGACGTGCTGAATGAAGTGCACGAGCAGCATGGATGCGCGACCGATGATAAAGGCGAGAAAGAGGGCGATGGCGAGCTGAAGGTATGGGCTGAGCGGGACGAGTTTTTCGGCTGGCGCAGTGCGGGATGTAATGAGCTGTGGGTTTCCAAGCAAGATGGAGATCTCGAAGAAGAGTCCGGGGATGAAGGCAGACAAGGGAGCGAGCGAGCTGCGGCGAACGATGTTGGAGAGGTCCACGTTGAGCATGAGCACCAGTCCTGTGAGGGCCACTGTACTTTTTTCGTGCAGGTGGTGTCCAGAGCGGAGAGGCTCATCGGTTTGCGAAGGGTACCGTACGGCGAGTCTGCAATGAGTCTCATGAGAATGAGGGGCTGCCGTCAAACTGTCGCCGTTCGGTTGTGATTTCTTGCAGTTTACTGCAACTTACTGAGACGGATTGACCCGTAAGCCCTGAGCTTTCAGTGCGGTGCAATGTGCTGCAAATCAGTGCAGTGTCCGAGTCGGTTTCGTAATCGGCAGGCCGCCGAGTCACTGGTTGAAACGCACCGAAATTCTGGTGCTAGTTTGGTGTCAGTTTGGGTGCAGTCTCTCGCATTCTGGCGCAGTAAGTAGTTTCTGTCATCTGCCCATTTTTCAACTGCTTACATTTTCACGCAGTGCCATGCAGGAGGGCTCGAACGGATTTTAACTCCTCAGCGTCTGCCATTCCGCCACCCGAGCACAGGCAGCTAACTCACTCATTGTGCAGTCTTACCGAATTTCCTTTCCGTCGAGTTTCGTCTTCCTTTTGCTCAACTGTGAATGAACCGTGTATTTCGCCGGCCCGGGCGAAGACCACGGATGGTCCTGCCCAGCCTCAAAATTCGATCCTTGCAAAGCTTAAAACGCGCGAAGAAAAGTAGGGTATGGGTCCCCCGCCTGCTGCCTACACAAAATCCCAGGAATTTAGTACCGGCCAAAATATTAGCGAACTGCCCAGCCTAAATGTACGCCGTATATATGGGCAAGTCCGATGACCGTCGCCACTGCTCCAAGCATGAATCCCGTTCACACGGCCGGCCCAAGCGGTCAAGAATCCACACCAAGGGAATGCTGATAAAACGCCCAGCTTGCTCTTCATTTTTGTCAGCCTTCGCGCACAACATAAGGAAAGCCCATGCGCATCATCAGTATGAACAACTCCTGCACCGCCCACAGAAACCATCGGTGTCTTGCCCGCATACCTTTGGTGCTCGTCTTGAGCGTTTGCCGCATTCCTTGAATCTGCTCTTTGGTTAGCACGGCTAAAATCAATCCAGGCGAAAGGGCTGCTTGCACCAAATCCAAGGGCGTAGTAGTGGCTTCTTTGTTCCACTGCTTGATCATTTGGTTCAATAATCTCTGCTGTAGGGCCTAGAGCCGCTCCGGAGGCAATGCAGACATCATGCGACGCATGCTCTCGACCGGGTTTGGAGACAATTCATCCGCCGTGCGCCAGAGAGGTTTGATGTCCGTTGGGGGAGGCAGTAGCTTGAATCTAGCCGCGAACCAGCGTACGAAAGGCAAGACGAGGAAGCCGGAAATAAATTCTCGGCACTTCATTGCGGCGAAGAACAATAGCACGAGTGCATTCCTGTTTCTTTTGCCAGTTTCGACTTACTTACGTGCAGGACCAGACTAGTCTTAGCCTCGGGCCGGGCGCGGTCGATCCCCTTACCCCCCCAATTGTTGCAATCTCCGCGTCCGGCCAATTGCTCTCGTCGCTCATAGCTTCGCCTTGCGCCAGTAGCGGTAGGGCTCACGAATGCCCCGGCGCCGATGGGCTCAATCTGTCCCGCTTGGCCACCGCTCATCAATCCTTTCGAGGATGCGCTTGGCGTTCTCGACTGCGTCAGCGATGGCACACTCCCGCGCTGGGCATGGCTTGACACCTATCTCGCAGAGTCTCCGTGCTGCCAGGATCGTTGCGGCAAAAAAGGATTGCATATTTCCGCTGCTTATCCATTTGAGTCCTCCAGCGGAAGCGGGGCCGACAGGATAACACAGCTAAGGACGCCCTATGCGCAGGCAAACGGTCACGCGACTTTGGCTCGGTTTTTTGCCTCTTGGGGTGGTTGGCTTTGGGGCGACTCGTCTTGAGATGATTCCTCTTTGGGCATTTCCTCTTGTCGCGATTCCCCTTGGAGTTGTTCCTTTTGAGGCGGTTCCTCCTTGGGACGCCCCTCTTGGCGTACCTCCTGCGACGTACCGCGATTCGAATCGACATCCTCAGCGTCTTCCCGAAAGAGTGGATGGGGCTTGAAAGACTCGGCGAGTTCTAGCTCCACCTTCCGCACGTCCTTGGGTTTATAGGTATAGGTCTTTCTGCACTCATCGCACCGGACCGTGAAGTGTTTACCGAGAGGGGGGAGAGGAGTCACAGCATCGGTTTGGCCGAGGGGGATTCTATGCCGGAAGAAAATATTCTTATGAAACCAGTGGTTCTTGCAAAGAACGATCCAACAATAATTGGCGTCTTCCCACATCCGCAACCCCCGTCTGGGCTGGAAAGGAATGGCCTGAATCCTAGCACACTGAGTGCTTAAATTGTAGTGAAGCAAGACGCGGCCCAAACCTCTGATCCCGTAAGTGGTTTGTCCTCAATCCCGTCGGTCAAGCGGAGCGGCTCTCGGTCCGTGGTCGTTCAACACAGGTTGGGCGCGTCCAACTACACATCTGCAAATAGAATCAAAGCCAACCATTGAAGCGGAAGGCCCTGCTGACTAAAGCCCAAGCCTATTCGCGTTATCTGGGTCGTTCTCTTTGAATTTCTGGGTGCAGTCTAGGACTTCCTGAATCGTGCGCTGCACGATGGGCATTCGGAGAAGTTCGCCGTTTGTCAGGCGCGCCGCGAAATGTTCTCCCTTTCGCTCTACCAGATAAGTCTCGACATGCTGTCGCATCTCGGGATTGGGGAATGCAACTCCGTAAGCATTAGTCGACGTGCCGCCCCCTCTGTCGATGAAAGATGGGCCAACTTTCAGAACCGCAGCGACCGCTTTGTCAAACTTCTCAACCCATTCGGCCGTGTTCCGCTCTTCTTGCCGCCTTCTGGTTTCCTGTGTCTCCATTATCTCGGTCTGGCGCTTGGCGTAGTGGGCCTGGCGCCAGGCGTAATAGACCGCCAAAAGACTAATCAGAATGGCGAGGGCCGACAGACCTAACGAGAATGCGATCATGCGGTTTGAGCCCTTCAACAGCTTCTTGCGCCGGCAAACAGCAGCGCGTCCCGCTTAATTCTACCAATAACCTCCTACAGGCGGCCCGCAGGTACCTGGCGTGTTACGGTTCAGGCCCGCATTGCATGCGGCAGCCTGCGAATGCCCAATGATGCTGTGGGCAAGTGAGGCGCGGCCGGCCCGGCGGATTCACCCATGGTGATTGCGTTCTGTGAGGTAGAACACCGCGGACTCGCCGGCAAAGAAAGCTAGATTGACTCCTGCCTTGCTCGCGATGGATGCCGGCGAATACGCGATTGTTCTCCCATCCCCCTTGGTTCAAGTTCCGGCGCGTGGTTATAGCGTCTGCTGTCTTGGCCGCGGCGAGCAGCTAAGCGCTGGCAATGAAAATCTTCCTGTTTGGCTTGGGGCCTCAGGAAGAGGCTTCTCCTGGGCGTGCAGCGGAATTGCGAAAGTGAATACGGCGAACAGCGCGATAGAGCGAAGCAAAAACATGACGCGATCTACAAAGGCCGATCATCGAATATCGCTATGAGTACGACCACAGCGACAATTGGACCGAGCGGACGGTAGCCGGCAAGTGGTCGATTCTTCTGAGTCAGGCGAACGTCGTTCCAAGGTGTATCGCCGCACTCTCAAGGACTTCTGTGCTTACCGGAGCCCGATGTAACTCGCGCACCTCCGTGTTTGCATCTGAGGTCTTGCCGTTGTTGGCCGTATTCACGTTGGCGTAAATCGCGACTCTGATGGTCGCCTCCTGTCTGTTTTGCCAGTTCCAACAAATGCGCCGGGAGAGCTAACTTCGTTCCGCAAAACACGACTTGGTAAGGAGGCGGCCACTCAGCTCTCTCTTTCTTTTGAGCCCCTTGGCCGTCTCCTTTAAATAAATCCTCGCCATCGAAAAGCATCCTCGCGGCATCTGCTCGCGTGGTGATGGTCGCTTCCGTCAGATCGCAGCCGGCAACGCGGTGACGTGAAGCGGGTTTGCATGGTGGGATCTTGCCCTTTGGTTCGTTGTGCTCACCCTGGCATAGATGGCGCAATGAATTTGGAACCTCCGATCTAAAAGGCGGGTAAAATCCGGCGGACAAAATCTGACAAAATCCGTATTGTTTCTGGCGCAGAACTGTACTAGTTTCCGCCAGCATGAACCATTCACGTATACCTTGAATCCTTATCGTTAACGACAGCGCCGCCGTGCGTGACGCGATCCGGTCCTTTCTCGAGGTCCACACACCGTACCGGGTTTGCGGAGAGGCAAACGACAGTATCGTCGCCGTCGAGAAGGCGAGGGAGTCTAATTGCGACCTGATCCTCCTCAACCTCAGTATGCCGAAGCCTACCGACGCGGCGGCGGCTTTGGCCCTTCGCAGCGTCCTTCCCCGGGTGAAGATTGTCGGCTTCTCGACGGCCGGCGAAGAGCTCGGAGCGCAGAGGCTCGCCGAAGCCGGCTTCGATGCGGTCCTCTCCAAGCGTGAAGGTCTGCAGAAGCTGGCGGCCACCGTGATGGCGCTGCTGCCTGCCCCACCCGAAAACTAGCACACTGACCCTGCGTCCAAGCGGGTAGTGACCGCCGATTAACTCAGAGAGAATCAAAGCCAGCCATCGAAGCGTTGACTGTCGAGCTAGCGCGTATTGAGCCAAGCACGGGGACTGTGTGATCACCTGGCATAGAGCAGCGCACATTTTCATAAGGCCCCATCACCAAGGCGTGAATGCCGTGGAGCACTTTAGCGTTACAGTTGGACCAAACCCGCGGATCAGCGGCAGGGCGAGCAAGCCAAAGAGGAGGTTACGCCGTTTCGTGGTGGCGCAGGACTATGGCACGATTGTCCCGCCAACTACTCACCATGCTTGGCCTCCTCGTTAACCGCATAGAAAATCACTTCTCGCAGCTCACGCCAACGCTCTGGCGTGCCCTAGCTTACTGCGCTCAACTTCGCCTTTTTTTGTGAGTTTTATCATCACATCCGCCCAATGGTCTCGGCGGTCGGCTGAAAAGCCCTTCTCTCCGTACGAGCAGGACCAGTCCCAGCCGCCGTCGGGACGTGGCGCAGACTGGATCTTGTGCTCTTTAAAGCAGCCGGTTGGCCAGGTCGGACTACGGCTAAAAACCGCCAAGGCGCCAGCCCTAATCAGTCGTTTTGGCTCAGTGTCAATCGAGGAACACAGAATTGTCTAGGGAGACGTCAGCAGTGTCAGTCGCCGGTCGGAACTGCCGGAGGTTCGCTTGCAATCCGCACTAGCCTGGCTTCCGTGTTGGGCTGCCCAAGGTCCACTTTTTTGCCGTTGGCGTAGATTTCGTGGCGACCGTGAGTTCTGTGCCATTCCGCCAATGCTACAGTGCGGCCTTGATGTTCGACGACTTTCCGCCAACCGCCGCCGTAGTAGGCACAAAAGCTAATTTCACCCTGCTGAATTGCCACGGGAGTGGTGGAATTGCAGATTCCCGCAAAGTCGTAATTGAAGGCGTCCTGGAACCACATACCGTTGAAGATCATGACCCTCCAGCGTCCCTCAAGCTCATAGGCCTTCTGAGACCAGCCGGGATTGCTGCTGCCGGCGACGCGATCGAAACAATCCTCAAGCGCGCGGCCAAGATCGCGGGGCCCGAACCCCCGCGGCGCCTTCTGCTGGTTGAAGTTGCGGAGTACCGAAAGCGAGACAAGTGCCTTGGTTGCTACCGCTCCTCTTCCCGAATCGGTTATTTCTACGATGTCTCGCATAAATTGTTCCAAGTCAAAAAAGGCAGGGATAGGGACCGCCTCTCGGTGACGGGTGTCCACGAGCAAGGCGCTGAAAATCCCACGGTCGGGATGGGCTTCTTGGAAAAGGCTTCCCAGTTTGGCGTTGGGGTTAAGGACATCGCACAGATGAGCGAAAACCCCACCGGCTGATAGCGGGAGCCAATCCCGCATTGGCTGCCAGTTCATCGAAGTCTGCTGCTCCAGATCGAAGGCGAGCTGCGTGAGAGGATAGCGCCGCGCATATCGGTCATCGGCCGATACCTGCTCGTCTCTACCGGCGAACATGATCGGCTGAAAAACGACGCCATGGATTTTGTCTATGTTCTGAATCGCGAAACGGGCAATGTTTCCAAGCCCGTCGTTGTTGCGACCGTTCTCTACGGTAACCTGGAGCGTTGTTCTCATGCCAGCCGAGGCAATGTTGCCCAGGGCTTGTCGCTTCACCGCCATGTAGTTTCCCAATCCGCGATGTTTGTTCTTTTCTTCAGAAACTCCGTCCAATTGCAGGTAGACACCATGGAGCCCCGCTTCCCTCGCTTGCAACGCGAAATCCCTGCTCTCAGCGAAACGGATGCCGTTTGTCGCAACGTGAAGCCGATGGAAGCCCACGCTTTTCGCGTAGCGAATGGCGTCAAGAAAAATCGGAGATACCGTGGGTTCCCCTCCGGAGAACAGAATGTTGATTTCCCGCTGAGGCTTAAACGAGAGTGCATTGCTGAAAATGACCTTTATGTCTTCCATGCTCAATTCGTGAACATAGCTTGCGGCGTTCGCATCCATGAAGCACGGGGAGCACATCATGTTGCAGCGATTGGTCAGATCAACAATTAAAAAAGTCCCTCTGCCGGAAGTGATGCGGTTCGGACCATGACCGTGCACGTTGCAATCGTCAGCACATCCGAAGTCTCTGCCGAAAGTGATGCGCTCCATCTTTCGAAAGAAATCGGGATGATTCGAGAGGGCATCCTCAAATGGGCCATGCCTCTCGCAGGCCTTCCGCATGAGGATGCGCCCGCCTTCTTCCAATATCTCCGCTTCAATAACTCCGGGGTTGTCTCGAAAATCCGCAAGATCCATCTCTCCCTTCAGCACTCCCTCGACCGCCTCGCGATTGCAATCGGGACACAGCGACTGGGTTCTCCTGGGAACTCCGACGGCCATCGGCGTGCGTTCCCGCAGCTTCAGAAGCGGACCAGGCGCCCAGTTTGGACTGGGCAAATCCCCTTCCGGCAACAGGCTGTTCATCTTGTGCAGTACTCTCCAAGTGATCCCTGCTGTCCCAGAAGCGATGTCGGATATCCAAGCATGCATGGCGGGCCTCCTCACGGGTATCTGCCAACTCCCGGCGGGATACGAGACCAATACGCTCACGCATCATTCTTGTCAATTGAAATTAGGGCGCACACCCGGCCGTCGCTCCCGGTCGCGGTCAAACCGCGCAGCCGGCGGGAGACGGCAGGGCTCTCCTTCGTCCTCACGTTCCCAAGCCGAAGAGTCACGAGACTCCCGCCGGTTTGAAGGTCAGTCAGAATTTGAATTCCGTGCCGCGCCATGTCAGTCGCAGCGTTTGAGCGCAGTTCACCAGCATTGGAAAACTTCCTCTGTTTGAAACTTGGGAATACGGTTGTCGTCTAGCCGGTCAGATACCAAGAATCTTGCGCGCCGATCGAGCAGGGCCAACGATTTTGGCGTAAAATTCCGTCACCTGCCCGGCGCGTTGGGGCATCTAAACAGTGGCCGTGAACCGCAGGTGTCCTCTTGCCTGCGACAGGAGCGAAAGTGAGTCAGACCAAGAGTCAAGTGGACGTCGATCTTCTGAGCATCAATACCATTCGCACTCTGGCGATCGACGCGGTCCAGCAGGCCAACTCGGGGCATCCCGGCGCGCCGATGGGGCTTGCGCCGGTCGTTTATTCCCTCTGGCAGCACTACCTGCGTTACGACCCCGCGGATCCCACGTGGCCGAACCGCGACCGCTTTGTACTTTCGGCGGGACATGCATCCATGCTTTTGTATGCGACATTGCATCTGGCCGGCGTGCGCTTGGTGAATGCAAAAGGCGAAGTGACCAATGATCTCTCCGTATCGATGGAAGAGATCAAGCGGTTCCGGCAAATAGACAGCAGAACGCCAGGGCATCCGGAATCGCATCTTACGACGGGCGTGGAAACCACGACTGGGCCTTTGGGGCAAGGCGCAGGAAACAGCGTGGGCATGGCCATCGCCAGCAAGTGGCTGGGAGAGAACTACAACAAGCCAGGCTTTGCTATTTTCGATTTCAACGTGTACACGGTCTGCGGAGACGGCGATTTGATGGAAGGCGTGGCCTCCGAAGCGGCTTCGCTCGCGGGTCACCTGAAGCTAGGGAATCTTTGCTGGATTTACGACAACAACCGCGTGACGCTTGACGGGCCTGCCGAATGGTCGTTCAGCGAAGACGTGGCGACGCGCTTCGCCGGCTATGGCTGGAACGTCGCGCACGTCACCGATGCGAACGACCTCGAGATGCTGGCGCGGGCGTTTGAAAACTTCCTTCAAACCAACGACCGGCCGACGCTGATCATTGTCAACAGCCACATCGGCTACGGCTCGCCGCACAAGCAAGACAGCTACGAAGCGCATGGCGAGCCGTTGGGCGAAGCGGAAGTCAAGCTGGTGAAGAGAAATTACGGCTGGCCGGAAGACACGAAGTTTCTGGTTCCGGACGGCGTCTACGATCAGTTCAGAAACGGCGTGGGCAAGCGCGGCGCCGAAGCGCGTGCGGCGTGGCGCAACAGGTTTGCCGAGTACAAGAAGCAGTTTCCACAGCCGGCCGATCAAATCGAGCGCATGCTCGCTGGGAAATTGCCCGATGGCTGGGACAAGGACCTGCCGAGTTTTGCTGCGGATCCGAAAGGCATCGCGACGCGGGAGTCATCGGGGAAGACGGTGAACGTACTGGCAAGAAACATTCCGTGGCTCATCGGCGGTTCCGCGGACCTGGCGAAATCGAATAAAACCAATCTGACGTTTGATGGCGCGGGAGAGTTCTATCCCAACGAATATCGCGGGCGCAACATTCACTTTGGCGTCCGCGAGCACGCCATGGGCGCGATCGTCAACGGGATGACGCTGTCGAAGCTGCGCAGCTTCAGCGCGACGTTTTTCAATTTCAGCGATTACATGCGCCCGAGCATGCGCCTGGGCGCGCTGATGGAAATTCCGGCGATCTACATTTTCACGCACGACTCGATTGGGCTCGGTGAGGACGGGCCCACGCATCAGCCCGTCGAGCAACTGGCGTCTTTGCGGGCGATGGCGAACATGATGGTTCTGCGTCCGGGTGACGCCAATGAAGTCGTGGAAGCGTACAAAGTGATCCTGCAGCACACGCACGGACCATCGAGTCTAGTGCTGACGCGCCAGGCGGTTCCCACGCTCGATCGCACCAAGTATGCGCCGGCTTCGGGCGTTGTGAGAGGCGCTTATGTTCTAGCGGACTCGGCGGGAGGGAAACCCGACGTGATTTTGATGGCCAGCGGGAGCGAGCTGTCACTTTGTGTGGATGCTTGCGAAAAGCTCAAAGCCCAAGGTGTCAAGGCCAGGGTCGTGAGCATGCCTTGCTGGGAGCTTTTCGAACAGCAAGATGCCGCTTACAAGGCGAACGTGCTCCCGCCGAGTGTAACGGCGCGGGTTTCTGTTGAGATGGCGTCGACATTTGGCTGGGAGCGGTATGTCGGCGCAAGAGGGAAGATGGTCGGCATGCACAGTTTCGGTGCGTCCGCCCCGTTGAAGGATTTGTTGAAGAAATTCGGTTTCACCGCGGAGTATGTGGTTGCCGCTGCCCGGGAAGTCTTAGGGAAGTGAGCCCCTGATGAAGATGGTGATTGGGTCGGATCACGCAGGCTTTGCCCTCAAGGTTGCGATGGGCGAGCTCCTGCGCTCTCTCGGGCACGAAGTGCTGGACGTGGGAGCCTTCAACGAGAATCCTTCCGACTATCCGGATTTTGCAGAAGCCGTGGGCCGGGCCATACTCGACGGCAAAGCTGACCGCGGCGTGTTGATTTGCGGCAGCGGCGTGGGAGCGAGCGTCGCGGCGAATAAAGTCATGGGTATCCGCGCGGGCATGTGTCACGACACCTATTCGGCGCATCAGGGGGTAGAGCACGACAATATCAACGTGCTGGTTCTGGGCTCTCGCGTCGTTGGCGTGAAGTTGGCGGAGGATTTGGTGAAAGCGTTCCTGGGAGCGAAATTCACCCAAGAGGAACGGCATGTGCGGCGGCTTGGAAAAATCAAGGCTCTCGAAGACAAATTTGGGACGAGCGCAAAGGTGAAGGTATAGGGATACGAGAAAGCCTGGAATACCCCCGCCTACCGGGGAGTAGAATAAAGTTTTTAGGTGTTTTTCAAGGCGAAGGAGAACGATGATGACGACCACTACCACTCTTCCAAACATCGCTAGGGGAGAAGGCACAAATCCGCTCAAGGGCTTGCTGGCACATGGCCAGTCTCCTTGGATGGATTACGTCCGTCGAGACCTGCTCACCAGCGGGCAACTAAAGAAATACATCGATAACGACGGCTTGCGCGGGATGACTTCCAACCCCACGATTTTCGAAAAGGCGATTACGGGTAGCAATCTTTATGCCGACATTTTGAACTCGCCCGAAGCAAAGAAACTCGATGCCAATGGTGTGTTCGAGAAAATTGCCTTCCGCGACATTCAAGATGCGTGCGACATCTTCAAGTCGGTGTATACGGAAACCAACCGACGCGACGGTTATGTCAGCCTTGAGGTTTCGCCTTTTCTAGGTTACGACACCAAGGCGACCATCGCGGAAGCGCTCCGCCTGTGGAAGGGCGTGAACCGTCCGAACGTAATGATCAAGATTCCCGGCACGCCCGAAGGCCTTCCCGCGATTCGGCAATGCTTGGAAGAAGGCCTGAATATCAACATCACGCTGCTCTTTGCTCAGTCCGTGTACGAACAAGTGGCGGAAGCTTTTCTTTCCGCGCTCGAGGCGCGGGTCAAGAAGGGCCAGGACGTCAGCCACATTGCCAGCGTGGCGAGCTTCTTTGTGAGCCGCATTGACACGCTCGTTGACAACAGCATCGATGAAAAGCTAAAGGCAGGCGTCGACGCCGGACAAAAGCCTTTGCTGGAAAGCTTGCGAGGCAAGGTGGCGATCGCCAACGCCCGGCTCACGTACAAGAAATATCAGGAGCTCTTTGGCGGACGGCGCTGGGAAGCTGTGGCGTCGAAGGGGGCGCAAACGCAGCGGTTGCTGTGGGCCAGCACGAGCACAAAGAATCCCAAGTACCGCGATGTGCTCTACGTCGAAGAGTTGATTGGCGCCGACACCGTGGACACGATCCCGCCCGCAACTTTTGACGCTTTCCGCGACCATGGCCGTTTGCGTCCCAGCCTTACCGAGAATGTCGACGGCGCCGCGAAGACCATGGCCGATCTCGCCAAGGCGGGCATCTCGATGAAAGAAGTGACCGACAAGCTGCTTGCGGACGGCGTAAAGCTGTTTTCCGACGCTTTCCGAACCCTGCTAGACGCCGTGGGAAAAACCGCGGGAGCTCGTGCGTGAGCGTGAACAAGCAGACCTGCACACTACCGGAAGATTTCGCCAAAGCAGTGGCCGCCTCGCTGGAGGATTGGCAGAAAAACCATAAAGTCGCGCGTCTTTGGAAGAAAGACGCGTCGCTTTGGACGCGAGGCGACGAGAGTCGTTGGCTGGGCTGGCTGCACATCGTGGAACAGCAGCTTTCGCACGTGGAAGCGTTCAAGCGCATTGCCGAAGACGTGAAAGCGGCGCGTCTTAAGCACGCCTTGCTGCTGGGGATGGGCGGGTCCAGCCTTTGCCCGGAAGTTCTTCGCATGAGCTTCGGCAAGATCCAAGGTTACCCCGAACTTCATGTGTTGGATTCCACCGATCCGGTCCAAATCAAAGCGATGGAACGCAAATTGGACTTCAAGAACACGCTTTGCATCGTCTCGAGCAAATCGGGCAGCACGCTCGAACCCAACATTTACAAGCAATACTTCTTCGAGCGCGTGAAAGCAAAAGTAGGGGAGAAGGAGGCGGGGAATCGCTTCGTGGCGATCACCGATCCCAGCTCGCACATGCAGGAAGTCGCCGTAGCCGACAAGTTCCGCGAGATTTTCTTCGGTGTGCCGAGCGTCGGGGGGCGCTATTCGGCGCTCTCGAATTTCGGCATGGTACCCGCGGCGATCATGGGTCTGGATGTGGAAAGGTTTCTGCTCACTGCAAAAGAAATGGTTGCCGCCTGCGGCCCAACTTCCACGGTGCGCGAGAATCCTGGTGTGGTCTTGGGAACGATTCTTGGCGTGGCCGCCACCCATGGACGCGACAAACTCACCATCATCGCTTCGCCGGGAATCCTCGAACTAGGCGCGTGGCTGGAACAACTCATCGCCGAATCCACAGGAAAGGGGGGCAAGGGCATCATCCCTGTGGATCGCGAGCGCGTCGCGAGACCTTCCGTTTATGGCGACGACCGCGTGTTTGTCTATTTACGCCTGGCCACCAAGCCCAACCGGGCCCAGGATACGGCCGTGATGGCTCTTGAGAAAGCCGGACAACCCGTCGTGTGCATCAGCGTTGAGGAGGTGTACAGCCTCGGGCAGGAATTTTTCCGCTGGGAAATCGCCACCGCCGTCGCCGGCTCCATTATCGGAATCAACGCTTTCAGTCAGCCGGACGTGGAAGCCAGCAAGGTGGAAACCCGTAAGCTCACCACCGAATACGAAGCCAAGGGCAGGCTGCCTCTGGAAGTGCCTTTCTTTGAAGCCAGCGGTATTCAGTTTTTTGCCGACGAGAAAAACGTGGCGGCAATTCACGGCGGTTTGAATGTCGCTGCGGTTTTGAAGAGGCATCTTTGCCGCCTCGGCGCCGGCGATTACTTTGCCGTGCTTGGCTATATCCCGATGAATGCGGAGGGTGAGCGGGCCCTGCAGGCCATCCGGCACGCCGTCCGCGACAAGAAAAAGGTGGCCACAGTTCTCGGGTTTGGCCCGCGCTTTCTTCATTCGACGGGACAGGCCTACAAGGGCGGACCCAATACCGGCGTATTCCTGCAGATCACCTGCGACGACGCCAAGGACTTGCCGGTTCCTGGCCAGAAGTACACCTTTGGCGTGGTCAAGGCGGCGCAGGCGCGGGGCGACTTTGCTGTCCTTGCAGAACGCGGCCGCCGCGCCCTGCGTGTCCATCTCAGGAAAAATTTGAAGGCGGCGCTTGCCACGTTATCCAAAGCCGTGCGCCAAGCTGTTGCCTGACACCAGGGACGAATTTTTTTACGCCGATCGGCGGGGAGCACACACGATGCAGCTGGGAATGATCGGTCTCGGTAGAATGGGCGCCAACATGGTCCGGCGCCTCGAGAAGGGCGGCCACCCGTGCGTGGTGTACGACCGCAGCGCCGATTCGGTGAAACAGCTTTCTGCGGAAGGCGCGACGGGCGCCACCTCAGTTGATGATTTTGTCGGCAAATTGCAAAAGCCGCGCACGGTATGGCTCATGGTTCCTGCGGCCGTAGTTGACTCGACGCTGCACGATCTGGTTGGCAAGCTCGACAAAGACGATGTCGTGATCGACGGTGGAAATTCCTATTACATCGACGATATTCGCCGGGCGCGAGAGCTTTCGGCAAAAGGCATTCACTACTGTGACGTAGGCACCAGCGGCGGCGTCTGGGGACTCGAGCGCGGATATTGCCAGATGATCGGCGGAGAAACGGCAGTCGTGAAGCGCCTCGATCCCCTTTTCAAGACGCTCGCGCCGGGCCGCGGCGACGTACCGCGCACTCCCGGCCGCGAGAAAACCGGCGGCACAGCGGAAGAAGGCTACTTGCACTGCGGTCCCTCCGGCGCCGGACATTTCGTGAAGATGGTCCACAACGGCATCGAATACGGTTTGATGGCCGCCTACGCCGAAGGCCTGAACATTTTGAAACACGCCAATGCGGGCAAATCCCATCGCGAAACGGACGCGGAAACCACCCCGCTGCGGAACCCGGAGCATTACCAATACGATTTCAATCTCGCGGACATTGCGGAAGTCTGGCGGCGCGGCAGCGTGGTTGCTTCCTGGCTGCTAGACCTCACTGCGATTTCCTTGCTGGAGCAGCCCGCGCTGGAACGTTTTTCCGGCCGCGTTTCGGATTCCGGCGAAGGACGCTGGACGCTTCTCGCGGCCATTGAGTCGACAGCGCCGGCTCCCGTTCTTAGCGCTTCCTTGTACCAGCGTTTCACCTCGCGCGGCGAAGATGATTTTGCGGCCAAGGTGCTGTCGGCGATGCGTTTTCAATTTGGCGGGCACATCGAAAAGAAAGCCGGCTAGCAGGAACCGCGGGACCGACGCCGGAGCACAGGGATTCCAAGCGATGAACTACGATCATCTAGAGGCTAATGCATCGGCGGCGCCTTGCGTGATGACCATTTGCGGGGCCGCCGGCGACCTCACGAAGAGGAAACTGATACCTGCTCTCTGCAACCTTGCCGAGGAAAAACTTCTTCCTGAGCAGTTTGCGGTCGTCGGATTTTCCGCCGACGATTTCACCACCGAAAGCTTTCGAGAACACCTCGTCGAGGAGATTCCCAAGTTCGCCGCCTCGCCGATCGCCCCGCAGCTGCTGGACTGGATGTGTGAGCGCGCCTACTACGTCAAAGGTGATTTTCAGGACGCGGACGCTTATCAACGCCTCGAACAGCAGATCGCCGAAGCCGACCGGAAGTACAACACGCTCGGGAATCGCCTTTTTTATCTCGCCGTGGCCCCGCGGTTTTTCTCGACGATCGCCAAGATGCTGGCTTTGTGCTGTTTGTCGAAGGAAGAAGACGGGCACTGGGCGCGCGTCATCGTCGAAAAACCCTTTGGCCACGACTTGGCTTCCGCGAAGCAGCTCAACCAGGAGCTGAAGCAGGTTCTGACAGAAAAGCAGATTTATCGCATCGACCATTACCTCGGTAAAGAGACTGTACAGAACGTCATGGTCTTCCGCTTTTCCAACAACATCATCGAGCCGCTTTGGAACCGCAACTACGTGGACCACGTGCAGATCACCGCGGCGGAAACGGTGGGCGTCGAGCATCGCGGCGGATTCTACGAAACCGCCGGTGCGCTTCGCGACATGGTGCCTAATCACCTCTTCCAACTGTTGACGATGACCGCCATGGAGCCGCCCATTTCCTTCGACGCCGACGAAGTTCGCAACAAGCAAGCGGAAGTACTTCATGCCATTCAGCCGTTGGCCCCCGAGGACGTGCTCACCAACACGGTACGCGGGCAGTATGGAAGCGGCACAGTTGACGGCCAGCGTGTTCCAGGTTACCGCGGCGAACCCGCCGTGGCTCGCGATTCGAACACCGAAACCTTTGTCGCCTTGAAACTGCTCATCGACAACTGGCGGTGGGCGGGCGTGCCTTTCTACCTGCGCACCGGCAAGCGTCTGGCGCGGCGCGTAACGGAGATCGTGATTCAATTTCGCCGCACGCCTTTCGTGCTCTTTCGGAATACCAGGGTCCGCAACCTCGAAACCAACCGCCTGGTCATTCACATTCAGCCGGAAGAAGGGATTTCGCTAAGCTTTGGCGCAAAGGTTCCAGGCTCGATCATGAAACTCGGGCTCGTGAACATGGATTTCGACTACAGCACTTATTTTGGAATGGAGCACAGTACGGGCTACGAACGGCTGCTGCGCGACTGCATGGCCGGCGACGCGACGCTTTTTCAGCGCGCAGACATGGTCGAAGCGGGCTGGAGCGTGATTCAACCCATCCTGGACGTCTGGCACGCGCTGCCGGCGCGGGAGTTTCCGAATTATGCCGCGGGATCCTGGGGGCCCAGCGAGGCGGATGAGCTGCTGCAAAAAGACGGCCGCGCCTGGCGTCGCATCGGTGAAGAGGAACTCGACAAGCGCGGGAGAATTGCCGCCCCGGCGACGCCGGAAAAAACCGGAATCGTGACCTGAAGGGAATGCAATTGGAACGAGAGACTCGAATCCTGGCGGACGCCGCGGCGATCGCCAAACGCGCGGCAGCAGAGTTCGTTGAAGCCGCTCGAGCAGCGGTGCATCAGCGAAACGCCTTTCACGTCGTACTGGCGGGAGGCTCGACGCCGAAAGCGCTCTACGATTTGCTGGCCAGCGATCCGGCGCTGCGCTCGCAAGTTCCCTGGGATAAAACCCAGGTGTTTTTCGGCGATGAGCGCCACGTCGGTCCCGGCCACCCGGACAGCAATTTCCACATGGCCACCGAAAGGATGCTCTCCAAAGTTTCGCTCGAAGCGAACCAGGTCATGCGCATCAAGGGCGAATACCCGGACGCAGAGCGGGCGGCGCGCGAATACGAAGAAGCGCTCATATCGTACTTCAAGCTGAAGACCGGCGAGCTTCCGCGCTTCGACCTGCTGCTCGCGGGGATGGGCAATGAAGGCCATACGCTTTCTCTCTTTCCCGGAACGAGAGCATTGCACGCGAATGGCCGTATCGCGGTTCACAACTGGGTCGGGAAATTATTCACCGAGCGCATTACGCTAACGGCACCGGCCGCATGCGCAGCCTCGGAAATCCTGTTCATGGTGACCGGCGCGGACAAGGCGCCGGCGTTGAAGGGTGTGCTAGAAGGTCCGTATGAACCGGAGCAGTTGCCGGCGCAATTGCTTCAGCCGAAGGACGGGAAATTACTCTGGCTGGTGGACACCGCCGCCGGAAGCATGCTATCAAAAGGAATTCGAGAGTAGAGAAGGAGCGCGTCATGGCCACCAGCGTAAGCCTTGGGAAAATTGAAACCTATCTGGGCACAAAGGCCGATTCGCTACTGGGGTTCAAGTCGCCCAAAATCCCCAAAGCGCGCCTGAATCTTCCCGGCCCCGATTTTATCGATCGCGTGTACGCCGTCTCCGACCGCAATGTTCGTGTCCTTACCAACCTTCAGAGAATGTTCGGAAACGGACGCCTTAGCGGCACCGGATATCTTTCCATCTTGCCCGTGGATCAAGGCATCGAGCATTCCGGCGGCGCTAGCTTCGCCAAGAATCCGGATTACTTTGACGGGGAGAACATCGTCAAACTGGCCATCGAAGGGGGTTGCAACGCCGTTGCTTCAACCTTCGGCGTGCTTGGTTCGGTGGCGCGCAGATATGCGCACAGAATTCCTTTTATTGTGAAGATCAATCACAACGAGCTGCTGACTTTTCCGAACCGTTTCGACCAAGTGCTGTTCGGCACCGTGCAGCAAGCCTATGACATGGGGGCGGCTGCCGTCGGTGCGACGATTTATTTCGGCTCGGATCAAAGTACCCGGCAAATTGTGGAGATTTCTCAGGCTTTTGCCCACGCTCACGAGCTTGGCTTGGCTGCCGTCTTGTGGTGCTATCTGCGCAACAGCGCCTTCAAGAAGGATAAGGACTATCACCTTTCCGCCGATCTCACCGGGCAGGCTAACCATCTCGGCGTTACCATCGAGGCGGATATCATCAAGCAGAAACTTCCAGAGAATAACGGTGGCTACCTGGCGCTCAATTCCAATGGCGCGAGCTACGGTAAATTCGACAAGCGCATCTATACCGACCTGACCAGCGATCACCCCATCGATCTCTGCCGGTATCAGGTCGCCAATTGCTACATGGGCCGCGCGGGTCTGATCAACAGCGGCGGTGCTTCCGGAGCGAACGATTTCGAGGAAGCCGTGGCCACCGCGGTCATCAACAAACGCGCCGGCGGCACTGGCCTTATCTCGGGTCGCAAAGCGTTTCAGCGTCCTATGAAAGAAGGCGTTCAGCTCCTGAACGTCATCCAGGATGTTTACCTAAGTCCTGAAGTTACAGTCGCTTAGTCAGTGAAACGGCACTGGCAATGAACCGCCATACTTAACTTATGGCTTGACACATTCCTATATGGGAATGTATTATCGGACCCGTGCCGCGCGCCGCCACCACTTCCGACGCTTTCAACGCCGTCGCCGAGCCACGTCGGCGAGAGATCCTCAACTTTCTCTCGCTCGAGGAGCGTCCGGTCGGGGACATCGTGGACAGCCTGAAGCTCGAGCAGCCTTCCGTGTCGAAGCACCTTCGCGTGCTCCGCGAGACCGGTCTCGTCAATGCGCGCCGCGACGGCCGCCGAATGCTCTATCGCACCAACGCGGAAGCCATCCGGCCACTCTACGAATGGACGAGCACCTTCGAGCGCTTCTGGCGTCATCAACTGAGCCGCATCAAAGACCGCACCGAGGTTAAAGAGGAGCGCGGTCCGGAATCTGATCCCACTCACAGAGGAGGTCAACATGACCCTGACCCTTCCGGGAATTGAAAGCTTGTCGTTGTCAGTGAATGAGGAAATCCGCGTCCGCGCGTCCCTCGATCGGACGTTCACGGCGCTGCTCGAGCAGCTCGGGCCGTACAACGAAACGCGCGACGGAACCTCCATGCCCATGAAACTCGAGTCCTGGCCCGGAGGCCGCTGGTTCCGCGACCTCGGTAGCGGCAACGGCCATTTCTGGGGTGTCGTGCAGGCAATCAAGAAGCCGACCCTGCTGGAAATTGCCGGCCCGCTCTTCATGTCCTACCCGGTCGCCAACAACGTTCAATACCGCCTCAGCGAGGAGAACGGCGTCACCATCATCAGGTTCCGTCACGCCGGTTTCGGTTTGATTACGGACGAGCACAAGGCCGGGGTTGTCAAGGGCTGGGCTTACATTCACGAAAACGTTCGCAAGCGCGCGGAGACCGGCTCCTCCAAATCCGCCGGCATTCCATGAGGCTTCCGTCTCACACCGTTATCTTGACGACAAAGGAGAATGGCCATGACTATCGCCGAGTCCATGCTCGCAGAGTTTGAAACCCAAGCGCCCATCACCCGTAGATTTCTCGAGCGCCTGCCGGAAGACCAGCTCACCTGGAAACCCCATGAAAAATCCATGTCGGCCGGGCAACTCGCCTACCATCTTGCCTTCGTCCCCGGCGGCACAATTCGCTTCGTGCAAAACAATCCCGCACAGACGCCTGAATTTGCCAACTTTCCGCAACCTGCCGATCGCCAGGAAATCCTCAAGACCTTTGCCGAAAGTATCGCCGCGGTTCGCGACTTGTTGCCTAAGCTCGATGACGCTCGCATGAGCGAGATCTGGCGCATGGTTAGCAAGGGGCATGAAGTCCTGGCGCAGCCGCGCGGCGAGTTCCTGCGGGACGTCATGTTTAGCCACTGGTATCAGCATCGCGGCCAATTCAGCGTCTATCTGCGTCTGCTCCATGTGGCTGTCCCGGCAAGCTGGGGGCCGAGCGCTGATGAACAACCGCTTTTCGCGCAAAAGACGCAATCGGCCTGACCTGCGTTTATCCGTGACCGCATGCTGCGCGCGATCTCGGAAAAACCGCTGTCCTGAGTGTTTCGCTGCGGTCGTGCTGCTCGTTACCGGAATCGTTTCGACCAGTGGCGTAGCCGCCGTCGCCGCCAAGCTGTTTCGCGACCAGAAGCCGCTCGGAAAAGTCCTTGAAGTGCGAATTCCAAAGGTAAAGAAGAACTCGAAATGAGCACGGCAACTGTGCAAGGTGCAAAAATCGTTTCGCAAGAGGAATGGCTCGCGGCGCGCAAGCAACTGCTCGCCAAAGAAAAGAAACTCACTCGCGAACGCGACGCGCTTGCCGCCGAGGGGCGCAAACTTCCCTGGTCAGGGTCGAAAAGAACTACGCCTTCGATTCGCCAAACGGAAAGAAAACTTTGGCCGAGGTTTTCGACGGCCGAGGCCAGCTCATGATCTATCACTTCATGTTCGGTCCGGACTGGGAAGCCGCCTGCCCGAGCTGCTCGATCGTAGGCGATCACATCGACCCTGGCGTCACGCATCTCGCCAACCGCGACGTTACGTTGGTGGCGGTTTCTCGTGCGGCGCTTTCGCAGATTGAAGCCTTCAAGAACCGCATGGGCTGGCGCTTCAAGTGGTATTCGTCTTTTGGCAGCGATTTCAATCGCGATTACAACGTTTCCTTCACCAAGGACGAAGTGGCTTCACAGAAAATGTATTACAACTACAAAGTCCAGTTTTTCCCCAGAGAAGAAGGGCCCGGCGCCAGCGTCTTTCACAAGGATGCCAAGGGCAACATCTTTCATACGTATTCGACTTACGGACGGGGACTGGAGTCCCTGATGGGCGTCTACAACTGGCTCGATCTGGCGCCCAAGGGCCGCGACGAACAGGATCAAAAGCCGCACCCCATGGCCTGGGTCCGCCATCACGATCGCTACGAGATCGACTATTTCGCCGACACCGCCGAATCAGCCAAATCCGCCGCAGGCGCGCATAACTGCTGCTCTGGCCGCTCCTAAATAGCCCGTCGAGCAGGAGCAGATCGCCTGGCAGAATTGCCGGGGAGCACTCCGGGGTCGCAGGCTCCCGGTGATTTGATTGAAATGCGAAGCAGAGAACGCTTTCACGCGCGCGTAAGCATGGCCGCGCGAGCCGCGCCCAGGAGTTTCTTGGCATTTTCGCGAATGTTGCCGTGCCCAAAAACGGCGTTTCCTGCAACCAGCAACTCAGCGCCGGCGTGCACCACATCGCTTACCGTATCAAGGGCCACGCCGCCATCCACCTCGATGCGGAACGACAAGCCCAGCGATTCCCGCACTTCGGCAAGCGTCTTAATTTTATTGAGCGACCCATGGATGAATGTCTGCGCGCCAAAGCCCGGATTCACGCTCATCACGAGAACGTGGTGCACCGTGTCCAGTACTTCGTCCAGCGTGTGCACGGGCGTGGCCGGATTGATGACCACTGCCGGCTGGCAGCCGAGCGATTCGATCAGTTGCAGCGTGCGGTGCAGGTGAACGCATGCCTCCTGGTGAACGGAAATCCAATTCGCGCCAGCGTCGGCAAACGCGGGAATGTAGCTGTCGGGATTCTCGATCATCAGATGGCAGTCGAAAACGGTGTCGGGAAGCGCTTTACGCAGAGAGGCCACGACCGGCGGGCCGATCGTGATGTTGGGCACGAAGTGACCATCCATAACGTCCAGGTGCAGCACCGTGCCTCCGCCCTCGAGCGCGGCTTTAGCGTCCTCGGCGAGCCGCGCGAAGTTCGCGGAGAGTATCGACGGGGCCAGTTCAATGGTCATAAGCGGCTCTCCCGGCAACGCTGATTATACGCGAACGCGAGCGGGTTGCCGAAAAGGCCACACCGGAAAAGTTTGCCGCCGCGCGGAATTGCAACCCCGGCTCGGCAGGCGTAGGGTTTTTGTAAAGGAGGCACGGCAAAAATGTTGCTCGGCCAAGTTCGGTCCCTTCGCTTACTCTGCTCGGCACATGTTCTTTTCTTGTGCGGGGGCTTACTCGCCTCCCAATCGCCCCAGATTCCGGTCGTGGACGGCGGTCTCGGCTCATGCCGCGCAGATTTCACCGTGAAAGACGGTTCGGACAAGCCCATCTACAATGCCAAGATCCACGTGCTGATAAAGTACGGATTCCTCAGCAAGCGGAAAACGGAGCTCGAAGTGGGCACCAACAGCGACGGCAAGGCCCGCGTTACCGGCTTGCCCAATATGCCCAAGAAGCCACTCGAGTTCACGATCAAGAGCGGCACGGTAGAGAAGAACATCACCGATGATCCCTCGGATCACTGCCATGCAAATTTCGACGTCACTTTGACTGTCCCTTAGAAGCAGTCTGGTGTGCTCTTAAAGCCTTGCGAGCTTTGCCCTGCCCCCGCAGGGAGGCTCCGACCTGCAGCGCTCGACAGACCGGGCTTAGCCTTAAGGAATCGTTTTCTACCTTCAGGCTCTGCTACCAAGGGATCGTACGCGCCTTCTCGCCGCTCTCCCGCGCCATTTCGAGCAAGCGCATCACGTTTATCGCCCATTCCGGCGTGACCGCGAGGGGCGCTTTCCCGAGCAGCTTGTCGCGTAGATTCGCGTAATAATCCCGATAATCGCAGCCCGCGGAAGGAATGCGCCTCTCGACCAACAGGTTGCCCTCTGGAACTGTGAGCACGCCCCAGTTTTGTTCCGGCTCCGCCCCCCACGGCCCATCCCTTGGAATGTTTCCATGCCGCAGATTGTTTTCCTGCGGATCGAACATTTGTTTGACAAAGCTGCCTTGCGCACCGAGCAAAACAAAGCGCGGCCGCGGCGCGGCGGCAAGGATGCTCGAACGCAGCACCGCACGCATGCCACGCGGATAGTGGAACATGATGTCAAACGCATCGTCGGCCAAGGTCTGTTCGCGCTCGATGCGGATGTCTGCGGTTACCGCCTCCGGTAGTCCAAATAAGATGAGGGCATGATCGATCAAGTGCGGTGCAATGTCGAAGAGAATCCCGCCGCCTGCCCGTGTCGTCTCGCGCCAAGCGCCGGGCTTCGGTTGCGGGCGATAGCGGTCGTAATTCGTTTCGAATCGCACGATGCGTCCCAGGGTCCCCTCCGCCACCAGCTTCCGAATCGCTTGGAAATCACCGTCATAGCGGCGGTTTTGATAGACGGTGATCAGCCGCCCGGCCTTTTCCGCCAATTCCACGAGCGATCGTGCTTCCTCAAGCGTCGTCGTAAACGGCTTATCCACCAGCACATCGCGCCCCGCTTCAAGGCACTGTCGCGCCAGGGAGTAGTGTGTGTCGTTGGGTGTGGCGATGACCACGAGGCCAATCTCCCGGATCCCGAGCAACTCGTCCAGCCGGCGCACAATGCGGACGTCCGGATATTTCTCGGCCGCTTGGTTGCCCGTGCGTTCGAGAATGGCGGCCAGATGCATTCCCGGCACGGCGCGGATAACCGGCGCATGAAACGCCCGGCCCGCGAGACCGTATCCGATGAGCCCGACTTCAATCATTTTCACCTGCCTCAAAGACCCGGCACGGCCACTCCCGTCATTGCGCGAACGGTTTGGCTCCGGCAAAATGCCATGATGTCTTCCAAAACGCAAACGTGGGCCATGGTCTCGCCTTCTTCGCAGAGCGTGATTTTCTATCTGCTTTGTGCGGGCTTTGTGATCAACGGGATTGTGATATCGCTCATTGGCCCCATTCTCCCCATGTTCATGGCCAAGTGGGGGTTGAACGACAGCCGCGCCGGGCTTTTCTCGCTTGTGCAATTCTCGGGTTCCTTTATTGGCGTTCTCGCTTCGAGCGCGCTCACTTCCGCAGAAGGATTCAAGCCTGCCATTACGCTGGGGATGGCGTTGCTGGGGCTTGGCTTTGCTCTGCTGAATGCCCCCACTTTTGTGCTGGCGCTCGCGGCGAGCGGCCTGTACGGCCTGGGCTACGGTTTTGCTACACCGGGAACAAATCTATGGGTGGGCGAATCCTACGGAGCGCGCCGCGCCTCGGCCCTCAGCGTCATGAATCTGGCGTGGGGCGCGGGAGCGATTTCCTCCTCGCCTCTTGCCATGTTGGCGATGCGCACGTCGCATGTCAGCCTGCTCCTGAATGTAGTCGGAGTTCTTGGCGTTGTCCTTGCCCTTGTGCTTTTGCGCATGCCCTTCGGCAAGCCCCCGCAGGAAGAGAATTCTTCGTCGGGAGAAGCAAAGAACAAAATTGCCGGAACCGGCGTCGCGATATGGCTCGGGATTTTGTTTTTTGTGTATGTCGGCACAGAGGTCGGAACTTCCTACTGGGCCCCCACGCACGCGCAGCGCGCCACCACCTGGTCCAGCAACACCTGGGCGCTCGCCCCGATGTTTTTCTTTGCCGGGTTGCTCGGCGGGCGGGGAGCCGCCGCGGCGATTCTTCTCCATTGCCAAGAAGGGATGGTCGCCGTCGGCGGATTGTTGCTGGCGGCCACGGGGGAGACCGCCTTTCTTGCAGGCCATTCTCCCGTGACCCTGTTTGGCGGCGCTTTTGTGGCCGGACTCGGCCTCGCGGGCATTTTTCCCATCTTGATTGCATGGCTTTCGAAGTGGTACGGGACGCGCGCGCGCAAAGTGGGCGGAGTCATGTTCGCCCTTGCTGCTCTGGGCAGCGCGCTCATGCCGCCCCTTGTCGGAGTCGTTTCCCGGTACTCAGCGAGCCTGCGCATCGGGCTGCTGGTGCCTCTCGCCGGTTGCGTCGTGATGTTGACGGTCATCGGCGTACTCCGCCCGGGAACGCGCAGCTGATTTGACTGGCTCATGCCCTTGTTCGAAAAGGAGCTGGCCCCTGAGGTATCCTTGGCTCGTGCAACAGGCCGCCTTTTCGCAGCGTTCACCCACAAATCGCCTTCTTTTCGGCCTAGTCATTACGCTCGGTGTCGTGTTGGCGTACGCGTCCTACATCACCGTGCAGCTCGCCGGTCTGCGCAAGCTTCAGAGCGAGATGGTGGATCGCAACCGCAGGGATTCCCTGCAATTGTTGCGCATTCAGAACGACCTCAATTCCGTGGCGCTGGCCATGCGAGACATGCTGGATACCACCGAGCGCTATCCTCTGACCGCGTGGACCGCGCAATTCGAACGCATCCGGCAGGACTTGGAGGCCGCGCTCAAAATCGAAGAGAGCTTGGCCGTCGCCAGCCGCACGCCCGACCAAAGGAAATATCTCACGCAATCGGTGGCGCAGTTCTGGGATGCCGTCAAGCGCATGTTCGCCCTTGCCGAGAGCGGCAAAGAACCGCAGGCGCGCGAACAGATTCGCTTGACACTCCAGGCGCGTGAACAAGCACTCAGCACCGCGGTTTCTCGCCTGCTCGTCGAAAACAACGAGGGCGAAGAGCAGGCCGCCGCCAGCATTGCGAAAATCTATGATGGCGTGCAGCGCCAGCTTTACCTCTTTCTCGCGGCCACGCTCATTGCCATTGTGCTGACCAGCTTGTACCTCATTCGCAGCAATCGCCAGCTTTTTGCGCGTCTCGCCGATCTTTCCGAGCAGCGCAGCGACCTGGCGCAAAAACTCATTTCCACGCAGGAATCCACTTTGCGGCACATTTCCCGCGAGCTCCACGATGAATTCGGTCAGGTGCTCACTGCCGTTGGATCGATGCTGCGCCGCGCGGGCAAGCAGGTGGGGGAGGGAACCCCGCTTCACGGCGATCTGAAAGAGGTGCAGGAAATCGCGCAAACCACCTTGAATAACATCAGGACGCTCTCGCAAGCTCTGCATCCCGTTTTGCTGGAAGAAGCCGGGCTCGAAAGCACGCTGGACTGGTATATTCCCAGGGTGGGCAGGCAAGCGGGCATCGAGCTGCACTACGAAAAGAGCGGCGACCCGTTTCCGGTGGAGCCGGGCGCCGGCGTGCACATCTATCGCGTGCTTCAGGAGGCACTGAATAATGTGAGCCGCCACTCGGGCGCGAGCGACGCCTGGGTCCGCTTGAAATACATGGCGGATTCCCTGGAGCTCGAAGTTGAAGATCACGGGAAGGGATTTGTCGCGGATAAATTGCAGCGCGGAATTGGATTGGTGGCCATGCGCGAACGCGCCGAGCTGATCGGGGGAACGCTGGCCATCACTCCGCGACCCCAAGGCGGCACGCAGGTGCGTCTCGAGATTCCCCGCGCGAAAGTGGAAAGTCATGCCGCATAAGATAACGGTTTTGCTGGCCGACGATCATGCGCTGGTCCGGCGCGGATTCCGACGCATGCTTGAAGACGACCCGGGAATCTCGGTCGTCGCCGAAGCGAGCGACGGCGAAGAAGCCGTGCGCATGGCCACCGACCTGCGCCCACGTGTCATCGTGATGGACTGCGCCATGCCCGAATTGAGCGGTATCGAAGCCACCCGCAAAATACTGGAAGCCTATCCGGAAGCGGGAATTCTGATGCTGAGTATGCACTCCGAAGAAACGCTGGTCAGCCAGGCCCTCCAGGCTGGCGCGCGTGGTTACGTGCTGAAAAATGCCATGGACCTCGACCTGGTGAGCGCGGTAAAGAGTATCGCCTCGGGCATGACCGTTCTCGACCCACAAGTGTCGCGCAAGGACGCGCTCAAAGGCGAACGCGGCGGCGGTTTGACGCCCCGCGAACTGGAGATTCTCCAGCACATTGTCGCGGGAAAATCGAACAAAGAGATTGCGTCAGACTTGAATCTGAGTGTGAATACCGTCGCAGTACATCGCGCCAACATTATGGACACGCTGGGCATTCACAAAACCGCGGAGCTGGTCGTTTACGCGATTCGCAATGGTCTGGTGAATCTTCCTTGAACCGCAGAGATTTCCTTTTCTCCGCCCTTTTTTCGCCATGGACCGCGGTCCTGGCTACGGCAACCTTTCCCCGTTGGGCGTGGGCTGGCGCCTCCTCCAACCTGGGATTTCGCTTTACTGATGTTACGAGCGAGGCCGGAATCCGGTTCCAGCACAACTCCGGCTCGTACGGCGGCAAGCTGCTTCCGGAGACGCTCGGCTCGGGTTGCGCGTTTCTGGATTACGACGCCGACGGCTGGCAGGACATTCTGCTCATCAATGGCATGGACTGGCCCGGCCACAAGCGCCAGCGCTCGACCTTGCGTCTCTACCGCAACAACCGCAACGGCACCTTTACCGATGTCACCAAGAGCGCAGGGCTCGACGTCGAGATGTACGGTATGGGCGTGGCCGTCGGCGATTACAACAACGATGGCTTCCCCGACATTTTCATTACCTGCGTCGGCCAGAGCCGGCTCTTTCGCAACACCGGCAAAGGAGCCTTCGTCGACGCCACCCGCCCGAGCGGTCTGTTTGGTCGCCAGGGCCTCAGCACCTCCGCGTTGTGGTTTGACTACGACCGCGACGGTCTCCTCGATCTGTTCGTCTGCAATTACGTTCGCTGGTCTCCCGAACACGACGTGTTTTGCAGTCTCGATGGCACGCACAAGTCGTATTGCACTCCAGAAGCCTATCGCGGCGATACCTGCTGGCTGTTTCACAATCGCGGCAACGGCACCTTCGAAGACGTAACCGCCACGAGCGGCGTGTTCGACAGCAGTTCGAAGTCCCTGGGCGTTGCCATGCTGGATTACGACCAGGACGGCTGGCCCGATCTACTCGTCGCAAACGACACGCAGCCGAACAAACTCTATCGCAACCTCCGCAACGGAAAATTCAAGGACGTCGCCATCGAGACGGGGCTCGCCTTCAGCACCGAAGGAAAAGCGCGCGCCGGCATGGGCATCGACGTGGGAGACTTCGACAATTCCGGCAAGCCAGGAATCGCCATCACCAATTTCGACGACGAAATGATCAGTCTCTACCGCGCAAGCGCTCCGGGCGTTTTCGACGACGTTTCCATTGCTTCGGGAGTCGGCGCGCCGTCGCGAAACACTCTCGGCTTCGGCTGCATGTTCCTTGATGTTGACCTGGACGGTGCTCTCGATCTCGCCGTGGCCAATGGACATATCGATGAGACCGTCAGGAACATTCGCGGAAACGTAGGCTATGCTCAGCCGCCTCAGCTTTTCTTAAACGAAGGGCGCGGAAAATTCCGCGACGCGGCCGCCGAAGTGGGCGGTGACTTCGACCGGCCTCGCGTCGGCCGTGGGCTGGCTTTCGGCGACTTCGATCGCGACGGCGATTTGGACATTTTGCTGACCACCAACAACGGTCCTGCCGTTCTCTTTCGCAACGATCAGTTGGCCGGCAACCACAGCGTCCGATTCGAATTGAAAGGCATCAAGTCCAATCGCGATGCCATCGGCACCACCCTAGAGATTTTCGCCGGAGACCTGCGCCAGTCGCGCATGGTGCGTGGCGGCTCGAGTTATCTTTCGCAATCCGAACTCCCCGTGACCTCGGGCTTAGCCAAGCGCGACAAAATCGACCGCGTGGTCATCAACTGGCCGAGTGGCCGCACCGAAGAATACAAAGACCTCCAACCGCAACGGGCCTACAAGTGCCTAGAAGGAAAGGGGATAGAGCCACTGTAAAGCGCCTAATCTTTTTCTATTATTGCCGCTAGTCTTATTGTTTCGGATGATTTTCGCGTTTCTAATGGTTTCGCAGTATTGCCCGTTTCGCGCCACCAAATTATAAACATGCCCACTAGCACCATCGCCTCCAGCTCAGCCAGACCCTGGCTTGCTTCGGGGCACCCCAAACTGAATCGCGGCCGGATGGATCTCAGCCATCCGGTCGCTTTGTTTCTGGCGGGCAGCCGATCGCAAGAGGCCTCCGATGCGCATTGAGTCGTCCCAGCGCTGGTTATATCGTTTTTTGATTTTGCTCGCTGCGAGCGCCGCGTATTTGTACGGATTCCCTTTGGCCACGATCACCTATGCGGTTGTCGATCTCTTTCACGTTGCCGTCGGAGTCCTCGCTTTTCTGTTGCTTCTGGTTTCTTGCGTGCCCTTGTTTCGCGGCGCAGCCAACCTCGCCCGCGTTGGCTGGATGCTTCTTGCGGTCGGAACGCTTCTCGGCATCGCGTTGATCAAAATCGGCACGCCCCTTCGTCTCTGGAATTGGCTGTACGCCCACATCGTTCTTTGCGTTCTCGGCGTGCTCTTGCTCG
>Ga0182035_10000134_pt1 | contig 29235 bp, 24 predicted proteins | sample flu12Cox44000170_FD_125969 | JGI IMG/M metagenome (GOLD analysis project Ga0182035, IMG submission 125969) | Lab enrichment of tropical soil microbial communities from Luquillo Experimental Forest, Puerto Rico - flux4day.12C.oxic.44.000.170 | ecosystem: Environmental > Terrestrial > Soil >...
GCTCTGCTTTCGTCCTTGTTCAAGAGATTCCGGTCTGACCCGCATGCGATCGTGCGTTGGATGAGCGGCGCGTTGCCGCGGGATTTCGCAAAATTCGCGCCGGCGATTGTTGAGCATGCTGCAGCCAATGATCCCGTAGCGATCGAGCTCCTGCGGCTTGCCGGAGGGCACATCGATGCGCTGGCTCAACGGCTCATTGGCTTCGGGGTGAATCGTCTTTGCCTTGCCGGAAGCCTCGCCGCAGCGATCGAGCCTTGGATGGAGGATGCCACGCGGCATCACCTTGTGACACCGCTTGGCGACGCGGTCGACGGCGCACTGCAGTTGGCGCGCGGCGCAGCGGAATCGGCCAGCGATCTCAATCTATCAAGGCATCCCGTGTGAGCATGACACGCGCTAAGATGGAGGTGGAATGGGAAGAAAGCCCTGGCGCGGTGAGGCGGCAGGCGTCCGCGCTGCAGGCTCCGCTGGCCGAGCTGTTGCGCCGTATCAGGCGCCATCCACCGAACTTGGTGCTCACCTGCGCGCGCGGAAGCTCCGCCCACGCGGCGACCTTCGGAAAGCACCTTGTCGAGCGGCATCTCGGCATACCCGTGGGCGCATTCGCTCCGAACATCGCCACCATCTATAAGCAGCGGTTGAAGCTCAACGGCCAGCTCTTTGTGACCGTCTCACAATCCGGAAGAAGCGATGACCTAATAGAGTCGGCCGCTACGGCGAGGGCTGCGGGAGCGCTCACCGTGGCCATTGTCAATGACACCGATAGTCCCCTGGCTGGATTGTCCGACATCGTGCTCCCCACGGCGGCGGGACCCGAGCTCAGCGTGGCCGCCACCAAGAGCTTCGTGACCAGTCTTTCTGCCTGGCTGCTGGTCGTCGCCGAATGGGCCGCGCTCGATGATCTGCGGGCTTCGATCGAGCGTCTGCCGGACCGGCTTGCTGCTGCGATGCGACTCGACTGGGGCAACGCCTTGAACGTTCTGTACGAGGCGAGAAGCCTGGTGAGCATTGGGAGAGGACCCACGCTCGCAATCGCGCGAGAGGCTGCCTTGAAGCTGAAGGAGACCTGCAACCTCCACGCTGAGGCATTCAGCGGCGCTGAATTCCTCCACGGTCCGATCGCCCTTGTCGAATCGTCCTACCCCATTCTGCTTTTCATCCCGACGGACCAGGCCGCCGAGGGCGTGCGCCTGCTCGCCGCGGATCTTCGCCGAAAGAATGCCAGCGTGTTTACGACCGATCATGGACAGCAGCAGGCCGGCAGCTTGCCTGGGCTCGCGCCGGATCATCCGGACACGGATGCTGCATGCCTGATCCAGTCCTTTTACGGCTTGGCCATTCGCCTCGCCCAATGGCGCGGCGCCGACGTCGACCTGCCGCGACATTTGCAGAAGGTAACGCGGACCAGATGACCCATTCGGGACTGCACGCCGTTGTGGCCGATCGTGTTTTCGACGGCAACACCGTGCACGAGAGTACCGCTGTGATCATGCAGGGGGCGCGGATCGCGCAGGTCGTGCCGCGGGCCGACGTGCCACGGACGATGTCCGTCCGAGTCTTGCCTGAGGGGGCATGGCTCGCACCCGGATTCATCGATCTGCAGGTGAACGGCGGCGGAGACGTGCTGTTCAACGACCAGCCGACGTCGGACGGTGTTTGCGCGATCACGGCAGCGCATCGAAAATTTGGAACCACCGGACTGCTGCCAACGCTCATAACCGACAGCCACGAAAAAATGCGGCTTGCGTTGCGCACGGTCAGTTCCGTCATCGACCGGGAGCCGGGGGTGCTTGGTCTTCATCTCGAGGGGCCTTACCTCTCTCCTGAAAAACCGGGGATCCACGATGTTCGGCACATAAGGCGTCCTGCAGCAGACGATATTTCCGTGTTGACCGCGCCGCGCACCGGCGCGCTGCTTTTGACGCTGGCGCCCGAAGTGGTGCCGCAAGGTTTCGTTGCACAGCTGGTCGCAGCAGATATTCGCGTGGCGCTTGGTCATTCGATGGCTTCCTACCGGCAGACTCGCGCTGCCATGGCGGAAGGGCTCAGCGGCTTCACGCACCTGTTCAATGCCATGCGGCCGTTAGCCAGCCGGGAACCCGGACCCATTGCACAGGCACTGGAGTCAACTGATGCCTGGTATGGGCTGATCGTGGACGGCGTGCACGTCGATCCCGCCATGCTCCGCCTTGCGCTGCGTGGCCTCGGTCATCCGCTGCTGGTCACGGATGCGATGCCGCCGGTCGGCGGCAGCCGCTCCGGCTTCACCCTTTATGGGGAAAGCATTGCTGTCCGGGACGGCTGCTGCTTCACGAATGACGGGAAGCTGGCAGGGACCGTTCTCGACATGGCCACCGCGGTCAGGAACTGCATTAATCTGCTTGGGGTGCCCCTGCCGGATGCGCTGCGCCTTGCGTCGGCAAATCCGGCTACCTTTATCGGCCTTGAGCATGTGCTCGGGAAGCTTGCTCCCGGTTGTCGCGCCGACCTGGTGGCATTTGATCCGGACGATATTACGGTGCTTGCGACCTGGGTTGCCGGTAAGGGCGATCATCGAGAGTGTGAGCTTCGGCAATTTTTGTGAGATGCGCTCGTGTGCCGGGTCGCCGTTTCACCCCTGCAGGTCGAATTGCAGCCCGACATTCTGCGCGCATGCGCGGCGGTAGATCTCCCAGGCGACCACGATATCGGTGCTGGCGATTCCGCAGACGGCGATCACGTTGCGGTCCGAGGCCGCGGCGCGCGGCAGTTTTCCAATGACGAGATCCTGGATTCGCACGGGCGGCTTGAGCGCAGGAAATGCGGCCGGCCGCCTGGTCTGGACCTGCGCGGAAAAATGCGCCGGATTGTCGGCGGCGATCCGATCGGCGCACGCGAGCACATCGTCCTGCCAGGAGTGCATGAGATCGAGCGGAATCAGCAGCGTGCCCGCGGTAAAGGCCGCGGCCGCCACCGGCCTGCAGTCTGCGCCTGGAGAGAAGCAGGGAGGGATGGAGGTCACTACGATGTCGATATTGCGCACCGCCAGCAGCGGGTCGTCCACGGGGGTGATCTGCCAGTCTCCATCCGCAGCCATGCTCGCGCAAAAATCTTCGCGCGAGCGGCGCGTGCGCGATGAGACGTACACCTGCTCGATCGATGGAAAGACCGCAGTCATGACCCGCAGCGACCAGCGACCAAGGCCGCCGCAACCGATGAGGCCGAGCGTCCTCGGCTCCCGCGGCGCCAGATGCTTCGCTGCCACGGCGGCGCAGGCCGCCGTGCGAAGAAACGTCACGAGCATTGCCTCCATGATGCAGCACGGCTGGCCATGCTCCGGATCATTGAGGACGATAATGCCCGCCAAATCGGGCAGTCCGCGATCGGCATTGCCCGGAAAATACGAAACCCACTTCATGCCGAGCGCGCGCGACTCGCCTACCCAGGCCGGCATTGCATGCAGAAGGCTGTTGGCGCGTCCCGGGTGCACGCCGATCTTTGTCGGGACCTCGGCTTTGCCCTCGCCGTCGAGGCGATAGGCCTGCTCAACCAGCGCCACGACTTCGGGCAGCGTTGGAACAAGGAAGCGGACGTCCTTTTCGCTGAGCAGACGAACCGGCATCGGCCACTATCAGCCAAGCAGATTCAACTTGAAGCCGGAGCGTCGCACGACAGCGTCGCGCGACTCCTGCATCAATCGGAGAATGCGCCCTCCACCGACATCCACCAGATTGCCCCGCCACTTTCTGACCTTTCCGGCAATGAGCACGGTTTCCACATGGCGGGGGCTCATGAGGTTCACCACTGTTCCGGCAGCGCTGTTGAGCGGCCAGACATCGATACGGTCGGCCCGCAGCATGACGATGTCGGCATCCTTTCCGGGCGCGAGCGTGCCGACCTTGCTCTCGAGATTGGCGCAGCGCGCTCCCTCGATGGTGGCAAACTCCAGCACTTGCCGGCAGCTCAACAGCGCCGGCGGCTTCGGCTCGCCGTTGCGGCCGCTTTGCAGCGCGAAATAACGCTGCGCAATGAGAGTGCTTCGCATGAGCGTGAAGAAGTCCGACGCGATCGTCACGGCGTGATCGGTGCCGAGGCTGGGAGCTAAACCGTTGTCGAGCGCCTGCTGTATCGCGGGCGTGCCGTGCCCCATGGTCATCTCGATCGCAGGCGACAGTGACACGTGTCCGCCGGTGTCCTTGATGAGGCGCCAGATATCGGGCGGAAGGTTCAGGCAGTGGATATACTCGTCGCCGGCACGCAGCTGCCCCGTTCGCGAGAGCTCAAGGAGTTTCTCGCCGTCGTCGCGCTCCGGCAGCACGTTACGCAGATGGACCACGATGGGGACACCGATCTCGCGCGCAAGCGCGAACATCTTGGGCTCAGGGCCTGCACCCAGAGCGAGCGTCAGCAGCTGTTCCTTCGAAGCGAAATAGGTGCGCTGCAGCCGGACAATATCGTGCGGATACTGGGCTGCCGGCCCATAGCCGCGCGAGTAGGCGAAGACCGCCCGGATGCCGGAATCCGAGAGCGCGCGAATAAGCGCATCGCTGTGCTCGGGCGTGTTGTTGACCTGCGAGACATCGACAACACCCGTCGTTCCCATGTCGATCATGCCGAGCGCGGTCGCCAGCATGCCGACATAGGCGTCTTGCGCGGTGAACGCCGGCGTCAGCGTGCCGACAATGTCGCGGTTGTACTCGGGATCGACGCGGCCGTTGGCAAGGATGTTGCGCAGGATGCCCTGATACGAGTGACTGTGCGTATCGATGAAGCCCGGAATGACGATGCGGTTGGAGGCATCCACCACCGCCATGTCCTGCGACACCGCCATGTCCGGCCGTACTTCGCGGATCTTGCCGTCCTCGATCAGGACGTCCGCCCGTGGGAAGCCGCCGAGCTGACGATCGAGCGTCAGCACCACGCCGCCTCGCAATAGGATCCGGCGCCCCCGCTGCAGACGATCGAGCTCGGGATCTGCTGCGCCCTGCGCCGCCGCGCGCCCGGGCAGGCCGAAAGGGAGAGCTCCGCCCGCCGCGAGGCCGGCGCCTGCTTTCAGGAAATTGCGCCGCGAGGTCTCATCCGCGAGCTGCGCATCCGCTTCCGGGCGTTCTTTTGGAGGAGCTTTTGAGGTCGTCTTTGCCTCCTGCCATCAAGAGCGTGCCATCGGTCTGATATTCATCGCCGCACTGGCGCCCGCGCCTCAGCCAAACTACCATTGCCTGGGGCGCTGACATAGGCAGGTCAGGCCCAATGGCAGTCGGCGGCGGGGGAAGCATGCTTTCCAGCAGAGCGAGCCGGGTATTGGCCGGAGCAATCCTTGCGATTGTCGTGACCGCGGAATGCTGGGTCAGCCACGCATACTGGCAGAACGAGCCCGAAGCGCAGAGCAAGGACTACGATCAACGCTCGCTGGAAATCTACGAGTTCAGGAAGGCGGCCGTGCATGGGCCGGAACGAGGTCGGGAGATTTTCTACTACAAGTGCTGGTTCTGCCATAACGAGTACACCAAGGACATCCCGAAGCTTACGGGTCTCTATCGGCACGGCGCACTGCTGTCGGGCCAGCCCGTGAACGACGAGACGGTGAAAGACAAGATTCGCAACGGCGGACCGGCGATGGCCGGCTACGGATACACCTTGAGCGATGCCGATCTGGATGATCTTGTGAGCTATTTGCGGGAGAGGTGCTGCTGGAGCTCCGACAGTCCGCCGTCCAATCCCCGCTATCGCGCGCACCCAACTGGGAGGGAACAATGAAGAGCCGGCGCGAGCGCTGTTGCAGAGGCGCTGGGTGGATTTGCGCCGTCTTGCTTGGCTTCCTGCTGACCGTCGTCATGGCGCCCGCGCATGCGCAGAGCGAGCGCGGGGTGGCGCTGGGCGGCCCGAATGGCCTGGTGAAATCCAGCAAGGGCGAGCTGCTCGAAGGGATGATGGTTCAGCTCATCGCCGCGCGCAGCGCAATACGCACCACGGTGTTCAGCAACGAGGACGGACATTATGAGTTCCCCAGGCTTGCGGCCGGGATCTATACGCTGCGAATTGCGCAGCCGCGCGAGTTTCATTCGTTTGTGAAGGACAAGATCGAGATCAATGGCGCCACTCGGCTTGATGACATCGTGCTGGTGCGCGCCGTCAACGGCGAGCTGCTGCCGCCGTCGCCGGAGATCGCAGCGCAGATGACCGGCTCGGAGTGGCTCCTGAGCCTGTCCGGGGCCGGTGATGAAAAGAAGCTCCTGACCGTCAACTGCAACTGGTGTCACTCGTATCAGCAGATTTTCCGCAACTGCTACGACGAGCATGGCTGGACGCAGATCGTTCACCGCATGACGCACGGTGCAGGCTCGCCGCTGATCAACGTCAATGAGCGCAGCCGTTTCAGCGAGGAGGACACGGCGCGGCTAGTGCAATGGCTGGCAACCGTGCGCGGTCCCAACGCGAAGGATCCGACCTTCGTCACCTTGCCGCGGCCGCAAGGCCGTCAGACGAGGCTCGTCATCACCGAATACGAGTTGCCGCGCTTGGAGCTTGCCACGCACGATGTCTCGGGCGATTCCAGGGGCAACATCTGGTACAGCACGCATCGTAGCTCATATATCGGCCGGCTCGATCCGCGCACCGGCGAGGTGAAGGAGTTCCACGTTCCGCTTGAGAGCCCGAGCGTCCTGCCCGGCACGCACTGGATCTACGTTGACAAGAACGACATTGTGTGGGGCTCGGAAAACTGGGGGCACAACATCTATCGCCTTGACCCGAAGACCGGGGAGTTCACGCGCGTCCCCTGGAAGGTCAAGGAACCGGTGAATTCGCCAATGGGCGGCAATTATGCGTTCGACCCCGAGGGGTTCATCTGGAAGGCCCGAGAAAAGAAGGTGACCAAGGTCAATCCGTTGACCGGCGAGCCGGTGACAAGCTTCCTGCTCAAGAAGTTTGCAGGCACCTACGGAAGCGCCATGAGCAGGGATGGCCGCTACTTCGGCGGCGGTGCCTGGCCGCGCGACGGCGTCGTTGTGGTGGATACCAAGACCGGGGAAGTATTCGAGCCCGACACCAGTCCCAATTCCGGTCCGGCGCGGGGAGAATTCGATCCGCAGGGGAACTACTGGAGCGCGGGCCGCGGCGGGATGCTGGTGAAGTTCGACACCGTCAAAAAACGGGCTTTCGAATACCGGCTGCCGACGCCTTACGCGGGCCTCTACACCACCAATGTCGACAGGAACGGAGAGGTCTGGGCAGGTGAGCTGCACTCCGGCCGCTACCTTCGTTTCAACCCCGGAACCGAGCACTGGACGGAATACGTGCTGCCCGAGCCGTACGGGTTTGACCGGCAATCTTGGATTGACAACTCCACCAACCCGGTGACCGTCTGGTACACGGATCATGACGGCTGGATCGTGCGCCTGCAGCCGTTGGATTAGCTGACGTCATAAGATCCCGACATTGCGACGTCCGCAGGCCATTCTGCTTCTTGCCCTCATTGCCGTGGGCTGGGGCACGGCTTGGCCGGTCATCAAGGCCATACTGCAGGACCTCCCTCCGCTGTGGACATTGGTGTTCCGCTCCGCAATCGGGGCCAGCGTGCTGTTCGTAATCTCGGCGAGCCGGCAATCGCTGATCTTTCCAAAACGCGGCGATACCGCGGTCGTGCTTAATGTCGCGCTCCTGCATATGGTCGCCTTTGCCGCGCTGGTGAGCCTTGGGCTGCAGTTCGTTCCGGCCGGCCGCTCAGTTGTGCTCGGCTACACGACCCCGTTGGGGGTGACTGTGGGAGCACGGCTGTTTCTCGGCGAAGCCCTGACGGCTGCACGCATCATCGGCGTCGCGGTGGGCATGTTGGGCCTGCTGGTCTTGTTTAATCCATTATCGTTCGCGTGGGATGATCGCGCCGCCGCCACTGGAAATCTGCTGGTGCTTCTGGGCTCGCTCTGCTGGGCGGCCAGCATTCTGCATGTGCGCGCTCATAAATGGGTCTCCACCCCGTTCGAGCTGGTACCCTGGCAGGCATTGCTCGCCACCTGCGTGCTGGCTCCCCTTGCCCTCCTGTTTGAGGGCATTCCGCATCCTCCATGGAGCGCGCGGCTGGTCCTGCTGCTGGGCTATGGCGGCTCCGTCGGCATCGCGCTCCCTTATTGGGCAGTGCAGACCGTCAATCGGAACCTGCCTGCGATTACGACGGCGCTTGCTTTGCTCGCAGTGCCGGTGGTCGGCGTTGTCTGCTCGTCGGTCGCTCTGGGCGAGCCGGTCGGCGCCACGCTCATTATGGCGATGGCGCTCATCATCAGCGGCATCGGCATCGGGATGACGTGCTCGTTTCGCCGGCTGCGGGCTGCTGCCAATCGATAGGCGGCCGGTTATGCTGGAGAAAGCCTGGCGGGATCAAGCCGATGCGCTGGCCGATCATGCTCTCAACAATTGCTGTTGCGGCGGGGCTCCCGAGCGCCGCCTCGAACGCCGACGACCCCGCCTCGTTCCTCTCCGGCGCGATCAGAAACTGCATCGCATGCGACCTGTCCGCGCGCGATCTCAGACAGCACGACTTCAAGCGCGCCCGGCTTGATCGCGCCAATTTCAGAAGCGCAGAGCTTTCCGGCGCGACACTGTTTCGTGCGACGCTGGTGCATGCCGACTTCTCTGGGGCCAAGCTGAGGGAGGCCAATCTCAATCTTGTCGATGCCAAATGGGCGGATTTCTCGGGCACCGACCTGACCGAAGCGCTGCTCTACGAAGCCGATCTCTCCGGCGCCAAGCTTGTGAACGCCGAGTTGCTGGGCGCACGGCTGGGACATGCGCGCCTCTACCAATCGAATCTGGAGGGCGCCAGGCTCGCGCGTGCCGATTTGCGGGGAGCGCGGCTCTCCGGCGCGCGGCTCAAGGGGGCCGATCTGCGCGCCGCCAGGCTCGACAATCAGAATTTGCGGGGGATGGACCTCTCCGGCATCGATTTCCGCATGGGCGACATGGTCGAGGCCGACCTCACCGGTGCCGATCTGCGCGACGCGAATCTCGCGGGCGTGGACCTGTTTGGAGCCAGGCTCAATGGCGCCGATCTGCGCGGCAGCAATTTCGAGGGGGCGAATCTGACGAACGCCATCCTGACGGATGCGCATACCGAGGGCGCAAGATTCGATGCCGCCATCATGCCGGATGGCAAAAAGCGGGACTGAAGCGGAATCCCTCCCCGAAGGGGAGGGTGGCCGAGCGAAGCGAGGCCGGGTGGGGGATTCTGAAAAGAGACAATCTCGGGCTTCCCCCCTTCACCCCACCCGACCGCCTCACTTCGTTCGGCGATCGACCTCCCCTTAGGGGAGGTATGACCGGGTCTGTTGCAAATGCGACGCGAACGCGGCTTCACTGCTGCTTGTAGCTCGGGTCGAAAATCTCGAAGCGCGTCGAGCTCTCATACGCGCCCGGTCGCGGTTGTTCGGTGATCGGATCGATATCGTTCTGGCCGGGCTTGCGCAAAAGGTGGGCTTCTACCGTCAGCGCCCGCTCGGGGGTGCGCTTCTCGCAGCGGCGCTTGAGGAACACGCCGCCCACGGGCGTTTCGCCCGTAGCAGGCGGAAGATCCGTGCACGTCCATCCATCCGGCCCATAGCGATTCATGACCGCGAGACGGAACATGTGCGCCATGCGCCGCTCGGTGGGGGCTGCGCGCGGATCGGTGACGAAGCGAAGCGCCCGCAATACGCCGTCGCGATCGAACAGCGCGGAGAGGATGACGGGATGGCCCGCAACCTGCGTGCCCGTCCTGCCGCGCGCGTAACGCGGCTCGTCGATGGCCTTGCCGATAAATTCATTCTCGTCGTCGAACCGCGCGTAGACTTCATATAGCCCGTTCTGCTCGGGCCGGCATTTGCCGAACTGTGACCAGTGATCGAGACCTTGCCGCGGGGCACCGCCATTGCTGCCGCAGTCAAGCTCTCCGAACCCGTCGAGAGTCATGGACTGCGCATCAAGTCCAAGCTTGAGGCCGCGAATTTCTCCGGGATCCGGCATTGCTCGCGGCTGCGCGCGCGTGCCTGAAACCTGCAGGACCAGACCCGCCGCCAGCACGCTCGTCAACACACGCAGCGGAATGTACCGGCGCGTTTGAAAGACGCCCCTGCCGACGGGCAGCCAGCTCGTCAGGCGCATCGCGTCACTTCTTCATCGGCTCGCATTGGCGCGTCTCCTTGCCCCAGAAATCGACGCACTCTTCGTACGTGGAAGCGCCGCGCCCGACCGCCTTGGCGAACAGATACCGCACCACGGCGTCGATCTCGCGGGCGGAAAGAAATTCTCCCATCGGCGGCAAGTCCTTGCCGACCTCCTCGCGAGTCACGCCGAAGCAGCGCTTGTCCGTGTAAGCGAGCCGGTCGTGAAAGGGCATGCCGGTGGACAGCCGCCCGCATCTCACCACTTCGGCGAACTGCTCGGGCGGCAGCGCGGTCTTGCGCAGCGACAGCGCATGGCCGCCGTATCCGGTGTCGCCGGAGGCATCCCACTTGTGACAGAACTGGCAGTTCGCCTTGACCTTGAAGATTTCCTTGCCGAACTCGATCGCCCGCGCATCCTGGGCGGAGAATTCCGCCTGCGCGCGCGTCGCATCGGCCCCGGACAGTAGAAATGCGACGGCGGCAACGAGCACGGCCATCGCAAACGGTGGCCGTGCCGCATGCGAGCTTCGCCGGGTCTCAGAGCCCGAACACATACAGCATCGAAGCGGTCGATGTGTTCTTCAGCTCCGGGGCCATCCCCGTCACGAAGGGCGATTGCCGCGAGCCCACCAGCACGGCGATATATTGCTTGCCGTTGACGGAGTAGCTCACGGCCGGCGCGTTGATGCCGGAGCCCACATTGAAGCTCCACAGCTCCTGCAACGATTTCGCATCATACGCCGTGAACGAGCCGTCGGCCTGGCCGAGAAACACCAGGTTTCCGGCCGTCGCCAGCGCGCCGGCGAAATTGGGATAATCGAGCTTGAGCCGCGACTTGATCTCGCCGGTTGCGGGATCGACAGCTTTCAGGCTGCCGTAGAGCCGCTCGGTGGTCTTCTGCGCGCCGCCCGCGAAGCGCTCGCGCGGCTGGATGGTGCCGCCCTGGTCGACGAAATCCTTCTGCTCGACCGTCTCGAGGAAATTGCAGCCCTCGACAGACGGGATGAACAGCAGATTGAGCTCCGGATTGTACGCGGTAGGCTGCCAGTTCTTGCCGCCGAAATGCGAGGGACACAAACGCTCGTTCTTCGGCTTGGCGCGGCTGCTGTGGCTGCCGGGCGCATATTCCTGCACGTCGGTTGCGGGATTGTAATTGAGCGGCCGGCCGGTCTTGGGATCAAGTCCGGGTGTCCAGTTTAGCTGGTCGACATACTGCTTGCCCAGCACGAACGAGCCGTTGGCGCGGTCGAGGGCGTAGTAGAAGCCGTTGCGCGCCGCGTGCACCACGAGCTTGCGGTCCTCGCCGTTGACCTTGGCATTGATGAGGGGGTGCTCGGAGATTTCATCGAAGTCGAAGGGATCGTTCGGCGTGTACTGATAGCCCCACCTGATCTTGCCGTCGTTGGGACTGATCGCAAGCACGCTCGCCGCCCACTTGTTGTCGCCCGGGCGGTATTCAGGGTCCCAGTCCGGTCCGGCATTGCCGATGCCCTGGTAGAAGGTGTCGCTTTCGGCGTCGTAGGTGGCGGTCTCCCACACCGAGCCGCCGCCGTGCTTCCAGCGCTCCTTGCCGTCCTTCCAGGTCTCGTTACCCGGATCGCCGGCGCCCGGGATTGTGTAGGTGCGCCACAACTGCTTGCCGGTATTGAGATCGGTTGCGTCGATCCAGCCGCGCACGCCGAACTCCCCGCCGGCGACGCCGACGATGCCGATGTCGCGAATGACCAGCGGCGCGAGCGTCAGCGTTTCCGCGATCGCGGGATCCGCGACCTTGCGCTCCCACACCGTCTCGCCGGTTGCCTTGTTGAGCGAGAACAGGCGGCCGTCGAGCGCGATCGAGATGACCCTGTCCTTCCACAGCGCGACGCCGCGGTTGTTGACGCCACAGCAGGCGACATCCCCGGCCCACGGCCGGTCGACGCCGGGGTCGAATTTCCACTTGATCACGCCTTTCTTGCCGCTCGACACGTCGATGGCATAGACCGAGCCCCATCCATCGGTGACATACATGATGCCGTCTTCGACGATGGGCGTGCCCTCGAGGTTGCCGAACTTGTAACGGCCGCCGCTTTCGAACCCGCCGAGCGCGACACTGAAAACAGGCTTGAGATTCTTGACCGTATCGGTGTTGATGTCCTTGAGCCGGGAGAACCGGTAGCCTTCGAAACTGCCGTGATGCAGCAGCCAGTTCTGCGGCTCCTTGCTGGCGTTGAGCGCGCGCTCGAACGTCATGTCCGCCGCCCGCATGGGCGTGAACGCAGATACGGCGAGCAGCGAGATCATCAGCCCACCGGCGAAAACCAGTTTTTTCATTGCAGTCCTCCCTAGCCTCGACACCGCGATGCACCCCGCTCGATTGTTGGTTATTGCCTGCAACCTGCATCGGCGCGAAAGCAGGTCGCCATTGGCGGCGCAAGCGTAGTCCTGCCCGCGATCGGCGGTCAATATCGCCACCGCATAGCTGCGGTCAGGGCGTGCAGGCGGTCAGGTCCTTCTCCTCGATCGAGAAGATTGCGCCCGCTTCCACCTTGATGTTGCGCACCAGGCAGGAGCGTCCGCTCACATCGGTGAGCCTGACATCGTAGGTGCCGGATTCGACCCCGGTAATGCGCAACCGCTCGTCGGGATCGACGGTGCCGTCCTTGTCATTCTTTGTCTGATTGGGTCCGAAGCTCGCGGTGCCGGCGGGCGCGAGATAAAGCTCGGAGATCGCATAGAGGGTCAGGTTCCAGAAGCGCGTCGGCCGGCTTTGGGCGTGCGCCGGAGGAAGCATTGCCGCCAGGGTGAGAACGATCAGGACCAGTCTTTGCATGCCGCGGCACCGTTGCAGCGCGCTCGATGATTTGACGCAGAACGGTGCTGCAGACTCGGTCGGACTTCCTGTCCCCGTTAAAACGACGTTAAAACAGGGAGAGGGAGCACACCGAGTTTATAGCCACCGCTGATCGCATCTTTCCGGAACACGCACTCAAAACCCCCCGTGCGTATCACATCCGCGCCGGCCACGCATCGGACCGCGGCCAGCTTGACAGGCTCCGCGCCCGCGTCACTATCGAATTTCGGCTCCGTCATCTCGAGCAGGCATTTGTCGGCGATGCGAGTGCGACTCCTGGAACGCGAACTTCCCTCCGATCACCTGCCGCTGCTGCGCTGGCTGATATTCACCGGGGTTTGCGCGTTCGGTGTGGTGCTGGCCTGGCAGCACGGCCTGTTCCATCTGATGCTGGCGAGCGACAAGACCTATATCTCGGCGATCATCGTCGCGCTCTACGTCGCGGCGACTGCCCATTGCTTCGTGCGCACCGCCGCGATCTCGCGCGAGACCGACGCCGCGCAACGCGTGTTCTCGCTGGTGAGCCGCGGCACGCCGGATCTGCGGGTGGTCGGGCCCGAGGTGGTGACCGCCGACGGCACCCGCCTGCCGGCCGGACAGATCACGGCGCATATCCGCAATCTCATACTCAAGGCGGGGCTGCAGGAGCATCACCGCCTCGATCAGACTCTGCTGCTGCGCGGCCTCGCCGATGCGCTGCGCGGCCCCAATCAGCTCGGCGCATTTGCCAGCGATGCGCTGCTCAAGCTCGGGCTGCTCGGCACCGTTATCGGCTTCATCCTGATGCTTGCACCGATTGCCGGGCTCGATGCCGCCGACCGCGCCTCGGTCAAGAGCTCCATGGGATTGATGAGCGACGGCATGGCGGTCGCCATGTATACGACGCTTACCGGCCTGATCGGATCGATTCTGCTGCAGACCCAATACTACATGCTCGACGGGGCGACCGCGAAGCTGTTCGGGCTGGCCACCGATCTGACGGAAGTCTTCGTCGTTTCCGTGCTGGAGCGCAAGCCGCATGGATAGCTTCGGCAACTATCCGCGCGAGCGGTTCGATCCCTTCAGCGTGATGCTGTTCAAGGGCCTGCAGGTCGTCGCCTTCCTGTTCTTCATCGCCCTGCTCGCCATGAACCCGGAAGCAAGATCGGGCAAGATCGACAGCAAGGCCGAGTTCATCGTCACCATGAGCTGGCCGGACAATCACCCCGACGACATCGACCTCTATGCGGAGGATCCGGTCGGCAACATCGTCTGGTATCACGTGCGCGAAGCGGGCTTCATGGTGCTCGACCGTGACGACCGCGGCGGGCTCAACAACTCCATTGTCGTGAACGGCAAGAAGATATCGAGCCCGATCCGACAGGAGACGGTCAGCATCCGCGGCATCCTGGCGGGGGAATACACCGTCAACGTCAATCATTATCTGGCCACGACCGGCGAGCCGGTGCCGGTCTCGGTGAAGGTGGAGAAGGTCAACCCGGCGGTCGAGGTCGTGCATTACGACACCGTCTGGCTCGATCACGCCGGTCAGGAGAGAACCGCGGTGCGCTTTCGCGTCGCCGACAGCGGCGGCGTTGTCGATATCGGTCACCGCGAAAAATCGCTCATCCAGCTGACCCGCAGCGTCCGCCGTTCGGCGAAGTGACGGCCGTCGGAGGAGCCGATGACCTCAACCGTGCTGGCAATAGCAGCCGCCTATGTCGCGCTCGGCGTGCTGCTGCTCACGCTGGGGCTCGCGTCGCGCGTTGCGTGGTGGGTGAAGGCGGCGGCCATCGTCGTGACATCGGCTTTCTTTGTCGAGGCGTTCTTTGCAACCAGGAGCCTGCTGGGCTTTCCGCGCGCCGGTGGGTTGCCGCCGCGCTTCCAGCTGCTGTGGGTGAGGGTGGTCGAGCCCGACGTGAAAGCCGGCGACCCCGGGGCCATCTATCTCTGGATCGAGGCAATCGATGCGAACAACGTCCCGGACGGGGTGCCGCTGTCGTACCGGCTCGGCTACTCGCGCCCGCTCGCCGATCGCATCGTCAAGGCGCGCGACGAGATCATGAGCGGCAAGCCGCAGCAGGGCAAAGCGGCGGTTTCCGGCGAAAATGAAAATCAGAAGGAAGCCGATGCCGAGCGGCTGAGATCGGGTGCGCGCGCGCAACCCGGGTCGACCACGCTCGATCTCGACCAGTTCCGGCTGCTGCAGCAGGCGCAGCGGGTGGAATTCGGCTCCATGCCCGCTCCGCTTCTGCCCCCCAAGGCTCCGTGACAAAAGGCTCCGTGACAAAAGGCTCCGTGAGAAAAGCCATGCGGGAGGTGCTTTTTCTGCTTGCTCTCAGCGCCGTGGCTCTCCCGCCGGCGCCGTCCCATTGCAAGGACACCGGCCTCATCTTCGTCAGCAACGAGAAGAGCAACAATCTCATCATCCTCGACCCGAAGACCTATCAGGTGATGAAGGATCTGAAGGTCTCGCGCCGGCCGCGCGACATGCATTTCAGCCCGGATCACAGCAGGCTGTATGTGGCCTGCGGCGACGACGACGTGATCGACATCGTCGATGTCGCAAAGCTCGAAGTGGTCGGGAAGCTTGCGACCGGACCGAGCCCGGAGACGTTTGCGCTCGACGACAGGCGCCGGCGCATCTACGTCGCCAACGAGGAGGGCTCATCGGTGTCGGTCATCGACATCGATCAGAACATCATTGTGCACGAGGTGCCGACCGGCGCGGAGCCCGAAGGCGTGCTCATCAGCGAGGACGGCAGGACACTTTATGTGACATCGGAGGTGAGCGACCTTGTCCATATGATCGATCCCGATGGCGGCTTCGTCACCGCTGACGTGGTCGTCGGCACCCGGCCGCGCCGGTTCGCGGCGACGCCCGACGGCAAGGAGCTGTGGGTCACCGCCGAATTGTCGGGTGAGGTCTACATCATTGACCGCGCGAGCTTCGCCGTGTCCGGCAAGATCGCATTCCTGCCGCCCGGCATGCGCAAGACCGATGTCACGCCGGTCGGCCTTGCCATGACGAAGGACGGCAGGACCGCCTATGTCACGCTCGGTCATGCCGCCCACGTTGCGGTCGTCGAAGTGGCGACGCGGAAGATTGCGGCCTACATCCTGGTCGGCAAGCGCTCGTGGGGGGTCACGCTCTCGCGTGATGAAAGCAAGCTGTTCGTCACCAACGGCTTCGGCGACGACGTCACCGTCATCGATGCGAAGAGCCGCAAGGCGATCATCTCGGTTCCGGTCGGCCGCATTCCCTGGGGTGTCGCCATCGATGATTAGATGTGAATTTTAGCCGGGAGGCGCTTGAACGGTGGGAGCCTCACCAGCTGACGGTCTGGCTGAGGCTTCGGATGAATTCAGCGGGGGTGAAGCTGACGCTAATGTTACGATGCGGTGACCGCAGGTTTGCGTCAGGAGGTAGCGGGCGGCCGGTGCGGGGATGTCCGTAACCACCGCGAAAGGAGCATGGTATGCTCTCCATTGTCTAGCGGTGCGTTGGTTGGCGGTCATGAGTCCTGAACGGGTTGACTTGATCACTAGGTCATTCGACGAGCTGTGGCCACTTCGGAGGAATCTGGCCGCTACATTCTATACCCGATTTTTTGAAAATGCTCCTGACGCGCAGCGCCTGTTTCCTGCCGACATGGAGAAGCAATATCTCAAGTTGATGGATACAATCGCAGCTATCGTTGGCGGGCTCAAGGATCGCTCACTGTTCCAGTCAGTCATAAGCCACACGGCCCGCCAGCATGCACGCTTTGGAGTCACTGCATCTCAGCTTGCTGCATTCGGTGACGCATTGATATGGGGATTGGAGCAACAGTTTGGCCCCGCATTTACCCCGGAGATGAGACAAGCGTGGATTGAGCTCTACGAAGATGTGCAAGCCCAAATGATAAGATACTGTGAGAGCTGAAATATGTTGCTCTCGTCTCCAGGTGCAATAGCCAAGCTGCCATGCGCGGAAGAGCTCAGCCCGCCTGTTCGCCGGGTGCGGCACAGGGTTGATTTACGTCTGGTTTGGGCACAGGCCGCCGTAGCGGCATGTCCGCTCTCACGCCGTGTATTGGAGCGTCAGCGGACCGGCTGCCGGCGCCTGATTTTCAATGGCCCTGCTTCGCCCAGAGGAGCGCACGTTCGAGTCGATCGTTGCCCCAAAAGAGTTCACCGTCAGTGGTAATGAAGCTTGGCGCGCCAAAAACGCCTAGCCGCCCCGCCTCCTCGGTCTGTGCTCGCAGTTGAGATTTGATTTTATCCGATTGTGCCGTCGCGAGCACCCGCTCGCTATCGATGTTCAGACCAGAAAGTATTTCGGTGACGGTTGCCGGGTCATCAATGCGGCGACCGCTCTCCCCGAACTGCGCGCGATAGAGCCCCTCGCAGAAATCCTCGCCCCAGGCTTCGGCCAGACCAATCAGCGCGACCCGCGCTCCCAGCAGGCTGTTCTGCGGGAATGGCTCGGGCCGCTGGAATGGCAACGATAGATCCGAGCAGATGCGTTCGAGATCGCGCCACATATTGCGGCCCTTGGCTTCGTAAAGGTTGAATGGCGAACTCTGCCAGCCCTGCGCCTTGAATATCGGCCCAAGCAGGAAGGGCCGAAAGCGGATCATCACGCCAGCCCGCCGCGCGAGCGACCGAATTCGCAGTGCTGCCGGATAGGAATAAGTTGAGGCGAAATCGAACCAGAAATCGAGAGCTGCGTCGGACATGGGTGAATGCTACAACACGACCCACGAGATGTGCATCGGTGCGTCGAGGGCCAGATTACCATTGTGTTTGCGCTGAAGCCGAGTTCGCCTGGAAATGCGCGGAACGGCCCCGGTTTTGCCGATGATCAGACAGGTCCATAGAGCGGCTGCAATTCCAGGAAATCCGATACCCGCGACCCCGCATAGTATGTCTCCTTGAAGGCAGGCCGTGCCTGCAGGCGCTCGTACCATCGCGATACGGCGGGATATTTTCCGTGCCAAACGCTCGACAGTCCAAGGTCCGCCATCCGATCGATGCTCGGCATCACCAGGATGTCGGCGAGCGTGAACTGCTCGCCCATCAGCCACGGGCCCTTGCGGGCCATGACCTCATCCATCCGGCGGCAAGTTTCCGCAAGCTCCCCGAGAGATTTGTCCACATCCTTCCTAGAAAAACCCTTCGGCGAGCCCATGCGCTGAAACAGCTCCTTGCGCACCGGACGCGGTCCGATCTCCTGTCTTTCGAACTGCCCCTGGTCCTGGCCTTTGAAGCGGTAAAGAAATGCCCGGTTGAACGATGGCACTCGAATAGCTGGGACCGCGACCTCCTCGATGTAGTGCATCCAGGCGCGCATGCGCGCCCGCTCTACACGGTCGCCCGGAACGAGCGGGTTTTGCGGGTACTTCTCGTCCAGGTACTCACAGATCACGCTCGACTCGATGATTGGTATCCCGTCGTCGACGAGGGTCGGTACGACCCCGTTCGAATTGAGCGCCATATAATCGGGGTTGAGCTGCTCTTTTTTTCCAAGATCGATTCGCACCTCTTCGAATGCAACGCTCTTCTCGTGCAGGACCATTCGAACCTTTTGGCTGCAGGTTGAATGGGAGGCATGGTAGAGAACCAGCATCGAGGTATCCCCAAAAGCAAGGCGCCCGGAATAGCATGGTACGAACGAAAGCGCAGTTTTCTCGTATCTTATCAATCTGTACTCCAGCCGAAATGATCTAAACATACGCCCCAAAATTCACCAATCATTGAGGGTGTCGAAGCGGGTTTGCGCCGAGCTTGAATATCATCGCCTCATCGGTATAGGCAGCGCGGTGCTCGCGAATCATTCCGAGCATTGCCTTCATGACTACGTTCAGTTTCAGCAATGTTCGGTCCCCCTGATAGACTCCATCGTGGCGTCGACGCTTGCGTCGTCGAAAGGGCGCCTGGCCGCTTCCAAATTGGCGCGCTAGGTGTGCCGCGGGTCACCACCGCGTCCGGCGGCAATTCCGGCTTGTCGGGCCGGAAGACCTGCGGCATTGTCTTGTGACTGTCCTCCAGAAATTCTTCCAGCCCCTGCAAGCAGGACCTGCGATGACGCTTTTCGAAGATTACGGAGCCATTGCCGGACGCGTCGTCAGTCGCAACGAGTTCAATCAGGTGTCTGCAGCGGAGCGCAACCGGCGCTGGACGCGCATCCGCGATGAGATGGCAAAACGCGGCGTGGATTGCCTGCTCCTCAATGGCAACTCGGGCCGCTGGAACGAGATGAATGCAAACATTCGCTACGTCTGCGGTTACGCAGATCCGTTGTCGGGAACGTGCTACGCGTTGTTTCCCCTGGCTGGCGCCGGCACGCTGGTGACCCAGATGACCGGCAAGCGCAGCCTGTTCACCTTGTCCTGGTTCGAAGACCTGCGGGTCGGACAAACCGTCGATCTTGCCCGGATCGTGGAGGAGCGGTTAAGCGATCTGGCGCTGATCGGCGGGACGCTCGGACTCGTCGGCATCGTTTTCCGCGCGCGCGAGAACATAGGCCTCCCCTGGAACCTGCTCGAGGAGATCCGAAAACGTCTGCCGAACCTGAAGATCGTAGACGTCACCGACCTCTTTTTCGAGCTGCGCAGCGTCAAGAGCGATGAGGAAATTCGCTGCCTCGAGCGATCGGCGGAAATCGCCGACGTCGGGTTCGAGGCTCACCTTAAAGCCTATCGGCCGGGCATCACGGAGCGCGAATACTATGCGGCCGTCGTCCACGCAATGGATGCGGCGGGTGCTGAGCCGCCGACGTTCCTGCTGCTCGAATCCGGCCCGCTGTTCAAGGCTTGGCTTACCCAGGATCCGATCCCGTCCAGCCGGCTGCTCGATCGCGGCGACTACATCGTGAGCGAAGCGAGCCCCAAGTTTGCCGGCTATCAGGCGCAGAGCCTGCAATGCGTGGTGCTGGGCGCACCCACCGTCGAGATGAAGGAGCTGGTCAAATATGGCGCCGAGGTTTGGCACCGCTGCACCGATCGCATCCGCCCGGGAAACACGATCGAGCAGATCGAGCATTGTGCAGACGACATCATCGACAAGGCGAGGGCGCGCCTCGGCGATTACGCCGGTGCACTCCTGCCCCATTGCTCCTATGCAGGACTCGGGGGACCCGATCCTTTTGCCCGACCACGCGAAATTCAACCGAACCAGGCGTTCATGAGCGAGATCGGTCCATACGGCGGCCGTTCCACGCCGCGTCCGGCCTGGCGCATGAACGGCGGATATTGTCTCATCAGCACCCACGGCGCGCCACGCCACCTCAACGGCAAGTATCCGATTGAGGAAAGACTGATGGCGGTCATCGAATGACCAATGAGGCTCCTGAGCTTTACCAAGGGGTCTGCCTGGGTCTGCAGCTCATAGCGCTCCAGAATTCGGCCAGTTGTTCGCTAGGCTAGGCCAGTCGACGCGCGCGCCCTTGACGCCGATCATTGTCACCTTTTCGGCGGGGTATGGTTCCCACGTCACCAACTCAAGTTTGTGGCCTTCGGGACTCTGAAAATAGACCGACACGGCGCTGGAGTCCCGATGGCCATAAGGACCGGCGACGGGAATGCCCTGCCGTTTTAGCCAGGCGGTGTTGCGATCGAGGTCGGCAGCGGTGACGCGAAAAGCGGTGTGTGGAGAAATATGCGAGTCGTCCTTGCCGTTGAGAACCGCGTTAGGCTCCTCGGTGAACTGGAACAGCGTCCTTCCGACCCGGGCAAAAACATGCGGCCGGCGTCCCATCTGCCGATCGGTCTCGTCGAACCCGGCATAGTAGAACGGTCTGCCGCCGAGAACCTCCCGCATGAACCGTTCCAGCAGCCGGATGTTTCGGGTTGGCAAGGCGACGTGGTCGACTCCCTGCAATCCAAATTCGTTGTCGGTCGCGACATCCCGGCCGCTTGGCTCCGGCACGTTCCCGATCTCGGTTGTGACGGTTCTCTCTCGGGTAAATTCGGTCGTCATGGTTCTCTCCTGGGCACGACTAGGCGAGGGTCAGCGCTCAGCATGGCCGCCCTCCAACATGACGCGCATGCGCGCGGGGGTGAAAGGAGCTTCGCGTATTCGTTTACCGGTCGCATCGAAGATTGCATTGGCAATTGCGGCCACGGTGGGCACGCTTGCGATTTCGCCGACGACCGAGGGAGGCAGATCGGTGCGCTGGATGAGCTCGACCCTGATCTCCGGGATTTCGCAGAAGCGAAGGGTCTCGTATTGATCCCAGTTGAGGCTCGTGACTCTCGCTTGAGTGTAGTGGAGTTCCTCTTTCAGCGCCCGGCTGACGGCGTGGACGATGTTGCCTTGCACCTGATTGAGCACGCCGTCAGGGTTGACCATGAAGCCGCAGTCCTGCGCGACCCATACGCGCCGAGCCCGCGCCTCTGCGGTCGCGCGGTCCACCTCGACCTCGGCCACGACGGCGACGATCGTGTCGCGCAAGCCGTAACGGCAAAACGCGACGCCCTTGCCCCTGAGGACTCGGCCGACGGTCGCCGATTTAGCCTCTGCTGCGCGCGGTTTCCACCCCGCGAGTCTCGCCGCTGTCTGCAACACCTCCCGATCCCGCTCGCCAAGATGGCGCAAACGGAATTCGATCGGGTCAACTCCGGCCAAGCCGGCCAGCTCGTCCATGAAGGATTCCGTCGCGAAATGCGATTGAACGCTGCCGGGGCCGCGCAGGTAGATGGTCCGGAAGGTCGGCGGCACAAAGATCGAGCGGCCGCGCTTGTTCTTGATGTCGTACTCGAGGCCGTAGATATTGCCGGTGAGGCGATCGTAGCCCGGCGCCGTGCCGATCAGCCGCCAGGCAATGGTGTTGCCGCGCTCGGAGTTGTCGTGGGTGCTCGACCACTGCACGTAATCGATCGCAGCGAGCCGTCCGTGCTCGCCGAGGGCTCCTTCGAGCGAGATCGTTGTCGCCGCGCTGACCGGCTCCCAGGCGTTCTCGTCCTCGCGGGTCCATAGGACCCGCACCGGTTGTCCGATGATCTGCGACATCAGTGCGGCGTCCGCGGCGGCATCGTCGCAGCCCAGCCGGCCGTAGCTGCCCGAAGCCTCCCGCCAGATCACTCGCACGCGCTCGGCCGGCAGGCCGAGCATTTGCGCGAGGTCCGCGCGCAGACCTTGCGGCCACTGGCTGCCCGACCAGATCGTTGCCGCATTGCGGGTAACGTCTGCAACTGCGCAGGACGGCCCCAGCATGGCATGCAGTTGAGGCGCGAAGTGATAGTCCGATTTCAGAACCCGGTGGCTTCGCCCGATCGCAGCCTGAACATCACCGCACTCGAAATTCACTTGTTCGTGGATTACTTTCGCCTGGCGCAGGTCGATAAATTGTGTGCGCTCGTCGCCCAGAATGCCCGAAGGCGTCCACTGCACCTTCAACTGCCGGGCTGCCGCAACGGCGCACTCCTCGCGATCGGCGACAACGCCGACGAAATCGCCGCGCCTGACTATCTGCACATCGGGGATATGCTTGATCGATCCCTCGTCGACCGACATGAGCCTTGCCCCCTGCGAGGCTGGCCGGACCATGCGGCCGTGCAGCATGCCGGGAATGCGGACGTCGTGGACATATTCGGCCAATCCAGAGACCTGATCGGCGACGGCAGCGCGCACAACGGATTTGCCCGCGTAACGATAGTCCCGCGACGGCTTGAGCGGCGATGATCCACGGAGTACCGGGCCCCACGCGGTCTCTTCCGTGACGTCGAGTTCGATCGACAGCTGCAGATTGCCGATCAAGTCGCCGTAGGACATGCCCCGGCCGGGTTCCCCCTTGACGCACACTACCCCATCCCTGACTTCGAGCCCGGTGACCTCCGTGCCCAGCCGTTCGGCGGCTCTTGTCATCAGTGCGGCGCGCGCCTCGCAGGCCGCAATGCGCAGCGGCTGCCCGCCGGTCATGACGCCGGCGCTTGCGGTGGATTTGCCCTGATCGGGGGTCAGCCCGGTATCCCCGAGCACGACGACAACCTTTTCGATCGAAACGTCGAGCTCGTCGGCAACGATCTGAGCGAGCGCGGTTCGAATGCCCGTCCCCATGTCGATCTTGCCGCAAAATGCCGTCACGGCGCCGTCGCGCCCGATGGTGATCCAGGAATCGACTTGTCTCGAGTCAAGTGACCCGGAGTGAGCTCGCGTGCTCACGGAAGCGGGAGCTATGCGATCTCCCTTCGGTACCATCGCTGCTGCACTTTCCGGCCGAATCGAGCTGGATTGACTCGCAGCGCCGTCTGTCAACGCGGCCGCCGCACGCTCCACCGCAGCAAGGATTCGGACATGCGTCCCACATCGGCAAATATGCTGATTCAACGAGGCTCTGATCTCGTCATTCGATGGAGAGGGGTTGCCGGTCAGCAGCGCCGTGGCGCCGATCATCATCCCGGAAATGCAATAGCCGCACTGCGATGCCTGCTCCTGGAAGAACGCCGCCCGCAATGCGCGTCCGACCGTGCTGGTCCCCAGTCCTTCGCAGGTCGTGATCTCGTCGCTCGCCACCGCCGAAACCGGCGTGCTGCATGAGGGCACCTTCCGGCCGTTCACCAGCACCGCGCACGCGCCGCACTGGGCGAGATCGCAGCCCGACTTGGGACTGTTCAAGCCAACGTCATTGCGAAGAACGTACAGCAACGGCGTTCCTTCATCGGCTTTGACCGTGAAGTCGCTGCCATTGACCCGAAGATCATACGTTCTGATCACTTCTTCTGCATCCGGCTTACTTCATCGTTGACGGCAACCAAAGAGTTATCGCAGGAAAGATCGCCAGGATCGCGAGCACCACAACACCCGCGATGCAAAATGGCGTAACCCCGAGGAACACTACGCCGATCGGCACCCGGGCCATCTCCTTCAGGAGATAGAGCGTGAGCCCGAACGGCGGCGACAGTCCGCCGATCTCGACGACGAATAGATTGAGAACGCCCCACCACACGATGCTGTATCCCATGCCTGTCACCAGACCGCTCACGATCGGCACCGTCACGATCATCACCGTGTAGGAATCCATGAACGTTCCGAGGAGGACGAATATCGCCAGCAGCAGGCCGATCACCGCCAGTGGCGGCCAATCGAGCCCCCTGACGAATGACATCATCATGTTGGTTGTGCCGGTGACGTCGCAAAACAGGGCAAAGATCAGGGCGGCGAAAATCAGCGGGTAGATCAGCGCTGTCGTTTCCGTGGTTTCACCCATGGCCTGGAAGAACGTCGAACGCCGCAGCTTTCCGCGAAACAGTGCGATCAGGAACGCCCCGAAGGCTCCGACCGACGCAGCTTCCGTGTCAGTGACGATGCCGAAATAAAGCCCCCCCATGACGGCGCCGAACAAAGCGGCGAGCGGCCCGCAACGCCGCAATGCCTTCATGAACTCGCCGGGAGCCGCAGGAGCGGCAGGCGGCGCCGACCCCGGCACCAGGTAGACATAGAGCAGCACTGTCCCGACATAGGCCGCTACCGCAAGCAGCGATGGAATGGCGGAGGCGACGAACAGCTGGCCGATCGAGGCCTCCGTGAGCAGGGCGAAAATCACCAGTGGCCCCGACCCGGGAGGCACCAGATTGCCGAGCGTGCCGCCGGCCGCGATGGCTCCCGTCGCCAAGGTGGGCGAATAGCCGCGAGCCTGCATCTCCGGCAGCGCGATGCGGCCGACCATGGCTGTGGTCGCGAGGGTCGAGCCGGTGATCGCGCCGAAGCCCGCACAGCCGCCGATCGTCGAAATCGCAAGTCCGCCGGGGATACGGCTGCAACTTGCGTGTGCCAGCGCGTAGATATCCTCCGCTATCCCGGACACCGCCGCGAAACTCCCCATCACCAGAAAAAGGGGAAGCACTGCAACTTGGCTGTTGGTGAGGAACCCCGCGACTTCCGATCCGAACGCGCTGAGCGAGGGAAAAATACCGATAAAGAAAGCCGCGCAGATCAGTCCCACCATACCCATCGCGGCAAACAAGGGTGCCAAGGCCATCAGCAACAGCCACAGCAGCAGGCAGGCAATTGTCAGCGTGGTGCCGGAATGCGTCGTGGCCAATCTCGCTAAACCGGCGAAGTCGAAAACGGCATACACTAGGACAATGGCCGTCGTTCCATAGACGCAAAGCACAAAGGCCCACGCCCCCCAGGACGACCGCTGCGCAGGAGCATCCGTCACGGGCGCGATCGCCCGCGAGATGGAGTTGGCGGCGATGACAGTTTGCGCCAGGACGGCGACTCCCATGACGGCAGCGACCGCATAAAGAAAAGGAGCGACCGGCCACGCCAGAATGAGCGTCACGGTCCTCTCTCTCGCCGTGTCTGCCGCATGAACGCCAAGTCGCCAAGTCAGAACGACGAGAAAGACAAGAGTGAGAACGTTGCCGAGCGCGTCAACCCATTCAGCGAGCCGGCCGACGATCCAGCTCTTGAGCAGATCGACGCGCACATTGATGCGCGTCGCCACGCCGTAAGGGATGCATGCCGCAACCGCGACGGCGAAAATCATCTCCACGATCTCGTTGCGGCCGATGAGCCCGTTTCCGGCCGACCAGCGCAACAGCACGTCCAGCATGGTGACGATCGACACGATCAGCATCCCGAGCACGCCGATGAAGGCGACGGGTTGCGTAAGCGAAGAGCATTGCCGCTCCAGCAGCGCGAGCCGCGACTGCACAGGGACCGAAGGCGGGATCGTCTCTTCCACCATCGATCACCTATCTCGCTGATAGAGCGACGCTTCAGCCTTGATGCGACCTCGGCTCCCGAATCACCGTCCGGCCTTTACATCCGCATAGATCCTGGCGAATGCCTCAAGCACCTTCTCCGACTGCGGAGCATTGGCTTTTCTCCAGTTCTCGGCCATGGCGTCGCCGAACTTCTGCCGCCACTCGGCGGTCTTTTCCGGGGTGAGCCGCACGATCGTGTGACCGGCGGAGAGTTTTTTACCCTTCTCGGCATCCTCGCCGAGCACCCTGCCAAAGGCGCGGGAGTAGGACTCATTGGCATTGGCGTCGATGGCGCGGCGCGCGGCTTCCGGCAGGGCATTGTACTTCTTGCGCGACATGAAGGCGATGAACACCGATCCGCCGAGCGGGAGCTCGACGTGATATTTCGTCACTTCCTGCAGCCTGAGGCTCGGGAACGAGGTCCACGATGTTATGGTCCCGTCCAATGTTCCCCGCTGCAGGGCGAGGTAGATGTCGGTCGGGGGCAGCGAAACGGGGGACATGCCGAGCGATTTGACCATGTCGAGCTGCGAGCTCGCAAAGATTCGCATCTTGAGCCCCTGCAGCTGATCCAGCGACTTTGGCGGCCGCGCGAAGTGGAAACCTGACTGCTTGCTCACGCCCACGAAAAGCGGGATCATCGTGTCGTATTCCGAGTCCAGCAGGCCGGCCTTGTAGAGCCGCCACACGGTGGTTGAGGCCTGATCGTCGTCGTCGAGATCGATCGTGAACGGCACCGCAACGATTTGCGTCAGCTCGAACCGGCGCGGGAATATCGATGCGAGAGCGATGCCGATCTGGACCACGTCGTTCTCCACCCGATCGATGATGTTGGTGAAATTTGCCAACGGGCTGTTGGCCTTGACCTCGATCACCAACGTGTTCTTGCTGTCGGCTTCAACTTTGCGGGCCCATTCACTGAACAGCTTTTCCCAGTTGGACTCCAGGGGCCCGGGATAGAACATGGTCAGCTTTTCCTGGGCCGATGTCTGATTGGCTGCCAGCAGTGCCAGCGCAACCTGGAGGCAGAGCCTTGCTTTGATGTTCATGGATCCTCTCGGTTACTTTCATTTGATGATCCGATATTCAATTGGGCTGTCCGTCGCATCGCAAGGAAGCGGACCCAATGGGCACATTCATTACGGTCATCGAGAACTGGAGGTCAGCCACAGTCGAAACGTTCCATTGGCCCCTGCCCCTTGGTGTGCCTCGATCATAAGGGCAATTGTGCCTACAATGCCGTATATTGCGGTTGGCGACTACGGTGCTCGCTGGAATTCGAATGGGTTGTCCAGGCTGCAGCGCCATCAATCCTGGCAACCGGCCGCGCGAGGCCCAATGAGATTGAGGCTTTGCTTGCCGACAGTCTGGAGATCGCACGGGAGCAGAAGGCACGCTCATGGGAGCTGCGCACGGCGTGCGATCTTGCCCGCCTCTGGCAGAGACAGGGTCGATGTGAAGAGGCTGTGAGCCTTCTGCAGGCGAGCTATGACCAGTTCAACGAAGGCCTCGAGACACCAGACCTTGCGTGCGCAAAGATGCTGCTCGATCAGTTGTTTCGCTCAACCGTCAGCACCGATCAGATGAAACACAGGAAGTAGAGGAGGGTACCATGAAACGCCGCGATTTGCTGAAAGCTGCCGGTGCCGGAATGGCCGCATCGGCCGTAGCCGCGCCCGCGATTGCCCAATCAATGCCCGAAATTCGGTGGCGCCTGACCGCGAGCTGGCCCAAGTCACTGGATACGGCATACGGGTCCTGCGAAACCCTTGCCAGGTACGTTGCCGAAGCAACTGACGGCAAGTTTCAGATTCAATCTTTCGCCGCGGGGGAGATCGTGCCCAGCCTGCAGGCGCTCGATGCCGTCCAAAACGGCACCGTCGAGGCCTGCCATACGGCGACGTATTATTATATCGGAAAGGACCCGACGTGGGCGCTGTTCTGCGCTGCGCCGTTCAGCCTCAACGCCCGCCAGCAGAATGCCTGGTACTACGACGGCGACGGCCTCAAGCTGCTGAACGAGTTCGGCAGGAAGTTCAACGTGTACTCGCTTGTTGCCGGCAATACCGGCGCGCAGATGGGCGGCTGGTTTCGCAAGGAGATCAAGACCGTGGATGATCTGAGGGGCCTCAAGTTTCGTATCGGCGGCTGGGCCGGCAAGACCCTGCAGAAGCTCGGTGTTGTGCCGCAGCAGATCGCGCCCGGAGACATCTACCCGGCGCTTGAGAAGGGCACCATCGACGCTGCCGAATGGGTGGGACCCTACGATGACGAGAAGCTCGGCTTCTACAAGATTGCACAGTACTACTACTATCCGGGCTGGTGGGAGGGCGGCACCGCGAATCACTTCATGATCAATCTGGAGAAATGGAACACGCTGCCCAGGACCTATCAGGCCATTGTCACGGCGGCGGCCGGCTTCGCGAACGTCGAGCAAACGGGGAGATACGATGCCCGCAATTCTGCGGCACTGAAGCGTCTCGTCGCCGCGGGTACCCAGTTACGGTCATACTCGCAACCGATCATGGAAGCGTGCCTGAAGGCCTCCAACGAGGTCAATGCGGAGACGTCGGCTACCAATGCCGATTACAGAAGGGTCTGGGATTCCCTCCAGGTGTTTCGCAATGAGGAGTACATGTGGTGGCAAATCGCGGAATTCAGCTATGACAATTTCATGATCCGCGCCGGAGCGCGGTCGTGAATGCCGTACGTTGACCCTGTGCTGCGATCCAGGCCTGCTTGTTGAGCGCAGGAGAACTGGGGAAGGTCCGGCGCTCGTCGGGGTGCTCGGCAGCGAATTTCACCGGCGCCGCCCGACCAGGCCGTGCGTATCACAAATCCGGCTGGAACCAACCGGAGACCATGAGGTGTCAAATTATTACGTCGCAGTTTCGGCGCTTCTCTTTGCTTTGGTGGCGGTGGGTCACCTGCTCAGAATATCAAAGCGATGGGCGCTGAAAATCGGGCCGCTTGCCGTGCCCATGTCTGTGTCATGGGCCGGCCTTGTGATTGCAACCCTGCTTTCGACTTGGGGGTTCATGCAGTTGGGCCTATAGTCGCCGCGGCAATTTTCATCCAATGAACGGGAAAGGCCGCCTATCCCACTAATGTCTGCTGAGTGATGAGAACCGGCTGCCAATGTTGCGATGCGGCAACGACCGTTGTTCGACCCAATTGAGACATGGGCAGCTGCAGACTTTCGCAATGCGAAAGCAATGTTCTTCCTTCGCGAAAGCGTGATATCGTCCCTTCCATTGCATGGGCATGGCCCCCACTGGAGGGTCACATGACAACCCACATTCGAAGGCGGGAATTGATAGCCGCCCTCGGCGGTGCAGCACTCGGGTGGCCGCTTGCGACACGGGCGCAGCAGCCGACAATGCCGGTAATCGGATTCCTTAACAGCGCATCGCCTGTGACATTCGCACATGTCGTTTCCGGATTTCGCCGCGGCCTGGCTGAGGCCGGGTACGTCGAGCACCGCAATGTCGGCATCGACTACCGCTGGGCAGAGGGTCAAGTGGATCGCTTGCCGGCGCTTGCAAGCGAGCTTGTGCGCGCTCAGGTCGCGGTGATTTGTGCCGGCAGCCCGCCGGCCGCGCTGGCGGCCAAGGCA